>JAESFY010000355.1_pt1 | contig 10924 bp, 7 predicted proteins | sample 9266201 | NCBI WGS metagenome assembly JAESFY01 (sample SAMN14515071, study PRJNA621656) | algae metagenome | isolation source: Nodosilinea sp. WJT8-NPBG4 and co-occurring heterotrophs from soil, lower... | place: USA: Pinto Basin, Colorado Desert, California | collected 2006-05-27 | reverse complement strand
ACGCCTCGATCATCGAGATGCCGCGATCGCTGATCTCGAGGAGTCGGTCGTTCGGCACCACGATGAGGGTGTCGACCTCTTCCTTGAGCTTCACCACACCTGCTTCGGCCTGGCTCTGCCGACGACGCCCCTCGAACGAGAACGGCTTCGTCACGACGCCGATCGTCAGCGCGCCGATCGACTTGGCGATGCGAGCGACGACGGGGGCTCCACCGGTTCCGGTTCCGCCTCCCTCACCCGCGGTCACGAAGACCATGTCGGCGCCGGTGAGTGCCTGCTCGATCTCCTCGGCGTGGTCCTCGGCGGCACGACGGCCCACTTCGGGGTCCGCACCGGCGCCGAGCCCGCGGGTGAGCTCACGGCCCACATCGAGCTTGACGTCGGCGTCGCTCATGAGCAGCGCCTGAGCGTCGGTGTTGACGGCGATGAACTCGACTCCGCGGAGCCCGAGATCGATCATGCGGTTGACGGCGTTGACGCCGCCACCGCCGACGCCGACGACCTTGATCACGGCGAGGTAGTTCTGGTTCTGGCTCATGGCCGGCCTCCGAATAGTCGAGCCTGTCTGGGGTGAGATTCCGCGGGGCGAACCTTAAACCTCAACTAGAGGTGTAAAGTATTTCCCGGTATTGGTTTCTCTTGTTCGAAGGTAAGCGTCACGCCCCCGCGCACACGCAACGACACGGGCGTGTCGCCCGTTTGCCGTCGAAACCTCAGCCGACGACCACCGCATGGGGCGATGTGACGTCGATCGTCGATGCCTCGGGGTTGCTGAGCAGGGTCTTCGTGAGCACTTCGCTCTTCATCGGAGAGTCCTCCGAGCTGCCCCAGACGACCGTCAGGCCGCTGCTCAGGGTGAGCGTCACATCATCGGCCGTCGTCGCACTCACTCCGGTGAGCAGGGCACGCAGTTCGGCGGGAACCGAGCGCACCACGAGGCCCGCGCTCTCGAAGGCCACGGAGTCGGTGCCCCCGTCGATCTCGAGCAGAGGCTGTCCGGCCGGCTGGTCCGACGTCGTCGCGAGAGCGACGCCTGCGGCATCGACGAGCGTGTAGCCGGCATCCGAGCGGACGACGCCGACCGGAGTGCGCTCGACGATCCGCACCGTGAGGTCGTGGGGCGGCTTCGCCTCGAGCGCGTACGTCTCGATCAGCGGAAACGCCAGCAGAGCGGCTTTGACCTCGCTCGAGTCGACCAGGGCCAGTGGGGTGCCGACCTGCTCCGCGAGCGCGGCCTCGACCGCGCCGGCGTCGAGCGTCGTCGCGCCCAGCACCGTGATCTTCTCGACGGCGAACAGCGGACTGTAAGCGGCCGCGGTCGTGCCGCCGATCAGGAGGACCACAGCGCCGATCGTGCTCAGCCAGATGATGCGACGCCGGCGCGATCGCTGCGTGAAGCGCCTGATCTCCGCCCGCAGAGCCCGGCGCCGCGCTCGCGCCGCGCGCCACACGTCCCGCGTGGACGTCGGCCGCGCGTCGGCATCCCCGGCAGCATCCGCACCGATCTCGGATGCGGGCCTGAAGTCCGCGACCCGAGCGCCTGCCTGTTCGTGCTCGACGTCGCGTTCGCGCCCTCGAGCTCCCGACCCCTCCCGTCGGCGGGGCGCACCCTCCGCGATACCCACGGGAGGCGTCGGGAGCGGAGGCGGACGACGCATCCGCTAGACCTCGGTGGTCCGCAGCGACTCGAGCACCTGCGGGATGATCTGGTACACATTGCCGCAGCCGAGCGTGACGACGAAGTCTCCATCACGGGCCACCGACGCCGTGTAATCGGCTGCCTGCTGCCAGTCGGCCACGAAGTGCACATGCGAGGGGTCGCGGAACGCTCCGCTCACCAGTTCTCCAGTGACGCCGGGAACCGGATCCTCGCGGGCGCCGTAGACATCGAGAACGACCGTGTGATCCGCGTATGTCTCGAGCACGTCCGCGAACTCGCGGAACATGTGCTGCGTGCGCGAGTAGGTGTGCGGCTGCTGGATCGCGATGATCCTGCCCGAGCCGGCGATCGATCGCATGGCCTCGAGTGCCGCGCGCACTTCGGTGGGGTGGTGGGAGTAGTCGTCGTAGACCGTCACGCCGCGCTCGACGCCGTGCTGCTCGAGGCGGCGGACGGTGCCGGCGAACCCCTCGACGGCGCGCGCGGACTCGGCCAGGCCGAAGCCGACCGAGAGGAGGACCGTGATGGCGCCTGTCGCATTGATCGCATTGTGCACGCCGGGCACGGCGAGCTGCAGGCGCACGCTCTCCGCACCCCGACTCACGGTGGCTGAGACGGGCCCGGCCGTCACGATGTCGGTCACTCTGACATCGGCGTCCTCCGCCTGCCCGAAGGTGATGACGTTCGGGTGCGAGAGCCCTGCCCCCACGCGCAGGGCGCCAGGGTCGTCGCTCGAGATGACCACGGCCTCCGTGGCGGCGTCGGCGAAGCGCACGAACGCGTCGTGGAATGCCTCGTCGGACCCGTAGTGGTCGAGGTGATCGGGGTCGACGTTCGTGATGAGAGCGACGGCGGTGTCGTAGAGCAGGAAGGTGCCGTCGGACTCGTCGGCCTCGATCACGAAGAGCTCGCCCGACCCGGTGGCGCTGGAGACGCCGAGCTGTTCGATCACGCCGCCGTTGACGAAGTTCGGGTCGGCGCCGAGTTCCTGAAGCGCAGTCACGATCATGCCTGTCGACGTCGTCTTGCCGTGGGCACCGGCGGCGGAGACGAGTCGACGAGAGCCGATCAGCCAGTGCAGCGCCTGCGAGCGGTGGATGACGTGCAGCCCGCGCTCTTTGGCGGTGACGAATTCGGGGTTCTCGGGCCAGATCGCCCCGGTGTGGACCACCGTGTCTGCGTCGCCGAGGTGGGCCGCGTCATGCCCGACGTGCACGACGGCTCCGGCAGCCGCGAGTGCGCGGAGGTTGTCGCTGTCGGCGCGGTCGCTGCCGGACACGCGGATGCCTGCATCGAGGAACATCTTGGCGAGCCCGCTCATGCCGGAACCGCCGATGCCGATGAAGTGCGCGGAGGAGATCGACTCGGGGATCGGGAGGGAGAGGTCAGGTCTGATCATGTCGGGTTCAGTCTACTTTTCGGTCATGACGTTGCGGCGTCGCGGAGCCGTGTCGACGGCGATGTCAGGAGGCCCTGAGCGCGCGATCCACCAGGGCGATCAGGTTCTCCGTGCCGCTTCGGGTGCCGACCTGCCCGGCGGCCGCCTGCATGGCCGCGAGCTGCTGCGGAGCCTTCATGACCGGGATCACGAGGCGACGCACCGCATCGCCGTCGAAGGTGGCGTCGTCGAGGAGACGCGCAGCACCGGCCGCCACGGCTGATGCCGCATTGAGTCGCTGCTCGCCATTGCCCACCGAGTACGGCACGTACAGCGCGGGAATTCCCAGCGCGCTGATCTCGCTCACGGTGGCGGCACCGGATCTCGAGACGATGAGGTCGGCGAGGGCGAACGCGAGATCCATCCGGTCGACGTAGCGACGCATCGCGTATCCAGGCACTTCGGGGTCCGCGAGATCGCTTCGCTCGCCCGTGACGTGCAGCAGCTGCCACCCGGCCGCCAGGATGTCTGCCCACGAGTCCGCGATGGCCTCGTTCAGCCGTTGCGCACCGAGCGAGCCGCCGAAGACGAGCAGAACGGGTCGCGCGGGGTCGAGGCCGAAGTTCGCGGCGGCCTCGTCGCGCGAGGCTGCGCGGTCGAGCTCGATGACCTCACGCCGCAACGGCATGCCCACCACCTCGCCTCCTCGCAGCGGTGTTCCGGCGAAGGCGACTCCCGTGGCGGCGGCTCGGCGCGCACCGAGCACATTCGCGAGTCCGGGCTTGGCGTTGGCCTCGTGCACGACGAAGGGCACACCCTCGCGGCGTGCGCCGACGTAGGCCGGGGCGGAGGCGTAGCCGCCGAATCCGACGACGACGTCGACACCATGGGCGCGGATGTGATCGCGCACCTGGGCGATGGCCCGGCGGAACCTGGCCGGGAACAGGGCGGCCTGCTTGTCGGGCCGCCGCGGGAACGGGACCTTGTCGACGACGAGCAGCTCATAGCCCCTCGCGGGGACGAGACGGGACTCGAGCCCCTCGGCCGTCCCCAGCACCAGGACGGTCGCATCCGCGTCGCGGGCGTGCAGCGCGTCGGCGACGGCGAGCAGGGGATTGACGTGACCGGCGGTTCCACCGCCGGCGAGAAGGTACGTGGTCACCGTGTGACCTTACCCCGCCCTGCTGAAGCGGCCCGTCCAGCCGAACGCCCCTCGGCGACCGGGATGGTGCGCGCGAACGAGAGCAGCACTCCGCAGGCGATGAGAACAGCCAGCAGAGCCGTGCCACCCTGTGACATGAAGGGCAGCGGAACACCCATCACGGGGAACAGCCCGATCACGACGCCGATGTTGAACACGGCCTGACCGGTGATCCACACGGTGATGCCACCGGCCGCGACGCGGATGAACGGGTCTGCGGTCTTGCGGATGATGTGGAACGCGCCGACGGTGAAGAGCGTGAACAGCGCCAGCACGACGATGCAGCCGATCAGGCCGAGCTCCTCACCCACGATCGCGAAGATGAAGTCGTTGCCGGCGGCTGGCAGCCAGCCGTACTTCTCCTGCGAGTTGCCGAGGCCCACGCCGAAGACGCCACCGGAGGCCATGCCCCAGATCCCATGGATCGACTGGTAGCAGTCGCCCGTGTAGGCCGACATGTCTGAGCACGTCGCGGTGATGCGCCGCATCCGGTCCGGGCTCGTGACGGCCAGGGCGATGACGGCGACGACGCCGAGGAGCACCGGCAGGATGAACAGTCTGAGCTTCACGCCCGAGAAGAAGAGGCAGCCGAGCAGGATGATGACCAGCACCATCGCGGTGCCCAGGTCCTTGCCCGCGATGACCGTTCCGATCGCCAGCGCTCCGACGGGCACCACGGGGATGAACACCTGGTGCCAGGTGCCGAGCATGGTCTGCTTGCGCAGCAGGACGTAGCCGATCCACAGTGCGAGCGCGAGCTTGAGGAACTCCGAGGGCTGCAGGGTGAACCCCGCGACCATGATCCAGTTGCGGTTTCCGCCGTCTTCGATGCCGAGCGGTGTGAACACGAGGAGCTGCAGCGCGATGGCGCCGAACAGCGCCGGCCACGCCATGCGCTTGAGGAACGCGATCGGGAGTCGCGAGATCAGGAACATCAACGGCACGCCGAGCACGGCGAAGATCCCCTGACGCAGAGCCCCGTCCATCGGGTTCTCACCCTTGGACACGGCGGTCGCGCTCGTCGCCGAGAGCACCATCACGAGACCGAAGATGGTCAGCATCAGCGCGGCCGATGCGATCATCAGGAACTCGGTCGAGACGGGGGTGAAACGTCGCCCGAGCGACACCCTCGCCGCGAGACCTCCCGAGCCGGTGCTGCTCGAGTCAGAGCGGTGGGGGCGTTCGACCTGAGTCATCTGCGCTCCCCCGGTCTATCCAGTCCCGCACCGCTTCGGCGAAGCGGTGTCCTCGATCCGCATAGCTGGAGAACTGATCGAAGGAGGCCGCTGCGGGGGCCAGCAGAACTGTGCCCTCGTCCGTGACGATCCCCGCGGCGATCTCCACCACGCGATTCATGACCTGATCAGTCTCGCCAGCATCCACCTCGAACACCGGAACCCCGGGCGCGTGTCGCGCGAATGCTGCGACGACGGCAGCGCGCTCGACTCCGATGACCACGGCCGCACGGGCGCTCGTCCCCGCGGTGGCGACCAGATCGCCGATGTCGACGCCCTTCAGGTCGCCGCCCACGACCCAGACCGCACCGGGGTAGGCGCGGAGCGACGACGCGGCCGCATGAGGGTTGGTGGCCTTGGAGTCGTCCACCCAGGTGATGCCGCCGTGTCGAGCGACGATCTGGATCCGATGCTCGTCGAGCCGGAACGACTGGAGTGCCGAGTGGATGGCTTCGGGCTCGACTCCCAGCGAGCGGGCGAGTGCACTCGCCGCCAGGATGTTCTGCACGATGTGCGGCGCCGCGAGACCGGCTTGCTGGAGGTCGGCGACGGTCGTGAGCTCGAGGGCGCTGCTTGCCCGGTCGTCCAGGAACGCGCGATCGACGAGCAGTCCCTCCACGACGCCGACATCACTCGGACCGGGGATGCCCAGGTCGAACCCGATCGCGCGCGCGCCCTCGACGACCTCGGCCTCCTCGACCATGGCCCTGGTCGCCTCATCGGCCTTGTTGTAGACGCAGGCGATGCGGGTGTTGCGGTACACGAGCGCCTTCGCATCGCGGTACGCCTGCGCGCTCCCGTGCCAGACCAGGTGGTCGTCCGCGAGGTTGAGGCACACGGAGGCATGCGGGTAGAGCTCGCCCTCGGCCCGGGACAGCCCGAGATACCAGAGCTGATGGCTCGACAGTTCGACGACGAGCACGTCGAAGCCCGCCGGGTCGCGCACCGCGTCGAGCACCGGCACCCCGATGTTGCCGCACGGCGCTGCGCGCAGTCCCCCTTCGACGAGCAGTGAGGCGGTCAGCTGCGTCGTGGTGGTCTTGCCGTTGGTGCCCGTGATGAGCACCCAGTCGGCCGGGGTGCCGTCGGGACGCGTCACCTTGTCACGCACCCGCCAGGCGAGTTCGACGTCGCCCCACAGCGCGATGCCGGATTCCTGCGCCCAGCGGATCACAGTGTGCGAGGGAGCGAACCCCGGGGACGCGATGACGACCTCCGGAGCGAAATCGGTCAGGGCCGCGGGCACTCGATCGAGTGGCCCCAGCTCGAGCCGAGCACCGATCACCGGCAGGAGCTTGGCGTACTCCTCCTCCGCCGATTCGGTCAGGACCAGCACGTCCGCACCGAGTTCGGTGAGTGTGTCGGCCACCGAGAATCCGGTCATGGAGAGTCCGAGAACAGCGACGCGCAGATCCGACCAGTCGGAGCTCCAGCTCGTGAGCGTCGCGAGCCTCGTCTCAGTCGACACGCGTCAGCCACTCCACATAGAAGAGCCCGACCGCCGAGATGGCGAGGAGGCCGGCGATGATCCACATGCGGACCACGATCGTGACCTCGGACCACCCACGCATCTCGAGGTGATGGTGGAACGGGCTCATCAGGAACAGTCGCTTGCCACGCGTGATCTTGAAGTAGGCACGCTGGAGGATCACCGATCCGGAAGCGAGGACGAAGACGCCTGCGATCACGAAGAGCAGCAGCTCGGTGCGAGTGAGGATCGCCATCGCGGTGATGACGCCTCCGATCGCCATGGAGCCGACATCGCCCATGAAGACCTTCGCCTTGGGAGCGTTCCACCAGAGGAACCCGATCAGGCTCGCGGCGAAGGAGGCGGCGATGATCGCCAGGCTGAAGGGGTCGCGGACCTCGTAGCATCCGCCCAGCGCCGCCGTCTCGACTCCCTCACCCACGCACGACTGCTTGAACTGCCAGAAGGCGATCAGGCTGTAGGCGCCGACGACGATGACGCCGGCGCCTGCGGCGAGACCGTCGAGACCGTCGGTGAGGTTGACGCTGTTCGACGTCGCGACGCCGATGACGGAGATCCAGAGCAGGTACAGCACCCATCCGAGGATCACCGTGAACGCGAAGAGGTTCAACCAGGGGATGTCTCGGAAGAGCGAGATCGAACGGGATGCCGGGGTCTGATCGAACGCGTTCGGGAAGTTCAGGGCGATGATGCCGAACGGGATGATCACGACGAGCTGACCGATGATCTTGCGCCAGCCCGAGAGCCCGAGGCTGCGCTGGCTGCGCACCTTCATGTAGTCGTCGATGAAGCCGACGGCTCCGAAGCCGACCATCAGCCAGATGACGAGAAGCGCGGACAGCGCAGGGGTGCCACCTCCGACGTACGTGGCCGTGAAGTAGCCGACCATGGTGCCGACGATGAAGATCACGCCACCCATGGTGGGCGTGCCGCGCTTCGCCTCGTGATTCGGGTTCTCGATCGCCTCCGGCGTGCGGATGACCTGGCCCCAGCCCCACTTCCGGAAGAGCCGGAGGAAGACGGGAGTCAGAAAGAGTGTGAAGGCGAGCGAGATGGCAGCCGCCATGATGAGAGATCTCACGAGAACAATTCTCCCAGACGATCGCCGAGGTGCCGGAGGCCCACGGAATTGGAGGACTTCACGAGCACGCGGTCGCCGTCTCGGAGTTCGGAGCGCAGATAGTCGAACGCCGCGTCCTGGTCGGGGAAGAAGATTGCCTCGCTGTCCCAGGAGCCTTCGCCGATGGCGGAGATGTAGAGCCGGCGAGCCTCAGGGCCCACCACGACGATCCGCTGGATGTTCAGCCGCACCGCCAGCAGCCCGATCCGGTCGTGCTCCTCACCGGCGGTCTCACCCAGCTCGCTCATGGCGCCGAGAACCGCGACCGTGCGCTCACCTGGTCCGGTGATCTGGGCGAGAGTGCGCAGCGCCGCCGACATCGAGTCGGGACTCGCGTTGTAGGCGTCGTTGATGATGCGGACGCTGTCGTTGCCCATCGGCTGCATGCGCCAGCGTTCCGCGATCTCGACCGTCTCGAGACGCGCGATGGCGTCGGCCGCCGACACGCCGAGGACCCCCGCGGCGGCGATGGCAGCCAGCGCGTTCCCGATGTGGTGCGCGCCGAGCACCTGCAGGCGAAGGGGCAGGCGCTCCCCTGCCGCTTCGATGACGCACGAGGTACCGGACGCGGTGACCTCGAGGTCGTGGGCCTGCACGTCTGCCGCGGCACCCTGCCCGAAGCTGACGACCTGCATCCCCCGCGACTCCGCGAGCTCGCGCATGGCGGCCACACGGGAGTCGTCGATGTTGAGCACAGCCGTACCTGAGGGCCTCGCAGCGGCTACGAGCTCGGACTTGGCCTTGGCCGTCGCCTCGATACCGCCGAACCCGCCGGCGTGCGCCATTCCGACCATCAGCACCACCGCGACGTCCGGCTCGACGAGTCCCGCGAGGCGGGCGATGCTCCCTGGTGCGTCCGCGCCGAACTCGCTGACGAGGAAGCGTGTGCCGTGCGTGACGCGCAGCATGGTGACCGGTGCGCCCACCTCGTTGTTGTACGAGTTGATCGGTGCGACCGTCTCGCCCTCGTCGGCGAGGATGCGGGCGAGGAAGTTCTTCGTCGTCGTCTTGCCGTTCGAACCGGTGATCCCGACGATCTTGAGGTCTCCCGCTGCGCGCACGCGTGCGACGACCTCGCGTGCAAGGTCGGCGAGGGCGACGATGACGTCGGGAACGACGATCTGCGCGATCTCCTCTTCGACCACGTGCTCGACGATCGCGAGCGCGGCACCCGCGGCCAGCGCCGAGCCGACGAACCGATGCCCGTCCGTCTCGGCTCCGGGCTTCGCGACGAAGACGGATCCGGGCGCCATGTTGCGCGAGTCGGTGTCGACCACGCCGTCGACGACGGTGTCGGCGGTCGATGAACCGGCGAGGCGGAGATCACCCCCGATGACGGCGGCGATCTCAGCAAGCGACAGGGCGATCATGACGTCTCCAGGCGCGGCAGGGCGCCGTCTATTCGAACTTCGGAAGCAGTGCGTCCATCGGGCTGGAGGACGGCATCACGCGGTAGGTCTTCATGGTCTGGGTCATCGCCTTCTGGAAGGCCGAGGCGGTAGCAGCAGACGATGTAATTCTAGTCGGCTCATCGAGAGTCACCACCACGACGTACTGCGGATCGTCGACCGGAGCGAAGCCCACCATGCTCGTGTAGTACACCCCGGACTTGTATCCGCCCTTGCCGTCAGGGATCTGCGCGGTACCGGTCTTGCTCGTCACGCGGTAGCCGGGCACCTGGATGCGTTCGGCGTTGCCGCCCTGGACGGCGACGTTCTCGAGCATCCGCGTGAGGTCGGCTGCGGTCTCGGGCTTGACGATCTGCTCGGGCTCCGGAGCCCCCGGTGTGACCACCGTGCCGTCAGGTGCCGTGCAGGACTCGATGAGCGAGAGGCCGATCTTCTGGCCGCCGTTCGCGATCGCCTGATACGCGCCCGCGAGCTGGGGAGCGGTGACCGTGAAGTACTGACCGAACGTGGTCGTGTACAGGGACTGGTTGTCCCATTCGCTCGTGGGGTGCACCATCCCGGACGTCTCGTCGGGGAATCCGATGGTGCTCTCGCCCACACCGAAGCGCTGCAGGTAGTCGTAACGCACATCGGGGCTCACCATGGTGCCGAACTTCGAGAGTGCGACGTTCGACGAGTCGATGAGCGCGCCGGCGAGGGTGTAGTTGAAGGTCGGGTGCACGAAGGCGTCGTTGATGACGGCGCCGTTCTCGAACTTCTCATGCGATGAGGCCGGGACGGTGGGGCTGGTCATGGTCACGCCGGCGTTCTCCATGATGGCTGCCGCGGTCACCGGCTTGAACGTCGATCCGGGCTCGAACGGGTAGGAGAAGAGCTTGCTCACCCATGTCTCGGGTGCTGAGGCGTCGAGATCGTTGGGGTCCATGGTCGGCCATTCGGCCGCTGCGCGGATCTTTCCGGTGCCGACCTCGACGACGGTGACCGTGCCGCCCTTGGCACCCTGGGCCTGCGCCTCTTCGGCGATCATCTGCTGCATGTACCACTGCAGATCGCTGTTGATGGTCAGCTGCACTGTGCCGCCGTCGACCGCATCCACCCTGCTCTCGCTGCCGGGGATGACCACGCTGTTCTTGCCGGTGCGGTACGACTCCTCGCCGTCGGTGGGAGCGAGGCACTTCTCGTCCATCTTCTCGACGCCCGCCTGCGCGGTGCCCGTGCCGTCGAGGTACCCGAGGAGGTTCCCTGCGACGGCGCCGTTGGGGTAGACCCTGACCTCGCGCGGCTTCATCTCGAGGTACGACGACACCTTGAGTTCGCGGAGTTCGATGTACTTCTCGGTGCTGAGGCCCTTGACCAGCGGGAGGTACTGCGAATCGGGGTCCTCTGCGAGCTTTGCTGCGACCTCGGCCCGAAGCTCATCCGCGTCGATGCC
>JAESFY010000354.1_pt1 | contig 10944 bp, 9 predicted proteins | sample 9266201 | NCBI WGS metagenome assembly JAESFY01 (sample SAMN14515071, study PRJNA621656) | algae metagenome | isolation source: Nodosilinea sp. WJT8-NPBG4 and co-occurring heterotrophs from soil, lower... | place: USA: Pinto Basin, Colorado Desert, California | collected 2006-05-27 | reverse complement strand
CTCGCGTCCGACTGGAACAGCGACAACGTGATCGCCGAGCAGGTCGAGCGCATTCGCGAGCAGGTGGGCGACGCCCGCGTCATCTCAGCGCTCTCCGGTGGCGTCGACTCGGCGGTATCGACCGCCCTCGTGCACAAGGCGATCGGCGACCAGCTGACCGCGGTGTTCGTCGACCACGGTCTCCTGCGCAAGGGCGAGCGTGAGCAGGTAGAGAAGGACTACGTCGAGTCCACCGGAGTGCGTCTGATCACGGTCGATGCGGCAGACGTCTTCCTCGGTCACCTCGCGGGCGTCACCGATCCCGAAGAGAAGCGCAAGATCATCGGTCGCGAGTTCATCCGCGCGTTCGAGAAGGTGCAGCTCGACCTCGTCGCCGAAGCGAAGGCCTCGGGCGGTGCGCCGGTCAAGTTCCTGGTGCAGGGCACGCTGTACCCCGACGTCGTCGAGTCCGGCGGCGGTGCAGGAACCGCGAACATCAAGTCGCACCACAACGTGGGCGGCCTTCCCGACGACCTCGACTTCGAGCTCATCGAGCCGCTGCGCGCCCTCTTCAAGGACGAGGTCCGCGCCATCGGCCGCGAGCTCGGGATTCCCGAGGCGATCGTCGGCCGCCAGCCGTTCCCCGGACCCGGTCTCGGTATCCGCATCATCGGCGAGGTCACGCAGGACCGCCTCGAGATCCTGCGTGAGGCCGATGCGATCGCTCGTGAGGAACTCACGAAGGCCGGTCTCGACCAGGACATCTGGCAGTGCCCCGTCGTGCTGCTCGCCGACGTCCGCTCGGTCGGCGTCCAGGGCGATGGCCGCACCTACGGGCATCCGATCGTCCTGCGTCCGGTGTCGAGTGAAGACGCCATGACCGCGGACTGGACCCGCCTGCCCTACGACGTGCTGTCGAAGATCTCGAACCGCATCACCAACGGCGTCCGCGACGTCAACCGCGTCGTGCTCGATGTGACCTCGAAGCCGCCGGGGACCATCGAGTGGGAGTGACGAAGGAGCTCCCGCTCGTGTAGGCACTGCGTGGCACTCGACCGCGCCAGCGGGCGAGTGGGAGTGACGACGAAGCTCCCGCGCAGATGAGATGAACGGGCACGGACCATCGCGGTCCGTGCCCGTTCGCGGTGTTTCGGGCAGGATGAGCGTATGACCAAGGCGCGGACGAAGATCACGGTGATCGGTGCAGGCAGCGTGGGGGTGAGCGTGGCGTACGCCGCGCTGATTCGAGGGAGCGCGGCCGAGGTCGCCCTCTACGACATCGCCACGGACAAGGTGGATGCCGAGGTGCTCGACCTCGCGCACGGCACGCAGTTCACGTCGGCGGCGGTGAGCGGCGGCTCCGATCTCGCGGTGGTCGAGGGCAGCGACGTGATCGTGGTGACCGCGGGGGCGAAGCAGCAGCCGGGGCAGACTCGCATGGAGCTCTCCGGCATCAATGCACGGCTGCTCGAGACGCTGATGCCGCAGCTCGTCGAACGGGTCCCGAACGCGGTGTTCATCATCGTCACGAACCCCGCCGATGTGATGACGGTCGTGGCGCAGCGCGTCTCGGGGCTTCCGCCCCACCGTGTGTTCGGGTCAGGCACGGTGCTCGACACCTCGCGGCTCCGCTGGCGACTCGCGCAGCGGGCGAATGTGAACACCGCGAGCGTGCACGCCGACATCGTGGGGGAGCACGGCGACACGGAGTTCCCCCTCTGGTCGAACGCGACGATCGGATCGGTGCCGATCCTCGACTGGCCGGTCGACGAGCGGTTCACGGTCGAGGAGCTCGATCGGATCGCCGTCGAGGTCCGTGACGCGGCCTATGCCGTCATCCGCGGCAAGGGAGCGACGAACCTCGCCATCGGTGTGAGCTGTGCCCGCATCGCCGAGGCCGTGCTGCACGACGAGCGCGCTGTGCTTCCGGTCGCGACGGTGCTCGACGGCGAGTACGGCATCCGCGGGGTGGCGCTCTCGGTGCCGTCGGTCGTCGGTGCGGCCGGTGCCGTGCCGCTCGCCGAGACGCCGATGAGCGAGCACGAGGAGAGCCTTCTGCGGGCCTCGGCAGACGCGATCCGCTTGGCGATCGAGGGTCTCGGCTGATCGGGCTCGAGAGAATCTCTGAGATTCTTCGGGGGAGATGTCGATCTGCGGCATTCCCGTTCGACGTCTTCAATGAGAGGGTCGACAGGCGGCCCCACCACCAAGGAGAACACCATGAAGTACATGCTGATCATGCGCTCGAACGACGAAGCGGTCGAGGCGTACAAGGAGATGCCGTTCGAGCAGGTCATCGAGGCCATGGGCAAGTACAACGAGTCGATGATCAAAGCCGGCGTGCTGGCTGCGGGCGAGGGACTCAGCGACGCTGCGGAGGGATTCGTCGTCGACTTCAGCGCCGAGACGCCGCTCATCACCGACGGCCCCTACGGAGAGACGAAGGAGCTGTTCAACGGCTTCTGGATCGTCGAGGTGTCCAGTCGTGAAGAGGCGGCGGAGTGGGCGAGCCGGGCGCCCCTCGGCAAGGGGTCGTTCCTCGAGGTGCGGCGTGTGACCGACGCCTCCGACTTCCCGGCCGACAACGAGTGGATCGAGAAGGAGAAGGGCTGGCGCGAAGAGGAAGAGGCGCGTCGCGCCCAGCAGTGAGATGACCGACTCTGACCACCGCGAGGCGGCTCGTTCCGCACCTGACGAGGGTGCGCGGCGAGCCGTCGCCGCCGTGTGGCGCATCGAGTCGGCCAAGATCGTCGCGACGCTCACGCGCGTGGTCGGTGACTTCGGCCTCGCTGAGGACCTCGCGCAGGAGGCCCTGCTGGATGCTCTGCAGCAGTGGCCCGTCCACGGCGTGCCTCGTAACGGGGCGGCCTGGCTCACCGCAGTCGCGAAGCGCAAGGCCATCGACGGCTGGCGCCGTCGGGAACGGCTGGACGATCGTATGGCAGTGCTCGTCCACGACCTCGAGCGGGAGCAGGCCGAGGCGGCAGACGCGCCACCATGGGATCCGGATGCCGTCGACGACGACGTCCTGCGCCTGATCTTCATCTCGTGCCATCCTGTGCTCTCTCGCGAGGCGCAGGTGGCGCTGACCCTGCGAGTGGTCGGCGGCCTGTCGAGTGAGGAGATCGCCAGGGCCTTCCTCGTGCCGACGGCGACCGTGCAGCAGCGCATCGTACGGGCCAAGAAGACCCTCGCCGCGGCGAACGTCCCCTTCGAGATGCCACCGCGGGAAGAGCATGGAGAGCGACTGGGAGCGATCCTGGGCGTGCTGTATCTGATCTTCAACGAGGGCCACGCGGCCAGCAGCGGCCCCGACTGGATGCGACCCGAGCTGAGTCTCGAGGCGATCCGCCTTGCACGCGTGCTGGCGGCTCTGATGCCACGTGAGCGGGATGTGCACAGCCTCGTCGCCCTCATGGAGCTGACTGCCGCACGATTCCCTGCCCGGGTGGATGCGCACGGCGACCCCGTGCTGCTCGCCGATCAGGACCGCCGGCGCTGGGACCGCGGCCGTATCGCCCGAGGACGCGCGGCCCTGGCGACAGCTGACGCTCTCGGCTCAGGTCGCGGCCCCTACGGTCTTCAGGCTGCCATCGCCGAATGCCATGCGGTCGCAGCATCGATCGAGGAGACCGACTGGGACCGCATCGTCGTGCTGTACGAGGCGCTCGGCCGCATCGCCCCGTCGCCCGTGGTCGAACTCAATCGCGCGGCGGCCGTCGCGATGGCGACGGGGCCGACAGCCGCACTGCAGATCATCGACCGGCTCTCGGCCTCCGGCGCCTTGCCCGGCTACCATCTGCTGCCGGCCACGCGTGCCGAGCTGCTTCTGCGGCTCGGTCGTCACGAGGAGGCGCGCAGTGAGTTCGCGGTCGCTGCTGCGCTCGCGGGCAACGATCGAGAGCGCGCGCTGCTGCGGTCGAAGGCGTCGGAGCGCTGACGTCGCCCGCACGAAGAACCGCCCCCCTCCGGCAGCGGTGCTGTCGAAGAGGGGCGGTTCCGTGCACCGCGTGATGCGCGATGTGGTCAGTCGCGGACCTTGTTGCCGCGTCCGACGATCAGGCCGTAGATCAGCAGCACGATGATCGAGCCGCCGATGGCGAGGAGCCAGGTGCCGAGGTCCCAGAACTCAGTCAGAGGACGGTTCAGGATCAGGCTGCCGAGCCAGCCGCCGAGGAAGGCCCCGACGACGCCGAGCAGCAGCGTGATGAGCCATCCGCCGCCCTGCTTTCCGGGCAGGATCAGCTTGGCGATTGCTCCGGCGATGAGGCCGAGGAGAAGGAATCCGAGAAAGCTCATGTTCAGCTCCTTTGTTCGTGAGCCCTGGGGTGCCAGGGCTCGTGTGATCCATCGTGCCCTCTCAGCTTATTATCAGCCAACCCCTTGCGCGGAGGCATCCAGGTGTGCAACGAGGCCCGCCTCCCAGGGGAGACGGGCCTCGTCGCGAATGGTGAGCGTCAGTTGTTGCCGCGGGCGATCGCGATGATCCGCAGGATCTCGACGTAGAGCCAGACGACCGTGACCATGATGCCGAAGGCACCGAGCCAGCCGTACTTGCGGGGAGCGCCGTTGCGCACGCCCTGCTGGATCTGGTCGAAGTCGAGCACCAGCGAGTACGCGGCCATGATGACGACGAGTACACCGATGATCAAGCCAAGCGGGATGCCGAAGATGGGCTGGCTGTACAGACCGAAGGCCTGGCCCTCGGGCAGCACGCCCGTCCACATCAGGACGAGGTTGAGCAGCGAGAACACCAGGTAGCCGACCATGGCGATCATGAAGATCTTGGTGGCCTTCTTCGAGGCGCGGATCTTGCCGCTTGCGAAGAGCGCCAGGGTCACGCCGACGACCGAGACCGTGGCGAGCGTCGCCTGGACGACGATGCCGGGCCACATCACCTCGAAGAACGCCGAGATGCCACCGATGAAGAGGCCCTCGAACGCGGCGTAGGCGAAGATCAGCGCGGGGCGGACCTTCTTGCGCGAGGTGAACGAGATGACCATGGCGAGCACGAAGCCACCGAGCGCGCCGACGATCCAGGGCAGCATGTTCGGCTGGAACTGGTCATACGGGTTCTGCTCAGGGGCGGCGACGCCGCCGAGCGTCACGAACCAGCCGACGGCTGCGGTGACGAGCAGGATGGCGAAGAGTCCGGCGGTCTTCCACACGGTGTCCTCGACGGACATGCGGTCGGTCTCGATCGCGCCGGCGGGGGGAGCAGCGTACATGCCCTCCAGCTGCGCGTTCGTGGCGGCATCCATCGTGCCGTGCTGGAGAGACGCGGCCTGCGCACCCTGAGCGCCCTGCGGCGCACCCGGGTAGGTCGCGACGTTACGCGGATCCTGCTGCTGGAACGCCGGGTTGTTGAAGGCGAAGTTGCTCATGTGGGCCTCACTCCAAAGTGGGTTGTAGGTCGCTTTCCTCCACGATACCCGGAAGGGCAGGTCACCAGGGTGTTCTACGCTGAAAGCGTGCCCAGGAAATCGCCTCTCGTGATCGGGCATCGCGGTGCGCCCGGTTACCGTCCGGAACACAGTCGCTCGTCCTACGAACTCGCCCTCGCGATGGGGGTCGATGCGGTCGAACCCGACGTCGTCGCCACGAAGGACGGCGTGCTCATCGTGCGTCATGAGAACGAGATCTCGGGCACCACCGACGTCGCCGAGCACCCTGAGTTCGCCGACCGCAAGACGACCAAGCGCGTCGACGGCCAGGCGCTGACAGGCTGGTTCACCGAGGACTTCACGTGGGATGAGCTGACGACCCTGCGCAGCCGCGAACGACTGCCAGAGGTGCGGCTGTCGAGCGCGACCTTCGACGGCTCGCAGGCCATCCTGAGGCTCACCGACGTGCTCGACCTCGTGCGCGCCGGGTCTGTCGAGCACGGGCGAGAGATCGGCGTGGTGCTCGAGGTCAAGCACGCCACATACTTCGCGAGCATCGGCCTCGACCTCGCACCGCTGATCGAGCGCGATCTGCGTGCGGCGGGCTGGGCCGACGGCGAGCTGCCCTTGATCGTCGAATGCTTCGAGTCGACGATCCTCGCACAGTTGAAGTCGCGTGGCATCGCGGCATCGTACGTCTACCTGATCGAGGCGTCCGGGCGCCCGTACGACCTTCTGGTCGCGCAGGGCAAGCAGGCGCTCACGTACAAGGCCACGGTCACCCCGCAGGGCCTCGATGGTCTGGTCGGTCAGGTCGACGGCATCAGCGTGAACAAGCGGATGCTGCTTGCCGGCGGCAACACGATCGTCCCCGACGCCCATGCCCGAGGGCTCAAGGTCTTCACATGGACCTGCCGACCCGAGAACGCCTTCCTCTCTGCGGAGTTCCGGGGCGCCGGGGGCAAGAGCGCCTATGGCGACTACGAGGCAGAGTGGGGTGTGATCGCCCGCACGGGCGTCGACGGGGTGTTCGTCGACCACCCCGATCTCGGCGTCAGCTTCTTCCGCAGCTGACGGGCGAGTCGGCTGACGGTCGACTCAGAGCGGGCCAAGCACGTCTGTCACCGGCCGGTCCAGGTGCAGGGCGCGCAGCGGCGCGAGTATCTCGCGCTCCTCGTAGCGGAAGTGCGATTCCATGATCGCCCCGACGCCGTCGAGGTGACGCTCGATCGCCTCGGGACTCTCGCCACCCTCGACGGCCGCACGCAGTCCGCCGAGCAGATGGGCCAGCATCGAGTGGTCCTGCATGAGCTTGTCGATCACGTCGCGCAGTTCGGGGTGCTCGTGGCGGAGCGCGGGGAACAACGCTCGATCCTCGCTCAGGTGGTGCCCGTCGAGGGCGGAGCAGAATCCGATGCAGAACAGCGCGAGATCGGATGCGGTATCGGGGGCGGCCTCGCCATCGCCGAGGGCGGCGCGAGTGGCCTCGAGCGCGGCGCGAAGACGAGCGTGCGCCTGACGGAGTTCCCGGTCCCAGGCGATCAGGCGGTCGGCATCCATCGCAGCCAGTCTACGACCGCCGCAGGGGATGTCAGAGGGTGCGGTCGAACGCTCCGCGACGCGAGACGATCTCCTTGCCGAGCGGCATCAGCGAGACGGGCACCATCTTGAAGTCGGCGATGCCCATCGGGATGCCGATGATCGTGACGCAGAGCAGCAGACCCGAGACGATGTGGCCGATGGCCAGCCACCAGCCCGCGAGGATCACCCAGAGGACGTTGCCGAGGAATGAGCCGACGCCCGAGGTCGGCTTGCTCACGATCTCGCGCCCGAACGGCCAGATCGCGTAGCGGGCGATGCGGAACGAGGCGATGGCCCAGGGGATGGTCACGATCGGGATGCACAGCACGATGCCGGCGAGCATGTAGCCGAGGAAGAGGCCGAGGCCGGCGAAGATCAGCCAGATGATGTTGAGGATCGTGCGCACGCCTCGATCCTCGCACCGCTGCCTGAGCATCTGCCGGTTCCGTATGTATCTGTGTCGGACGCCCTGGGTCGTTTCGCGCCGTGCCACCGGCGACGATCCGACCTCCGGAGAGGATTCCGATATATCGCCTGATGAGGCCGAAGGGCATGACATCGTTGTGCCCTTGACCGTGGGCGTCGATTCGACGGGCGAGGAGATGAAGGAATGAAGTATCTCGGAGTGATGGTTTCCCTCTTCTTGGCGGTGATGCTGAGTGCGTGTGGCGGCAGCGATTCCGACGATGCCGAACCGGGTGGCTCCGGCGGCACTGGTGGGAACGAACAGAGCGGCTATGCGCAGCCCGAGGGGCCCGCGCCGGACCTGGCCGCGCTCGAAGGCGGGACGACACCGCTCGAGCCCGCGAACGGAAGCGCGTTCCCGGATGCCTGTTCGGTGCTGACCGACGAGATGGTGCTGAAGCTGCTGCCAGCGGCCGGTCAGGACGGCGAAGCCGGTGTCCAGCGCTCTTCGAAGGACCAGAACGACACGGCGTACACGTGCCAGTACTTCTCCGGCACCTCGGATGACAAGAACGTCGGTTTCATCATCGTCTCCTACCTCCAGACCGAGGGGATTGATCGCGAGGTGATGCTGTCGACCTTCGAGGACTCGATCGCCGCCAACCAGGGCAAGGAGAACTTCGTGGATTATGGGGAGGACCTTGGGGCGGGCTCGTTGGCGTTCTACGACGGGTCCCGCGTGAACGTCCTCGTCGGAGCAACCCAGTTCAGCGTGCAGGCGAGTGGCACCGAGCCGTCGCAGGACGACCCGATCCTGTGGCGCGACAACGTCATGGTGCCGGTCGCGGAGAACATCACCTCCCGGATGCAGTGACTCCACCCGGCTGAAAGCCGATACCGGTGCGGCCACCGGCGGGACCTGATTCCGCGGAGGGCGCGGGCAGGGTCCGTCACGCGCGCCATCGCCGAGCCCTGGTGGTGAACGGACACCGGTCGTTCACCATCCATGCACCTGCGGGTGGTCGGGCGGCCATGCGGAATCGCTGATGTGGAGTGATACCCGTCTGATTCCCTCAGGAGCCCCATGTCCCGCCTGCAATCCGCGGCTGCGGTCACGACGGTCTGCGCTCTCAGCGCGGCCGCTCTGCTCGCCGTTCCGCTCGCCGCCTCCGGAGCCGAACTCGGCGTCCGCATCAACGAAGTCGAATCCAGTGGGGGCGTTCCCGGTGACTGGATCGAGTTCGTCAACGCATCCGCCGCCGCCGTCGATCTGAGCGGCTTCGTCGTGAAGGACGACGGCGACGACGAATCGTACGTGTTCCCTGAGGGCTCGGTCATCGAGCCCGGTGCACACCTCGTGCTCGACGAGGTGAACGCCGGTGTCGGGGACTTCACCTTCGGCCTCGGCAAGGACGATCAGGTACGACTGCTCGATCAGAGCGCGACGCTCGTCGATGAGACGGCCTGGACGGCGCACGCTGCGGTCACCTGGGGGGCGCACGAGGTCGACGGCACCGTCGAGTGGGTCGAGACGACGGAGTCCACGAAGGGCGCGGCCAACGTCTTCTCGTCCGACGACCCCATCGGCGGCGCCATCGTCATCAACGAGGTCGATTCGCAGCCCGCGGACTGGGTCGAGTTCTACAACGCCGGAGACGCCGCACTCGACATCTCGGGCTACGAGATCCGCGACAACTCCGATGATCACCGCTGGCAGTTCCTGCCAGGGACCCAGATCGCTGCCGGCGGATTCCTCGTGGTCGAGGAGGGCTCGATCGGCCTCGTCGACGGCGTCGAGACCGCATTCCGCGATCCGATCGGCATCGGCAGCGCCGACCGCATCCGGCTGTTCGACGCCGGTGGCGCGCTGATCGACGACACTCTTGCGTGGGAGGGCCACGCCGCGATCGACGGCGACTCCGCCGCGGCGACTCTCGCACGCTGCCCCGACGGCGAGGGCGCCTTCGTGCTGGCCCATCCGACCATGGGCGGCACGAACTCGTGCGTGGTGCCCGATGTGGTCATCAACGAGATCGAGTCCGACGGTGACGCGACCGACTGGGTCGAGGTCGTGAACTCCGGCAGCGCCGCGGTCGACCTCTCCGGCTGGACGGTCATGGACGGCGATCCGGTCGGCCACGCTGCCGAGACGACTCCGCTGCCCTCAGGCACCGTGCTCGAACCGGGCGGGTACTTCGTCTTCGATCAGCCGACGGACTTCGTCTTCGGTCTCGGCAACGGCGATACGGTCACGGTGCGCGACGCCAACCTGAACGTCGTCGACGAGCACGTGTACGACGCGCACGCCGAGGGTGTCCTGGCTCGCTGCGCGGACGGAAGCGGAGACTTCGTCGACATCGCGGTCTCGACCAAGGGCCAGCGCAATGCGTGCGGCACTCCGGTGCGGATCAACGAGGTCGAGTCGGACGGCGGTTCCCCTGACGACTGGGTGGAGCTGGTCAACCCGACCGCATCCGACCTCGACGTCTCCGGCGTCGTCGTGAAGGACGATGACGATGCGCACTCCTTCGTGATCCCGGAGGGCACCACGATCGCCGCCGGAGCGTACCTGGTCATCGAGCGGGAAGCGCTGGGCTTCGGCCTGGGCGACCGCGACACGGTGCGCCTGTTCGACGGTGATCTGCTCGTCGACTCGACCACCTGGGGTGCAGGGCACGCCGCGATCACCTGGGGGCGCTGCCCCGACGCGACCGGAGCATTCGCCGCCACCGCGGAGAGCACCAAGGGCGAGGCCAACGCCTGCGCAGGAGAGGTCGAGGTCTCGCCGTGGCCCGGCTCCGCCGAGGTCCGGGTGCTCGACACCGCTCCGACCTTCCTCGAGGACAGCTCCGGGCTCGACGTGCAGGAGACCGCCGACGGATCGTTCCTCTGGGCCGTCGACAATGGGGATGGGCGCATCTGGAAGCTAGAGGCTCACGCCGACGGCTCCTTCTCGCAGGTCCCCGGATGGGAAGCGGGCAAGCGCGTGCGGTTCCAGAAGGACGCCTCGGACCCGGGCGCCGCGGGCCCTGACACCGAGGGAATCACCGTCGACGGCGAAGGGGCGGTCTACGTCGCCTCGGAGCGCGACAACAGTGCCAAGGGCGAGAATCAGAACACCCTTCTGAAGGTCGACCCCGAGGCGGCCGCCGGAGATCTCATCGCAGAGCAGGAGTGGGACCTTACCTCCCTGCTGCCGGCCGTCGGCGCGAACCTCGGCATGGAGGCGGTGCAGTGGGTGCCTGACGGTGCGCTCGAGGGCGCACTCTTCGACGTCAACACAGGTGCGGCCTACGACCCGGCCGACTACGCGGGCCACGGTGACGGTCTGTTCTTCGTGGCGGTCGAAGACAACGGTCACGTGTACGCGTTCGCGCTCGGCGCCGACGGCCGGGCGACTCTGGTCTCGGAGATCGCGCCGGGTCTCGCCGGCGTCATGGCACTGGACTACGACAGTGTGCTCGACGTGCTGTGGGCGGTCTGCGATGACGGCTGCCAGGGTCAGTCGGCGCAGATCACCCTGAACGGCACGGCGCAACCCGGCCTCGCGCACTTCGCCCGGCCCGCCGGCATGCCGGACATCAACAACGAGGGA
>JAESFY010000353.1_pt1 | contig 10975 bp, 11 predicted proteins | sample 9266201 | NCBI WGS metagenome assembly JAESFY01 (sample SAMN14515071, study PRJNA621656) | algae metagenome | isolation source: Nodosilinea sp. WJT8-NPBG4 and co-occurring heterotrophs from soil, lower... | place: USA: Pinto Basin, Colorado Desert, California | collected 2006-05-27 | reverse complement strand
GTCGCGTCAGGCCCGAGGTCGTGCAGACCGTCGAGCGTCGGGACGATCGGTCGCGCACCGGTCGCGAGCACGAGCCGGTCGTAGCCCACGGCCGATCCGTCGTCGAGTGCGACCTGCTGCGCCGCCCGGTCGATCCGCTCCGCCCGCGCACCGAGGCGCAGGTCCACTCCCGGCAGACTTTCGGCCGTGGCGAGCGTGAGCTCGGGAGCCGACACCTCGCCGACCGCGTATTCGCCGATCAGCACGCGGTTGTACGGGTCTGCGGTCTCCGCTCCGACCACCGTCACGCTCGCGCGGCCGCTCGCCACGAGAGGCAGCAGCTCCTCCGCGAAGCGGATGCCGACAGGCCCCGCGCCGATGACGACGACCCGCACGGTCATCAGATGCGGTGTCCGGCGAGGGACTTGCGGGGGAGTGCGTAGACGAGCACCGTGATGGTCAGCAGCACCACGTACGCGCCGACGAACCCGGCGAAGGCCGGAGCATAGGATCCGGTCGCATTCTGCGCGGCGGCGAGCACCTGCGGGATGACGAACCCACCGTAGGCACCGATCGCCGAGATCAGCCCCAGCGCGGCAGCGGCCTTCCGCTGGGTGCTCACCGTCATCGGGTCGCCGGCCGTGGCAGCCCCGCGCGCGGCGAACACGTTCGGGATCATCCGGTACGTCGCGCCGTTGCCGAGCCCGGCCGCGATGAACAGGAGCAGGAAGCATCCGAGGAACACCGCGAAGCTGTCGGTCTCGAGCGTGAGCAGCAGCGAGAGAGCGCCGGCGATCATCAGGCAGAACGCGACGATCGTCATCCGAGCCCCGCCGAACCGGTCGGCGAGCTTTCCGCCGTAGGGCCGGGCGAGCGAGCCGACGAGGGCGCCGAGGAATGCGAGCGTGAGAGACGCGCTGCCGATCTGGAACGTGGAGTACTCGGGGAAGCTGTCGGCCATGAGCTTGGGGAACACGCTGGCGAATCCGATGAACGATCCGAAGGTGCCGATGTACAGCAGGGACAGCACCCAGAGGTGCGGCTCGCGGAGTGCCGCCGCGGCGCCGGCGAAGTCGGCCTTCGCCGAGGACAGGTTGTCCATGTAGCGCCAGGCGCCCCACGCTGCGAGCAGGATCAGCGGGATCCACATCCACCCGGCGAAGGACAGGTTGAACGTCACCGCGGCGGTGAGCGAGACGACGATCGGGACGGCGAGCTGGGCGACCGAGGTGCCGAGGTTGCCGCCGGCCGCGTTCAGGCCGAGCGCCCAGCCCTTCTCCTTCTGCGGGAAGAAGTAGGTGATGTTCGACATGGAGCTGGCGAAGTTGCCGCCGCCGAAGCCGGCGAGGGCCGCCACCAGCAGCATGATGCCGAAGGGGGTCTCGGGGTTCTGCACCACGACCCCGAGGAGGACCGCGGGGATCAGCAGCAGCAGCACCGAGACGATCGTCCAGTTGCGGCCGCCGAACTTCGCGACGAGGAACGTGTACGGGAAGCGCAGGGTGGCACCGACGAGGCTCGGCAGCGAGATCAGCCAGAAGGATTCGCTCGTCGAGAGCGTGAACCCGGCGGCAGGGAGCAGCACCACGACGATGCTCCACAGCTGCCACACGATGAAGCCGAGGAACTCGGCGAAGATCGACCAGCCGAGGTTGCGGCGGGCGATCGCGCGGCCCTCCGCGGCCCAGAAGACGGCGTCTTCGGGATTCCAGCTGTGGATCCAACTGCCGTCACGGGTGAGGGTGGTGGCCGAGGCGTCGACCCTGGTGTTTCCGACTGTCTGAGACATCGCGGCTCCTGGAGTTCGAGAGGAAGAATGCTCCGAACCTAGGGGTCGCGTATTTCCCGGCCGCTCTCGCGCGATTTCCGGATGATGACGTTTGCATCACATCGAGGAGACGGCCGATGAGAGGTCGCCGTGATCGAGGGGTGCGTCAGGCCTGATCGGCGGTCCGCCAGCCGGCGGCGAGCTCGCTGATCGCGGCTGTCGCGGCCGCGGAGGCGTCGCGCGAACTGCCCGCGCGTCCGGCGGCGAGACCGGCGAGGTACGCGCTCAGCGGCGCGGCAGGGCGGGCGACGCCGTGGGCGACGTCCCGGGCGAGGTCGAGGATGAGCGCCACATCGACGTCGGAGCGGTCGAGGCCGAGCCGGGCGCACACGGCGGCGGTCCATTCCTCGAGTGCTTCGACAGGGAGATGCTGCGACTGTTCCGTCATGTCTGCTCCTGATCCGTGGGGCTCGTCGGCGAAGCGGGGTGCGCCCTCGCACGCTCCAGATCGTCCCACGTGTCGACATCCGCCGCCAGGTCGCCGGCAGCCACCAGTTCGAGGTGAAGTCCGGAGACAAGGGACCGGATCGAGGCGTCGCGCCCGGCATCCGGCATCCGATCGAGGGCGTCGCGCAGCGCCGCCGGGCGGTACCGGCCGATCAGCCATTGGGCGCGGCCGGCAGCATCGGCGAGGCAGACGCCGTCGGCGTCATCGAGCGGATGCCGTCGCAGCAGGGCGATCGCCTCCTCGGCGCGCGGAGTGTCGGCGGCGACGATGCAGACCTCGTCGGTGGCGACGAGCGCCAGGCCCGCGGCGATCGCGGCGACGGGCCCGCCGAACGCGGGCGTCTCGCGCGCCCAGATGATCTCGGCACTGCGGATATCGGCATTCCCGATATCTGCACTGACGAGCTCGGCTGACACGGGCGCCGGCGGGCCGACCACGACGATCGGATCGCACCATGCGACGGCGCGCACCGCATGATCGAGCAGCGTGGCGCCGTCGACGACGAGCTGCGGCTTGTCCACGCCGCCCAGCCGCGTGGCCCGGCCGCCGGCGAGGACGATCGCGGCGGTCGGAGATCCGGTCGGTTCCAGTCGAGCCGTCATGAAAGCATCACGACGTCGACGAGGTCACCGGCGTGCACCGTGGCCACGTCCTCCCGCACGACCACATACGCTTCCGCCCTGGCGAGGCCGGCGGCCAGGTGCGAGCCCGAGCCGCCTTCCGTGGCCGGATGCACCGACCAGCGGGACGGATCGTCGCGGTCGATGCGCGCGGGCACGAACTGCCGGCGCCCCGGCTTCGAGCGCCACCCGGTGGTCGCGGGCAGGCGGAGCATCGGGCGGTGCAGCGCGGAACGTCCCTGGAGCGCGAGCAGCGCCGGTCGCACGAACGCCTCGAACGACATCGCGACGCTCACCGGGTTTCCCGGAAGGCCGAACACGAGAGCGTCGCCGACGCGCCCGAACGCCTGGGGCTCGCCCGGTTGCATCGCGACCGAGACGAACGAGATGCGGTCGCCCAGCACGCTGCGGACGACCTCGTAGGCTCCGGCGCTGACGCCGCCCGACGTGACGACCACGTCGGCCCCGAGTTCCTCCGTCGCGTGGACGAGGGCTGCCGTGAACGCGGAGTCGTCGTCGGTGACCGTCGTGACCGACACCACGTCCGCGCCCGCTTGGCGGGACGAGGTGGCGAGCAGGATCGAGTTCGATTCCGGGATCTGTCCGCGGATGAACGCGCCGCCGGTCGGGGCGAGCTCGCTGCCGGTGGAGATCACGGCGACGCGCGGGCTTCGGCGCACCTCCGCCCGATCGACTCCGGATGCCGCGAACGCCGCCGCCTGCAGCGGGCCGACGACCGTCCCCGCGGGGGAGACCTCGGCACCGGCTCGTACGTCTTCACCGCGGCGGCGGATGTGCGCGCCTTCGCTTCGCGGCCGGGCGGTCACGACGACAGCGGTGGCGGATGCCGCGAAGCCCCCGCGGGTGTCCTCGACCGGGATCACCGCGCTCGCCGCCGCAGGGATGGGCGCACCCGTCATGATCCTCGCGGCCTCGCCGGGCGCGAGAACAGGATCGACGGGTGAGCCGGCCGGGATGTCGGCGACGACGCGCAGGGTGACGGGGTGCTCCGCATCGGCATCCGCGACGTCGGCGTGACGCACGGCGAAGCCGTCCATCGCCGAATTGTCGAACAGCGGCACGTCGACGCGCGCGTGCACGGATGCCGCGAGTGTGCGGCCGACGGCATCCGCGAGGGCGACGGTTTCTGCGGGTGACGCCGAGGCTTCCGCGAGGATCACCGCGAGATGCTCCTCGACCGTGCGTCGCGTCGAACCGGCGCCGGCGGTCGGGGAGTCGGGGCGCATGGATTCAGCGTACGCCGGGCCATCGATCCGCCCGACGGGACCCCGTGTCGTGTGTCGCGAGATTTCGATCCGGTGGGCCGGTGGAACCCTGGTCAGAGCGCCGCGGCGATCAGCTCCAGGGTCTGCGTGCGCCCGACCGACGTGTTCCGCGGTTCCGACTCGTAGGGCGCGGCGACCGGTGACAGCATGATCTCGTCCACGCCGTAGGTCTCCGCGAAGGCGCGCACCTCCTGGGCGACGGTCTCGCCTGTTCCGACGAACCAGCGCGACCGCGCGGCCTGGATGACCTCGTCGGTGGCGGCATCCGCCGGGACGGCAGCGGCCTCTTCGACTGTCTCGAGCGCGACCAGCGGCCGGTTCAGACGCAGCTTCGCCATCATGTGCAGCTGCGGCAATGCGCGGGCCTCCGCCTCCTCGGCGGTCGGCGCGGCGACGACGTTGACGGTGAGGAACGTGCGCGGCTCGGGGTGCTGCTCGCTTGGCTGGTAGCCGGTGCGGTAGAGGTCCAGCGCCCGTTCGAGACCCTGGCCGGAGAAGTGGTTCGCGAAGACGTAGGGGAGCCCCTGAGCGGCCGCGAGCTGCGCCGAGTAGTCGCTGGAGCCGAGAAGCCAGACCTCGGGGGCGCCGGTGGCCGCGGGTGTCGCGTGCACGGTGTACTCGCCGCCGGAGGTGAACCGCACCGTCGCGCCTTCGCCCGAGACGAGCGCCGTGATGTCCTGGACGTGGCGCGGGAACTGCTCGACGTCGCTCGTCGTGCCCGCCTGACGCAGCAGCTGCGTGATCACCGGGTCGCTACCGGGAGCGCGTCCGAGACCGAGGTCGATGCGCCCCGGCGCGATGGCCTCGAGTGCGGCGAACTGCTCGGCGACGATCAGCGGGGCGTGGTTCGGGAGCATGACTCCGCCCGAGCCGAGGCGCAGTTTCGTGGTGCGCGTGGCCGCGGCGGCGATCAGCACCGGGGGAGTGGTGGAGGCGACGGCCGGCATGTTGTGGTGCTCGGCGAACCAGTAGCGGCGGTAGCCGAGACGGTCGGCGGTCTCGGCCAGGGCGAGCGAAGAGGCGATGGCCTCGGTGCTGGTCTGGCCGGTGCTGACCGGGACGAGATCGAGGACGGAGAGAGCGAGTTCAGACATCTTTCCCTGCAACCGGCGGAGCCCGTGGGACATTCCCGCATGCCCGCGCATCCGCCCGCTAGCGTGGGCGCATGGATGCCCAGATCTTCTACGTGCTCGTCGGAGCCGTCACCGTCGCGGCCGTCGCGCGCTGGAGAGGGTGGCCCGCGCCGCTCCTCGTCACGATCGTCGCGCTCGCCGTGTCGTTCCTGCCGTTCGTGCCCGAGGTCGACATCGACGGGCACCTGCTGCTGAACCTCGTGCTGCCCCCGCTGCTGTACTCGGCGGCGCTGGACGTCTCGTTCGTCGGGTTCAAGCGCAGCCTGCCGCAGATCCGTCGCCTCGGCGTCACGCTGGTGCTTCTCACGGCGCTGGCCGTCGGGTTCATCGCCTGGTGGATCTTCCCCGCGCTCACGCTTCCCGGCGCGCTACTGCTCGGAGCGATCGTCGCACCGCCGGATGCCGTCTCGGCGGCCGCGATCGGCCGCAAGCTCGGACTCCCGCGGCGCATCATGACGGTGCTCTCCGGGGAGAGCCTCATCAACGACGCCACCTCGCTGACGCTCTACCGGGTGTTCGCCGCCATCCTCGCCGGGGCGACCCTGACGGTGTGGGACGGTGTCTGGCAGTTCCTGCTCGCGGTGGTGATCGGCGTCGCGATCGGTCTCGTGTTCGGCGTGGTGCTGCATCAACTGCGGATGCGCATCAATGACCCGGTCGTGATCGGCACTTTCGGGCTGCTCGCACCGTTCGGCGCCTACGCGATCGCCGAGCACCTGCTCGGGTCTGGCGTGCTGGCCGTCGTGGCGATGGGGCTGTACGTCGGCTTCAACGCGCCGCGCACCGACTACACGACGCGGCAGCAGGAGAAGCCTCTGTGGCTCTCGGCCGACCTACTGCTGGAGAGCTTCGTCTTCGCCTACATCGGACTGCAGTTCCCGCGCGTGCTCAGCGACCTCGGCAGCGAGTCGGTCGGGCACATCCTCCTGCTCTCGGCCGCCGTGCTGCTGGTCGTGCTGATCGTGCGACCGCTGTACATCTACCCCGTGAGCGCCTGGTCGAACTTTCAGGATCGCAAGAGGCTCGCCCGGATGGATCGCGGCATCGCGTCGGGCGACTTCGACAAGCGCCGTGAACAGTCCCACCGCTGGCGGCAGTACAGCGCCGAAGAGCTGCGGTCGCAGATCGTGCGGGACCGGATGGCGGGTCTCCAGCTCACCTGGCGGGACAACGCCGTCATCTCCTGGGCCGGCATGCGCGGCGTGGTGACGCTCGCGACCGCGCTCGCGGCATCCGATCTGGCGGCGCTCGACGACGAGGCGTCCCACGCCATCGTCGTGGTCGCGTTCATCGTGACGGTCGCGACCCTGCTGCTGCAGGGGCTCACGCTGCCGATGCTCATCCGCGGTCTCGGGATCGCGAGCGAGGTCGACGAGGCGGAGGACGAGAAGGCGCTCGCCGCGGTGAAGGAGAAGAGTCGGGCGGCGGGCAAGGCGTTCCTCGCCGAGAAGCGCGTCGAGTGGGAGGCGAAGTACGGCTCCGTCGACATGGGCGTCTTCGACGCGTTCACCAAGCGGATGACCCGGGTGGAGAAGGACACCGACGAAGCGCAGCAGGTGGAGGATGCCGCGAGCCGGCCGTCCTTCGACGACCTGGTCGCGCTGTCCCGGGGCTGGCTGCAGGTGCGCCGCGAGATCCTCCTCGCGGAGCGCGACGCCGGCAACCTCGACGAGGAGGTCATGCGCGAGCTGCTCACCGCGATGGATGCCGAGGAGCTCGCCCTCGACACTCGCGGCGCCGCGCGTCAGGGTCGCGCGTAGCCTCCTCCGGTCGTTGAGCGAGGAGCGCAGCGACGAGACGAAACGCCCCGACCGGCCCCCTTTTGCGCGAACCGGCCCCTTGCGAACGGTCGCAAGGGGCCGGTTCGATCACAGAGGGGCCGGTCGGCGCCGATTCCGAGAGGGTGAGCGTCAGCGGGTGCTGACGGGCTCCTTGACGGCGTCCGACTCGGGAGCCTCGTCGCTGTCGCTGTCGCTGTCGCTGTCGTCGGCGAAGGGCAGGCCCTCGCGCGGCGCGTTGTAGAGCTCCTCGTCGAGAATTCCCTCCCGCTTGGCGACGATGGTCGGCACGAGCGCCTGGCCCGCGACGTTGACCGCGGTGCGGCCCATGTCGAGGATCGGGTCGATCGCGAGCAGCAGGCCGACGCCCTCGAGCGGCAGGCCCAGGGTCGACAGCGTGAGGGTCAGCATGACGGTCGCGCCGGTGGTGCCGGCGGTGGCCGCCGAGCCCACGACCGAGACGACCACGATCAGCAGGTACTGCACGATGTTCAGCTCGATGCCGAAGAACTGCGCGACGAAGATCGCGGCGATGGCCGGGTAGATCGCGGCGCAGCCGTCCATCTTCGTGGTCGCGCCGAACGGCACGGCGAACGAGGCGTAGGAGCGGGGCACGCCGAGGTTGCGCTCGGTGACCCGCTCGGTGAGGGGCAGGGTGCCGATCGACGAGCGGCTGACGAAGGCCAGCTGCACCGCGGGCCACACACCCGAGAAGTACTGCTTGATCGAAAGACCGTGCGTCTTCACGAGGATCGGGTAGACGACGAAGATCACGAGCGCGAGGCCGATGTAGACAGCTGCGGCGAACCAGGCGAGCGAGGCCAGCTTCTCCCAGCCGTACTCGACGACGGCGGCGCCGATCAGGCCGAACGTGCCGAGCGGGGCGATGCGGATGATCCACCACAGCACGCGCTGGATGACCTTGAGCAGCGACTCGGTGAACGCGAGGAACGGCTCGGCCTTCTTGCCGGCCTTGAGGGCGGCGATGCCCACGGCCACGGCGATGACGATCACCTGGAGGATGTTGAAGTTGACGCTCGACGAGAAGGTGCCCTCTGCCGCGCCCGGGTTCGTGCTGACGCTCAGGCCGAGGAAGTTCTGCGGGATGAGCCCGAGGAGGAAGTTCCACCAGGTGCCGACCGTGTACGGCTCTCCCGGCTCGAGACCTTCACCGGCGCGGTTGCCCGGCTGGATGATGAGGCCGAGCGCGATGCCGATGCTCACGGCGATGAACGCGGTGATCGCGAACCACAGCAGCGTCTGACCGGCGAGGCGCGCGGCGTTCTGCACGCGGCGCAGGTTCGAGATGCTCGCGACGATGGCCGTGAAGATCAGCGGCACGACCGCGGCACGGAGCAGCGTCACGTACGAGCTGCCGATCGTGTCGAGAGTCGCCGAGAGACCGTTCGGGCTGTCGGCGGTGGCGCCGAGGTTGCGCGCGATCAGGCCGGCAGAGACGCCGAGGACGAGGGCCGCGAGGATCTGGAAGCCGAACGACGTCAGCAGCTTCCGGACCGGACCGCGGGTGTCAGGCGCCTTCTGGGCGCGTGCGGTGGTGCTCATGTGGGGTGGAACTCCAGGGAGAAATCGCGGCGTGCCGAGTGCACGCCATAACGCCCAACGCTAGAAGCGCCCGTTCATTCCCCGGGCCGATATGACGAAGGATGACGGATGCTGTGCGCATCCGTCATCCTTCGTCGTCGCACCCGCTGACGCTATCCGGCGATGCACTCCTCGACGTTCTCCGCGATGATCTGTTCCGTCAGATCCTTGTCGGCCTGGTTCTTCTGCTTGTCCTCACCGTTCGCGAGGAAGGTGAGGGTCTCGTTGCTGAGCTCGGAGTCGACGAGGTACTCCGCGAGGCACTCGGAGGCGTCGGCGTCGATCTGGTCGCCCATGCCCTCGGACTCGAAGAACTCGGTGAGTCCCTTCGCGACGTCGGCTTCGGACGGACGGCTCGGTCCGCCGCACGCGGCGAGCGAGAAGGCGAGGGCGGCGATGGGCAGCGCCATGAGGAGGCGGGCGGGCGTGCGCAGTTTCCGGTCGTTGATCATCATGCTGATCACGCTAGCGGTACACAGCCGATTCATAGCGTGATTCGCATGGGGAGATATGCCCACGGTCCGCCACTCCCGCGCGCGCCACTGCTCTGACACGATGTCCTCATGTTCATCGTGACCACGAACGACGTCCCCGGCTACCGCATCACGCAGGTGCTCGGCGAGGTCATGGGCCTGACCGTGCGGTCGACCGACTTCGGACAGAGCTTCACCGCCGGTTTCCGCTCGCTCGGCGGCGGCGAGATCCCCGAGTACACGCAGGTCATGTACGAGAGCCGCCAGGTCGTGATGGGCCGGATGTGGGCAGAGGCGCAGCAGCGTGGCGCGAACGCGATCGTCGCGATGCGGTTCGACACCGGATCGATCGGCAACTTCAGCGAGGTCTGCGGCTACGGCACCGCGGTGGTCGTGGAGCCGTTGGGACAGCCCGCGCCGCCGGCATCCGCTCCGCCGCCTCCGCCGCCCGCGGTCTGATCGGCCGCCCGCTGCTCCGGTCGCAGTTGGTGCCGCCTCGCGGCCCAGCATCCGGCAGAAAATGCGACCGGAACGAACCGCGCCGGCAGGAACTGCGACCGGAAGCCGCGGACCGCAACTCCGTCAGCGCGGAGCCAGCACCAACAGGTCTCCGACCTCGCACCCCAACGCGTCGCAGATCGCCCGCAGCGTCGAATAGCGGATCGCCCGCGCGCGGTCGTTCTTCAGCACCGACAGGTTCACGATGCTGACCCCGACCAGCCCGCTCAACTCGGTGAGCGTCATCCCGCGTTCGGCGAGGAGCTCGTCGAGTCGGCAGTGGATGCCGGTGAACTCCTCGTCATTCTCCGCGGGGCTCACACCAATCCCTCCGTGTCCTTCTCGAGTTCCTCTTTCTCCTGGCGGAGACGGATGCCGCGGCGGAACGCGACCGCGATCAGCCCCACGGCGACGCCGGCGGCGAAGATCGGCGCGATCGTCCAGAACTCGATCGGATGCACCGGCTCGACGATGCCGATCCCGAGGGCAGCGGTGACGCCGTTGCGCCCCATCTTCTCCAGGATCACTATGACCATCGGCGCGGCCACCAGGGTCCAGCCGATCGCATCGAAGGCTCGTGCGTTACCGGGGACGAAGATCCGCCCGCGGAGGAGGTTGAACGCGACGAGTGCAACCGATCCGATCACCACGAGTGCCGCGAGCGCCCACAGCGCGATGGCGCCGATGATCGCGGCGATCGACACCGGATCCACACCGGTCGCGAACACCATCGCCTGCTGGGCGATGCCATCGACCGTCACCGCGCCGGAGTCGGTCGTCGCGGAGATCGGCTGTTCGTCGATGGGGATCGACCAGGCGATTCCGGCATCGCGGAACGTGCTTCCGATGCGGAGCGCTGTGGAGATCCCCACGATGACGAGTGCAGCGGCGCTGAAGAGGATGACGGTGATGGCATCCGCCGTCTCGGAGCGGGTGGGGGCAGCGGTGGTGGCAGCCATCAGACGAGTCCTTCCGTTTCCTTGGCGAGTCGGATGCCGCGGCGGAACACGATCACGAGGACCCCCACCGCGATCGCGGCGACGAACAGGGGGATGCCGTCGCGGAACAGCAGCCAGCGCGCGTCGCCGTAGTCTCCGCCGAGGGCGGCGAGCACGCCGTTCAGGCCCATGTTCTCGAACCAAGGACCGACCAGCCCTGCCGCCAAGAGCCCCATCGACATCACGAAAGTGAGGCGCGAGTTGACCTGGTCGAACACGATGCCGCGGAGGAGCCGTCGGCAGAGCACGACGCCGAGCGCCGCGACCGCGATGAGGCACAGCGAGCGCAGTGCGATCGCCAACACGAGCGAGACGACGCTGACGGTGTTCAC
>JAESFY010000352.1_pt1 | contig 11110 bp, 8 predicted proteins | sample 9266201 | NCBI WGS metagenome assembly JAESFY01 (sample SAMN14515071, study PRJNA621656) | algae metagenome | isolation source: Nodosilinea sp. WJT8-NPBG4 and co-occurring heterotrophs from soil, lower... | place: USA: Pinto Basin, Colorado Desert, California | collected 2006-05-27 | reverse complement strand
TGTTGTAGTCCGGATCGTCCCAGACGCAGGCCTTTTCGAGGCTGCAGTAGTCCGTCGGAGCGGCGCTGGCAGGCGCCGCGAACCCGAACAGTGTGATCAACGGAGCAGCCAGAGCGATCAGCGACATGGTCATTCTTCTCCGACCCCGCCTGATCTCAAGTGATGTCTTCATTGCCATTCCCTTCCGAACCAGGATGCGGAGTTCCCCGCTACCTGGGTTGTTTCCGAAGTGACGGTGTTCGTTTCGCTGAAACGGATATATTCGTCGAGCCTGAAGACACCGCGAAAAAATCTGAAACACTTCGCCCGTGTGCGGAAATAGTTGGTTCAGGAGAGCTGTGGAAGGGGGCGTGCACGTTGGATCAGTTCCCGGACTTCTATCGGAAGCACTATCGGTTGATCCTGACCGTGGCCCAGCAGCGTCTCGGTGGGACGGCAGATGCCGAAGATGTGACGGCAGAGGTGTTCCGTATCGCTTGGGTGCGGCATGACGAAGGCGTAGCGGTCACTCTGCAGTGGTTGTACACGACGCTTCGCAATGTGATCGGCAACGAGTACCGACGTCAGGGGCGACTAGGGTCCTTCGTCTCTGACGCAGGTCCGATCCTCACCGGTGATGACAGATTCGGGCCGGCGACGGACGACGCCATCGAGGTGCGACGCGCCCTTCGCAGGCTGCCGGAGGCCGACCGCGAGCTCTTGTACATGGCCTACTGGGAGGAACTCTCGCGCGCTGAGATCGCAGCGATTGTCGGCATCAGCGCGATCGCCGTGCGGATCCGCCTGATGCGGGCTCGCGAGCGATTCAGAAAGCTCCTTCCACGCGAAGAAGACACTCATGACGAAGAGGTGATCATCGATGGACGAGCTTGAACGACGGATTCGTACAGCGCGCCCCGCGAGCGGGCATCGAAACTTGCCGCTCACCGCTCGAGCGGAGAAGGAGCTGTCTGAGTTGGTCTCTACGAGACGGCTCATCACCGCCCAGGACCACCGACGAGCTGGACCGAGCAGGCTGATATCGCTTGCGGCCGCTGCCGCTACTGCTGTGGTCGTTGTCGTCGCTCTCGGGCTGACGTTGTTCTTCCCTAGTGCTCAGACGTATGCCGCAACCCCGCCTCTGCTCGAGGTATCTCTGGTTCCCCAGCCGCGGGAGGACTTGCTCATGGACATGAGCCAGAAAGCGATGCTCGCTGGCGAGAACCTGCCAGCGGAGCCCCAGGCCACGACGATCTCGGCTCGGGCGTGGTCGCTCGTGGCGACCTCGGACGGCCAGCATCAGACTGCGAATATGGTGAATCTAGAGCACGAGATCACCGTTCAACCCGACGGCTCGGTTCACGAGATTGTCACGGCGGGGCCGTCCGTCGACACTGACGGCCGACCTGTGACCGAGGGAGTTCCCGCCGTCGGTGAGGTGATCTCCGAAGACGAGTGGGCAGCTGGCAGCCCCGCACTGCGGTTCACGAACCCTCTGCCGTCAGAGAGCGATCAGATCCCTGCCTATGTCGCGAAGGCGTACGGAACCACGGAGCTTCCTGATGCTGCGTTGGTGATCAACTCGGTCGCAGACCTCATGACGCAGCGTCAGCTCTCATCCGCCGAGGAAGCCACGGTGCTCGAGTACTTCGCCCATGAGGCGGATGTGAAGGTCGTCGGCGCTGTGACTGACAGGCTCGGACGTGCTGCGATCGCGTTCTCCGCCGTGCATGAGGAGGACTCCTCATACGAGGAGTATCTGCTCGTCTCCCCCGACAGCGGCAAGATCCTCGCAGTCGAGACACACTACGTCGCGCAGGGACGGACCGATATCCCATCGCCGTCCGTGACCAGCTACATTGCCTGGCGCAGATGATCAGCCCCACCAATGCTCTGTCCGGTTGTCAGAGTCTTCGCCTCCCGGCGCCGAGCCGCCAATCAATCCCGTGAAGGCGGAGTGACGCTGGCCCGGCTACTGGGTCAGCCGACAGCAGCCCGCGCCGAGACGAACGCCGCTACGCATCGCACGATCTGCTCGGCCGTGTGCGCGGCCGACAGCTGCACTCGGATCCGCGCCAGTCCACGGGGGACGACAGGGAAGCTGAACGCCGTCACGTAGATCCCCTGCGCCTGCATCTCTGTCGCGATGCGCGCCGTGAGGGCCGCGTCGCCGAACATGACGGGGACGATCGGGTGCTCCCCCGGCAGCAGGTCGAAGCCCTCCGCCGTCATCCGCTCACGGAACAGAGCTGCGTTGTCTCGCAGGCGCGCACGAAGGTCGGCCGATCCTTCGACGAGGTCGAGTGCCGTGAGAGTGCCGGCCACGATGGCGGGTGCGAGCGTGTTCGAGAATAGGTACGGGCGCGAACGCTGGCGAAGCAGTGCGACGATGTCGGCGTGCGAGGCGACGTAGCCGCCTGATGCTCCTCCGAGCGCCTTGCCGAACGTGCCGGTGTAGATGTCGACTCGGTCGGCGACGCCGCACAGTTCAGGCGTGCCTCGTCCGTTCTCGCCCACGAACCCGACGGCGTGCGAATCATCCACGAAGACGAGCGCGTCATAGCGTTCCGCGAGGTCGCAGATCTCGGCGAGCGGCGCGATGTAGCCGTCCATCGAGAAGACGCCGTCGGTGACGATCACCCGGAAGCGCGCATCGGATGCCGCCTGCAGCTGCTCCTCGAGGTCCGCCATGTCCCGGTTGCGGTAGCGGAACCGACGGGCCTTCGAGAGACGGATCCCGTCGATGATCGAGGCGTGGTTGAGCTCGTCCGAGATGATCGCGTCCTCGGCGCTGAAGAGCGTCTCGAACACTCCCCCGTTCGCGTCGAAGCACGACGAGTACAGGATCGAGTCGTCCGTGCCGAGGAACCCGGCGAGCCGGCGCTCCAGCTCCAGGTGCTGCTCTTGGGTGCCGCAGATGAAACGGACGCTGGCGAGCCCGTAGCCCCACTCCTGCAGCGCCGCGGTCGCAGCATCCAGGATCCGCGGGTCATCGGCGAGACCGAGGTAGTTGTTCGCACAGAAGTTGAGCACCTCTGCTCCGTCGGCCGTGATCTCGGCGTTCTGCGGCCCGCGAATGCCGCGCTCGTGCTTCGTGAGCCCCGCGGCCTCGATCTCGGCGAGCTCGCTTGCCACATGCTTCTGGAATGTCCCGTACATCACAGCTCCGTCCAGTCGAGGATGATCTTTCCCGTGCCGGCGGACTCCGCCGCAGCAAAGCCCTGTTCCCAGTCCCTGGCGGGGATCACATCGGCGATCACCCGTCCGATCGATTCGCGCAGGGTCGCGCTGGTCTGCAGCATCGCACCCATCGCGTTCCATGTCTCGAACATCTCGCGTCCGTAAATGCCCTTGATGGTGAGCATGTGGGTTACGAGCTTGCCCCAGTCGATCTCGAATCCGGTGCCGGGCAGCCCGAGCATCGCGATCCGGCCGCCATGATTCATGTTGTCGATCATCGCCGGCAGCGCGGATGCCGCCCCGCTCATCTCGAAGCCGATGTCGAATCCCTCGCGCAGACCAAGCGCCCGCTGGGCGTCTCGGATCTCTCGGACGGAGACATCGACGGCCTCGTCGGCGCCCATGAGCCGCGCCATCTCGAGGCGAGGCGCACTCACATCCGTCGCTGCGACGAAGCGCGCTCCCGCGTGCCGAGCGACGGCGATCGCCATCAGCCCGATCGGGCCGCACCCTGTCACGAGCACATCCTCGCCGACGAGCGGGAACGTGAGCGCCGTATGCACGGCGTTGCCGAGCGGATCGAAGATCGCTCCGAGCTCCGGCGTGACATCAGCGTGATGCACCCAGACGTTGGTCGCCGGTAGTGCGAGGAACTCGGCGAAGGCACCGTTGCGCTGCAATCCGAGGCCGATCGTGCGGATGCACATCTGCCGGCGTCCTGCGCGGCAGTTGCGGCATGTGCCGCACACGATGTGCCCCTCACCCGACACCCGGTCGCCCACCGCGATGTCGTGGACGAGCGGCCCGACCTCGACGACCTCGCCGTAGAACTCGTGTCCGGGGATCAGTGGCGCGTCGATCGCTGACGCCGCCCAATCGTCCCAGCGACGGATGTGGAGGTCGGTGCCGCAGATTCCGGTGCGCAGCACGCGGATCACGACTTCATCGGCCGCCGCCGTGGGCTCCGGACGATCCACGAGCTCGAGCCCGGCTGCGCGTTCGGCTTTGAACAATGCCTTCATACGTCGATCCCAGCGCAGGTGACGATGTAGATCAATCGCCAACGTCTGCATCGACTATGCAGCAAAAGCTAATCTTTCATCATGGAACTCCATCAGCTGCAGATCCTCAGAGAGCTCGGAGCCCTGGGAAGCGCCACCGCCGTCGCCGAGGCGCTAAACGTCACTCCGTCGGCCGTGTCGCAGCATCTCGCCGCCCTGCAACGGAGCTTCCGCACGCCGCTCACGCGGAAGGACGGTCGTCGCCTCACCCTGACCGCAGCGGGACAGGCACTTGCGACAGCAGGCGCCGAGGCGATCGACGCGATGGCCGCGGCGCGCAGCGCTTTGGACGACTTCGAGAGCGACAGCACCGGGGTCGTCACGATCAGCGGATTCCACAGCGTGGGACAGGCGCTCTTCGGCTCGCTGATCCGCGAACTCGACGACGCGAACGCGGCACCGACCGTGCAGCTCACCGACGAGGACGTGGCGCAGAGCGACTTTCCCGCGCTCACCGCTCGCTATGACCTCGTGCTGGCGCACCGCATGGAGCATTCCCCTCCCTGGCCCACCGACGGTGTGCGCAGCCTGGCGCTCGTCAGAGAACCGCTCGACGTCGCCGTCGCGGCATCCCATCCCCTCGCTGCCCGCGGGCAGGTGACGTCGTTCGATGTCGTCGACAGCCCGTGGGTCACGAGTCGCATCGGATACTCCCCCGATGACGTGCTGCACGCCGTCTCAGCCGTGGCCGGGCGCCCCGTCGAGATCCACCACCGGATCAACGACTACGGTGCGGTCGCAGCCGTCGTCGCGGCGGGCGGAGTCCTGGGCATGCTGCCGCGCTATACATCCCGCACCGTCGACGACCACGACATCGTCCGGCTTCCACTGCGGGGAGTCAGCACCCACCGGATGATCGACGTGCTCGCCAGGCCGGAGAACCTGAGGCGGCAGTCCGTGCGCCTCGTCGTCGAGGCCCTGCAGCGGGTGATGGCTAGGCTCAGAGGATGACCGACGCCTCGAACCCGCTGCTCCAGCCGTCTGCACTCCCCTACGGGCTCCCCGACTTCGCCGCGATCAGGCCCGAGCACTATCTGCCCGCTTTCCGGGCGGCATTCGACGAGCACCTCCGAGAGATCTCGCGGATCACGATGGTGCGCTCCATGCCCACCTTCGAGAACACGATCGAGGCGCTGGAGCGCTCCGGCGAGTTGCTCGACCGCGTCGCGCACACCTTCTACACCGTGACGTCGGCGGATGCCACGCCCGAGATCCAGGAGATCGATGAGCAGCTCGCTCCGCTCATGGCGGCGCATCAGGATGCCATCACTCTCGACGGGGCGCTGTACTGGCGGGTGCAGCAGGTGCACGCCCAGCGCGCCGACCTCGAGCTCGATGACGAGCAGCAGTACCTCGTCGAGCGCCATCATCGCGAGATGACCCACGCGGGTGCGGCCCTCGACGACGAGGCGAAGAGCTGGCTCACTGCCCTGAACCAACAGCTGTCGACGCTGAGCAACACGTTCGAGCGCAACCTGCTCAACGACACGAACGATCTCGCCGTGGTGTTCGACACCGCCGACGAGCTCGCAGGCCTCAGCAGTGGCGAGCTCTCCGCCGCGGCCCGTGCGGCTACCGATCGCGGCCTCGACGGACGGTTCGTCATCTCACTCCCGCTGTTCACCGGGCACCCGTATCTCGCTCAACTCCGCGATCGGGAATCGCGCCGCCGTATCATGGCGGCCTCTCGCTCGCGAGGGTCCCGCTCCAATGCGAACGACAACCGCCCGGTGCTCGCAGAGATCGTGCGTCTGCGGGCCGAGCGTGCAGCGCTGCTGGGCTACGCCTCGCACGCCGCGTATGTCACGGCAGACGAGACGGCCGGCACCCCTGCTGCCGTCGAGCGGATGCTGCGCGAGCTCGCCGCCCCGTCTGCGCACAACGCCCGTGCAGAGCGCGAGTCCCTGCAGGCGATCGTCGACGAGACCGAGGCCACACCCTTCACTGTCGAGGCGCATGACTGGGCGTTCTACACGGAGAAGGTGCGCACTGACCGCTTTGCGATCGACACGAGCGCGCTGCGCCCGTGGTTCGAGGCCGAGCGGGTGCTGCAGGACGGCGTGTTCTTCGCCGCCACGCAGCTCTACGGAGTGACCTTCGCAGAGCGGCACGACCTTCGGGCCTACCACGCGGGTGCGCGCGTGTTCGAGGTGAGTGACGCCGACGGCAGCGCGGTCGGCCTGTACGTGCTCGACCTCTACACCCGCGACTCGAAGCGCGGTGGCGCGTGGATGAACCCGATCGTGAGCCAGTCGCGTCTTCGCGGCACGCTGCCCGTGGTGGTCAACAACCTCAATGTTCCGCTCCCCGGCGAGGGCGAGCCGACCCTGCTCACACTCGACGAGGTCACCACGCTGTTCCACGAGTTCGGGCATGCGCTGCACGGTCTCTTCGCCGTGGTCACCTACCCGCACTTCGCCGGCACGAACGTCTTCCGTGACTTCGTGGAGTTCCCGAGCCAGGTCAACGAGATGTGGATCCTCTGGCCGGAGGTCCTCGACAACTACGCCCGTCACCACGAGACGGGCGAGCCGCTCGACCCGGCGATCGTCGAACGACTGCAGGCGACGGAGACCTTCAACCAGGGCCACGACACCAGCGAGTACCTCGCGGCCGCCTGGCTCGACCAGGCGTGGCATCGAGTGGGCCCCGACGCCGAGATCCCCGACGTGGCCGAGTTCGAAGCGGCCGCCCTCGCGGACATCGGACTCGACGACCCGGTCGTCCCGACCCGCTACTCGTCGACCTATTTCGCGCACGTCTTCTCGGGCGGGTACAGCGCCGGCTACTACTCCTACATCTGGAGCGAAGTCCTCGACGCCGACACCGTCGACTGGTTCCGTGAGAACGGCGGACTCACGAGGCAGAACGGCGACCGGTTCCGCTCCCGTCTGCTGGGAGTGGGTGGCTCGAAGGACCCACTCGACGCCTACCGCGACTTCCGCGGCCGGGATGCCGAGATCGCACCGCTCCTGAAGCGCCGAGGCCTCGAGGCGTGATCAGAACACGCGCAGCCGCCTGACGTCAGCGGTCGAGACGCGCCATCGCCTTGTACCAGGTGAGCTGGTGAAAGCTCTGCGCGAGGTGGTCGCCGAGACCATCGAGAGACACGATGTGCACGGCGATCGCCTCGCTGTCTCGCTGTCGACGACCCGCCAGGGCGCGGGAGGCGAGCTCACGCGCTCTTGCGCTTGCGCTCCATCACGATCGTGGGAGGCGCACCCTCATCGACTGCCGCCTGGGTCACGATGACCTTGGCGACGTCTTCGGCGGATGGGATCTCGAACATGATCGGACCGAGCACGTCCTCGAGGATCGCGCGGAGTCCACGGGCGCCGGTCTTGCGCTCGACGGCGAGGTCGGCGATCGAGCGCAGCGCCTCCGCCTCGAACTCGAGCTGAACGCCATCGAGCTCGAACATGCGCTGGTACTGCTTGACGAGCGCATTGCGCGGACCCGTGAGGATGTCGATGAGCGCACTCTGGTCGAGCGGCGAGACCGAGGTCACCACGGGAAGACGGCCGATGAACTCGGGGATCAGGCCGAACTTGTGCAGGTCCTCCGGGAGCACCTCGCTGAAGAGGTCGAGATCCTTGCCCTTGTCGTGCAGCGGGGCGCCGAAGCCGATGCCGTGCTTGCCGACGCGTGCCGACACGATGTCCTCGAGGCCGGCGAACGCGCCAGCGACGATGAACAGCACGTTCGACGTGTCGATCTGCAGGAACTCCTGGTGCGGGTGCTTGCGTCCGCCCTGCGGCGGTACCGAGGCGACCGTGCCCTCGATGATCTTGAGCAGGGCCTGCTGCACGCCCTCACCTGAGACGTCGCGGGTGATCGACGGGTTTTCGGCCTTGCGAGCGATCTTGTCGACCTCATCGATGTAGATGATGCCCTGCTCTGCACGCTTGACGTCGTAGTCGGCGGCCTGGATGAGCTTGAGCAGGATGTTCTCGACGTCTTCGCCGACATAGCCGGCTTCGGTGAGCGCGGTGGCGTCTGCGACGGCGAAGGGCACGTTCAGGCGCTTCGCGAGCGTCTGCGCGAGGTAGGTCTTGCCGCAGCCGGTCGGTCCGATGAGCAGGATGTTGCTCTTCGCGATCTCGACGCTCTCGGCCTTCTGCTCGGCCGTCTGCAGAGTGCCGTGCGCGCGGATGCGCTTGTAGTGGTTGTACACCGCGACGGCCAGAGCCTTCTTGGCGGGCTCCTGCCCGACGACGTACTCCTCGAGGAATGAGAAGATCTCGCGCGGCTTGGGCAGTTCGAAGTCCGCCGTGCCGTCAGCGGAGGACTCCGCCATCCGCTCCTCGATGATCTCGTTGCACAGCTCGACGCACTCGTCGCAGATGTACACACCAGGTCCTGCGATGAGCTGCTGCACCTGCTTCTGGCTCTTTCCGCAGAATGAGCACTTGAACAGGTCAGCGCTTTCGCCGATACGGGCCATGCGCGTCCTCCTAGGGGATCCTGAGATCGTCTACTGAGCCTAACCGCTGCATCCGACACCGGGACGCATTGGCGCGGGGTCGCGCATCACGAGTCCGCATCGCCCTGCATGCGCAGAGGCCCGCCACCTGCTGTCGCATATGACGGGCCTCGCACTGCTGACGCGTCAGACCATGCTCTTGGTGTGCCAGACGGTCTTGACCTCGGTGAAGGCGCCGATGCGCTCGGGCGACGCCGTGACCGGGCCGGGTGTCAGCACGCGCTTGAGCGTCTCGGCCGCGGCGATCTGCATGTCGATCCACTCGAGATCCCCGGCGCCTGCCAGATCGAGCGCGTTGACGTCCTGGTGCGAGGCGAGCCACGGCGCGATCTCGGCCGGAGACCCTGTCAGCACGTTCACGACTCCTCCGGGCACGTCGCTCGTGGCGAGCACCTCGGCGAGGCTGATGGCAGACAGAGGGAACCGCTCGCTCGCGATCACGACGACCGTGTTGCCCGCCACGAGTGCAGGCGCCACGACCGAGACGAGTCCGAGCAGCGACGAGTCCTGGGGCGCGACGATGGCGACGACCCCGGTGGGCTCCGGCACCGAGATGTTGAAGTACGGACCCGACACCGGGTTGGCGTTGCCCGCGACCTGCGCGTACTTGTCGCACCAGCCCGCGTACCAGACCCAGAGATCGATCGCCTCATCGACCTGCGCGGCGGCAGCGGATGACGAGGCCCCCTCCTGCGCCGCGATCTCATCGATGAACTGCGCGCGTCGGCCCTCGAGCACCTCTGCGACCCGGTAGAGCACCTGCCCGCGGTTGTACGCGGTCGCGCCCGACCAGCCCTTCACCGCAGCTCGCGCTGCGACGACCGCATCGCGCGCGTCCTTCCGGGAACCCTGCGCGGCGTTCGCGAGGAACGCACCCTTCGGCGAGAGCACCTCGTAGGTGCGGCCCGACTCGCTGCGGGGGAAGGCACCGCCGATGGCCAGCTTGTACGTCTTCGGAACGGTCAGTCGCTTGCTCATGCTGCGGCTCCCTTCAGGTACGCGGTGAGGCCCTGGCGTCCGCCCTCGCGGCCGTATCCGGACTCCTTGTAGCCGCCGAACGGGCTCGACGGGTCGAATCGATTGAAGGTGTTGGCCCAGATCACGCCGGCGCGAAGCCGATCGGCGACGGCGAGGATGCGGGATCCCTTGTCCGACCAGATGCCTGCGGACAGGCCGTAGGGCGTGTTGTTCGCCTTCGCGATCGCCTCGGCGGGTGTGCGGAACGTGAGCACGGAGAGCACCGGTCCGAACACCTCGTCGCGGGCGATGCGGTGCGAGGCCTCGACGCCGGTGAAGATCGTCGGGGCGAACCAGAAGCCCTTGTCCGGGATCGCGCAGTCAGCGGTCCAGCGCTCCGCTCCCTCGGCCTCGCCGATGTCGCTGAGCTCACGGATGCGAGCGAGCTGCGCTGCCGAGTTGATCGCGCCGATGTCGGTGTTCTTGTCGAGCGGGTCGCCGAGGCGCAGCGTCGACAGCCGATTCTTCAGACGGTCGATGACTTCGTCATGGATGGACTCCTGCACGAGCAGACGGCTTCCCGCACAGCACACGTGCCCCTGGTTGAAGAAGATGCCGTTGACGATGCCCTCGACCGCCTGGTCGATGGGCGCATCGTCGAACACGATGTTCGCCGCCTTGCCGCCGAGCTCGAGCGTGACCTTCTTGTCGGTCCCTGCGACGGCGCGGGCGATGTCGCGTCCGACGCCGGTCGAACCGGTGAAGGCCACCTTGTCGACGTCGGGGTGACGCACGAGAGTCGCACCGGTGGCGCCGGCACCCGTCACGATGTTGACGACGCCGGGAGGGAGGTCTGCCTGCTGCAGGATCTCGGCGAAGATCAGCGCCGTCAGCGGCGTGGTCTCCGCCGGCTTGAGCACGACCGTGTTACCGGCCGCCAGAGCGGGAGCGAGCTTCCACGCGAGCATCAGCAGCGGGAAGTTCCACGGGATGATCTGCCCTGCGACGCCCAGCGCCCGCGGGTTCGCGCCGAGCCCGGCGTAGTCGAGCTTGTCCGCCCACCCCGCGTAGTAGAAGAACCAGGAAGCGACGAGAGGCACGTCGACATCGCGGCTCTCCTTGATCGGCTTTCCGTTGTCGAGACTCTCGGCGACGGCGAGCTCGCGCGCACGCTCCTGCACGAGACGCGCGATGCGGAAGAGGTACTTGCCCCGATCGCGGCCGCTCATCTTCGACCAGGTCTTCTCGTAGGCACGGCGCGCGGCAGCGACGGCGCGGTCGACGTCCTGATCGCTCGCCGAGGCGATCTCGGCGATGTGGCTCTCGTCAGCGGGAGAGATCGTGGTGAAGCTCGAGCCCGAACCATCGACGAACTCGCCGTCGATGAACAGCCCGTAGCTGTCCTTGAGGTTCAGGACGGCTTTCGACTCCGGTGCCGGAGCGTATTCCA
>JAESFY010000351.1_pt1 | contig 11129 bp, 8 predicted proteins | sample 9266201 | NCBI WGS metagenome assembly JAESFY01 (sample SAMN14515071, study PRJNA621656) | algae metagenome | isolation source: Nodosilinea sp. WJT8-NPBG4 and co-occurring heterotrophs from soil, lower... | place: USA: Pinto Basin, Colorado Desert, California | collected 2006-05-27 | reverse complement strand
CGACCAGGGGGACGACCTTGATCTTGAACGACAGCAGGACCAGCAGCATCCAGCCCCAGAGCATGATGGGGGTCGATTCCGTCAGCCCCTGCACGAGCAGCACGACGGTGAAGAGGCTCGGAAGCAGGGTGATGGCCGAATAGGCTCGGTCGGACTTCAGGTCCCAGCGAGGTCGGTCGATCGCGAAGAACCACGAACGCCAGAGCAGGCCGAGGTAGGCGAGCGCCATGAGGACGACGCCGACGATGCCGAGCTGCATCAGCACGTCGAGCCACATGTTGTGCGCATGGAAGACGGTGATGCCGTGATCTTCGATCCAACCGGCGAAGGCGGGGTCGAAGGGCACCCAGGGACTCGAGAAGCCGTTGCCGAAGAGCGGATGCTCGGCGGCCCGCGCGAGGACCTTGTCCCAGATCTTGTCGGAGCGGCCTGTGAGGTCTGCGCTGCGCCCGAGGAGGGCGAAGAGCGGTTCGCGCAGCAGCCAGACCGCGGATCCGGCGATCACAGCGCCGCCGATGAACAGCACGTACAGTCTCGTCCGACCGCCCGGTGTCCTGGTGCGGCGCATCAGCAGGGCTACGAGGAGCACCAGCGCAGTAGCCGCCGCGCACGCGTACGCGGTCGCGGACCCGGCGCGGAGGAGGAAGTATCCGGCGAGCAGGGTCCACAGCGCGAGGGTGGTGCGCCACCGCGCGCGTGCGGCGAACAGCACGCCGAAGGTGAGGATCGCGAGCAGGCAGATGATGGCGAGCACGTTGGAGTTGCCCACGATCCCCTGGATGCGGCCACCGTCGAGCAGGTTGCCGCGAACCCAGTACCAGTGCGCGTTCGTCTCGCCGTCGGGGCGCACGAAGAAGTTCGGCAGGATCGGAGCGTGCACGGCGAGGGCGACCCACAGCTCGAGCGCGAGGGACAGCCCGAGGATCCACTTGAAGGCGGAGGCGAGTGCTCGCACGATCTCGTGCCATGTCAGCACATGGACGATGAACAGTGCGTTCACCGTGACGGTCGCGAGCAGGACCCAGGTGATCACGGTCGCTCCCCGCCACTGCGACCACGCGATTGAGAGCAGAGCCAGCGCGGTGTAGGCGATGGCGGCCCATGGCAGGCGGCGCCAGGCGAAGGCAGCCGGACGCCGGCGGGCCACCATCGGAACGCCGATGGCGAGCGTGGCGAGGAGGAACACGATGAGAGTGACGAACGCGCCGATCTCGCCCACGAGGTTGTAGACGGCCGAGTGCGCGAAGGTCGCGAAGAGCGCGAGGCCGATGTAGCCGCGCAGCAGAAGGTGCCCCGTCGACTCGCGCTCTGGAGCGGTGGGCGGGGCGGCGACCGGGTGCTTCGTGTATTGCGCCATCGCGTTCAGGCTACAGCGCGGAGATCGCGACGGACCTGAGGCACCGGGCCGTGCCACGGCGAGTTCGCATGCCAATACCCTGGTGACATGCTGCTCAGTCTCTCGAATGTGCCCCGTGACTATGCCTGGGGATCGCCGACGCTTCTCGCCGCCCTCGAGGGCCGCACTCCCACGGGCGGTCCTGAGGCCGAGGTGTGGTTCGGCGACCATCCGGGAGACCCTTCGGACGTGCAGGGCGACGGCACGCTCGACGCCGTCACCGGGGGCTCCCTGCCGTACCTGCTGAAGCTGCTCGCAGCGGCGTCGCCGCTGTCGATCCAGGTGCACCCGACCGTCGAGCAGGCGAGAGCCGGGTGGGCGAGGGAGTCGGCGCTCGCGGCCGCGGACCCGGATCGCAACTATCGCGACGACAATCACAAGCCGGAGCTGATCGTCGCGTTGAGCGATCGCTTCGAATCGCTGAGCGGGCTGCGCCCCGTCGGCGACACCCTGCGTGTGCTGGACGCGCTGGGGGAGAGTGCGGGGGTCGAGGAGCTCACTGCTCGTCTCGGCGGCCCCGGTGACGTCCTGCGCGACACGATCGGATGGCTGCTGTCTGGCGACGCGCAGGCGGTGGTGGACGACATCGTGGATGCGGTGCGCGCAGCCGCGGGGTCTGCGTCAGGGGAGTGGTCCTCCACTCTTCGGGCGGTGGCTGCGATCGCGGACACCTACCCGGGCGACCCTGGCGTCGTCGTCGCGCTCCTCATGAACCACGTGGTGCTCCGCAGGGGTGAGGGCATCTTCTTGCGAGCAGGTCTCCTGCACGCGTACATCGCAGGTCTCGGGGTCGAGATCATGGCGGCGAGCGACAACGTGCTGCGCGGGGGCCTCACTCCCAAGCGCATCGATGTGCCTGAGCTGCTCTCCGTCCTGGACACCACGACGGGCGAAGTGCCGGTGCTGCGTCCGGTGTCGGCGGATGCGATCACCGAGTACCCGGTCCCCGTCGCCGACTTCTCGCTGAGACGGGTCGAACTCGACGGTGCGAGCGTCGAGATCGACGTCGACGGACCGACCATGGTCCTCGCCACGGCCGGCCGTGTCGTGGTGAGTGGGGCAGGGGGCGAGCTGCGCGACGTCCCGGTGGGCACGGCAGCGTTCGCGACCCCCGACGAGGGGCGCCTGACGATCAGCGGTGACGGCGAGGCGTTCGTCGCCTCTCCCGGCGATCCAGCCGTCGAAGGCTGAGCTGCAGAGCGGGCGCGCGACACGCCGTGCGGAGGTCAAGAACCTTCAAGACCGGATTGAGGGTTTACGATCCGCGACTTGACCGATGCGAATGACACGGGTGTAATTAGTTGAGCACGGCCCGCCGAGGGGGCGGAATTTAGGGGTTGGAGAGCGAGATGACGGGTTACCGTTCGGACGTACCGGAGAACTGGTTCGTCGATCCGATCAACCTCGGTGTTCCCGGGGTGCGGAAGGTCGAGAACGACGACGACAACGCTCTCGCCTGGCAGAGCGACGCGCTGTGCTCGCAGACCGATCCTGAGGCCTTCTTCCCTGAGAAGGGCGGATCCACCCGCGACGCCAAGAGGATCTGCACATCGTGCGATGTTCGCGGCGAATGCCTCGAGTACGCGCTCAACAATGACGAGCGCTTCGGAATCTGGGGCGGCCTCTCCGAGCGGGAGCGCCGCAAGCTCAAGCGCCGCGCAAGCTGATCCTGCAACCGGGATTCGGCATGCGCCGAGATGCGCGCTCTGAGTGGATCATCGGGACGAACCCCCGATCCTCATAGCTTCGCGGCCACGCCGGGGAAGGTATGCCGAGGAGTCCTGTCGCGCGCATAGGCTGACCAAGTCATGCCAGCCCGAGTTCATGCAATCATCGTCGCGCGCCCCGGTTCGTCCGCCCGCGCGCAGCTGCTCCGCACACTCGATGCGTTGCGCTCCCAGACCACACCGGCGGCCGCGATCACCCTGGTGATGTGCGGCGACGCAGCCTCGGCTCGCGAGAGCGAGGCCGTCTCCAGTGCTGTCGAAGGCATCATCCAGGCACGCGGCAACACGTCGTACGCCGATGCCGTCGAACTGGCCAGACCCCGCATCCTCGAGGGGAGTGCGGTCTGGCTGCTCGCCCAGGACACCGCGCCTCACGAGCGCGCTCTCGAGCGCCTGGTCGGGACTCTCGAGCGCTCTCCGTCGGCGGCGATCGTGGCGCCGAAGCTCGTGCAGACGGACAACGAGCGCGAGATCGTGTCTCTGGGCGTCACCATGACGACCCTCGGACGTGCGGTCGAGCTGGCCGCCGACGAGCTGGATCAAGGGCAGCACGATGGCACTGATGACGCGCTCGGTGCCGACATCCGTGGCATGTTGATCCGCGGCGAGGTCCGAGACGCGCTGCGTCCGGATCCAGCCCTCGCAGGAGCGGATCAGGGGCTCGACCTCGGAGTCCGCGCCCGACTCGGGGGCGGACGCGTCGTGCTCGCGCCGTCGGCGAGGGTGTCGGTCTCGCCAGACGGACCAGGGACTCTGCCGACTGCGCGAAGCAGGCGCGCGTTCGCGACCAGGCTCGCGCAGCTGCACCGTCGGCTCGCCTACGCCCCCGCGATCGCCGTGCCGCTGCACTGGCTGAGCCTGCTCCCGCTCGCGCTCTGGCGATCGATGACCGATCTGATCGGCAAGCGGCCGGAGGCGGTCGCGCCCGAGTGGGCAGCGGCAGTCACGGCGATGTTCCGCTTCGGCGCGATCGCTCGGTCTCGTGCGCGCATCCGCTCGTTCCGGACATCGAGCTGGTCGAGCATCGCGCCGCTGCGGGTGAGCAGTTCCGACCTGCGTCGACGGCTGGACGACGGCCACGGCAGCGAAGGCGGAGCCGTCAGTGAGCTTCGGTTCTTCTCGGGCGGCGGTGCCTGGGCGGTGCTCGGGGCACTCGTGGTAAGCGTCGCGACCTTCACCCCGATCCTCGCGTGGCCGGTGCTCGGCGGCGGGGCTCTGCTTCCGCTGCGCGAGACGGTCGGAGCGCTCTGGAGCGACGCCGCCTGGGGGCTCCGCGGTCTCGGAGTCGACGTGGTCGGCCCGGCTGATCCGTTCGCCGGCGTGCTCGCCGTGCTCGGCTCGCTCTGGCCGGGTGCACCATCGTTCTCCCTCGTGGTGCTCTGGGTGCTGGCGCTGCCTCTCGCCGTGCTCGGCGGCTGGTTCGCCGCTACGCGTGTGACGGATCGTGCCGGCCTGCGCATCTTCGCCGGGATCGCGTGGGCGCTCGCACCCACCTTCCTCACCGCCCTGGTCGACGGCCGTCCGGCCGGCGTGCTCGTGCACCTTCTGCTGCCGTGGCTCTTCCATGCCGCTGCCGTGGCTCATCGTTCCTGGGGCGCCGCAGGCGCTGCATCGATCCTCTTCGCCGCGGTGGCGGCGTGCGCGCCGTCCCTTGCCCCGGCGCTTCTCGTGCTGTGGGTAGTGGCGCTCGGCATCACTCTCGCCGGTGCCCGGATCCGCGGGGCCGTGCGTCTGCTCTGGGTGCCGGTTCCTGCTGTCGCCCTCTTCGCTCCGCTCGTGCTCTGGCAGCTCAGCCACGGAGACGTCCTCGCGGCGCTCGCGGATCCCGGCTCGATATGGAATGGTCCGCAGGCGACAGCCGACGCGGCAGGCAGACTGGCCCTGGCCTCGGGGTTCCCCACCGGAGACATGGCCGGATGGGCCTCGTGGCTGGGCATCGAACTCGCCCCGTGGGTCGGGGTGCTGCTGGCCCCGCTGGCGCTTCTCGCTCTCGCATCGTCGGTCGCTCCGCGCTGGCGAGCGGGCATCACACTCCTGTTCGTCGCGCTCTCGGGCATCGCCACCGCATTCCTCGCGGTCGGCGTCTCGGTGTCCTTCGCACAGGGAGTGCCAGTCGCGATCTGGCCGGGCTCCGGTCTCAGTCTCGCCTGGGTCGGCGTCACGGGAGCCGCTCTCGTGACTCTCGACACCGCGTTGTCGATGCCACGGGTGCGAGTCCTGAGCGCGGCGGTCGCCGGACTCGCGATCGCGGTGTGCGCGGTGCCGGCGCTCGCCGCAGTCCACTCGAAATCCTCCGAACTCCGCGATGGCCCTGTGTCGACACTGCCCGCGTACGTCGCCGCACAGGCAGGCGCTGATCGTCAGATCGGTACGCTCGTGCTCACCCCCCAGAACGACGGAGGGCTTGCCACCGAGGTCGCGTGGGGCGGGAGCGAGACGCTGAGCGCCCAGACGACGATTCTGTCGACAGCGACGGAGCTGCGCGGTTCCGACCTCACGACGCTGGCGGTCGACCTGCTCTCGGCGCGGGATTTCGACGCAGCCGATGAACTGGGGAAGACCGGGATCTCCTACGTACTTCTCGCGCAGGTCTCCGGGGAAGAGTCCGATCGTGCGCGCTCTCTGCGCACTGCGGCGGTGACGTCGCTCGACCAGCGCGCGGGGTTCGTCCAGGCCGGTTCGACCGACCGCGGTGTGCTCTACCGGCTCGAGACCGATGCATCGCCGCGTGCCCCGCTCTCGTCGGCGCAACAGGCGACTGCGCACCTCGTGGTCACGACCCAGCTCGTGCTCGTCATCGCCGCGCTGCTGCTGTCGGTGCCGACACGTGCGTCGCGACGAGCGGCTCGAGCCAGGTCGCGCATCGTGGGACGAGCGCCGGAAGAGCCGCTCGTGCTGCCGCGGCACCCCGAGGACCGCGAAGACCAGCGCTCGTCGCAGGACGACACCGGGGGCATTGCGGTCGCCGAGGCGACAGGCGGTGGATCCTCGGGCGCACCTGAGTCGGATGAGGCTCGCGAGACCGAGCGATCGGACAGCGCGGACGAGAACGCCGGAGGCGATCCCGTCGATCCCGTCGATCCCGTGGAGCCCGTCGATCCCGTCGACCCCGATGGTCGCGAGCACGACGAGGGCGTGAAGCCTCATGTCGACGAGGAACCCGAACAGGATGAGAGAGAGCGGCGATGACCGGCAACCGTGCATTCCGGGTCGCGGCGACCAGCGCTCGCGTCCTGACCGGCGCCGTCGTCGCGGGGGCGTGCGTCGTCGGCGTCGTTCTCGGCATCACGGCGCCGTGGCCGACCGTCGCGCACGAGCCCGCCCAGGCACAGGTCACGCCGCTCCCGGGCGACACCGTTCTGGTCTGCAATGGCGACCTTCGCGCTGTCGGCCGAGATCCGTCCAATCCCCTCGAGATGGTATCGGCGGCGACCCCCCAGCTGACGTCCCAGGGTTCCTCGGGCCGACCCGAGTCGAGCGCCCTTCCCGCGAAGGATCTCGCCGACGGCGGCTCCGCTCAGCGCCTCGTCGGCGCTGTCGAGGGACGACGGGCGCCGCTGCTCGGAGCGACGGAGTCTACGAGCGTGTCGGAGGCGGATCTGTTCGGTCTCGCCGCGGCTCCGTGCCGCCCTGCGGGCATCGAGTCGTGGCTCGTGGGCGGAACGGTCGCCACCGGAACCGAGGATCTCGTCGTTCTCACGAACCCCGGCGTCGTGCCCTCGACCGTGTCGCTCAACGTGTACGGCTCAGTGCGGGCGTCGAGCACCGTGATCGTCCCCGCGGAATCTCAGATCGCTCTCCCGCTGACATCGATCGCCGCCGGTTCGGACTTCCCGATCGTCAAGGTGACCGCGACGGGCGCGCCGGTGCGCGCCGTCCTGCAGTCCTCTCTCACCCGAACACTCGATCCCGCGGGTATCGATCTGCAGGATGCTGTACCCGCCGCCCAGCGTCAACCGGTGCTTCCCGGCGTCCAGGTGTTCGAGAACCAAGGCGACAACGCCGACATGGCCGTTCTGCGGCTGATGTCGCCCGAGGTCGATGCTCAGGCCGTCGTGAAGCTCAGCAAGGTCGGTTCGTCCGCGATCGCCGACGAGTTCACGGTGCCGCTCACCGCCGACGTGCCGACGGAGCTCTCGCTGTCGGCGCTCTCGCCGGGGAGCTACACGATGAGCATCGACTCCGACAATCCTGTGCTCGCAGGCGTGAGACAGCAGGACGTCGCCGGCCCGCAGGACGACTTCGCGTGGGTCACACCGGCTCCGGAGCTCGAAGACGACGTCTACGTGGCTGTTCCCGCCGGGCCGACTCCCCGTCTCGAGCTCGTCAACAGCGAGGATTCCGACGCGACGGTGCAGGTCGTCCCCGCAGCGGGCGGAGACCCGGTCGAGGTCACCGTGCCCGCCGGTTCGTCCGCGACGGTCGACGTGGAACCGCGCACGGTCTACACGATGTCGACGTCGACCCCCGTGCATGCGTCGGTCACGATGAGCGGACCCGGTGCGCTCGCGGTGTGGCCCGTATGGTCCGCCATGGGAGCGCAGCAGAGCATCACCGTGTACCCGTGACGATCGGGCCGGTGAGGGTGGATCCGCGACCTCAGTGGTCGTGACCGCCGAGGTCCCAGGGTTCCCGGCCGACGTATTCCGCTGCGGCTCTGAAGACCGCGCTCTCGATCGCCATCCTGCGGTGGGCGCCGTCGTCGTGCCCCGGGGGCAGCAGCCGCTCGATCGGCAGCCGGAAGAGCACGATCCGTGCCTTGTCGTGATCGAGGTGCCAGCGCGGCACTTCATCCGTGGCGTCGAAGGCCGGCATGGCACCGATCTCGAACCGCACCTCCTGCAGCTCCGGCCAGGTGCCGCGGAGGAACTCCACCGCCGTGCCGACGGTCAGATCGAACCGGTCGATGCGCCCGTCGAGAGGGGCGAGCGGAGGACGCACGACCTCGCTGCGTCCGAGGCGTCCATGCCGTCCGTGCCTGGCCGCGCGGCGCGGTGCATCGGAGGTACGGGGACGACGGGGCATAGCGAAAGTCTAGGCCGAGTCTGTCGGTCAGGGCGGCGCGGCATCCGCTCGTCCGGAGAACCTCGACGTAGCCTGGCGTGAATGGACGGAAGACTCTGCTCGAAGGTCGGCTGCGCGCGTGAAGCCGTGGCGACGCTCACCTACGACTACGGCGACCAGATGGCGGCCCTCGGGCCGCTGGGAATGGCGCGCCATCCGCACGCGCACGATCTGTGTGCGCAGCACGCGGATCGGCTCTCCGTGCCCGCGGGGTGGCTCGTGGTGCGGCATGAGGCGCTTCGCGCCTGAGTTCTTCACTTCGGTGGATGAGACACGCCGCTCCGCGCCGGTGAGTCTTCGGCGCATCCCGCTACGCTGACCGCGGATGCGCCAGGGCGGCGCCGCTGGAAAGGCAGCTGTGATCGTCTGGCGACGCTGGATCTTCCCCCTTCTTCTCGTGATCGTCTTCGGAGCGTGCGCCGCAGCTCTCGTGAAGATCGCATTCTTCCCCGACAGCACCGAGGCGATGGTCAGCCCCGAGTCATCTATCGGAGACCCGGTGATCCCGGTCGAGCGAGGATCCGTCGTGAATGCGCTCACCCTGAGCGGCAACGTCGCCCGCGACGACGCCTTCCCGGTGCGCACGGAGGTCACCGGCACGGTGGTCGCGGTGCATGTGCCGGAGGGGGCGAGCGTCGCGGCCGGCCAGAAGCTCTTCACGATCAGGCAGGACGAACCGAAGAAGGATGTGGATGTCGTCGCGTCCGAAGCGGGGGACGTCACGGAGATCGCTCTCGTGAAGGGGCAGATGACGTCCGCCGGCACAGAGATCTTCACGCTCACGCCGGCGCGCTATCACCTGCTCGCGACGGTGGAGCCGGTGCAGCTGTACCGCCTGGTGAACGCCCCGGCGGAGGCGTCGGTGACCATCACCGGCGGACCCGCGCCGTTCGCGTGCACAGGGGTGCGAGTGCAGGTGAGCGCCGAGGGCACGGCGAGTGTCCGATGCGCGGTGCCCGGCGACCAGGTCGTGTTCGCAGGCTTGCCCGCGACGATGGATCTCGCGCTCGGACAGGTCGACGACGCGCTGGTGGTCCCTGTCACGGCCGTTCAGGGCGGCGCCGGCACCGGAAACGTGTGGGTCGATGCCGGCGACGGCGCTGAGCCGGAAGAGCGGCCGGTCGAGCTGGGCGTGAACGACGGGGCCATGGTCGAGGTCGTCTCCGGTCTCGAAGAGGGCGAGTCGATCCGGCAGTTCGTTCCTGGATTCGTCGCACCGGTCGAGGAGTTCTGCTACGAGGTCGCACCCGGGGTCGAGCAGTGCGACAGCGGGGTCAGCTGGTGACGCTCGTCGCGCTCAGCGACGTCACCAAGAGCGTGCGGCTCGCAGATGACTCGGAACTGGAGATTCTGCGGGGGATCACGCTGGAGGTGAGCGCCGGCGACCACGTCTCGATCGTCGGCAGATCGGGCTCGGGAAAGTCGACGCTGCTCAACATCCTCGGGATGCTCGACGCGCCGACCACGGGGTCGGTGTCGTTCGAAGACCGTGAAGTGCGACGGATGCGCTCCGGTCGGCTGGACAGGCTGCGCGGGGACAACGTCGGCTTCGTCTTCCAGCAGTTCAATCTGCTGCCAGGGCGCACGGCTCTCGACAACGTGATGATGCCTCTCGGCCATGCCCGGGGTCGGATGTTCTGGAACAGGAGACGGATCGCCGCCGACATGCTCGAGCGGGTCGGTCTCGGCCACCGCGTCGAGCAGGTCGCCGACCGCCTCTCCGGAGGCGAGCAGCAGCGGGTCGCGATAGCAAGGGCTCTCGTGCGCCGACCCGTGCTGATCCTCGCGGATGAGCCGACCGGGGCTCTCGACATCGACACGGGTGCGTCGGTCATGTCGCTGCTCGACGAGGTGGCGACCGAGACCGACGCCGCACTCGTGACGATCACGCACGACCTCCATGTGGCTGCCCGAGCCAGGCGCCACTACCGGCTCGACGCCGGACTCCTCGAGCCCGCGGATCTCAGCCGCGCCTTCGAGGCCTCCACCCTCGCCGCCTCCGTCCCTTCCGCCGCATCTGCGGTTTCGGGTGCAGCTGCTCCCGCCGCCATGCCGGCCATGCCGTATTCGCGCCGCGGGGCAGCGTCGTGACCGGCATCCTCGGCGCGCTCTCGGACGCGTGGGCAGAGATCCGCGTGCACAAGCTCCGGGTGCTGCTCAGCCTGATCGGCATCGCGGTCTCGGTGGCGGCCCTCACCGGAGTCGTCGCGATCTCCGAATATCAGCGGCAGTTCCAAGCCGAGCAGTCTGACCGCTGGGGCGGTCGGGCGGCGACGCTGGTCGTCGCGATCAGCAGCGATGACGGCGCGCCCGTCGACTTCGATGCGTTCGATGAGCGGTTCACCCGCGTCGCCGAGCGATTCGAGTTCAGCCACACCGCGCGGATCGCGCAGGGCATGGTCGTCCCCGTGCAGCTGCCTGACGGCATCGTCGACGTCAACTCGCGACTGATCGACCCGCTCTACTCGCAGATCCACCGCGAGCAGCTGCTCGAGGGACGCTGGATGCGCGACGCCGATTCGGAGGCGCTCGCGCCGCCCGTCGTGATCACCGAGGCGCTGTGGGACCGCATCGGCCGAACGCCCGTCGCTCAGCACCCGACTCTGACCCTCGCGGGGCCGGCAGCGGGCACGTACCAGGTCGTGGGCGTCGTCCCCCGCCAGGGGTTCGGTGACGAGGAGCTGCGCGTCGACATCCTCTACGACGCGTACCGTGCTCGCGTCGATGCCCTGCCGGAGGGAGCATGGCCGCAGTATGAGATCTGGCTCGGGCAGGGGCAGGTCGACGAGATCGCACCCGTGCTCGCGATGGATCTGCGGGCGGGACTTCCGGAAGGGCAGACGGTGTCGGTCAGCCGCTCGGACTGGGCGGCCCAACCCGGCGCGATGGATGCGCAGGCGACGTTCGAGATGGTCACCGGGGGCATCGCGGCGGTGATCCTC
>JAESFY010000350.1_pt1 | contig 11166 bp, 13 predicted proteins | sample 9266201 | NCBI WGS metagenome assembly JAESFY01 (sample SAMN14515071, study PRJNA621656) | algae metagenome | isolation source: Nodosilinea sp. WJT8-NPBG4 and co-occurring heterotrophs from soil, lower... | place: USA: Pinto Basin, Colorado Desert, California | collected 2006-05-27 | reverse complement strand
GCCCTCACGGCGGTTGCCCGGGTCGAGCTGGTACGTGCGACGGTCGCCCTTGAGCTGAGAGTCCACGGCCTCCCGGAACGGGCCGTAGAACGCACTCGCGTATTTCGCGGCGTAGGCGAGCAGCAGCGTGTCCGTGAAGCCCTCGGAATCGAGCGCCTCTCGGATGACGGCGACCTGACCGTCCATCATGCCCGACAGGCCGAGCAGCTGAGAGCCGGCCCGAGCCTGCGCGAGCGCCATGGATGCGTAGCGGTCGAGCGTCGCGTCGTTGTCGACCGATCCGTCAGCCGCGAGAACCCCGCAGTGACCGTGATCGGTGAACTCGTCGAGGCAGAGGTCCGTCTGCACCACGAGCGCGTCGCCGACCTCAGCGGCGAGCACCTCGGTGGCCACGTTCAGAATGCCCTTCGGGTCGTCGGCACCCGAGCCCTGCGCGTCTCGCACGGCGGGCACGCCGAACAGCATCACACCGCCGACACCCGCCTCGGCGGCCTCGGTCGCGGCTGCCCGCAGAGAGTCGAGCGAATGCTGTGCGACACCGGGCATCGACCCGATGGGTGCAGCCTCGGCGAGTCCTTCGCGCACGAACATCGGGAGCACCAGCTGCCGCGGCTCGAGAGAGGTCTCGCGCACCAGGCCACGGACAGCAGGCGACTGCCGCAGGCGACGCAGTCTGACGTCGGGGAAGCTCACGGCGCCAGCTCGTCCGCCGCGTGCGGGAGAGTGAAGCTCGACACCGCGTCGATCAGCGCATCCACGGTCTGACGGTCGGCGACGACAGTGATCGGCAGCCCGGCCCTGTCGGCATCCTTCGCGGTCCGCGGACCGATCGCGGCCAGGAGCGTCTCATCCGGGATCAGGGGGAACTGCTCCCGCACCTGCTCGGCGACCGAACCGCTCGTGATCAGGATCGCGTTGATGCGGCCGTTCTCGACGTCGCGCTTGATGCGTTCGGTGACCGGAACCCCGACAGTTCGGTAGGCGACCACGCTGTCGACGTCGTGACCTGCCTCCTGCAGGAGCACGCTGAGCACGGGCTTCGCGATCTCGCTCCGCAGCGCCAGGATGCGGCGCGGCTCGGTCTCGAGGGCGATGAGCTGTTCTGCCATGCCCGCCGCCGAATTGTCTTCTTCCGGCACCATCGCGACTTCGTACCCGACCGCCTGCAGCGCGGCCGCAGTCGTCTCGCCGACCGCCGCGATCCTCGTACGACGCGGCACCACGGCGCGGTGCGCGAACATCACGTCGACGGTGGTCGCGCTCGTCACCGTCAGCCAGTCGTACTCTCCGTCAGCCAGACGGGTGAGCGCCACGTCGAGCGCGGCCTGATCGGTGGTGGCCGCGAAGTTGATCAGCGGTGCGACGACGGGCACCGCGCCACGGGAGCGCAGGCTGGCTGCGACGCCGTCGCCCCACGGGCCTCCGCGGGGTACGAGGATGCGCCAGCCGTCCAGCGGTCGGTCCTGCTTCGAATTGGTCATGATGAGGAATGCTCTCGGGAGACGAGGTCGGCCGCCCCTTGCTCGAGCAGCCGATGGGCGACAGACAACCCGAGCTCGCGTGCCGCGCGCATCGGGTCTGCACCACCGGCAGCATCCGCTCCATTGCCGCTGCCGTTCCGACGAATATACTCCCCGTTCACGCCTTCGGTGACGTCGAGCCCGATGCGGCGCCCGCCGTCGGTGGCGTAGACGACCGTCCTGATGCGGATCTCGTCGCCGTCGACGACCGCGTGCGCGGCCATGGGCGCTTGACATCCTGCATCCAAACCTTCGAGAATGCCGCGTTCGACCGTGACGGCCAACCGAGTGTCCCGATCATCGAGTTCGGCGAGCGCGGCGAGCAGCTCTGCCGGCGCATCGGCGCGGGTCTCGACCGCGAGCGAACCCTGACCCGGTGCGGTCGGCCACTCGGAGAGCCCCAGCTCCTCGCGGCGAAGCGGCGAGTCGGTTCCGAGACGCGACAGGCCGGCTGCAGCGAGGATGACGGCATCCAGTTCGCCGGATGCGACCCGCTGCAGTCGTGAGTCGACGTTGCCGCGGATGTCGACGACCTCCGCGTGCGGAGCCCTGCGGTGCACCTGGGCGATGCGACGGGGAGACCCAGTGCCGACCTTGCTGCCGGAGCGCAGCTGGTGCAGAGGTGTGCCTCCGCGTGTGATCGCGACGTCACGAGCGTCCTCGCGCACCGGGGTGGCGGCGATGACCAGACCCTCGGGGATCGCCGTGGGGAGATCCTTGAGGGAGTGCACGAGGAAGTCGCACTCCCCCGCGAGCAGCGCCTCCCGCAGACGCGTGGCGAAGATCCCCCGGCCGCCGATCTCCGACAGCGACGCACGATTCGTGTCGCCTTCGCTGGTGATCGGCACGAGCTCGACGGGGCGCCCCGAGATCTTCTCGAGGGCGCTGGCGACATGACCCGACTGCGCCTGCGCCAGCGCGCTGCGGCGGGTGCCCAGTCGGATCGGGACGGCTGTGTGACTCTGAGTGCTCATCGTCGACCTACTGCAGCACGTCCGCGATCTCGTCGAACCGGAGGCGTCGGCCCGTGTAGAACGGGACCTCCTCCTTCACGTACAGACGCGCGTCGGTGTAGCGCAGGTCACGCATGAGGTCGACCAGCTCGGTGACCTCGTCGGCTTCGAGCGGCAGGATCCACTCGTAGTCGCCGAGCGCGAACGCGGCGACGGTGTTGGCGACGACTCCCCTGAATGCTGCGCCCTTGCGACCGTGGTCGGCGAGCATCTTGCGGCGCTCCTCCTCCGGTGCGAGATACCACTCGGGCGTGCGCACGAACGGGTACAGGCACAGCCAGTCCTTGGGCTCGACGCCGCGGAGGAACCCGGGCACGTGAGCGCGGTTGAACTCCGCCTCGCGGTGCACGCCCATGACGTTCCAGACGGGCAGCAGAGTGCGCAGCAGCTCGGTGCGGCGGAGGCGGCGCAGCGCCTTCTGCAGGTCCTCTGCGGTGCTCCCGTGCAGCCACACCAGCAGGTCGGCGTCGGCCTTCAGGCCCGAGACGTCGTAGAAACCGCGGACCGTGACGCCGGAGTCCTCGATGTACGAGACGATCGTCTCGAGTTCGGTGGAGTCGGACTCGGTGACCGCGACATCGGGATTCCGTCTCCAGACGGCCCAGAGGGTGAAACCGGACGGGTTCTCTTCGCGCGCATCGGACATGGATCCAGTCTGCCCCCTTTGTGAATCCCTCGCGAACGCGAGTCAGGATGCGAGGATTCGCCTGCTGTCAGCGAGCGAGCGCGCGGGCGATCGCCCAGACGGCTCCGCCCACGATCACCGCGATCCCCACGGCTCCGGCGATCGCCGCGGCAGGGTTGCGATCGGCGAAGACGCGCGCCTTCGCGGCGGCGCGCTTCGATGCCTTGTCGATGCGTCGAGGGAAGTTTCCCTTGACCTCGATCGCCGCAAGCGCCGCCTTGAGCTCGGCACGGGCGGACTGCACCGGATCGACGATCCCGGCGGGGACGGCCGTCTTGGGCAGCGGCCTCGTGATCTCAGAGTTCGTCATAGCCGGCTTCCTTCACGAGTCTGATGTCCTCGCCCACCGCCTGGGCGGGGTTCTTCCGGGCGAGCACCTTGCGGAACTTCAGGATGCCGAGCAGCGCGAACAGCAGCACGGCGAGGATCAGGATTCCGAACACCGCCAGTGCGGACAGCCAGACCGGCCACCACGACGACAGCCCGGCGATCGCGAAGACCAGGATCACCGGCACGGCCCAGAACAGGAAGAAGAGCGCGACGAGGAACCAGACGGAGCCGATCCCGGCATCCTTCGCCGTCTTCGAGATCCAGGTCTTGGCCGCATCGATCTCGGCCTTGACGAGGCTGCTGATGAGCTCCGGAAGGTCGCCGATCAGGGACAGCAGGCTGTCTTCGGAACGATCGCGGTATCCGCGGGGCATATCAGCTGCCAGACTTCGGCGCGGTGGAGGCCGGGGATGCCGGCTTCATCGCCGCAGGCTTCTTCGCGTCGTCCTTCTTCGCGCCGTCCTTCTTCGCGGCGTCCTTGACCTCTTCGACGGCGTCTTCAGTGGCGTCGACGATGTCGTCAGCGGCCTTGCGTCCCGCAGCGACAGCGGAGTCGAGACGCTGACCTGCGGTCTTGTCGCCGCCGCTCGCCGACTTGACGACCTTCTGCACGCCGGTCCAGATCGCACCGGGCACTGCTGCCGCCTTGTCGCCGACGTAGCCCTTGACCTTGTCGACCTGCTCCTGCACGGGGTCGAGGTCCCAGACCTTCAGCCACTGCGTCTTGATCTGCTCATACCTCTCACGTCCTGCGCGGGTTCCGAGCACGTATCCCACGCCGAGTCCTACGACGAGTCCGATCTTCCCCTTCATGGGGTCTCCTCACGTTGTTTCCGGTGTGAACGCCTGGGGCGAACCGACGACTCGGAGCCGCCTTCCAGGTGTCCAGCGTAGCCCCGTATGCCTATTTCGGCATCTGTCAGGCAGAGGGTTGACAGCAGAGGGACTTTCGGGTTCGCCTCATGGCGCGCCTCACACTCGCGGCGGCGCAAGCGACGGCAGCCCCGACACGCGCGTGTCAGTCCCAGAGCAGTGCGCGCCGCAGGCGATCGGCTTCTTCTCGTGCATCGGGGATCACCTGCGCGAGTCCGGTGCCGGCGAGCCAGGCACCCACCGCTGCAAGACCGGGGACGGCCTGAATGGCCGACCGAGCCGCCTCCCGCCGCTCGCCCGAGCCGATGATCGACGCGGGCTGCGACTGCACGAACCGTGAGCGGTGCGCACCGACGAGATCGCCGGCGGCGAGCGGGACGCCGAGGAGAGCGGAAGCTTCGCGGAGCGCGAGACGCGCAGCAGCGTCATCATCGAGACCTGCGGTCGCGGCCGGTTCTCCCTGAGCGCCGAACGAGACGCGCACCAGGTGCCGATCGCCGGCGGCAGCCCTGAGCCACTCCCACTTCGCCGTCGAGTGCGTGAGCGCCTTCGCGGTGTGGCTGCCGGGGACGGTCAGCACGCCCGTGCCCCGAGGAGCACCCTGCAGTGCAGAGGCCTGGAGCAGTAGCGTGAGGATCTCGATCTCCGGGGCATCCGCCGCCGCGGTCTCGGCGAGTGCAGGGGCGATGTTCTCGAGCAGACGCCGCGCCGCGGCCTCCGATGTGCCCAGCACGACACCGTCGGCGGTGAACTCGAGTGTCTCCGGGGCCGATTCTGCATCGGCATCCGAAGCGGCGAGCGATTCCCCCTCGGCACGCACGGTCCAGCTCGCAGCGGACTGCGTGATCTCGGTCACCCTTACGCCCGTGCGGACGATGCCGCCGAGCTTCTCGATGTCGGCGACCAGCGCCTCGACCAGCACCATCATGCCGCCGGCGAGGCCTTCGACGGCCGCACCGGGCGCCTGCGCCGCGGCCGCCTGTGACGCACGCGCCGCGCTCTCGTCACGCAAAGCCTGCACCGCGCCGGACAGCGAACCGACGCGCGTGAGGGCGGCGTTGAGCCCAGGCGCAGCGATGTCGACATCGACGTCTTCGGGCGACGCGGAGTACACGCCCGTCGTCACCGGAGCCACCAGGCGGTCTCGCACCTTGACGCCCATGCGCGACGACACCAGCTTGCCGAGGCTCTGGTTGTGGCCGATCGTCAGAGGCGGGCGCACGCGGTCGAGGTAGGCGCGCCACACTCCCGACCAGCCGATGATGCGGCGCACGTCCTCCTGGAACGGATTGCTCGGAATGCCGAGGATGCCGCCGACCGGCAGCGGCGCGGCTCCGATGCCGGGGATGCCCGCGAGCCAGGCGCTGCCGGCCGCGGGGGCGACGATGCGATCGGTGAGGCCGAGTTCGGTCAGGAGCGCGCGCACGCGGCCACCCCTGGTCGCATAGCTCTCCGCACCGGCATCCACGACGACACCGTCGATCTCGGCCTGACGGATCGCGCCGCCCACGGCATCCGACTCCTCGAGCAGGGTGACGTGCATGCCGACCTTGACACATTCGCGAGCCGCGACCAGACCCCCGATGCCACCGCCGATGACGACTATGTGGCGCGTGGCCGCGCGGGCTGCCAGAGTCGCAGACTCGGCTCGAGACGACTCACGGTTCGCGGGGTTCGACTGCATGCGTCAATCCTTTCACCCGCGACTCCGGTGCCTCACCGGTTGCGGCCGGTGAAACGGGCACGGTGCGGAGATTCATGGAGTCATCGAGGCGCAGATTCGCGGGCTCAGGCCTCTACGGCCGCAGCCGCGGCGCGTCCTGAACCGCGCTTGCGCACCTCGCGGAGCACGATCTGCTCGGGGCACACGGTCGAGAGGAAGTCGCCGACCGAGAGCGCGAGACGCTCGCCGACGAGTGAATACAGGATGCGGTTGGCGTCGCGACGCTCGCTGACGAGGCCCGCCTGACGCAGCACGCTCAGGTGACGCGAGATCGTGGGGCCGCTGGACGAGAACCGCGAGGCGATCTCGCCCGCCGCGAGCTCGCCCTCCTTGAGGTCCTGCAGGATCTGGCGCCGGGTCGGGTGCGCCAGCGCCGCGAAGATGTCTGACGCGCTGTCTGTCATGCTTGCAATATAGCACTGGTGCTAGCTAGTGTTTAGCCGAAGAGCTAATGAGCGAAGGAGCGTGTCATGCGAGTGGCCATTACCGGAGGCGCAGGGTTCGTCGGTCGGAATCTCGCCCGACGACTGTCGGATGCCGTGGTCGTCTCGCGAAGGAGTGGCGTCGAGATCGACGACGTCGACGCCCTCGCGGCCGCGTTCGAGGGATGCGATGCGGTCGCCCACTGCGCGGGGATCAACCGCGAGATCGGTGATCAGACGTTCCAGCGAGTGCACGTCGAAGGCACCAGAGCAGTCGTCGAAGCCGCACGGCGCGCGGGCGTCCGGCACATCGTGATGGTGAGCTTCCTCCGCGCCCGCCCCGACTGCGGCTCGCCGTACCACGAGTCGAAATGGGAGGCCGAGGAGATCATCCGCAGCTCGGGCATCGAGCACACCATCCTCAAGTCGGGGATGATCTACGGTCCCGGCGACCACATGGTCGATCACGTCACCCGCGCCGTGCGCACCGTGCCCCTGTTCTGGACTGTCGGCTACCGCGAACGCACCGCGCGCCCGGTGCCGCTCGACGATGCCGTCGACGTGCTCGTCGCCGCGCTGGAGGGGCGAATCCCCGATCCGACGGTCGCGGTCATGGGCGCAGACGAGGTCACACTCGGGGAGGCGATCCGGCGGATCGCCCGCGTCGCAGGTCGACGGCCTGCATTCGTGCCCGTGCCGACGTGGATCATCCGGATCCTCGCCCAGCTCACCGAGTGGGCGATGGTCACACCTCTGGTCGCCAAGGCACAGGCGCGGATGCTCGCAGAGGGCGTGAGCGAGGCGCTGCCCCCGGCCCCGGAACCGCCGGTCGGCATCCGCCCGTCACGGCCCTTCAGCGACGCGGCCATCCGCGAGGCGCTGCCCGAAGGCCGCTTCGGTCTCGACGACCTCAGGATCGTGCGCTGGGTGAAGAACCGCCCGGCGAGGGCGTGATCACCCGATAGCTGAAGGCCTGAGCGAACAGCCCCCGGGCAATCAGATCGAGTGCACCAGCTCGACGATGCGTGTCAGCTGATCGGGGTCGGCGTCGGGCGGAACGCCGTGGCCCAGGTTGACGATGTGGCCTCGCGCGGCGCGCCCGCGCTCGACCACGTCACGCACGTGCGCCTCGAGCACCGGCCACGGAGCCGAGAGGAGCGCCGGGTCGATGTTGCCCTGCACCGAGACGTCGGGTCCGAGGATCGCCGCCGCCTCATCGAGCGGCAGACGCCAGTCGACGCCCACGCCGTCGGCGATGCCGTCCAGACGCATGTCGCCGAGGAAGGGCCCGGTGCCCACGCCGAAGTGGATGCTCGGGATGCCGATGCCGTCGAGCGCGACACGGGAGTGCGGGGCGACGAAGGCGCGATAGTCGGCTGTGCTCAGTGAGCCTGCCCACGAATCGAACAGCTGGACGACGGATGCTCCGGCGTCGCGCTGGATCTCGAGGAACCGGCGCGAGACCTGGGCCAGCCAGCCCGCGAGGCGGTTCCACGACTCGGGGTCGGCGTGCATCATGGCGCGGGCGCGCAGGTGCTCCTTCGACGGGCCGCCCTCGACGAGGTAGGCGGCCAGAGTGAACGGAGCGCCGGCGAAGCCGATCAGCGGGGTGTCGCCGAGCTCAGCCGTGACGATGCCGACGGCCTCCGCGATCGCGGTGCCATCCAGGGCGGCGGGAGCGATCGAGGTGATCCGATCGACGTCCGCAGCCGAGCGCACCGGGTTCGCGAACACGGGACCGCGGCCGGGTTCGATCTCGACGTCGACGCCGGCGAGACGGAGCGGGATGACGATGTCGCTGAAGAACACCGCGGCGTCGACACCGTGACGGCGCACCGGCTGAAGAGTGATCTCGGCGGCGAGGTCGGGCGTGAGGCAGGCGTCCAGCATCCGCGTTCCGACCCGCAGCTCGCGGTACTCGGGCAGCGATCGGCCGGCCTGACGCATGAACCACACGGGGGCATGCTCAGGTCGGGGGCCGGTGAGGGCGCGCAGCAGCGGAGCGTCGGAGAGGGGCATGCGTCCATCCTCCCATCCGCCGTCGGGCCGACCTGCATGAAGCCTCAGGTAGAATCGGAGGGTGCTGCTGGTTGTCACGGCGAGTCACAAGACCGCCCCCTTCGAATTGCTCGAACGCCTGAGCCGCACCCCCGATGACGTCGCCTCCACCGTGGTGGACATGGCGACCTGCGTGCAGGGTGCGGTCGTTCTTGCTACCTGCAACCGCTTCGAGGCCTACGTCGAGATGGACGAGCCCGTCACAGCGGCAGGCGCGATCGGCGTCGAGGCCGTGCTCGAAGCGGTCGAGGCGTCCACCGGCATCCGGGCCTCCGAACTCGACGGCGCCTACGAGGTGCACTCCGGCCGTCGCGTCGCCGAGCACCTCTTCTCGGTCGCCTCCGGACTCGAGTCCGTCGTCTCGGGCGAGGGCGAGATCGCCGGGCAGGTGCGTCGGGCGCTGAAGTCCGCCCGCAAGGAGGGCACCACCTCCCCCGAGCTCGAGCGTCTCTTCCAGCGAGCCAGTCAGGCGCAGCGCAAGGTCAAGAACGTCACGGCCCTCGGCCGCGCGGGCCGCTCGCTCGTGCGCCTCGCTCTGGAGCTGGCCGACAGCCGCATCGCCGACTGGTCGGCTGAGCGCGTGCTGCTCGTCGGCACCGGCGCCTACGCAGCCGTCACCCTCGCGACGCTGCGCGAACGAGGGGCCGTCAACATCTCGGTGTACTCGCCCTCGGGGCGCGCAGAGAAGTTCGCCGCGAAGCACGGCATCCGCCCGGTCGCCGCAGAGGACTACGCACGCGTCGCCTCACGATCGAGCCTGCTGATCACCTGCACGACGGCGACCGCCCCCGTGCTCACCCCTGAGCACCTGCAGGCGCCGACCGGCATCGCCCCCGAGGGCTGCCCCGTCGCCTCGCACAATCAGATGGTCGTCGACCTCGGCATGCCGCGCAACGTCGATCCCGCCGTCGCCTCGCTCGAAGGCGTCGCGCTGCTCGACCTCGAGACCATCAGCCTGCACGCGCCGCTCGAAGAGCTGCAGGCGACGGATGCGGCGCGCACCGTCGTGCGCGAAGCAGCAGACACGTTCCACGTCGTCGGCAGCCGGCAGAGCGTCACCCCCTCGGTCGTCGCGCTGCGGTCGCACATGTTCTCGCTGCTCGAGTCCGAGATCACCCGAGCCCGCGCCCGGGGCGACGAAAACGGCAGGATCGAGCAGGCTCTGCGCCACCTGACCGGCGTGCTGCTGCACGTTCCGACCACGCGCGCGCACGAACTCGCCGCCACCGGCCGCGCAGACGAGTTCGCCTCCGCGCTCTCGACGCTCTACGGCATCGAGCCGATCGAGCCCGCGCAGGCCTCCGACTCAGACGACGCCGCGACCGCCTGAGGGCGTCACCCTTTCTGCACAGGACCCTTCAGTGGGGACCTGTCCCCCGTACTCGCAAATCGGACGACGCCTCGACCCGCGCATCGCTCCTGCTTCATATCGTCGAACCCATGACAGCGTCGATCGCTCGACGCAGACTGGGAGGATGCTCGTGGACCCGAACCTGATCGGCATCATCATCGCCCTCTTCGGCGTCACCGCCACTGTGCTCGGCGGCGTCTCCCGAATGCTCGCACGGCAGGCCAGAGGGCTGGACGTCCGGTTCGACAGGATCGATGAGCGGTTCACGAAAGTCGAGACGGACATCTCCGAACTCCGCACGGAACTCAAAGGCGACATCTCCGAACTCCGCACGGAACTCAAAGGCGACATCTCCGAACTCCGGGTCGAACTCAAAGGTGATATCGCCGAACTCAGGGTCGAACTCAAGACGGAGATTGCCGAACTCCGCGGCGAACTCAAGACGGAGATCGCCGACGTCAAGACGGAGCTCAAGGCCGACATCGCCGACGTCCGGGTGTCGATCGCACGACTTGAGGGCCCGCTCCCGAAGCTCCAGCGCATCTGACTCCGCTGCCATCATCGGGGGTGCCAGACTGGAGGCATGGCCCTTCACATCACCGGAGACACCGCCGCTGACGCACTGCTCACCGACAACCCGCTCGCGCTCCTGGTCGGGATGCTGCTCGATCAGCAGGTTCCGATGGAGACGGCGTTCGCCGGGCCCTTGAAGATCGAACAGCGCACCGGTGCAACGGATGCGGCTGCCATCGCGGCGATGGACCCCGACGAGTTCCTCGAGGCATTCAAGACGACCCCGGCCGTGCATCGGTTCCCCGGCTCGATGGCGACTCGCGTGCAGACGCTCTGCCAGGAGATCGTCGATCAGTGGGGCGGAGACGCCTCGGCGATCTGGACCGAGGGCGACCCGTCGGGCGCCGAGGTGCTCAAGCGCCTCAAGGGCCTCCCCGGCTTCGGCGAGCAGAAGGCGAAGATCTTCCTCGCGCTGCTGGGCAAGCAGTACGGCTTCGACGGCGCGGGGTGGCGCGAGGCCGCGGGCGACTACGGCATCGAAGGTTCGTACCGCAGCGTCGCCGACATCGTCTCTCCCGAGTCGCTCACCAAGGTGCGCGAACACAAGAAGGCCATGAAGGCCGCGGCGAAGGTGAAGGCATGAAGCCCACCGGCGATGACGTCGCCGGACTCATCGCC
>JAESFY010000349.1_pt1 | contig 11243 bp, 9 predicted proteins | sample 9266201 | NCBI WGS metagenome assembly JAESFY01 (sample SAMN14515071, study PRJNA621656) | algae metagenome | isolation source: Nodosilinea sp. WJT8-NPBG4 and co-occurring heterotrophs from soil, lower... | place: USA: Pinto Basin, Colorado Desert, California | collected 2006-05-27 | reverse complement strand
GATCAGGATGATCCGGTAGCCGTTGCGGAACCGCATCCTGGTGTTGTTGAAGACCAGGGCGAGCAGCAGCCCGAGGAAGAAGGTGGTCGCGACGGAGAGCAGGGCGAACACGAACGTCCAGATCGTCACCGAGATGAGCGGACCGCGGATGTTCTCGTCGGTCACCGCGCGCACGAAGTTGTCGAACCCGACGGTGGTCTGCCAGCCGGGGAGCAGCTCCGCGCCGTCCTCGGCGACGAACGATCCCTGCCCGGTGTCGGAGTACACGGCACCGGTCGTCGTGTCGGTGATGGTGTCAGCATCCGCGTCGTACTCGAGCGTCGAGACGTACAGGTAGCCCTTCTGACCGTCAGGGGCACGCAGGCTGCCGTCGTTGGGGTCGTCGCTGAACGGCACCGAGAGCTTCTCGAGCTGCTCCGACAGGGTGAACACCTTGGCGAGCGGCAGGGTGTTCCAGCCGTCGACGGCCACGGCCTGATCGCCCTCGAACTGGGCGTCCACCTCTTGCAGAGGCTGCTCGGCCGTGCCGAGCAGCGCGTCACCCGACTCGGGGTCGGTCACGAGCAGACCGTACGTGCCGAACTGCTCGACGACCGTGACCGGGTAGGTCGCGGAGTCCTCGACGCGCTCCTGAGCGGAGGCGAGGAGCGACGAGATCGCCTGGTCCTTCGTGCCGTTGTGCCCGGTTCCGTAGTTCGTGAAGCCGATGTACCCCGTGTACAGCAGCGTGAACACCTGGAAGATGATGAGGAAGATGATGCCGGGAGTCAGGTACTTCGCAGGGATCCGCTTGCGCGAGAAGTAGATGTAGTTGACGAGGACGGTGACGGCCACGACCAGGCCGAGCACCAGCCACTCCTGCTGGCCGAAGAGAACGAACGCCGCGTACAGCGCGATGGCGTCGACGACGGCCAGCAGCAGGATCTTCAGAAGCATCCAGCCGATGGGCCCGGACGCGGCCTCGGCGATCTTCGCTGCCTGGCGCTGGCGCTTGTTCAGTGGAGCCGTGGGCTCTTCGGTCAGTGTCATCTCGTCCCCGTCGTCGAGCTGCCGGGGCGGACGAGGTCCGCCCCGGCAGGGATGGTGCTGGGTGTCTTTACTTGATTGCTGCGGTCACGTCGTCGACGAGCTTCTGCCACGTCGTCGTCGGGTCGGAGCCGTTGATGATCGCGGCCTCGGCCACACCCCAGAACTCCCAGACCGAGCCCATCGCGGGGATCGCGGGCATCGGGACGGCATCCTCACCGACGGCCTGGAAGCCGGCGATGATCGGGTCGGATGCTGCGGAGTCGGCCGCGGCCGTCAGCGCGGGCAGGACGTTGCCTGCCTTGAACAGCTCGAGCTGGACCTCTTCGGTGCCGATGTAGTTGACGAGGAAGTCGTTCGCGGCGACCTTGTTCTTCGACTCGGAGCTCACGAAGAAGCCCTTGACACCGGCGAACGGCGAAGCGGTCTCGCCCGTGGGGCTCGGGATCGGGTCGATCGCGACGTTGATGCCGGCCTCGGTCGCCGCACCGACGTTCCACGGACCGGTCAGCCAGAAGGCTGCGGTGCCGTCGAGGAACTGCTGCTTGGCGATCTCGCCGTCGATGTCGGTGTTCAGCGTGCCCGCAGCACCCTGAGCGGCGAGCCAGTCGGCGAAGGCGAAGCCGCCCTCGCTGCCGAGCTGGAGGTCGCTCGAGTCGTAGCTGCCCGAGTCGTCGGTGCCGAACACGGGGGCGCCGAACGCCGTCTGGAACGGGTACAGGTGGTAGGGGTTGCCCTCGGCACCCTGCTCGACGACGAAGGCGCCCTTCGAGACCATGTCGTCGAAGCTCGTCGCCGCGGCGGGGACCATGTCGGCGTTGCGCAGCACGGCGATGTTCTCGACCGCGTAGGGAAGCATGTAGACGGTGCCGTCGTAGGTGGCGGCCTGGAGCGCGACGGGCAGATAGTCGGCCGACGAGTCGCCCAGCTCGAGCGGCGCGACGACGCCGTTGGTCGACAGCTCGCCGAGCCAGTCGTGCGCGCCCATGACGACGTCGGGGCCCTTGCCGGTCGGCACCTGCTGGATGAAGTCGTCCTTCATGTCGTCGACGGACTTGCCCACGAGTTCGACCTTGACGCCGGTCTTGTCCTCGTAGGAGTCAGCAGCGCTCTGCAGCGCGTCGACGCGCTCGGCGTCGACCCAGACGGTCAGCGTTCCGCTGCTCTCACCCTCGGCCGAGTCGCCGCCATCGGTCGCGGTCGAGCAACCGGCAAGTGTAAGAGTCGAAACGATCGCGATGACGCCGGCGGCGACGATGCCCCTCTTGTTCACCTTCATTGGTGTGTGCCTCTCTGAAGTGCTGGTGGCCTGCAGGACTGCAAGCGCTTACAGTATGCATCGAGATCGACCGGAATCGCAATGCAAGAAGCCTTCGATATCAAGCTGTAATCGCGGAATGTCGGGTGAGGCGCTGTGGAAGCGCTTCCAAACGAGCGTTGGAACGGCGGTGTCGATACACTTTGCGTATGGCTGACAGTTCCTTTGACATCGTCTCGAAAGTGGATCACCAGGAGGCCGAGAACGCCCTGAACCAGGCGCGCAAGGAGATCGAGCAGCGCTACGACTTCAAGGGCACGGGCGCCTCCATCGCCTGGAGCGGCGAGCAGATCCTGATCATCGCCGGCACCGAGGAGCGGGCGAAAGCCGTTCTCGACGTCTTCCAGTCCAAGCTCATCAAGCGAGGCATCTCCCTCAAGAGCCTCGAGTCGGGCGAACCCTTCGCGAGCGGCAAGGAGTTCCGCATCGTCTCGACCCTCAAGGACGGCATCTCTTCGGAGAACGCGAAGAAGATCAACAAGATCATCCGCGACGAAGGCCCAAAGGGCGTGAAGAGTCAGATCCAGGGCGACGAGCTGCGAGTGCAGTCCAAGAGTCGCGACGACCTGCAGTCCGTGATCTCGCTGCTCAAGGGCTCCGACCTCGATCTCGACCTCCAGTTCATCAACTACCGCTGATCTCGCAGACCTAAGGGGACGGATGCTGAAGCATCCGTCCCCTTCTCTGTGCCCGCCGATCGCATTCCGATATATGGGCCGGAGTGCCCGAGACTGGATGCAGTCGCGTCCCGAATGCGACAGACGATGCGGCGATGCATGATGCGCTGCCGAACCACGGTCCGCGCTTCGCGGATCGCGGTTCCCGCCTTGTGGGGACTAGGCGCAGTCAGCTCCGTGCAACGCCATCGTCTGTGGTCGGCGAGTGTCCCAACACTCGCCGGCCACAGAAATTCACCCGTACTCGATCCTGCGACGACGCGCCCAGGGCGAGCGCCTACGCGCTGGTCCGAAACTCGTCTGTGGATTATTGGCATCACGATCCACTTCGTGATGTAGTGGCCGTCCGGGCACATCATGGGGAGCCCGGATCTGGAAAGCAACTGGGGGCAGTCCATGAACACCAACAGCTCGATGACGAGTATTCGAGAAAGCAAGCAGCTCTTGGCGGAGGAGGTGTTTCAGCACATCGGCGCACAGATCGTCGACGGTGTGCTGGAGCCGGGGTATCGCATCCGTGACGTCGATGTCGCTGAAGAGCTGCATGTATCGCGGACTCCGGTGCGAGAGGCGTTACAGCGCCTCGAGCGTCTCGGACTCGTGACGATGTACCCGAGCCGATACACCGAGGTCACTGCCGTCACGGCGGAGACGGTCGAGCAGACGCTCGAGTTCGCGGGGTATCAGGCGGGGATGGCGGCGCGAATGGGCGTCGCGCGGATGAGCCAGCAAGAACGCGAGACTCTCGCAGCGCTCGTTGAAGAGATGTACACGGCGCTCGATGACGACGTGCATATCTCCAACACGCGGTGGGCCGTGTTCTCGTTTCTCAGCGTGCGCAGTCGTAACGCACAGCACCAGGTGCTGATCAACGACGCGAGCATGGCGCTGTTCCGCAACCTCCGCGGCTGGAGCGTCCCGGCGAACGACAGGGAGCGCATGCTCCAGGTCTATCGGGACTTCCACGACGCGGTGCTGCGCGGCGATGCCGACGACGCCGAGCGCCAGGCACGCCTGATGCACTACGTCTGATCACTGCGTCCGATCACTGCGTCCGATCGCTGTCAGCGCGCGGCCGTCCAGCCTCTGACCCACCGGTCGAGGCGGCGATACGCCTCCTCTCTCGCCCCATGCCGAGAGAGGAAGACATCGTGCAGGGCCCCGTCGATGCGCTCGACGGTGACAGACGGACCGAGCTTCAGCGCCGCCCGCGCGATGTCGTCGACCACCAGAACCGAGTCCGCTCGGGTGAGGTCCTCAGACCATCGCGCGGGCGTCGCCGAGCGCGCGGACAGCAGCACGCACACGGGAGCGTCGATCGCCAGCCCCGCCGCGACCTTGGCGTGGCCGGTGAGGATGGCGTGGAACCAGCCCGCGTGCACGGCCATCGTCTGCGCCGGCCGCCACATGAGGTTCACCTCGACGGGGTCTTCGGGGTCGGCGACCTCCTGCTGCGCGCGGGTGTAGAACCCGAGATCGACCTGCGGGGCGACCTCCCGAGGAGCCCACCGCGCCTGCAGCTCCGCGACGGGGGCGATCAGCGGGCGCGCTGATGCGACCTGGAACTCGAGCCACGGACTGTTCAGGATCACCGCATCCGCCGTCTCGGGATACCGCGATGCCCACAGGCTCAGCGTGAGCCCGCCGGTCGAGTGGCCGAGCAGCAGCAGACGGCGGGCCGATGCCGTACCTGCAGGCCCGCGCCCCATCGCCTCGAGAGCGGCGGCGATGTCCTCGTCGTACGCGACGAGGTCGGTGATGTAGCCCGGGGTCTGCCCGTCGCGCAGACTGCGTCCGTACTTGCGCAGGTCGAGCGCGAAGAAGCGCGCACCTCGCGAGGTCCAGAAGCGGGCGAGGCGCTTCTGGAAGAAGTAGTCCGACCAGCCGTGGACGTAGAGCACGTCGACGTCATCGAGCGGAAGCCGGTGCCCACTCACGCGATCCCACCAGGGCTGCTCCCGCGGCAGCGCGCGTACGAGCGTGGCGACCAGCGGCCCCTCGTCGTCCTCGCCCAGTTCGAGCGTGAGCTGCTCGAACTCGTCGCCGAGAACGTCCGGTATCCACTCAGGCATGCCGCCAGGCTAGCCGACGGCGTGCGGGCTACTGGGGAGCGGTGTGTCCGACCGTGAGGTTGCGCACGACCGCCGCCCCCACCGGCGCCGGATCCGCGGCCCCAGCCCCGTTGTCGTAGGTCACGAGCCGGATCCAGTCGAGGCCGACGCGCATGTCGAGGACGTTCTCTCCGTATTGGCCGACGCTCGCCTTGGCGGCATCCGCCCCTTCGATGTCGACCGGGGTGCCATCGAGCCTCTCGAACGCCCACGCACCGGCGGGAAGCGTGGTGAGCATGACGTAGCTCGCCCCCTCGTACTCTCCCAGTGACGAGCGGAAGAGGCAGATCCGAGATCCGTTCACGTACTGGTACACCTCCGCGGGGATGCCCCACCCGCCGAACTCCGTGTAGAGCATCGCATCGGGTGCACCGAAGAGGGTCTTCACCTCCTGCTCGGTGAGGAATCGCTCGCACGGGGCGCCGACGATGTCGCTGTCGACGTACTCGATGTCGTGGACGCTCGCCGCGGCCGAAGCCGCGAGGCGACGCATCGCCTCCTCCAGAGGTGCGCTGTCGCCCGCCTCCAGGCCGGGTTCGGCCACGCTCGCGGACAGCAGCACGTCCCCGTCGGGGAATTCGAAGGAGCACAGGCCGCCTTCGCACCCCGCCCGCTCCCCCCAGTACCCTTCTCGCTCGGTCGCGCCGGCGATCACAGCCTGGGCATCCGGCACGATCGTGACCTCCCAGTTGCGCTCCGCGTCGCCGGCCGAGCAGGCGATCCCGCCGGCCCGCTGGAACATGTGCTGCGCCGGACCGGGTATCCAGCCCATCGTCGACACGACCGACAGCACGGGCTCGACGGGCGTCGAGGGCTCTCCCACGAGCGCGGCCATCTCGGACGCGACCTCGTCGCACGTCACGTCGAAGGCCGACTCAGGCTCGACGATCGGCTCCGGAGTGGGAGTCGCGGTCGCGGAAGCCGAAGGGGACGCCGTCGGCTTCGGATCGGGGGTCGGCTCGGCAGAGCAGCCGGAGATCAGCAGGAGTGCCGCAGTGCCCAGCACGACGAAGGAGCGCAGTCGCATGCGTCCAGCCTAGGGATGCCGCCTCTCGGACGCACGAGGTCCTGACAACGATCCGGTGTCGGTCATTCTCCGCGAGAGACGCGCACCATCTCGTCACGCGGCACGACCTTGACGCGCGCGCGCTCGTGCGGCGCACCGAGCGCCACCTCGTGCTCGTCGAGTCGATGCCAGCCTTCGAGGTCGGTCCACTGGACGCCGCGTTCCTGCAGCAGCGCGGGGATCGCCTCTTCGGATGGGTCTTCCGGGTGCCACCACGAGCCCTGGTCGTTGATGATGTGCCGCACGGTCTCCATGGCATCCGACTTCGTGTGGCCGATGAGGCCGACCGGTCCGCGCTTGATCCAGCCCGTCGCGTAGATGCCGGTCATCTGCTGGTTGGAGTCCTTGGCGAGAACCTGTCCCTCGCGGTTGGGGATGACGCCGTGCTTCTTGTCGAACGGAACGCCGGGAAGCGGCGAGCCGAAGTAGCCGATCGCTCGGTAGAGCGCCTGCAGCGGCACCTCGCGCATCTCACCCGTGCCCACGGCGCCGCCCTGTCCGTCGGGCTTCGTGCGCTCGTAGACGAGGGCAGCCACACGGCCGGCTTCGTCCTTGCGGACCTCGACCGGGCGGGCCCAGAAGTGCAGGTGCAGACGACGGGATGCCGTGCCCCCTGCATTGTTCACCGAGTCGCGCTTGCGCCAGGACTGCAGGATGCGGTCGATCACCATGACCTGCTTGTTGCTGGCGACCGCGTCTTTCGACGCCTCGTCGTAGTCGAAGTCCTCGTCGTACACGACCATGTCGACGTCGCGCAGCTCGCCGAGCTCGCGCAGCTCGAGCGGGGTGAACTTGACCTGTGCGGGGCCACGGCGACCGAACACGTGGACGTCGGTGACCTCGCTCGCCTTCAGCCCCTCGTAGACGTTCTCGGGAACCTCGGTGACCAGCAGGTCCTCGGCGTGCTTCGCCAGCATGCGGGCCACGTCGAGAGCGACGTTGCCGTTGCCCAGCACGCCGACGGATGCGGCATCGAGCGGCCACTCGCGCGACACATCCGGGTGTCCGTCGAACCAGCTCACGTAGTCGGCCGCGCCGTAGGAGGCGACCGCGTCGATGCCGGGGATGTCGAGGCTCGTGTCGCGGATCGCTCCCGTGGCGAAGATGACGGCGTTGTAGTGGTTCTTCAGATCGTCGAGCGTGATGTCCTCGCCGAAGCGGACGTTGCCGAACAGACGGATGTCGCCGCGGTCGAGCACGTCGCGCAGCGCGTTGACGATGCCCTTGATGCGGGGGTGATCGGGGGCGACGCCGTAACGGACCAGGCCATACGGGGCCGGAAGCTGCTCGAAGAGATCGATGGAGACGTCGAACTTGCGCTCGGCCTTCAGCAGGATGTCGGCGGCGTAGATGCCGGCGGGGCCCGCTCCGACGATGGCCAGTCTGAGCTTGGTCATTAGGGGTCCTTTCGTATGCCGTCACGCCCGACGCACGCGGCCGAGGGCCGCGACGCGGTCAGCTGGAGCGCTCGACGAGGGTCTCTGCGAAACGGGTGAGCGCCTCGCGCACGGTGCCGCGCGGAAGCGGGGCGAGCGCGTCGATCGCATCCTGGGTCCAGGAGTGCGCGAGCGCCAGCGTCTTCTCGGTGCCGACATGGTCGCGCAGCTCGGTGAGCGGACCGTCGAGGATCGCGGGGTCGTCACCCTCGGCGATGCGTGCGACGCCGTCGTCGATGCGAGCGGCGAGATCGATCGAGGCGTCGTCGGTCTCGGCCTTGAGCAGCAGGTAGGGCATGGTCGGGACTCCGGCACGCAGGTCGGTGCCGGGGACCTTGCCCGTGTCCTCCGGCTTCGCAGACAGATCGATCACATCGTCGAGCAGCTGGAAGGCGACGCCGATCTTCTCGCCGTAGACGCGCAGCGGCTCCTCGTACTGCGCGGGGGCGTTGGAGAAGATCACACCGCCCTGCGTGGCCGCAGCGATCAGAGACCCGGTCTTGTCGGCGAGCACCTGGATGTAGAACTCGATGGGGTCGTCGTCGGGCTGAGCGCCGATCGTCTCGTGCATCTGCCCCAGGACGAGTCGTTCGAACGTGTCTGCCTGCAGGCGGATCGCCCGCTCGCCCAGACGCGACATCAGCTGGCTTGCGCGGGAGAACAGGATGTCTCCGGTGAGGATGGCGATGTTGTTGCCCCACACCGCGTGCGCAGCGGGGACCCCGCGACGGCGGTCAGCGCCATCCATGACGTCGTCGTGGTACAGCGAGCCGAGGTGAGTGATCTCCAGCGCCTTCGCGACATCGATCACCTGCTCGGTGTTGCCGTCGCCGAGCTGCGCCGCGAGCAGGGTCAGGACGGGCCGGATGCGCTTGCCTCCTGCCTCGTAGAGGTAGCGGCTCGCGGCGTCGGCGAGCGGATCCGCGACGCGCACATCCTCGGCGAGGCCGGTCTCGACGAGCTCGAGACCGTCTTCGATCGCCTGCGCGATGCGTCGACCTGCGGTGCCGATGAAGACACGGTCGCTGAAACCGAGACGGCTCGCCAGTCGCGAACCCGGGGCTACGCGGCTCGAAGTCACGGTCTCAGCCTACCGTCGTCAGATGTGCGGATTCGCGCGCGGTACTCACGCGGGCTTGAACGCCCGGTGCAGTGCGACGATACCGAACGAGAGGTTGCGATACTCGACCTCGCTCCACCCGGCCTCGCGGATCCACGCGGCGAGCTTCTTCTGATCCGGCCAGTCGCGGATCGACTCGTTCAGGTAGTCGTAGGCCTCGCCGTTGGTTCCCGCGACGCGAGCGACCCGCGGCAGGATCTGCGAGTTGTAGAAGCGGTAGCCTGCACGGAACAGGGTGCCGGGAGGGGTCGAGAACTCGTTGATCACGAGGCGACCGCCCGGCTTCGTCACCCGCAGCAGCTCGCGCAGCGCCTTCTTCGGATCATTGACGTTGCGGAGGGCGTACGACATGGTGACGGCGTCGAACTCGCCGTCCTCGAAAGGCAGTTCGGTCGCATCCGCCTGCACGAACGACAGGTTGCGGAGGCTGCCGTGTCGGCGCTTGCCCTCGGCGAGCATGCCCGGTGAGAAGTCGGCGGCGACGACCTGCGCTCCGCTGCGGGCGAGCGACGCCGACGACGACGCGGTGCCTGCACCGAGGTCGAGGATCTTCTCCCCCGGCTTCGGGGCGACGGCCCTGGTCGTGGCTGCGCGCCACAGCGCGTCATTGCCGACCGTCATCGCCGTGTTCGTGCGGTCGTAGCCCGCGGCGACCTGGTCGAACATGCCGCTGACGCGGGCGGGGTCCTTGCCGAGATCGGCGCGGTTTGCTTCGTTCGGGGTCACAGGCCCAGTCTAGGCGCGAGGTGCAGCGCGTCGAGGCGGTCGAGCCAGAGATCCGGGGTGGCATCGTCGAACGGAGCGGTCTGATCGCGGACGCGCTGCTCGAGGTCGAGTGCGAGGGCCTCGAGCCTGGTCATGATCTCGGCGGGGTATCCGTATTGCACGCTGTGCTCCGCCCACTCGTCGCGGTCGTCGACCCAGATGCCGCGCGGCCCGTCGACGCGCACCACGTCGAGGTCCATGTCGATGCCGACCGCCAGCAGTGGGTCGTCGGACCAGCGCACGTCCCATCCGATGTCGATGTAGACCCGCATGCCCGTCGGATGATCGCGGTTCACCGTCAGGGCGAAGTCGGTCTGCCGCGGCACCAGCGTGACGTTCGGGGCTTCTGCAATGTAGGACGCACCCGGTCGAGCGCTGGGCCAGCCGACCGGCTGACCGATCCAGTCACCCCATTGGTCGGCGCCCAAGTACACGCATTCGTGACGCCAGTGCGGCGAGCCCTGCCACTTGCGCCACTGGAAGATCATCTCGGTGCCGGGTTCGGGGCGGGCGTCGCTCATGCACTCAGCGTAGGCGGGGTCTCTCACATCCCGCCCGACGAGTGACGAACTAGGCTGGAGGGGTGAGCAGCAGGCTGGTCGTGGAGACCCGTGAGATCGATCCGGTCGAGGATCTCCTGGCCTACGCCGACCCGTCGCGGCCCCTCGCGTGGCTGCGCCGCGGTGACGGCATCGTCGCCGTGGGCGACGGCGTCGTCGAGACGATCCGCATCCCCGCGGGCGCTGCGCCCATGCGATCCGCTGCGATCGCACGGGCATGGCGAGATCTGGCGCAGGATGCCGAGATCGACGACCCACTCGGGCTTCCCGGCTCCGGACTCGTCGCCTTCGGCGCGCTGACCTTCGACGAGGACTCCGCCGCCGACAGCGTTCTCGTCGTGCCGGCGTGCGTGATCGGCCGACATCATGGGCGCACGTGGCTCACACGCATCCGCTCGTCGTCGACGTCGCACTCCGCTCTCGAACCGCATGCCGAAGCATCGACGATCACCTATGGACCCCACTGGGCGGGCACCGTGGGTCCGGGGGCGCAGAGTCCGCAGGGCTACCAGGACTCCGTCCGCCGGGCGCTCGGTCGCATCGCCGACGGCGCGCTCAGCAAGGTCGTTCTCGCTCGCGACCTCACCGGCAGCATCCCCGCCGGCTCCGACCTGCGTCGGCTCGTACGCGCACTGTCGACCGGATACCCCGACACCTGGGCCTTCGCGGTCGACGGACTGATCGGCGCGAGCCCCGAGACGCTCGTCACCGTGCAGCAGCGCACCGTCACCGCCCGCGTGCTGGCCGGAACCATCGGACGGGGAGCCGATGCGGATGCCGACACCGCGGCATCCGCTCATCTGGCCTCGAGCACCAAGGATCTCGACGAGCACGAGTATGCGGTGCAGAGCGTGCTCGCCTCGCTGCGTCCGCACACGCGCGCGCTCGCGGCGAGCGAGCAGCCGTTCCTGCTCAAGCTGCCGAACCTGTTCCATCTGGCGACCGACGTCGAGGGCGAGCTGGCCGACGGCGGTTCGTCGCTGGACCTGGTCGGCGCCCTGCATCCGACGGCTGCTGTGGCAGGCACCCCGACCTCTGCTGCGATCGCCGCGATCCGCGAGCTCGAGCCGTTCGACCGCGGGCGCTACGCCGGTCCGGTCGGATGGGTCGACGCCGCCGGCAACGGTGAGTGGGCCATCGCACTGCGGTGCGCGCAGTTCACCC
>JAESFY010000348.1_pt1 | contig 11252 bp, 12 predicted proteins | sample 9266201 | NCBI WGS metagenome assembly JAESFY01 (sample SAMN14515071, study PRJNA621656) | algae metagenome | isolation source: Nodosilinea sp. WJT8-NPBG4 and co-occurring heterotrophs from soil, lower... | place: USA: Pinto Basin, Colorado Desert, California | collected 2006-05-27 | reverse complement strand
GGAGCCTTGACGGCGACCGACTTGAAGATGCCCTTGAGCTTGTTGAGCACGAGGGTCGCGAGAGCCTCGCCCTCGACGTCTTCGGCGATGATGACGAGCTCCTTGCCGTCCTGGATCACCTTGTCGACGATGGGCAGAAGGTCCTTGATGTTGGAGATCTTCTGGTTCGCGATGAGGATGTACGCGTCCTCGAACACCGCCTCCTGGCGGTCGGGGTCCGTGACGAAGTACGGGTTCAGGTAGCCCTTGTCGAAGCGCATGCCCTCGGTGAGCTCGAGCTCGGTGCCGAAGGTCTGCGACTCCTCGACGGTGACCACACCCTCCTTGCCGACCTTGTCGATCGCCTCGGCGATGAGCTCGCCGATCGCGGGGTCAGCGGCGGAGATGGATGCCGTGGCGGCGATCTGCTCCTTGGAGTCGATCTCCTTGGCGCTGGCGAGCAGCTCCTCGGTGATCGCCGCGACAGCCTTCTCGATGCCGCGCTTCAGCGAGATCGGGTCAGCGCCGGCTGCGACGTTGCGCAGGCCTTCGCGGACGAGTGCCTGAGCCAGGACCGTGGCCGTCGTGGTGCCGTCACCGGCGACGTCGTCGGTCTTCTTGGCGACCTCCTTGACGAGTTCCGCACCGATCTTCTCGTACGGGTCGTCGAGCTCGATCTCCTTGGCGATGGAGACACCGTCGTTCGTGATCGTGGGGGCGCCCCACTTCTTCTCGAGGACGACGTTGCGGCCACGCGGGCCGAGGGTCACCTTGACCGCGTCGGCGAGGATGTTGAGGCCGCGCTCGAGGCCGCGGCGGGCCTCCTCATCGAAAGCAATGATCTTTGCCATGAGTTTTTTCGTCCCTCCTGGACGTAGACGTTGGGTTTAGCACTCAGAGTGTTCGAGTGCTAACGCCATTCTGGCACTCGACCCCTTCGAGTGCAAGCCGCCGGGCGAGAGGCGTCTTCAGACGTCAGGGGGCAGGCGTGTCAGCGGGCGTCTCGGGCACAGAGGTGGCCCGGTCGAGGCCGATCACGACCGTGAATTGCTTCTCGCCGGCCTCTGTCTGGCCCGAGTAGTAGTCGCTCTGCTGCACGGCGGCGCCCCCGAGGACGTCGGCGAGACCCATGGCCGCCAGCTCATCATCGGCGTTCACGTAGAACACGGTCGTGGCCTCGAAATCCTGGCTCGAGCTGTCTCCCGCGAGGACGCTCTCGGCTGTCCAGCCGTTGTTGATCAGAGTGTCGCGCATCTGAGTGTCGAGGCCCTCGTCCGGCGTGCCGTTCAGGATGAGGACCGAGATGGTGGTGTCGACGATCCCGGTCTCCTCAGGTGTCGGCACGGCGCTCGGCGCCCCTTCCGGGAACAGTGAGATGCGCCCCATGACCACCAGCGAGCCGAAGATGCCGGCGATGATGAGCACGAGGGCGGCGACGAACGACCAGAGCAGTACGACCCAGCCGTTCATTCCGGGGGCTTCGGCGCGGTGCGCCCCTACCCGGCCGGAGGAGTGCGGGACATCATCGAAGCGATCACGGCTGGGCTTGGACACCACTCGATGCTAGCGGCACGTTCCTGTCAATCCCTTCCTCGGCGCGGGACGGGATGTGCGTGCGTCCGGATCATCCGACGAATCTCGGCGTGCGCGCGGTGCGTCTGGCGGCGCGCGTGTCGCGGATGCGCCGAAGCCTGCGCACGAGCATCGGGTCGAACTCGAGGGCTGCGTCGGACTCGATCAGTCTCCCGAGCAGCTGGTAGTAGCGAGCCGCGCTCATACCGAGCTGGGCCCGGATGACCTCCTCCTTCGCGCCGCCATGTCGCGGCCAGGACGCCTCGAGGGCGAGGATCGCGCGATCGCGCTCCGTGAGGTCTCCGAGCATGGGTCCAGGTTAGGACGCCGCCGTCGAATCGGACGCGCGCCACTCCCACCAGCGCCCGAGAGGATCCGCAGCGGCGCGCACGTGTCCGTCCAGAGCGACGACGAACCCCGGCCAGCGATCGGCGTTCACGGCTGGATCCCACACGTCCAGCAAGCCGGGCGGGTCGATCGTGACCCACCGTGCGGGCAATCGAGAGATGCGTTCGACCAACGCCTCGCGGGCGGCTCGCGGGATGTGCACGAGTACACCGGGAGTCGTGATGACGAGCGTCGCTTCGGCGGGAGCCTCCGCGGCGAGCGCGGCGAGGGCGTCGAGCGCGTCCCCGGCGACGAGATGCGGAGGATCGGATGCCACGACATCGAGCGCCGCCTCGATGCGGTCCTCACGTCCGGTCTCCCCCGGCCACACAAGAGCTCTCAGCCATCGGCGGTCCCGCGCGTCTGCCGCATCGAGCGGCGCGAGGTCGATGCCGGCTCGCCAGACGATCTCCGGCATCTGCAAGGGCGGGAGAGCACCCGTGACGCGGCTCTCGAGGATCACGCTCGACACCCCGTCCACCGGGTCGAGCGCTGCCCGTAGCCGACCGCCCTCCCCCACGAACCGATAGGAGTACCGGTCCGGGTACAGGCACAGCCCGGCGGAGGCCCCGATCTCGAGCAGCGCCACGGGCCCTTCGATCTCGGTCAGCACCGGCAGCAGAGCCGCCAGCCGCAGGGGTTCGTTGGTCTGCAGCTGCCGAGCTCCACACTCGGCCACGAGTTCAGCGGCGTGCCGCATCACGAACCGCCGCCATGCCGGGTACCCCTCGGGCCCGGCCCCGAGCATCCGCGACACCGCGAACACGAGGGGCGGCTGCCGCCGAGTCTCGGGGATCCGGGCGATGATCCCCTGAACCTCGGGGTCGGCAGCGACACCGGAAGCCCACTCCTCGTACAGCGCGCTGCGACCGGGAGCCTCATCCTGGGCGAAGCGCGCGTAGCGCTGCTGGACAGCATCCGTCATCCGTCCATTGTGACTCGGCGCACCCGAAGGTCCGCACGACGGGAGAGAATGGAAGGGACTCAGGAGGACACATGTCGTACAGCGTGGACAAGAACGAAGACGAGTGGCGCCGCGAACTCGGTGACGAGCAGTATGCCGTGCTGCGTCAAGCCGCGACGGAGCGCGCCTGGACAGGCGAGCTGCTCGATGAGACCCGCTCAGGGCTCTACACCTGCGGAGCCTGCGATGCCGAGCTCTTCAAGAGCGGAACGAAGTTCGATTCCGGATGCGGCTGGCCCAGCTTCTACGAGTCGATCCGCCCGGAGGCGGTCGACCTCATCGAGGACTCGAGCCTGGGCATGGTGCGTACGGAGGTGCGTTGCGCGAACTGCGGCTCGCATCTCGGCCACGTCTTCCCCGACGGATTCGGCACGCCCACCGGCGATCGCTACTGCATGAACTCGATCGCGATGAACTTCACCCCCGACGAGTCGTGAGCGCCCTCGACGCCGTCCGGGCGCGTCAGTCCTGGTCGAAGGTCGAAGACACCGCGCCGTCGCGCGAGGAGCTGCTCACGTTCGTCGCAGCCGCGGGCCGTGTCGCCGACCACTCGTCGCTCCGGCCGTGGCGCCTGATCGAGTTGCGCGGAGCTGACCGAGAAGTGCTCGGCACCGCCATCGCCAAGGCGGAGGGCGACAAGTCCCCGTCCACCAAGCCGCTGCGCGCGCCGCTGCTCATCGCCGTCGTCGCCAGCTACCGCAAGAGCGAGAAGGTCCCGCGCTGGGAACAGGAGGCCACAGCCGCAGGCGTCGCCCACGTGCTGAGCCTGCTGCTCGACGAGGCCGGCTGGGGCGTGCTCTGGCGCACCGGGCACTACACCCGGTCGAAGGCCGTGGCGAAGGCCCACGGGCTCGGCAAGAACGAGGAGCTTCTCGGCTGGCTGTATGTCGGCCGCAAGCCTGCGGGCCGGAGGCCCGGACGGCGCAAGGCCGTCGACGCCAGGAAGCTCGTCACCCGGATGCCGAAGAAGTCCAAGAAGCCGAAGAGCAAGTAGAGCTCAGCGCCGGGGACGGATCCGCGCGGCGACGACGGATGCCACGGCGATGGCGGTCATCGCGATGATCTGCCAGAGCGCGGGGGCTACCGCGGTCGGCCACACCAGGTCGATCGCGACGGATGTCACGAGCTGTCCGAGCACCGATCCCAGCCCCATCAGCAGCACTCCTGTGTGCGCGACGATGAACGCCCCGAGCAGGATGTAGCCGGCACCCAGGAAGCCGCCGAGATAGAGCCACGGCTCGGCCGGCGGGGCATCGGGAAGACCGCGGACCACGACGCTCAGGCCGGCGGCGACGAGCAGCACGATCGTGCCGGCGACGAAGCTCATCAGGGTCGCGGCGATCGGCGACGCGACCCGTTGGGCGAGCCGCCCGTTGGTCGCCGCCTGCCATGCGATGCCCACTCCGGTCGCGAACGGCAGCAGCAGCATCCACAGCGGCGCCGATGCGAGCACGTCACCGGCGAGCGACACGGCGACCGCGGCGAGCGCGAGCAGTCCTCCCGCCACCCGGCCCGGAGTGACGGCGACCACTCCGGCGGGACCGAAGCCGATCCGATCGAGTACGAGGCCGTGCAGCGTCTGCCCGGCGACGACGCCGACCGTGAAGAGCGAGACACCCAGCACCCCTGCGGTCAGCCCCTGCGTGGACACGGTGAGGGCGCCGCAGGCGCCGCCCAGGAGCATCCAGAACGGGATCCGCCGGTGTCGGATGCCCTGACCGAGACGCCCGACCGCGCGCCGCGCCGACGGAATGCAGACGATGACCACCACGAGGGCCAGCAGTCCGACGGCGAACGAGATGAGACCGGCGACGATGCCGTCGTCGACCTTCACTCCGAGCACCCCGTTGATGCGGGCCTGGATCGCGGTCATCACGCCGATGGCGACGGCCCCGCCGAGCGCCAGCGGCACGGGGATGCGGCGGGTGTCGGGCACCCATCGACCTTACCCGAGCGCACGATCCGGGACCGGCGGCACGGATGTCGGCGGCCGCGGCTACGCTGGCGGCATGTGCGCGAGCTATGGCCTCGATCCCCGCTTCACCGACGCGGAGCTCCTCGCCGCGGCAGACGACTCCGTCCTGGAAGGGCTGCGGGTCTGGGCGGAGGAGAACGCCGGCGAGACGGTACGTCCGACCGGCAAGAACCTCCGCAACCTCAACCCGATCGTCGTGCAGCCCGAGACCGCTCCGACGTTGGAGCCCGCGTGGTGGGGTTTCCTCGTGAACGGCGAGCCCGCGAAGTTCCCCTCCATCAACACGCGCTCCGAGCGTCTGCAGGACCGCCCCGGCGGGGCGAAGACACGTGCGATCGTGCCTGCGACGAGCTGGTATGAGATGCAGAAGCCGTCCCGGCAGTGGAACGAGTTCCTCGTCGACGACGGCGCGCTGTTCGGCATGGCGGCTGTGACCCAGCGCGGACGCACGACCGACGGCGCCTGGTTCACCTGCTACTCGATCGTGATGCGCCCGGCACCCGATCACCTCGTCGAACTCCACGACCGCATGCCGCTGCTCATCCCCGCCTCGCTGAGCCACGATTGGCTGACCGTCCCAGCCTCCCGAGAGATCATCGACGAGGCCGTCATCGCCTCCGACGAGATGGCGGCGCGAGTGCAGGCGCGTCCCCGTCCCTGATCGACGGCTCCCTGGCCGCTCGCATCCTCCGCCGGGAGGACCCCGCGCGCGGAGGAAGGTACCTGAGGAGGACGCGGTGACCCCGTGCCGGTCCGTAGCGTGGAATCCATGATCACAGCAGAAGGCCTCACGAAGAGGTTCGGAGACAAGACGGCCGTCGATGACGTGTCGTTCACCGTTCAGCCCGGCAGCGTCACCGGCTTCCTCGGCCCCAATGGCGCCGGCAAATCGACGACGATGCGGATGATCGTCGGACTCGACCGTCCGACGTCAGGCCGCGCCGCCGTCGCCGGCCGCGAGTACCGCCAACTCCGCGCTCCGCTCACCGAGGTCGGCGTGCTGCTCGACGCGAAGGCGGTGCACACGGGCCGGACCGCCCGCGATCACCTCCGCGCGATGGCGGCGACCCACGGCATCCCCGCTACCCGCGTCGACGAGGTCATCGATCTCGCCGGCATCGGCAGCGTCGCCCGCAAGCGCGCCGGCAAGTTCTCGCTCGGCATGGGGCAGCGCCTCGGCATCGCCTCGGCGCTGCTCGGCGACCCGCACACGCTGATCCTGGATGAGCCCGTCAACGGTCTCGACCCCGAAGGCGTGCGGTGGGTGCGTCAGTTCGTGCGGCACGCGGCATCCGAGGGTCGCACGGTCCTGCTGTCGAGCCATCTGATGAGCGAGATGGCACAGACCGCCGACCACGTCATCGTCATGGGACGCGGGAAGGTGCTGGCGGATGCTCCGCTGGCAGAGCTCGTCCGCGCCTGGACGACCAACACGGTGCGGGTGCGGACGCCCCGCGCTGCCGATCTCGTGGCCGCCGTCGGTGGCCCTGACGTCGAGGTCGTGAGCTCTGCACCCGACCTTCTCGACATCGTGGGTCTGCCGGCCGCCCGGATCGGCGACCTCGCTGCCGAACGCGGTATCCCGCTGCACGAACTCACCCCGACCACCGGGTCGCTGGAAGACGCGTATCTCGCTCTCACCGGTGATTCCGTCGAGTACCGGACCAAGGAGATCTCATGACCGTCCAGGCTCCCACCGTCGCTCCGCATCGCGTGGACACCCGTCACCGGCTCACCTTCGTGCGCGCCCTGCACGGCGAATGGATCAAGCTCGCCACCCTGCGCTCCACCTGGTGGTCCATCAGCGTCACGGGGCTGCTCACGGTCGGCATCGCCGTCCTGATCGCGCAGAATGTCGTCGATCCCGCATTCGCCCCCATCCAGGCGGTCGTCTCGCCTATCCAGTTCACGATGCTGCTCGCCGGCATCCTCGGTGTGATCTCGGTCACGGGCGAGTATTCGACCGGGATGATCCGCTCGACACTCACGGCGAACCCCGTGCGCGGCTCGGTCCTCGCCGCGAAGGCGCTGGTCACGGCGATGGTGATGTTCGTCTCCTCGTTGATCATTTTCGCGATCGCGGCCCTGGCGGTCGCACTGATCGTGTCATCGCGAGACCAGAGCATCGATTGGTCCGACCCTGCCGCGTCGTACCTGCCGATTCTCGCCGCGTCGCTGTCGATGGCGGTCTGCACGCTCATCGGCGTCGCCTTCGGCTTCCTTCTTCGCTCAGGCGCGGCTGCCATCGCCGCCACGGTCGGCTTGCTCTTCGTCCTTCCGATCGTGCTCAGCATGTTCGCCTTCACCGGCGACTCCGGCATGTGGCTGGTCGAGGCCTCCGCGTACCTCCCCGCGTCGGCGGCTCAGAGCGCCATCGTTCCCGGCTCTGGCCTGGACGTCCCGGTCGCCTATCTGACGCTGGCCGGCTGGGTGGTGGCAGGCATGCTCTCCGCGTGGGCGGTGCTCCGCACGCGTGACGCGTAAAGTCAGCCCTGTGAAGAGAACGCGAAGCCGCAGCGACTCGATCCGCGAGGACGAGGAGCTGCGGCTTCCGCGTGCGCCGGGACTGTTCCGGCGGTTCTGGGCGCGGCATCCGCTGCTCGCCGATGTGGTGATCGTGGGCATCTCTCTGATCCTCTCCTCCACCACCGTCGGAATCACCGATCTCCCGCAGGATGATCCGGTCGGCGACGCGCCGCCCTTCCTCATCCCGGCTCTCATGGTCGCGGCTTCGGCTACCCTGCTCTGGCGGCGCCACCATCCACTCGTGCCGTTCGTGGCGGGATGCGTGCTGGCGATGGCGCTGATGCTGCACCCGAGCCCTGGCGGTCCGCCCCTCTCGCTCTTCAGTTGCTACGCCCTCGCCGTCTACGGTTCGACGCGCCTGGCATGGACCGCCTTCGGGATCGGGACCGCGACGGTGACGGCGACAGCTCTCCTCCTCCTGAGCGTCGACATGATCACGCTCGAGGGCGGCATCGACACCGCGCTGAGTGTCGGCGTCCTGGGCCTGATCGGCACCCTCATCGGGATCAACGTCGGCGAGCGCAAGCGTTATCTCGCGGCCCTCATCGCTCGTTCCCGTCAGCTTCTCGTCGAACGGGATCAGCAGGCACGATTGGCGGCGGCGGCGGAGCGTGCGCGGATCGCCCGCGAGATGCACGACATCGTCTCGCATTCCCTCACGGTGATCGTCGCGCTGTCCGAGGGAGCGGCGTCGACGCCGAACCAGGAACAGGCGCGAACGGCAGCGTCCGCTGCGGCGCAGACGGCGCGAGGCGCGCTGACCGAGATGCGCTCCATGCTCGGCGTGCTCCGCGACGTCGACTCGCCTCTCCCTCTCACTCCGATGGAGCCGACCCCACCGCACGAGACGGTCGCGGCGGCCCAGCGCGCCGGCTTCCCTGCGACGCTCGCGGTGAGCGGCAGCGCGGAGGTCTCGCCCGCCGTGGCCCACGCGGTCGGTCGGATCGTGCAGGAGGGCGTCACGAACGCCATGCGCCATGCGCCGACTGCCACCGTGATCGCCGTGCGAGTGGCGTACACACCGGAGACGGTGACCATCGAGATCGTCAACGACGGCGTGAGCGGTCCAGTCGGCAGCGACGGATTCGGCGTGCGCGGCCTCGCCGAGCGCGCGGCGCACGTCGGCGGAGAGGTACGTTCGGAGCCGGAGGGCGGCGGGCGCTGGTTGCTCCGTGCAGAGCTACCGACAGGCACCACCATACGCGAGCCCGATTCAACGGAGGAGAGCGGATGACGCAGGCGATCAGAGTGCTGCTGGTGGACGACCAGGAGCTCATCCGCGTCGGGTTCCGGATGGTCCTCGAGGCCGAGTCCGACATCACCGTGGTCGGCGAGGCGGCAGACGGGCGCGCGGCCATCGCCCAGACTGCGGCGCTCGATCCCGACCTCGTGCTGATGGACATCCGGATGCCGGATCTCGACGGGATCGCCGCAACCCAGGCCATCGTGCGCGATCATCCTCGAACCCGCGTCCTCGTGCTGACGACGTTCGACCTCGACGAGTACGCCTTCGGCGCGATCCGCGCGGGCGCGAGCGGCTTCCTGCTGAAGGATGCGCAGCGCCACGAGATGATCTCGGCCGTGCGGGCGGTGCACCGCGGCGACGCTGCTCTCGCGCCGCGCGTCACCCGGATGCTGCTGCAGCATGTGACACCGCAGCTCGGAGCTGCGCGTCCGGCAGCGGACCAGGCCGAGACGGCACGGCTCGCCGGCCTGACCGATCGGGAGCGCGATGTCTTCCTGGCGATCGGCCGCGGCCTGACCAACGCCGAGATCGCTCAGACCCTCTACGTCGGTGAGTCCACCGTCAAGACCCACGTCGGCCGAGTACTGGCCAAGCTCGAGGCTCGGGACCGCATCCACGCCGTGATCCTCGCGCATCGACTGGGTCTGGTCGGGGACGTCTGAGACGATCAGACGAGCCGCCCCCGCTCGTCAGGCCTCTGCAGGTGTCCACTCGGAGACGCGGTTCAGACGCTGCACCTCATCGTCGGCGAGTTCCAGGCGCCCGCCGGCCAGCAGATCAGGTACCTGCTCCACGGCGCGGGCGCTCGCGATCGGCGCGGCGACCGTCGGCTGAGCACGCAGCCAGGCCAGCGACGTCGCAGCGATCGATGCGCCATGGGCCTGCCCGATCTCCTCGAGCGTGTCGATGATCCGCAACCCCGCTTCGGTAGCGTACTTCGCCGCCCCTGGCGCCCGCGGCGATGCCTGACCGGCGGCCTCAGTCGAGCGGTACTTGCCGGTGAGGAAGCCGCTCGCGAGCGAGTAATACGGAACCAGGCTGAGCTCGAACTCCTCAGCCACCGGGATGATCGTCTCCTCGACGTCGTTGCGGTGCACGAGGTTGTAGTGCGGCTGCACAGCGACCGGGCGTTCCGAGCCGAGCCGATCGGCGATGCCGATCCATTCACGGATCCGGTCGGCGGTGTAGTTCGAGACCGCGACGTGACGGACGAGACCGTCGGTCACGAGCTGCCCGAACGCAGCGACCGTCTCCTCGAGCGGTACGGACTCGTCGTCGAAATGCGCATAGTAGAGGTCGATCGCGTCGACGCCGAGGCGGGAGAGAGAGGCCTCAGCGGCCCTGCGCACGTTCACGCCGGACAGCCCGCGGAAATCAGGGTGCTGACTGACCTTGGTCGCCACGACCACGTTCTCCGGCCGCCGCGACGCCAGCCACTCACCGATGATCGTTTCGCTCTCTCCGCCCGAGTTTCCGGGAACCCACGCGCTGTAGGAATCCGCCGTGTCGACGAAATCGCCTCCTCCGGCGACGAACGAGTCGAGCACGGCGAAAGACGTGTCCCGGTCGGCCGTCCAGCCGAACACGTTGCCCCCGAGGGAGAGCGGAAAGACGTCGAGGTCACTGGTTCCGATGCGAGTCATGCTCGGGACAACGGCGACAGGCCGCGAGCTATTTCCCCACGGCGGCATGTCGCGCAGAATCTCGCCGAGTCTCGACGACGGACCCGTACACACAGACAGTGCCGACTACAGGACTCGAACCTGCAACCCCCGTATTACAAGTACGGTGCGCTACCAATTGCGCCAAGTCGGCGGACGCCACCAGCTTACCGATCGCGTCGTCCTCCAGTCGAACTACGGAGCGGGGGTGGCCGTCGGTGTCGGTGTCGGCGTCGGCGTCTCGTTCGATTCCTGCGAGGCGTCATTGTCGACCGTGAGCATGAAGTTCGAGAACTCCGCGGGGTCGTCGAGCGCTCCCACGTAGGCCTCGCCGTTCGCGACGATCATGGGCGCAGACGACAGCACGAGGTCGTCCGAGCCGGCAAGAGGGCCATCGAGGGCGCGCGTCGTCGCCTCCTTCGCCCAGGTCACGAAGTCGCCGTCTTCGATGCAGGATCGGACCGCTTTGGCGTTGTCGACCCCGACTGCCGCCGCGGCATCGGCCAGCTGGGCGTCCGAGAAGCCGTCGCTGCCCACCTTCGGCTGATTGTCGAGCAGATCGTGGTTGAACGCGTAGAACTTCTCGGGCGAGTGAGTCGCGACGCACGCAGCCGCGGCTGCGGCGCGGAGCGAGTACTTGGTCCCGTTCGAGCTGGCGGTGAGTAGTGCGACGGGGTGATAGCTGACCGTCACCGCACCTTCGCTGATCCAGCTTGCGAGTTGGCGCGCGTTCGCACGCTCGAACTCCCCGGCATCGGGAGACAGGTAGTCCACATAGACGTGCACCTCGACGCGCTCGGGTGCGGTCGGCTCCGGAGTCGGCGTCGCGGTGGCACTCGCCTCGGTGGGCTCCGGAACGGGCGTCACGAGCGTCTCATCGGATGCCGCGATCGCGGCGATGTCGTTCACGACGACGCCGTCCGACTCCATTCCGGACGGAGT
>JAESFY010000347.1_pt1 | contig 11256 bp, 10 predicted proteins | sample 9266201 | NCBI WGS metagenome assembly JAESFY01 (sample SAMN14515071, study PRJNA621656) | algae metagenome | isolation source: Nodosilinea sp. WJT8-NPBG4 and co-occurring heterotrophs from soil, lower... | place: USA: Pinto Basin, Colorado Desert, California | collected 2006-05-27 | reverse complement strand
CCGATGCAACCCGGCCCGCCCTCGCAGCGAGCGCGGTCGTCAGGACTCGAACCTCGGATGCTTGATGAGCGAGAAGGCGATGAAGCCGGGCTCGGTCTCAGGGCGGCGGATCGGAGCCGGACGACGAGTGCGAGCAGTTCGATACTGCTTGACTGGTGTGATGCAGGACTTGCTCACGATCACGCTCGTGGACCCTCGATCGACCGAAGCGAGAGAAATCGTGACCCGCTTCTTCGATGACATCGTCAGCCGGTACTGGGGTCGGCGCGCCACGACCGCGGAGGTCGAGAAGGCGATGCGCGATGAGCCCAGCGACGACCTCGACGGCGAAGGGGGGTTCCTCCTCATCGTTCGAGACGGCGCGGATGCGGTCGGATGCGGAGGCATGCGTGTCGTCGAGCCGGGAGTCGGCGAGGTCACCCGCGTGTTCATCGACGACGGCGTTCGCGGTCGGGGTGTCGGCCGTGCCGTGATCGCCGAGATCGAATCGATCAGCGCCCGCCGGGGCATCCGGACGCTGAGGCTGACCGTACGCGATGATCTCACCGACGCGCGTCGGCTCTACCGAGGACTCGGCTATGAGCCCGTAGAGCCTTTCTCAGCATCGCCCTACGCCGACCACCAGCTCGCGAAGACGCTCGACAGACTGCCGGAGTAAAACCGACTCAGCCGCGCATGGCGACGCCGCGGCGCCAGTAGCCCATGAAGGCGACCTGCGAGCGGTCGATGCCGAGATCCTTGACCAGGTGGCGGCGCAGGGTCGTGACGACCCCGCTCTCGCCGGCGATCCAGAAGTAGCGCTCGGCGGGAGCATCCGCCGCCGCGATCTCCTCGCCGAGACCCGAATAGTCGGGTGTCTCCCAGAGCAGCTCTTCGGTGCCGATGTCACGCACGTCGATCTCGTCTGCGGCATCCGCGTCTCCGAGATACTCGAGCACGGCCGGGATGAGCCGAACGCCGTGCGGCTCACCCGCATCGCGGGGCAGCCAGTGCACCTCGACGCCGGCGGGAACGTCGATCCGCAGGATGTCCGCGGGAGACGGCACCTCGATGAACGCGCAGCCTCGGAGGTCGCTCGGAGCGTCTTCGAGAATGCGTGCGATGGCGGGAGCTGCTGTCTCGTCACCGGCGAGAACGACCGATGTCGCATTTCCCGGCTCATACTCGGCCCCGCCGTGCGCCGCGGCCGCGACCCCTCGACGCGGTCCGACGATGAACAGCTCCTTGCCGACGGCAGCCGCATCGGCCCACCGCGACGCGGGGCCCGTGAGTCCGGGCGCCAGGTGCAGCACGAAATCGACGTCGAGCTCGGTGCCGGCATCCGTCACCCGCAGCTCGCGCACCGAGTAGGTGCGCATGGAGCCGCGCTCGTCCTCGGGGACGGCGAGGAAAGACCCCCACCAGTCGTCGGTCTCACGGTCGAGATCGGGAAGGATGCCGGATGCCGGCGGGAAGACGATCTTGATCCGAGAGTCGAAGACGTCACCGGGCGTGCCGAACTCGAACAGGTCGTCGCCGCCGAACGTCACACGGACGAAGTTCGGCGACACCCGTTCGACCGCGCGCACCTCGGCGCGGGCGAGCACGTAGGTGGGGCGTTCGGTCGTCGTCTCAGCGGACATGATGCCTTCCGATCGGGGTGACCATCGGCTTTCCCGAGACCGGGTCGATGGTGATCTGGTTCGCGAGGCCGAAGACCTCTTCGACGAGCTGGGCGGTCACGACGTCCTGCGGAGCGCCGGTGGCGTGCACCCTGCCCTCCTTCATCGCGACGAGCTCGTCGGCATAGCGGGCGGCCAGATTGAGGTCGTGCAGCACCATGACGATCGTGGTGCCGCGCGAGACGCTGAGGTCGGTGAGCAGGTCGAGAACCTCGACCTGGTGCGCGACGTCGAGGAACGTGGTCGGCTCGTCGAGCAGCAGGATGTCGGTCTCCTGCGCGAGCGCCATCGCGATCCACACCCGCTGACGCTGACCACCGGAGAGTTCGTCGACACTGCGGTCGGCGAGGTCGGTGGTCCCGGTCGCCTCGAGAGCATCCGCCACGACCTCATAATCGTGGGCGCTCCACCGGGCGAGCATCTTCTGGTGCGGATGACGACCGCGACCCACCAGGTCGGCGACCGCGATGCCCTCGGGCGCGACAGGCGACTGCGGCAGCAGGCCGAGGACACGCGCGACCTCTTTGGTGGGTCGCGCATGCACCGACTTTCCGTCGAGCACGATCTGGCCGGCGGTGGGCGAGAGCAGACGTGCGAGCGAGCGCAGCAGCGTCGACTTGCCGCATCCGTTCGCTCCGACGATCGTGGTGATCTTGCCGGGGGCGATCGCCAGGTCGAGGCCGTCGATGATCGTGCGGTCGCCGTAGGCGAGGGTGACGGACTCGGCCGTCAGAGTGTGCGCCTCGGTCACAGGGAGCCTCCCGAGCGGTTGGTGCGGATGAGCAGGAAGATGAGATAGGGAGCGCCGAGCACACCGGTGATGACGCCGACCGGGTAGCGATCCCCGAACGCGAACTGGCCGAGCAGGTCGCCCCCGAGCACCAGCACGGCTCCGACGAACGCACTGGGAAGCAGCAGGTTCGCCCCGGGGCCGGTGATGCGGGCGGCGATCGGACCGGCCATGAACGCGACGAATGCGATGGGTCCGCAGGCCGCAGTCGCGAAGGCGAGCAGGGCGACAGCGCCGAGGATGAACAGCAGGCGCGTGACGTTGACACGCACCCCGAGACCGGATGCGGAGTCGTCGCCGAGCTGCAGCGCCCCGAGCGACCTCCCCTGCGAGAGCATGAGCGGCACGATGATGACGGCGGCGATGGCGAGCGGCATCACGCGTTCCCACGAGGCGTTGTTCAGGCTGCCGGTGAGCCACTGCATCGCGGTCTGGATATCCCAGCTCGCCGCGCGCGACAGAACGTACGAGATGACGCTCTGCAGCATCGCGGAAACGCCGATTCCGATCAGGATCAGTCGCGTGCCGGCGAAGCCGTTCTTGATCGACAGCAGGTAGATGACTCCGGCGGTCACGACCGCACCGGCGAGCGCGAGAAGCGACACAACGGGTCCGTTGACTGAGAGCACGACGATGCCGATGACCGCCGCCGCACCGGCGCCGTTCGAGATGCCGATGATGTCGGGGGACGCGAGCGGGTTGCGCAGCAGCGTCTGGAACGAGACTCCCGCGATGCCGAAGGCGAACCCGGCGAGGATCGCGAGCACCGCGCGAGGGAGACGCAGCTCGCCGACCGTGAACGACGCCCCCGGGACGGTCTCGCCCAGGATGACGCGGATCACCTCGTCGAGCGGATAGAACGTGTTGCCGATCATCAGCGCGACGGCGAACAGCACCACGAGCATCACGCCGAGCACGATGGTGGCGACCGCGTGACGGCGGTGACGCGAACGACGGCCCGCGATGATCGCGGCCACCTCGTTGCGAGCGCGCTCGGGTGCTGCAGGAGTCTGGGCCGCAGCCCGGTGGATGGTGCTCACAGTTCACGCACCTTCTGACGGCGAACGATCCAGATGAAGAACGGGGCGCCGATGATGGCGGTGATGATGCCGACCTGGATCTCCTCCGACGACGGCGAGATCACACGGCCGACGATGTCGCTCGCGAGCAGCAGCGCTGCGCCGGCCATGGCCGAGAACGGCAGCAGCCAGCGGTGGTCGGTGCCGATCAGCATCCGGCACACGTGCGGGATCACCAGACCGACGAAGCCGATGGGTCCGGCGATGGCGGTGGCCGCACCGGCGAGGATCACGGCGCCGAGCGCCGACATGAGGCGCGTGCGGAAGACGTGCTCTCCGAGCCCCTTGGCCATGTCGTCGCCGAGAGCGAGGGAGTTCATACCCCGAGCGCTCACGAAGCAGATCAGGGCGCCGAGCGCCAGCACAGGGGCGGTGATCGCGATGCGCGGCCATTCGGCACCGCCGACTCCACCGATCTGCCACGACTGGAATGCCTGCAGCAGGTCGACGCGCGGCAGCATGATGGCGCTGATCAGCGAGGCGAAGGCGGCCGACGTGGCTGCACCTGCGAGGGCGAGCTTGAGAGGCGTGGCTCCGCCGCGGCCGAGAGAGCCGACCGTGTAGACGAAGGTCGCTGCGACGGCGGCACCGATCACCGCGAGCAGCATCTGGCTGGGAGCGTCGGCCAGACCGAGGAAGGCGAGACCGATGACGACCGCGAGCGACGCGCCGTTGGAGACGCCGAGGATGCCGGGGTCGGCGATCGGGTTGCGGGTGACCGCCTGCATCGTCGCGCCCGACAGAGCGAGTGCCGCCCCGACGAGGATCGCGAGCACGGTGCGGGGGATGCGCTTGATGATCGCGGCCTGGGCCAGCGTGCCATCCTGTCCGGCGAGCGCGGCGAAGACGTCGTCGATGCTCACGGAGCGCACACCGAAGCAGATCGAAAGGATGCAGAGCACGAGCAGCACTCCGAGGCCGACGAGCAGCCAGAGCGAGCGCGCCCATACCGGGCGCCGCAGGTCTGCGACGCCCGGTAGGGGAACGGTGACAGCGGTCACGGGAATTCAGTACGCGAGAGTGACGCCGAAGGTCACTTCGCGCCGAGCGGTGCCGCCAGCAGGCCGAGGTAGTCGGAGAGACCCCACGGGATCGACAGCGGCGAGGGGTTCGCTGAGGCCGCGATCGGAGTGGCATCCGGGAGAATCGCGATGCGGCCCTCGGCGATCGCCGGGATCTTCGACAGCAGCGGGTCTGCCTGAAGCGTGGCAATGAGCGACTCGTCGCCGTAGGTCACGAAGACGTCGACATCAGCGAACTTGTCAGCCTCTTCTGAGCTGACCGAGAGATAGAACTCTTCGCTGTCGGCGTTCTCCTCGACGATCGACGGCAGCGGAAGGCCGAGGTCGTCGTGCAGGTATCCCGGGCGCGTATCGATCGAGGTGTAGTAGCCGACCTGGCTCAGATCGCTCGGATCGACGTAGGCGAACAGCACCTTCTTGTCCTTCAGGGCGCTGTTCTCCTCGAGCGCCGCCTCGGCATCGGCGTGCAGGTCGTCGATGAGGGCGTCACCCTCGGCCTCGAGACCGAGAGCCTTCGAGTTCATCTCGATCATCTCGTCGACCGGGGTGCCCCACGCGACCTCGGGGTAGGCGACGACCGGGGCGATCTTCGAGAGGGTGTCGTACTCCTCCTGCGTCAGACCCGAGTACGACGCGAGGATGACGTCTGGCTCCGTGTCGGCGACGGCCTCGTAGTCGATGCCGTCGGACTCGTCGAACAGCACGGGCTCTTCGCCGCCGAGCTCGTCGAGCTTCTCCTCGACCCAAGGCAGGATGCCGTTGTCATCGTCGTCGCCCCAGCTCGCCTTGCTCATACCGACCGGCACGATGCCGAGGGCAAGCGGAACCTCGTGGTTCGCCCAGGCGATCGTCGCGACTCGTTCGGGCTTCGTCTCGATGGTGGTCTCGCCATAGACGTGCTCGATCGTGACGGGGAAGGCACCGTCGTCGGCGGGGTTTCCGCCGGTGGAGTCGGAGTTCGAGTCGTCCGACGACGTGGCGCAGGCTGTGAGGCCGAGGGCCAGAGCGGCGGCGACACCGGCAGCGAGAAGACGAGAGGTGCGCACAGGCATTCCCTTCGGTTGGGATGAGGGGTTGTGGCGCAGAGGGGCGCCGGGGGCTTTGGTAAGCCTGGCCTAATCTAACAGAAAGTTAGGCGACCCTCATCTCGGGGCCCGTGGCACGGGCAGCACCCTCGTCCGCCGTGCGGGGTCAAAAACGCATCCCCGACGCCCGATTCGGATGCGTTTTTGGCCACGCACCGGCATCCGGATGCGTTTTTGGCCACCCACCGGCATCCGGATGCGTTTTGGCCACCCACGCACCCGCACACCCGGGGATGCCCCGGGTGCGCGCCGGGATGCTGCGCCGACCCGCACACCCAGGAGATGCCCCCGGGCATGCAGAAAGCCGGCCGGATCCGTGAGGATCCGACCGGCTTCAGGAAGTCTGCGCGCGCTCAGAGAGCGCGGATGTTCGCAGCCTGCATGCCCTTGGGGCCACGCTCAGCGTCGAATTCGACCTTCTGGTTCTCACGAAGCTCCTTGAAACCGGAGCCGGTGATTGCCGAGTAGTGGGCGAAAAGGTCGTCCGTGCCGTCATCGGGAGCGATGAAGCCGAAGCCCTTTTCAGCGTTGAACCATTTCACAGTGCCAGTGGCCATGTGTTTTCTACTTTCTGTTTTCAAACGGCCGCTTGCGCGGCCCGCGCCGTGACGGAACGTCCGACATACGCGCAAGCTCAACGTACCACGGCATCCTGACGTGAAACCCCGAAGTTCGAATTCTTTTGCAGAACCGCCGCCTCGGTGCGCGTGCTGACGCCGAGTTTTCGCAGCACAGCCGACACGTGGACGCTCACGGTCTTGACGCTGATGAAGAGCCGCTCGCCGATCTGACGATTGCTCAGACCCTCGGCGATCAGCTCGAGCACCTGCCGCTCACGGGCGGTGAGAGAGTCTGCATCCGCCTCGACGCTGACGACGCCGGATGCTGCGGCAAGGCCGGCCGCCGCGGAGAACCCGCTCACGAGGCGCACGAGCGGAACGTGCCCGAGGCGTTCGGCCTCGTGCAGCGCGTGTCCGAGGACCGCGGCCGCTTCGACGCGGTCTCCTGCCCCGATCAGCAGCCGCGCGAGTTCGAGCCGCGTCGTCACCCGGAAGGTCACCGGCACGTCGTCTGAATCCGCGAGTTCGACGGCCGCCCGCAGCGCAGAGACCGAGGGCATCAGCAGTGCATCGAGAATCGACCACCACGCGTCGTCGAGCAGCTGCGTCGGCTGAGCGAGCCACGCGGCACGCACCTCGTCGATCGTGTCATCGATCGACGCCCCGTTCTCGGCGCCGGACGACCGAAGCTCGGCGATCAGCCACCCTGCTTCGAGAAGAAGGCGCCGCTGGTGCAGGCAGACGGGACCCGAATCGCGGAGCATCCGCCGGATCTCGTCGAGTGCCGCCGCGAGGTCTCCTCGGCTCTCGGCCACAGCGACCCTCATCATGACCTCGTCGTACCAGACCTGCCGTTCGTCTTCACCCGTCTCGGAGAACGCCGGATGCCACTCGCGGACGATCTCAGCTGCCTCCTCGTGTCGACCGCGCCACGACAGCACCCGAACCCGCGTCATCGTCGAGTACATGTGGAAGATCCGCAGAGTGCCCTGGGCGAGTTCGCGCGCCAGCATCCCCTCGACTCGCTCGATCTCGCCTAGTTCGAGCAGCGGCACGGCCATGTTCTGCGTGATCATCGCGCCGGTCGTGCGCTCGACGCCATAGGCCCGCGCCCGCGCCATGCCGTCTTCCGCGACGACCACGGCGTCTCGGTAGCGCCCGAGCAGCGCCAGCAGATCGGAGTAGTTGACGCGGTAGCGCAGTTCGGGGTTGACGCTCTTCGCGAGGCTGAGCGCGAGCGCGTACTCCCGATGCGCCTCGGCCAGGTCACCGAGCTGCGCCCTGGACCCTCCCCGCACATTCGCGGCGATCGATTGCTCTTCGTCGGAACCGGCTCGCGCCGCCCTCTCGCCGGCCTCGGTGGCCAGCGACATCGCCTCGTCGAATCGCCCTGCGACCATGTGCCGACTGCCCAGCTGATTGAGGATCGATGCACGGAGTCGATCATCGTCGACCCTCCCGTCGAGGATCTCCAGAGACTCCCGCAACAGCGGGATCGCGCCACGGCGGCCGAGATTCATCGTGTAATACGCCTTGTCGCGCAGCAGTCTCGCGTGCATACGAGGATCGACGGTCGCGGGGTCGACCTCGTCGAGGGCCAGATTGACCACGGCGAGCGCCCGCTCTCCGTCGCCGCCGTTGCGCAGCACCGAACCGAGTGCACGGAGCATCTCGAGGCGACCGAGACCGACGGCGCTCTCGGCATCAGGCACCTGGATCCACAGGTCCAGGGCGAGCTCTCCGAAGCGGGCGGCGCTCGCGAAGGCGAACCGCGACTTGGCGTCGAGCATCGCGGCGACGGCGGCGGCGAGCGCTCGACGGTCGTCTTGCGCGAGCTGCCAGTGATAGGCGAGCGCGGCCGGGTCGGCGGTGTCTGCGCCTTCGGAGTTCTCCTCGAGGGCCTCGGCATACGCCCGGTGCAGCCGCGCTCTCTCACCCGGAAGCAGATCGTCGTGCACGGCTTCGCGCAGCAGCGCGTGCCGGAATCGGTAGTCGTCGTCGGCCACGACCAGGATGCCGCTGAGCGTCGCCTCGCGGATCGCCTCATCGAGTCTCGTCTCGGGCAGACCCGCGAGCTGGGTGATCAGCGGATGGGTCAGCGGGCGCTCGGCCCCCGAGACCACCTGCACCACCCGCTTCGCGTCGTCGCCGAGGCGGTCGAATCGGGCGAGAAGCAGGTCTCGCAGGCTGCCCGGAAGCGGCCCCGCCGAGCATCCGGCGAGCTCTTCGACGAAGAACGGGACTCCTTCGGCACGCTCCTGGATGCGCTCGAGCGCTGCGTCGGTGAGGGGCTGCCCGGTGATCGATTCAGCGAGCTGGCGAACCGCCGACGTCTCGAGCCGTTCGACCGCGACTCGCTCGAGCAGGCGCGCGCGAGTGGCCTCGCCGATGAACCGGCTGACCGCGTCTCCGCGGCGGACGTCGTCGGAGCGGCAGGTGAGGAGCAGAAGGATGCGCCCGCGGGTCAGCGTTCGCAGCAGGAAGGAGAGCAGCGCGAGGGTCGACTCGTCTGCCCAGTGCAGGTCTTCGACGACGAGCACCTGCGGCGCGTGCTCGGCCGCGGCCTCGATGAGGGAGGCGATCGCATCGCGCAGCCGGTCGGGGCTGGTCTGCGAGCGCTCGGTGGCATTGAGTTCGGGCAGCAGCATGCCCAGAGCCTCGACGCCGACGTCGAGCTGTTCGCGTACGCGGTCTGCGCCCATGTGCGTGACGATCGAACGGAGGATGCCGGTGATCGGCCCGAACGGCGTGCGCGACGAGCCGAGATCGAGGCACCACCCGACGTGCACATCGGCTCGATTGACAACCTCGGCGCCGAACTCGCGCAGCAGCCGGGACTTGCCTATGCCCGCCTCGCCCTCGATGAGCGCCGCGAGAGGGACCCCTTCGACGACTCGATCGAAGAGCCCGCGCACGACCGCGGTCTCGGCGTCTCGGCCGACCATCGCAGCGCTCGCGGTGGAGAGTGACATGGACTCATCGTCCCACTCCCCTCCGACATTCGGGCGGGGTGCCGCGGCCAGCGGCAGGGATGCCGGACTCACCGAGCCGGCGAAGGCTCGCAGCCGACGGTGGCCCGTCGGTCGGCTGGTGCCGCGGGCGCCGGCTCGGGGAGCGCCGCGACCCGTGCCACGCGTGGGGCGGCTGAGGGCGCGATGCACGGAGCGGCCGCGACAGCATCCGTGCTCGGCAGAGCATCCGTCGCATTCCGCTGCGGACGGGTGATGGCGCGCAGCATCCGCTGTCCGAGCCGTCTGACCGGACCGGCAGCGCGCGGGACGATCTGGTCGGCGTGCTCGGCGAGGAAACGGCGGCGTGCAGCCGCCCGGTCCAGACGCTCATTCTCGTACTCGGTGACCTTGTAGGCGAGATAGGGGTGCTCGTACATGACATCTCCTCAGTTGGGATGTCCCTACACTCCGCTCTGAGGTGCCCCGTCGACATCGGGAGGATGCCCTATCTTGTGAGTCGAGAGCGCCCTAGAAGGCCACCGACAGGCCGCCGACAGGCAGCGAAGAGGCCCGGGCGGCAATGGGGGCACCACCGCCCGGACCTCGGATCAGGGGTCGATCAGGCGTCGACGTCGCCGCGCCAGGCACCGGTCTCGGCACCGCGCTTCTCGATGAACTCCTTGAAGTTCTTGAGATCCTTCTTCACTGCGTGCGAGCCGGCGCCCACGAGCGAGCCGACCTTCTCGAGGAGGCCCTCGGGCTCCCAGTCGATCTGCACCGTCACACGAGTGGTGAGCTCGTCGAGCTTGTGGAACGTCACGACGCCCGCGTGCTCGGTGTCGCCGCCGATGCTCTTCCAGGCGACGCGCTCGTCCGGGTGCTGCTCGGTGATCTCGGCGTCGAACTCACGAGTCGCGCCGCCGACCTTCACGGTCCACCGGTTGTGAGTGTCGTCGATCTGGACGATCGACTCGACCTCGTCGAGGAAGTGCGGGAAGCTCTCGAACTGCGTCCACTGGTTGTAAGCGATGTCGACGGGAACGTGTACGTCGATGGTCTCGATGATCTGCACCATGTGATGCTCCTCACTGCTCGTCGTTCGTGTGATCCCATTCAGCGCGACGCGGGTTCGATGCGCGATGGGGTTGACATCGGGGTCACCGCGACCGAGCATGCGCGCGAGTAGCTTTGAGAGCATGCGCATCCATGCCGCGATCCGCGCCTCGAAGCGCTCGCCCCTGCTGCAGGTGGTGAAGTCCGCCGCAGCGACGATCGCCGCATGGCTGCTGGCGGGCTGGGTGGTTCCGGGGCAGCTGCCTGTGTTCGCCGCGATCGCGGCCCTGCTCGTCGTGCAGCCGAGCGTCAACCAGTCGCTGTCGAAGGCCCTCGAGCGCAGCATCGGCGTCATCGTCGGCGTCGTGATCGCGGTGGCGCTCGGCCTTCTGCTGGGGTCGCCCAGCTGGATCGTGCTGCTCGCCATCGTCGTGGCGATGCTGGTCGCGTGGGCCTTCAGGGCGACACCGGGCACAGGCAATCAGGTCGCGATCTCGGCGATGCTCGTGCTGGCACTCGGCTCGACGCCCGACTATGCGATCGCGCGCATCTTCGAGACCCTGATCGGCGTGGTCATCGGCATCGTCGTGAACGCGCTGATCGTGCCGCCGGTGCTGGTCGCCCCCGCCCGCCGCGATCTCGGGCTGCTCGGCAGCGAACTCGCCGCGAGCCTCGATCGGCTGGCCGACGCGCTGCCGGAACCGCAGGCGCCCGCGAAGCTGCAGGAGCTCATGCTCGAGGCTCGACTGCTGCGCCCCATGAAAGATGCCGCAGAGGCCTCCATCGCGGCCGGCGAGGAGTCTCTCACCCTGAATCCGCGCCGCTCGACGCACCGAGAGGAACTCGTCGAGATGCGCGCACTGCTCGAGAGGCTGTCGCCGATCGTGACGCAGACCATCGGCATGACCCGCGCGTACTTCGACCACTACGACGACTCCATCGGCCAGGAGCCTGCCGTCACGGCGATCGCCGAGCAGCTGCGGCGCGCCGGTCACGATGTGCGGCTGGCCGTGCAGATCGCCGACGTGTCACCCGAGCCCGAGGCCCTCACGTCG
>JAESFY010000346.1_pt1 | contig 11258 bp, 11 predicted proteins | sample 9266201 | NCBI WGS metagenome assembly JAESFY01 (sample SAMN14515071, study PRJNA621656) | algae metagenome | isolation source: Nodosilinea sp. WJT8-NPBG4 and co-occurring heterotrophs from soil, lower... | place: USA: Pinto Basin, Colorado Desert, California | collected 2006-05-27 | reverse complement strand
CCATGCTCATCACAGCACCCCCTCCGGTATGTGAAGAAACACGTTCTAAAGTGAGCATACGACCACACCGGCATCGCGTAGGGGACGAGGTGCTATTTCTGGGGTCTGCTGGGCTGAGCAATCGTGAGTAGGGTGCCCGACCTCACGGCGTCTCGGTCCATAACGCGGTGTCGCCCCCGTCGCCGCGTTCTGTCGCGGGGCTTGATGATCGATCTGGGGAGATCCATCGGGCCCCGCGAACACCTCTCCGGTGTCGGCGCCCACTCAGCGCCCCCGCGTAGACTGGGGGGAACACCCCCGGAGGACCCTCGATCTTCATGTCTGCCCCTGCCCGCGCGTTCACCGTGCGTCACGTTCAGCTGCTGCGCGCGCTCTTCGCCGCCGCCGCAGCCGTGATGATCACCTTCTCGCCCGATCACTCGGCGGCCGTTGGTCTCTCCGTCTTCAGCGGTTTCGTTCTCACGACCGCGCTCGTGATGCTCGTCGCCGTGGGCCTCGTCTATCCCGCCGGCCAGCGCTGGCCGGCCGTCGTCTTCGCGCTGCTCAGCTTCGCCGCCGGCATGACCGCTGGCGTGCCCGCATGGCGAACCGAAGACCTGTTCTTCGTCGTCGTCATCGCCTGGTCCGCGGCGACCGGCGTTCTCGAGCTCGTCGTCGGGCTGCGTGCGCGCAGAGCCGGCGAGGCGAACGCTCGCGACTCGATCACCCTCGGCGCGTTCGGGCTGCTGCTGGCCGTGCTGCTGCTCGCGATCCCGGCCGGCTTCGTGCAGCCCTACGCGATCGACGGAGCGGGTGCGTTCGAGCTCACCGGCATCATCCTCGGCGTCGGCATGTTCGGCGGATACGCGGCGGTCGTCGCCGTCTTCCTCGGCATCGCCGGTCTCACCCCCAAGCGAGCGGATGCTGTCGCCGATGGGCACGTGACCGAGAACGACACCGCCCCTGCCGGGCACGGAGGAGAGCGATGAGCGCCGAGAAGCCCAACAGGCGCGACATCCTGCGCCCTCTGCACCTGCTGGGCATCGCCCTCGGCTGCGGTGTCTTCGCCGCCGTCGTGACGCTCGTCTCGACGGGGGCGTTCACCGCTCGGGTGAACAACGCGATCGCCAACGGCACCTACGAAGGTCTCACCCCGATCGCGCTCGGCCTCGTCGTGGGCGGCGGAGCGTTCATCGTCACACTGCTGTTCCTCGCGATGCTGATCCTCGTGGTCGACCCGGCCGAGGTCACCAAGCCGGTCGACCGCCCGGTGCTCTTCGACCCCGAGACGCCCGACGAGCCCGACTCCGACAAGCCGGGCCGCACCTCCTCCTCCTGACATGATCGCGATCGTCTGGGGTCCGACCGGAATAGCCCGGGTCTCCGACGGCTTGTCCCTGTAGTGACTGCCTCGATCGACCGCGCCTCCATCGGACTCAGGTCGGAGCGGGGCCCAGTGCTCGGGGCGCTCATGCTCGCCACCGGCCTGATCGCGATCGATGCGACGATCCTCGCGACCGCGGTGCCGAGCATCGTCCGCGACCTGGGCAGCTATCAGCAGTTCCCTTGGCTCTTCTCCGTCTACCTGCTCGCGCAGGCGGTCAGCGTGCCGATCTACTCCCGCTTCGCCGACACCGTCGGGCGCAAGCCGATCATCCTGCTCGGCATCGCGCTGTTCCTGCTCGGCTCCGTGCTCTCCGGCTTCGCCTGGAGCATGACGGCGCTGATCGTCTTCCGCATCATCCAGGGTCTCGGAGCCGGTGCCGTCGCGCCGATGTCGATGACGATCGTGGGCGACATCTACACGGTCGCCGAGCGCGCGAAGGTGCAGGGGTACATCGCGTCGGTCTGGGCGATCTCATCGGTCGTCGGTCCCGCTCTCGGCGGCATCTTCGCCCAGCTCGACGCCTGGCGATGGATCTTCTGGGTCAACATCCCGCTGTGTCTGATCGCCGGATGGATGCTGCTGCGGCGGTACCACGAAGATAAGCAGACACGCCGCCATCGCATCGACTCTGCGGGAGCCGTGCTCCTGACCGTCGGGCTCACCGGCCTGATCCTTGGCATGCTCGAGGGTGGCAACGCCTGGGCATGGCTCTCGATCCCCAGCGCCGTCTGCTTCGGTCTGGGCGCGGCGGCGCTCGTGGCCTTCGGACTCGTCGAACGGCGTGCCGCCGAGCCGATCGTCGACCTGCGCCTGGCCGCGCGACCGCTCATCCTCACGACGACGATCGTCTCGCTCGGCATCGGCGCCCTGATGACCGGGGTCACGAGCTTCGCTCCCGCCTATCTCGAGGGCTCCATCGGCATCGCCCCGCTGCTGTCGGGCCTCGCGGTCGCTGCGCTCACTCTCGGCTGGCCCCTCGCGGCCGCGAACGCGGGTCGGCTGTACATGCGGATCGGATTCCGCCGCACGGCGCTCACGGGGATGTCGATCACAGCCGTCGCGGCGGTGGCTCTCGCGGTGGTGTCTCCCTGGCCCAACCCCTTCTCGATCGCGGCGGTCGCGTTCGTGCTCGGGTTCGGCCTGGGGTGGAGCGCCGCCCCGACGCTGATCGCGGCTCAGGCATCGGTCGGGTGGGGCGAGCGCGGTGCCGTCACCGGCATGAACGCCTTCGCCCGGTCGGCCGGCAGCGCGCTCGGGGTGGCCGTCTTCGGCGCGATCTCGAACTCGGTGATCGCGCAGGGCGCAGGACCCGAAGACCCGGCGACCATCGTCTCGGCATCCGTCTGGGTGTTCATCGCCGCCGCAGTGGTCGCCGTGCTGACGCTGATCGCTGCGGCGTTCATGCCGCGCGACTCCGCTGGCGCGCACTCCGGCGAGCCGAGCGCGTAGCGCGCGGGCGCCCGCGGTCCGCCGCAGGGTCGCTTTCGCTGCGGGGTCGCTTTGCTGCGGGGTCGCTTTCGTGCGGGGCCAATTGCGCATCCGAGCCGCCCGATTGCGGTGCGCTTTTGGCCCCGCATGGCGCGTGCGGTGCGCTTCTGGCCCCGAACGGAGGGGTGGTTGCGTTGCCGGCGGGCACCGGATGCCGCCCGCCGAACTGGGTGCGGGGTCGCTTCGCTGCGGGCTCGCCTTCGTGCGGGGTCAATTACGCATCTGAATCGCCCGATTGCGGTGCTCTTTTGGCCCCGCGTCGCGCGTGTTGCGCTATCGACCGCGCGTCGCGCGGAAGCGGATGACAATCCACCCGCACGCGGCACGCCACCCGCACGCCGCACGCCGCACGCGGCACGCCACCCGCACGCCGCACGCGGCACGCCTCAGACGGAACTACTGCGCGAGCTGTTCGGCGATGCCGGTGTACGACGCGGGGGTCAGCGCGAGGAGGCGCTGCTTCGCAGCATCCCCGATCTCGAGGCCCTCGACGAAGGCCGCCAGATCGGCAGCGCCGACACGGTGCCCACGGGTGAGCTCCTTGAGCAGCGCGTAGGGGTCGGTGATCGACGAGCGACCGGCGACGACCTCGGCGCGGATGACGGTCTGGATGGCCTCTGCGAGAACCTCCCAGTTCACGTCGAGGTCGGCGAGCAGCACATCGCGCGAGAGCGAGATGGCGTTGAGACCGCGGCGCAGGTTGTCGATGGCGAGCAGCGAGTGGCCGAACGCCACGCCGATGTTGCGCTGCGTCGTCGAGTCGGTGAGGTCGCGCTGCAGGCGGCTCGTCACGAGGGTCTGACCGAGGGATGCCAGTAGTGCGGCGGAGATCTCGAGGTTGGCCTCGGCGTTCTCGAACCGGATCGGGTTGATCTTGTGCGGCATGGTCGACGACCCGGTGGCCCCGGCGACGGGGATCTGCGCGAAATAGCCGAGCGAGATGTAGGTCCAGATGTCGGTCGCGAGGTTGTGCAGGATCCCGCCGGCGTGACGCACCCGGTCGTAGAGCTCGACCTGCCAGTCGTGCGACTCGATCTGCGTGGTCAGCAGGTTGAAGCCGAGACCGAGACCCTCGATGTACTCACGCGAGATCGTGGGCCAGTCGGCGTCGGGGTCGGCCGCGATGTGCGCCGACCAGGTGCCGGTCGCGCCCGAGAACTTGGCGAGGTAGTCGGAGGCCGCGATCTGCGCGCGCACGCGCTCGAGACGCCACGCGAAGACGGCGAGCTCCTTGCCCATGGTCGACGGCGTGGCCGGCTGCCCGTGGGTGCGGGAGAGCATCGCGGCATCCGCGTGCTCGGCCGCCAGCTCGCGGAGCTTGGCGATCACGACGTCGAGACCCGGGAGCCAGACCTGTTCGACCGCGCGCTTCACGGTGAGCGCGTAGGACGCGGAGTTGATGTCCTCGCTCGTGCACGCGAAGTGCGTGAGCTCGGCGATGCTGTCGAGGCCGAGCGTGCTCAAACGGTCGCGCACGAGGTACTCGATGGCCTTCACGTCATGCTGCGTGACGGCTTCCTTCTCGGCGAGCCAGTCGATCTCCGCCTGTCCGAAGTCGCGGTAGAGGGCCCGCAGACGCTCCTTGTCGGCGTCCGACAGCGGACTCGTCTCGAAGAGCGAGCGGTCGGTGAGGGCGATCAGCCACTCCACCTCGACCTCGACCCTGGCGCGGTTCAGACCCGCCTCCGAGAGGAAGTCGGCGAGGCCGGTGACGGCGCCGCGGTAGCGACCGTCGAGGGGGCTCAGGGGCTGGGGCGGGAGCGAAGGCTGGAAAGTCAGGGGAGTCCTCCTGATCGGGCCCCGGGAGTGCGGGGCGTGCGGGGCTGGCGAAGAGCCGGCTCGAGCTGGCGGAACAGCCCGCGAGTCGCGGTCTCAATCATACCGAGCACCGAATCGAACATCTCGGCGCCGGCGTAGTAGGGGTCGGGCACATCCTGGCTGTGAGCGTCCGGGTCGAAGGCAAGCAGCAGCGTGACCTTGCCCTCTTCGTCTTCGTCGTGCGCCCATTCGCGCAGGATGCGCTCGTGCGTGCGGTCGAGGGCGACGACCAGATCGTTCTCCGAGAAGGAGGCGAAGGTGAACTGCTTCGCGCGATGCTGCGAGCCGTCGTATCCGCGGCGGGCGAGCGAGTCGATCGTGCGGTGGTCGGCCCGTTCGCCGAGATGCCAGTCGCCCGTGCCGGCGCTGCGCGAGACGATCCGCGAGCCGAGGCCCTGTCGTTCCGCGAGATCGCGGAACACCACCTCTGCCATCGGAGAGCGGCAGATGTTCCCCGTGCACACGAAGATCACGCGGAAGGGATCCGGGGATGTCACCGTCCTATTCTGCCGGTCGGAGGCCGATCGCGCGATGCCGAGGATCCCGCCCGGCGTGGTGCACCCGTTCTGCACGACCGTAGAGGTCGAGCGATCCCTTCACGGTCTCCGTTGATTCCGGCCACTCACGCCTCGGGCTCGGCGGGTGATCGCGGATGCTGGGCGCATGTACTCCTTTGCACTCGCGCAGCCCGGCGCGGCTGAGACCGTCTGGGCGAAAGCGCAGGCCCTGGCAGCTCTCCACAGCGCCATCGAGGCGCTCGACGATGCACGCGCATCGCTCGCCGTCCTGACCTCCGACACCGACTGGCACTCCGATGGAGTGCGCGCGATGCAGGAGTCGCTCGAGGATCTTCGGCTCGGTGCGCGCGTCGAAGCATCCGAGATGCGCAGCCGCGAATCCGAGGCTGAGCGGATCGATGTCTCATGACCGGGCTGACGATCGATCACGGCGGCGCGATCTCGGTCGACCCCGACGTGCTGCGAGACGTCGCCAGACGCATCGACGACGTCGCCTCACGCTACGACGATGCGTGCTCCGCGATCATGCGCGCACATCGGATAATCATCGACACTCCGGGCTTCAGCGCGCACGTTGACACGGTTGGACTGTGGGCGTCGGGTCAGCATGTGGCTCGCCTGCACTCGGAGTGCCAGGAGACCGCCGCCTCCACCCTGCTCATGGCCGATGCCTACGAGTACGTCGAGCTGCGGGCCGAGGCTGAGATGCTCGCCCAGAGCGATCCGAGCACCGCGCAGCGGCTGATGCGACGCGCCGATCGGCTGGCGGCGGGGGACGAGCGCATCTCCGTCATGGCCGAGGAGCTCATAGCCCAGTGGCGGGGCAGGCGCTTCGAAGGACTGACCGGCAATCTCGTGACGCCCGAGCTCTACGACCAGGTCTTCCGCACCGTCGCGTTGGTGGGAGTCGCCTCCGGACTCGGCAAGGTGCTCCCCGGCGAGACGCTGAAGGGCAAGGCCGACCCCGTCTCTGTCTCGCCGGTGAAGACGTCGTCTCCGGCAGCAGCGCCGTCGGGCATCGCGGGCGCCCTCGGGCGCATGCCGGCCACCGCGGGGGCGCAGATCGCGGTCGAGAAGTACTCCTTCGCCGATGGCAGCACGAAGTTCGTCGCCTATCTCGAGGGAACGCAGAGCGTCGGGTGGGGAGGGAAGCAGCCGTGGGACTCGAAGTCCAACGTCCAGCTCTACACCGGGCAGAGGTCGGCGTCCTATCAGTCGACACTCGACGCGCTCAAGGCTGCGGGAGCCGAGCCGGGGGACGAGGTCGACGTCGTCGCGCACTCGCAGTCGGGGATGGTCGCGGCACACCTTGCGATGGAGAGCGAGTTCGATGTGCAGATGCAGATCACCGCGGGGAGCCCGGTCGAGCCGACGCTCGATGACGACCAGACCATCATCCAGCTGCGGCACACCGACGACCCGGTCTCCGGGCTGGCGGGCGGAGGCTCCCCGGAGGGCACGGGGTCGGACGATAGTGTCACACTCTCGGGCGAAGGCAACCCCTTCGACTCGGTCGAAGACCTGGTGGTCGACGCGCACCACCTGGACACGTACATCGACACCGCGAAGATCGCAGATGACCTGAGTGACCCTCGGATGGATGCGATGGACGAGTTCTGGAGAGAACTCGACGCGGCCGAGGTGATCGAGCGCACCGAGTATCAGGCCGAGCGGGTCGAATGACCGATGCGCGGGGATGCGTGCGGGCCTCGCGTCAGTCCCGACGCTGCTTCTTGCTCTGCGGGCGCAGGATGAAGCCGAAGACTCCGTTGATCAGCGAGATGATGAGCGCGGCGAGCACGCCCCACCAGAAGCTGCCGAGGGTCAGCCCCCAGCCGAAGCCGCTCGTGATCCAGGCGGTGAGCCACAGCAGGAACCCGTTGATCACGAAGCCGATGAGGCCGAGGGTGAGGATGTACAACGGGAAAGCGACGATCTTCACCACCGTGCCGATGAAGGTGTTCACCAGCGCGAAGATCGCTGCTACCGCGAGCAGGGTCAGCACCAGCTGCAGGGTCTCGCCGGGCGCGAACGCCTTGATCTGCACCTGCAGGGCGGGGATCAGCGTCACGACCCACAGGGCGAACGCGTTGACGACGACTCGGATGATGAAGCGCATAGTCATCCCAGTCTTCCATGTCACGGGCTCGAAGACGGCGGTCGCCTGCGGCACCAGGGAGGCACAGATCCTAGACTCATCCTTGTGACCGACCCGATCCTGCCGCGCATCCGCCCCGCCATCGCCGCCCTGGCGCCGTACCGACAGGGCAAGCAGGCGGGCCCCGACGCCTACAAGCTCTCGAGCAACGAGAACCCGTTCGAGCCGCTTCCCTCCGTCGCCGCGGCGCTGCAGCACACGACGCCGATCAACCGCTACCCGGATGCCACCGCCGGTCGACTGCGTGAGCGGCTGGGGGTTCGCTACGCCGTCTCTCCCGAGCAGGTGCACGTCGCCGCGGGCAGCGTCTCGATCCTCTACCAGCTGATCCTCGCCACCGCATCGGTCGGCGACGAGGTCGTCTACGCGTGGCGCTCTTTCGAGGCCTACCCGAGCCTGCCGCTCGTCGCCGGTGCGACCGGAGTGCAGGTGCCTCTCACCGCCGACTCCCGTCACGACCTCGATGCCATGGCCGACGCCGTCACCGAGCGCACCCGCGCGGTCATCCTGTGCACCCCGAACAATCCGACCGGGCCGATCATCACGAGCGACGACTTCGCGACGTTCGTCGAGCGCGTCCCCACCGACGTGCTGATCATCCTCGACGAGGCCTACGCCGAGTTCGTCACCGCGCCCGGTGCGGTCGACGGCCTCGCCGAGCGCGTCTTCGAACGGCATCCGAATGTCGTGGTGCTGCGCACCTTCTCGAAGGCCTACGGTCTCGCGGGTCTGCGCATCGGATACGCGATCGGCAACGAGAAGGTCCTCGACGCCGCGCGGACCACCGGCATCCCGCTCTCCGTCACATCGGCGGCCGAGAACGCCGCCATCGCGAGCCTCGACGCCGAAGCGGAGCTGCTCGAGCGCGTCGCCGTGATCGTCGAGCGCCGCACCCGCCTGGTCGAGGGACTGCGCAGGCAGGGCTGGGACGTGCCAGACAGTCAGGCCAATTTCGTCTGGCTGCCCACCGGCGAGCGCACGGTCGAGGTCGCCGCGGCCTTCGCGTCTGCCGACCTCGTCGTGCGCCCTTTCCCCGACGACGGCATCCGCATCTCGGTCGGCGAGGAAGCATCCGTCGATCGCGTTCTCGAGGTCGCCGCCAGCCAGCTCTGACCCGCGCGAGCCGGCCTGTTCTCCGGTTTCCCGGCAGATACGAGGACGTCCTAGGTATGCGTGACCGGGCATGCCGGCGGCGGTAGCGTGGCACCGTGACCTCGTCAGAGACTGAACTCGTCCGCGTCCTGGATCAGGACGGCCGCTTCACGCCGAGTGCGGCTGCAGAGCGGTACCTGCCCGTGATCGAGGCGATCAGCGACGCCGAACTCGAGCAGTTCTACCGCGACATGGTGGAGATCCGAGCGATCGACACCCAGGCGACGAATCTGCAGCGCCAGGGTCAGCTCGCCCTGTGGCCGCCGAGCCGAGGGCAGGAGGCCGCCCAGGTCGGCTCCGCTCGTGCCGCACGCACGCAGGACACGCTCTTCCCCTCATATCGCGAGCACGCCGTCACTCGCATCCGCGGCGTCGACCCGGTCGACATCATCAAGCTGATGCGCGGCGTCTCGCATGGCGGCTGGGACCCGACGGACCCGAAGAACGGCAACACGCGCCTGTACACGCTCGTGCTCGGATCGCAGGTTCTGCACGCGGCCGGCTACGCGATGGGCCTGAACTTCGACGGCCGGTCCGGCACGGGCGACGTCGACAAGGACGAAGCCGTCATCGTCTACTACGGCGACGGCGCATCGAGCCAGGGCGACGTCCACGAGGCCATGGTCTTCGCCGCGAGCTACCAGGCTCCCACCGTGTTCTTCCTGCAGAACAACCACTGGGCGATCTCCGTGCCGGTATCGACGCAGTCGCGCGTGCCGCTCGTCGAACGCAGCGCCGGCTACGGCATCCCCAGCGTGCGCGTCGACGGCAACGACGTCCTCGCCAGCTATGCCGTCTCGCGCACGGCCCTCGACGAGGCCCGCAGCGGCGAGGGTCCCCGCGCGATCGAGGCGGTCACCTATCGTCTCGGTGCGCACACCACCAGCGACGACCCCACCAAGTACCGCGGCTCCGACGAAGAGCAGTCATGGGCCCAGCGCGACCCGATCGACCGCATGCGCGCGTTCCTCGAGAACAGGGGAGCGTCCGGGCAGTTCTTCGCCGATGTGGATGCCGAGGCGGCCGACGCCGCCGAGGACCTGCGTTCGCGCAGCGTCGAACTCGGATCACCCACCGCAGACCTGATGTTCGACCATGTGTACAGCGACCCGCATCCGCTCATCGCGGAGCAGAAGGCCTGGCACAGGCGATACGAGGCATCGTTCGAAGGAGACAGCAAGTGACCCTCGAGACGATGCCCCTCAGCAAGGCGCTCAACTCGGGCCTGCGCCGGGCCATGGAAGACGACTCCAAGGTCCTGCTCATGGGCGAGGACATCGGCAAGCTCGGCGGTGTCTTCCGCGTCACCGAGCACCTGCAGCGCGACTTCGGCGACCGCCGAGTGCTCGACACGCCCCTCGCCGAGTCGGGGATCGTCGGCACGGCGATCGGGCTCGCGATGACCGGGTTCCGCCCCGTCATCGAGATCCAGTTCGACGGCTTCGTGTTCCCGGCGTTCGACCAGATCACGACCCAGCTCGCGAAGCTCACGAACCGCCACGAGGGCAAGCTCAGCCTGCCGATCGTGATCCGCATCCCGTACGGCGGGCACATCGGCGCCGTCGAGCACCACCAGGAAAGCCCCGAGGCGTACTTCGCGCACACCCCGGGCCTGCGGGTGGTCTCGCCCTCGACGCCGAACGACGCGTACTGGATGATCCAGGAGGCCATCGCGTCGAACGACCCGGTGATCTTCATGGAGCCCAAGAGCCGCTACTGGCAGAAGGGCGAGGTCGAGCTCGACGCCTCGGCCGCTCCGCTGCACTCGTCTCGCGTCGTGCGCACCGGCTCCGACGTCACGCTCGTCGGACACGGCGCCATGGTCACGACGCTGCTTCAGGCGGCGGCGCTCGCCGAGGCCGAGGGCACCAGCTGCGAGGTCGTCGACGTGCGCTCGCTGTCGCCGGTCGATTATGAGCCGATCCTGAGCTCGGTGCGCAAGACCGGACGAATGGTCTACGCGCAGGAGGCGCAGGGCTTCGTGAGCATCGGCAGCGAGATCGCGGCGACCGTCATGGAGCGCGCCTTCTATGCACTCGAGGCCCCGGTGCTGCGGGTCTCGGGGTACGACACCCCGTTCCCACCAGCCAAGCTCGAGGGCACCTACCTCCCCGACGCCGACCGCATCCTCGAGGCCGTCGACCGTTCGCTCGCCTACTGATCTCACCTGATCTCACCGTTCCGGAAGGACCGCACATGAGCACGCAGAACTTCAACCTCCCCGACGTGGGCGAGGGCCTGACCGAGGCCGAGATCGTGGCGTGGAAGGTCGCGCCCGGTGACACCGTCGCCATCAACGACGTCATCTGCGAGATCGAGACGGCCAAGTCGCTCGTCGAGCTGCCCTCGCCGCACGCGGGTGTCGTCGGCGAGCTGCTCGCCGCCGAGGGTGCGACGGTCGAGGTCGGCTCGCCGATCATCACCTTCGTGACGGATGCGCGGGACGACGCCGGACCCGGCGTGATCGCGACCGCGGAAGCGCCCGCACCTGAAGAGGGCGGCGGCTCGGTGCTGGTCGGCTACGGCACGGGCGGCGGCGCGACTTCGCGGCGCAAGCGTCCGGCCGAGCGCCCGGTGCGCTCGTCGGTCGGCGTGATCGCGAAGCCGCCGATCCGCAAGCTCGCCCGCGACCTGGGCGTCGACCTCACAACGGTCACGCCCACCGGCGCCGACGGCGAGGTCACCCGCGACGACGTCATGACCCACGCCTCGCAGGCGAGCGTCTTCCGCACCATCGAGACTCCCGAGTGGGGTGCCG
>JAESFY010000345.1_pt1 | contig 11417 bp, 7 predicted proteins | sample 9266201 | NCBI WGS metagenome assembly JAESFY01 (sample SAMN14515071, study PRJNA621656) | algae metagenome | isolation source: Nodosilinea sp. WJT8-NPBG4 and co-occurring heterotrophs from soil, lower... | place: USA: Pinto Basin, Colorado Desert, California | collected 2006-05-27 | reverse complement strand
AAGCGCTGGATCATCCGCGCGGCCGGCGCCGAGTCGCTGATCAGGGTGCCGTGTCCGTGATCGGGGATGACCTGCAGGTCGGCGCCCGGAATCGCGTCGATGATCGCCTGGCACCAGCTCATCGGCGCCAGCGGATCGTCTTCACCGCGCAGCACCAGCACGGGGCAGTCGATGCGGGCGAAGGCGTCTTCCGGCTCGTGGACGATCGTCGCGCGGATCTTGCGGATGAGGTGCGGACCGCCGCGGAGGTACTCTCTCGCACCGCGCCAGATGACGAGGGGCCGCTCTCCGACGAGATCGGTCAGCAGATACCGCGCCTGGGAGCCGACGTTGCGCGCGGCCTTGTCGACCGTCGGGCCCGCGAGGATGACGCCTTCGACGAGAGACGGATGCCGCGCCGCGAGCTCGGCAGCGATCTGACTGCCCATCGAGTGGCCGATGACGACCACTGGTCCCGCGTCGACATGGCGCAGGTATGCAGCGACGAGGTCGGCATGCCGCTCCATGGTAAGGGTGCGCGTGGGTTCGGGCGCTTCACCGAATCCGGGGAGATCGAGCGCGATCACTCGTCCCTTCAGCCGCTGAACCACGTCGAGGTAGACGCTGCGGCCCATGCCGATGCCGTGCAGCAGGAGGAACGTGTGCTCGCCTTCGCCGAAGGTCTCGGCGATGAGGGTCGACCCGCCGTGCTCGAACTCGAGCAGCGTGACAAGGGTGCCCTTCGGGGCGAGGTAACTGTTCGGCACCCGTCAAAGGTAGTCCAGCAGCCTGGGCGAACGTCAGCCGGCGGGGGTCAGCACCAGTGTGTCCACCGCCGCCGCGTCCACGGCCTTCGCCGAGTATGCCCACGGACGCTGGATGCCGGTGGCCCAGTCCGAGGTCTGGTCGATGTAGTGCTGATGGAACGCGTGGCCGGAGACGCCGGTGAGCTGGATCCACGTCGAGGCATCGAGGTCGGACAGATCCACCACCATGCGCATCGACGGCACCGTCGTGGTCGCGTACGAGGTGCCGAGTTCCCAGCCGGTCGCATTCACGACGGAGGCGCCGCCGCTGACCGGGAAGGGGCCGCGGTTGAACAGCGCCTCGACCGGAGCGATGCCCGACGTGCCGAGGGTGTCGCTGGTGAGGGTGAGGGCGTGCAGGTCGCCCCAGTTCCAGCGGGCGTCGGCCGTGCCCTGGATCGCGGACAGCTCGTCGTAGGCGTCTTCCGCGGAGAGGGCGAGCATCTCCTCCATGCCTCCGACCTCGAGCTCGGCGTTCTGCCACAGGGGATCGGACGGGTTCTCCAGCATGTCGGCGACCACGGTGAACAGTCGCCCCTGGCCGTCGATCGGCAGGGGTTGCTCGCGCGCCCCGAAGATGTTCTGCACGAGGTTGGACCACAGCACGTTCGCGTAGGCCGCGGCGGCGGAGGATGCCGTGTTCTGCGCATCCCAGGAACCGAGCAGCTCGACCGCCTCACGGGTTCCGGCACCGGACACCTCGATGTCGCCCATCAGGGCCGCGAGCTGTTTCCCGATCCACATCTCGCTGTCCATCTGGATGGCGCGCATGTCTTCTGCGGTCAACGGCGCGGCAGCAGCGCGGCGCTCGATCAGGTGCGCGATCCGTGCGGCGCGGTAGCCGTGGTCCCAGTCGCGTGAGAGGAAGTACTCGTAGTCGTCGGTGACGATCGCGTTGTTCGCGGTGACGATGTAGCCCGACGTCGGGTTGTACGCCACCGGCAGCTCCTCGAAGGGGATGTAGCCCGTCCAGTCATAGCTGCTGATCCACCCCGGCTGCGGCATCCACCCGTCGCCGGCACCGCGGATCGGCAGTCGCCCTGGTGTCTGGTAGCCGATGTTGCCCTCGGTGTCGGCGTAGACGAGGTTCTGCGCTGGCACGTCGAAGAGGGACGCGGCATAGCGGAAGTCATCGAAGTCCTGCGCGGTGGAGAGCGCGAAGATCGCCGTAGCGGTCGTGCCGGGATCGAGGGCCGTCCAGCGCAGGCTGACCGCGTACTCGGCCTCCTCCGGCGCGGGGACGGCGCCGCCGGCGACCCCGCCCGGGTCGACGACACCACCGGCCTCCAGTCCCGGCACCGGGTCCTCGGCGATCGCGGTGAATTCGTCGGTGAGCCCGGAGATGATCGGTCCGTGCACGGTCGATCGGATGGTGAGCTCGATGTCGTCGCCTCCGGCGACCTTGATCGTCTCGGTACTCTCCTCGAGGGGAACCAGCGTGCCGTCGCGCCAGTATTCGTCGCCCTGCACCTTCTCGACGTAGAGATCCGTGACGTCGGTGGTGAGGTTCGTGAAACCCCACGCGACCTTCTGGTTGTGGCCGATGACGATCCCTGGAAGCCCGGAGAACGAGAAGCCGCCGACATCGAACGGGCACTCCTCGCTCACCGTCGAGCACTTCAGCTGCACCTGATACCAGACCGAGGGGAGGGATGCTCCGAGGTGCGGGTCGTTGGCGAGCAGCGGCATCCCGGTCTCGGTGAGGTCGCCCGAGACGACCCACGAGTTCGAGCCGATGCCCTCGCCGACGTCGCCGACGAGCACACTCGCCGCCTCGATCACGCTCGCGGTCTCCTCCCACTCCACAGTCGTGACCGCCTGCTCCACATCGCCGTCGGAGTCGGACTGCGTGAACGCCGCCGGCTCCGCGCCGGTCTCGAGCGCTGGCACCGTCGAGATCTTCGGTACTATCACCGGGTTCTCGTCGAACGGGTAGTCGGGGTAGAGCTTCGCGAGCAGCGCGTCCGTGTCGACAGCGGCATCCGTCCCGCCGGCATCCGTCTGTCCGGCATTCAACTCTGCAGCCAACAGCGCCCGCTCGGTCTCATCCTCGATGTTGCCTCGGAGATCCCAGGCCATCGCCTTGAGCCAGGCGACGGAGTCCGCGGGCTCCCAAGGCTCGGGCGCGTACTCGGGATTCTGCATGCCGAGAACGGCATACTCCAGCGAGAGCTCGGCACCCGACCGCGATGCGAGGTACGCGTTCACGCCCTCCGCGTAGGCCTCGTAGTAGCCCAGGGTGATGTCGTCCATCGCCGCGACCTCTGCCTCGGCGACCTTGCGCCAGCCGAGGGTGCGGAGGAACGCGTCCGTTCCGGCCTGCGACTCGCCGAACATCTCCGCGACACGACCGGCGGTCACATGCCGCCGGAAGTCCATCTCGAAGAAACGGTCCTGAGCGTGCACGAAGCCCTCGGCATAGAAGAGGTCGTGGCTCGAGTCGGCGGTGATGGTCGGGACGCCGCTCGCATCGCGCTGCACGGTAACCGTCGAGGTCAGCCCCGTCAGCTCGACCGCACCCTCGGTCTGCGGGAATGAGCGCTGGATCGTCCAGGCGACGAAGAAGGCGGCGGCGACGGCGATCACGGTGATCCCGGCGACGGTGAGAAATGCGATGCGTCCGATGCGGACGCCCAGCGAGGGTCGCGGAGGGGTGGCGATCGCCAGCGGATCAGTCGTCATCGTTGAACGCTCTTTCGGGGTGGCAGGTGGAACTCAGTCCCACCGAGCCCCAGTACGCGTTTCAAGATCGCGCCCTCGCATCATAACCGGAGGGGGCTGATGACCGACGAAAGATGTTTATCGGCATATCGCACGCTCGCAACGAAGGCCGGTGCCGAACCATTGATACGCTCAGTCCAGAATCGGCCGGGGGGCAACTGATTTGGATGTCTTGATCATCACCGACGCGACTCTGCGCGGCGAGGCGCTGAGGTGGCTTCTCGCCGCGAACGCAGACCTTCGGGTGACATCGTGCAGCTACGAGGCACGACGGTCGGGGGCGGCGCGAGGAGTCGACTACGACGTGGTCATCTGCGACGTGGCGGATGCCACGACGTCGGCGCGGCAGATGATCGTGTCGCTCGCTCGCGACTGGCCGGGGCGGCCGATCGTTGCGGTCGCCGCGGCGGGCGACGCGTGCTCCGTCGACTGCTTCGCCTCTGGGGCTGCAGGAGTGGTGCAGTGGGATTCGTCTGATGACGAGCTGCGCGCCAGCATCCGAGAGGTTGCTTCGGGGCACTACTACGCGGCCAGGGCAGTGCTCCGCGGGCTCATCGGAGCGGCTCATCGATCCTCGTCGGCCGCGATCGAATCCGCTCGTCACATCGGAGACCTCACCGCGAAGGAGCAGACCATCGTCGACCTGTTGCTGCGGGGGATGACCAACCACGAGATCGCCGGCGCGATGTTCCTCGCCGAGCCGACGGTGAAAGCGCATCTCGGTCGGATCATGGCGAAATGGGGTGTGCGCGACCGCGTTCAGGTCGTCCTGAAAGCGCTGAACGCGCCGCAGATGGCCACTGCGGCGGTGGAGTCGATGCCCGACTCCACTGCTGCACCTCTGCGTGAACGAGGGGTTCGACGTGCAGATCACTGATGAAGAGATCGCATTCGCGGACTCGTAGGAGGGAACGCCGCTCGACCGTGATCGGGCGGCGGGTGAAGGGTCACCCGATCAGGCTCGGCTGCAGATCCCTGAGCGTGCGCCGGTGCGTCATCCGCGTCACCCCGATCATCGCGAACGCGAGTGCGCCGACGAGCCAGAAGGCGAGCACCGCCAGGTCCCATGCGGCGCGGGCGATGTCGCCGCCGTACATGAGCTGACGCATCGCATCGACGACGTACCCCAGTGGCAGCACATGGTGCAGCGCAGCGAGAGGCGTGGGCAGCGTCTGCCAGGGGAAGGTGCCGCCGGCGGTCACAAGCTGCAGCACCATCAGCACCAGTCCGAGGAACTGACCGACCGACCCCAGCCAGACGTTGAGCGCGAGGATGATCGCCGCGAACGTCGCTGAGGCGAGCACCATCACCCCGAGCGTGCCGACGGGGTTGTGGAACGTGAAGCCGAGCGTGATTGCCAGGATGCCCATGAGTCCGACCATCTGCACCGCCCCCAGTGCGGCCGGAGTGAGCCAGCCGGCGAGGGTGATGCGGACCGGCGAATGCAGGGCGGTGATCGCGCGGCGCGAGATCGGCTTGACGATGAGGAACAGCGCGTAGATGCCGATCCAGGCCGAGAGCGCGGCGAAGAACGGCGCGAGGCCTGCGCCGTAGTCCTCGGCGGAGGCGACCTTGTCGCTGGACACCTTCACCGGATCGGCGATCGTGTCGGCCTGCAGGGTGCGCAGCTCGGGGGTGGAGGCCGGGATCTGCCCGACACCGCTGGAGAGGCCGTCCCGCAGTTCGGCGGCGCCGGAGGCCAGCGTTCCCAGGCCGTCGCGCAGTTGGGCTGCACCGTCGTTCGCGGATGCTGCACCGGAGGCGACCGTGCCGGCGCCGGTGGCGAGTTCCGAGGCGCCTGAAGCGACGGATGCCGCGCCGGCAGCGAGTCGATCGACATCGCCGACCGCGGACTGGACTCTGCTGTTCCCGTCCTGCAGCCGTGTCGCCAGCGGGTCGAGGGTCGCGAGGACCCGGTCGATCTCCTCCTGCGTCAGGCCCTGCTCGGCGAGAGTGTTCGTGATATCGGTGCGCACCTGCGGGAGGGCGTCGGCGGCCTGCTGCACCGCGGAGCCGGCGCGGTCGGCGACATCGGCGAGCTGCCGGTTGCCCGCGCTCACCTGCTGCGCGCCGTCGGCGAGCGTCCGCGCGCCGGTCGCGAGCTGGGCGGTGCCGTCGGCGAGCTGCGCGGTGCCCTCGGCGAGGGTGGTGCTGCCGGATGCCGCTGAGTTCGCGCCGTCCGTCAGCTGCGTCGCGCCATCCGCGGCGGTGATCAGGTTGTCGCGGACGTCGCTCAACCCGGTGAGGAGTCGTTCGGCCGCTTCGCTTCCGACCATCTCGGCCACCGAGCTGCGGATCTTCTCCACCGCCTGCGTGCCCATCGAGGAGGCGAGGTAGTTGTTCGCGTCGTTGGTCTCGAGGTCGATGCGCGCCGGGTGAGGGTCGTCGCCCGCCGCCGAGGTGAGGGCTGACGAGAAGTCAGCCGGGATCGTCACGGTGAAATCGACGGCGCCCTCGCGGAGAGCGTCGGCGGCCCCGTCGGCTGTCATCCGCTGCCAGTCGAAGGCGTTGCCCTCGATGAGGTCGTCGGCCACGTCCTCGCCGTAGTTCACTGTGTCAGAGGTCGCTGCGCTGGTGCCTGTGCCGGCCACCTCGGTCCCTGAGCTTGTCGAAGGGCTCGCCGCCGGCGCACCCGTGTCGTCGACCACCAGGGCCACGGGCACGTCGGAGAACTTCGCGTACGGGTCCTGGTTCGCCCACAGGTAGAGGCCGCCGTAGAGGATCGGCACGCAGATCAACGCGACGAGCGCGATGATGCCCATCCTGCTGGCCGTGAGACGCCGCAGCTCGGCGGCGATCATGGAGGGGACCCTCATGAGGCGGTTCCTGCCGCGGCCGGGGCTTCGAGCACGAGCGGTTCGACCGGGCCGGAGGCGTTGATCGCATCGAACTCCTGCATCCGCTCGAGGGCGACGGCCGCGGAGCCTCCGACGATGACGAGCATCGCGTAGCCGCGGTCGGCGAACTCGCCGGCGATGCGCCACCAGCCGTCGGGACTGCCGCCGTGCCGATCGGGGGAGACGAGCACGATGCCCTCCACGCCTTCGCGCAGGACGGCCAGTTCGCACATGATCCGAACCCGAGCGGCGGGGTCGACGCTGCCGATCGGGACGGATGCGAGCTCGCTGAAGCCGAGCTGTGCCAGCCAGCGTCGTGCGTGCAGGGGCGTCGCGCCGACGCCGGCGAACATGAGCTCTTCGCCCACGACGCCCGCGACGCTGATGTCGGCGTGGGGGTCGCTCGCGTCGGGTGCGTCGACGAGTGCGACGCGAAGTCGCAGCTCCTTCGCGTTCTCGGCACCGTCGAGCGTGACCCGGCCTGCGCCGGGGTGCATCCGCCCGCTGGCGATCAGCCCGAGGACGGTCGGCCGCTGCTCGGTCTCGGCCAACGCGAACCGTACGGCGCCGGTGTGGAACTCGAGGTTCGTCAACGGCAGCGCCTGCCCCCCGCGACCCTTGCTCACGTCGTGCAGAGTGATCCTCATTCGTCCGCCTCCCGGTCGATCGCCGATGCGACGATGTCGGGATGTGCGGTGAGCAGCTCGTCGGCTTCGCGCCAGGACAGGCCGGCGATGCTCAGCAGCGTGCGCACCGCGACGTTCGCGGCTCCGGTGCTCGCGGCATCCGTTCGGGAGACGACGGTGCGCGACATCTCCTCGATCAGCCGCGCGAGCGTGGGGGCGGCGAGGTCGGTGCGGAAGCTGCCGTCCTCCTGCCCGCGACGAACGAGAGCGGCGACCGTGCGGCGGAGCGGTGCGAGGGCAGTGGCCGTGTGCTCGACATGCGTCTCGTCGAGAGCGAGGGCCGCGGCGACCTGCACGTGTGCAGCCTCCTGCCAGAGGCGCGCGGCGAGACGGGCGAGGGCGAGCCGGGCGTCCGGGTCGTCGACCGAGGCGGCGATGGCGTTGAAGCGCTGCGCGCCGCTCGAGATGAGCTCGCGGATCAGCGCCTCGCGGTCGTCGAAATGCCCGTACAGGGTGCGACGAGAGAGTCCGGCGCTGCGGGCGATGACGTCGATGGAGGCATAGGGGTCGGTCGCCAGCGTCGAGCGGGCGGCGGACAGGATGCCGGCGCGATTCTCGACGGCATCGCGGCGCGGTGGGCGGGTGGTCATAGCTCTATGGTAGTTATTGTGCACAGTGGTGTGCAAGATAACTCGGAGGACTCACAGGGTCCGGCCTCGGCCAGTGAACAACTCCTCAGGAATTTCCGCCGCGAGCGCTGTATCCGGCCCGAATGCCGCGTTCGGCCAGGTTCTAGAGGAGTTATTCACGCGAGATCGGTCAACCGAGACGACGGAGGGGGCGGATGCCGCAGCATCCGCCCCCTCATGGGTCCCTGAGCCTGTCGGAAGGTCAGTCGGTACCGGAGTCGAATGCCGCGCCCTCGGAGGCGTGGTCCACCGCGTCGGCCAGGTTCTCGTCGACATCCTCGACCGAGCCGGTGATCTCGCCCGACTCGCCCGCGGTCACGCGCCCGACGAGCTCGCCGGTCGCCCCGCCGATGAGGCCGAGGCCGGCGTACTGCTCGAGGCGCGATCGCGAGTCGGCGATGTCGAGGTTGCGCATCGTGAGCTGGCCGATACGGTCGACCGGACCGAAGGCCGCATCGCCGACGCGCTCCATCGACAGCTTCTCCGGACCGTAGGAGAGGTTCGGGGAGACGGTGTCGAGGATGGTCCAGTCGTCACCGCGGCGCAGGCGGATGGTGACTGAACCCGAGATCGTGAGGCCGACCCAGCGCTGGATCGACTCGCGCAGCATGAGCGACTGCGGCTCGAGCCAGCGTCCCTCGTACATGAGGCGACCGAGGCGGCGGCCCTGCTCGTGATACGTCGCGAGGGTGTCTTCGTTCAGGATGCCGTTGACCAGGCGCTCGTACGCGATGAAGAGCAGCGCCATGGCGGGGGCCTCGTAGATGCCGCGCGACTTCGCCTCGATGATGCGGTTCTCGATCTGGTCGCTCATGCCGAGCCCGTGGCGTCCGCCGATCGTGTTCGCCTCCATGACGAGAGCCACCGGGTCGGAGTACGAGGTGCCGTTGATGGCGACCGGCCGGCCGGCCTCGAACGTGACGGTGACGTCTTCGGTCTCGATCGCGACCGAGGGATCCCAGAACTTCACGCCCATGATCGGATCGACGGTCTCGAGCGAGACGTCGAGGTGCTCGAGGGTCTTGGCCTCGTGCGTCGCGCCCCAGATGTTGGCATCCGTCGAGTACGCCTTCTCGGCCGAATCGCGGTACGGGAAGTCGTGGGCGACGAGCCAGTCGCTCATCTCCTTGCGGCCGCCGAGCTCCGTGACGAAGTCGGCATCGAGCCACGGCTTGTAGATGCGCAGGCGCGGGTTGGCGAGCAGACCGTAGCGGTAGAACCGCTCGATGTCGTTGCCCTTGTAGGTGGAGCCGTCGCCCCAGATGTCGACGCCGTCTTCCTTCATGGCGCGCACGAGCAGGGTGCCGGTGACGGCGCGGCCGAGGGGGGTCGTGTTGAAGTACGTCCTGCCGCCGGAGCGGATGTGGAACGCGCCGCACGAGAGGGCCACGAGACCCTCTTCGACCAGGGCGGTCTTGCAGTCGACCAGGCGCGAGGCCTCCGCGCCGTATTCGAGCGCACGACCCGGGATCGACGCGATGTCGTCTTCGTCGTACTGGCCGAGGTCGCCCGTGTAGGTGAAGGGCACCGCGCCCTTCTCGCGCATCCATGCGACGGCGACGGAGGTGTCGAGTCCTCCGGAGAAGGCGATGCCGACGCGCTCGCCGACGGGCAGTGACTGGAGGACCTTGGACATGCTTTCCAGTCTATCCGCGGGCGGCGTGTCGCCCTGTGCCCCATGACATCGAGAGAGCCCCCGCGGTTAGACGTCTTCGTGCCGGGCGGTTCGCAGGGGCGAGAGCAGCACGATCAGTGCAGCTGCAACGAAGATCACGACGCTCACCGCGATGGTGACCCGGTACCCGAAGGCGGTGGCGAGCCCGCCGGCGATGAGCGCACCGACGAGGAACATGATGCGGTTGACCGTGCGGATCGAGGCGTTCAAGCGTCCCTGCATCTCGTCGGGTGCGACGGCCTGGCGATAGCCCATCTCGTTCGGGTCCTCGAGTCCCATGCCGAGTCCGAAGAGGAATTGTCCGATGCCCAGGGGGATCGCCAGGATCGCGATGTGATCGGATGCCGGAAGCACGAGTATGGCGAGCCAGGCCAGCGCCGAGAGCACGCGTCCTGCGAGAACCGCGCCACCGACGCCGAACCGCCTGCCTGCCCATCCCGCGAGGACGGCGCCGAGGAATCCGCCGATCCCGCCCATCGCGAGCACGATGCCGAACAGCAGTGCGCCGAGGTCGAGCTCTCGCAGTGCGTACGGTGCGAACGCGGTCAGGGCGATGCTGTTGCCGAGGAACCACACGTTCACCGATGCAGCCATGGGGGCAAGCGTGCGGTGCGAGTAGGTCCACCGCAGCCCTTCGACGATGTCGTGGCCGAGGTGGCGTCCGCCGGGGCGGCGCTCCGCCTTCGGTTCTTCGACCCTGATGCGGCTGAGCAACACGGCACTCACGAGGTATGCGACCGCGTCGATGAGGATCGCGATCGGCGCGCCGAGCCAACTCACGATCGCTCCGCCGAGGGCCGGCCCCGTCGTCTGCGCGACGGTACCCGCCTGACCGAGCCGGGCGTTGGCCGCGACGAGCTGATTCCGCGGGACGAGCCGGGGCAGCATCGGCTGCGCAGCCGAGTCGGCGATCAGCGTGAGCGCGCCGAAGAGCAGGAACAGCGCGCCGAACGACCAGACGGTCAATGTGTCGGTGATCCACAGCACGGGGATCATCGCGAGTACGAGCGCGCGGCCGATGCTCGCGAAGACCATGGCGGGCTTACGGCGCCATCGGTCCATCAGGGCACCGACGACCAACCCGAAGAGCAGGTAGGGCACCACGTTCGCCGCGTTCAGCAGACCGATCTCGAACGGCGAGGCGTTCAGCGTCGTCACGATCAGCACCTGGAACGCGACGATGCTCAGCGAGCCCGTGAAGGCGCCGAGCGTCGACGACGACCAGAACAGCGCGAACGCGGGAAGCCGCAGGACCTCGCCAGGTCTGTCACTCATCGCCGGTGCCCCCCATCGTGCCGTCAGCCTATTGCGCGCCCGCGACCTGCGGAGGCGGGGAGCGGAGATCGGATGCCGCGGGCGCGGCGCGTGTGCACGAGACGCGCCGCGGAGTGCCGCGATCGTCTCCGCTTTTCCGCCTCGGAAGTGCCAGAGTGTCAGGCGGAGGTCGTCATGGGTGAAGCAGTGCTGTGGGGCGTGGTCGCGGCATCCCCGCTGTTCGTCGGAGCGGCGCTCGCGATGCTGCGGAAGTGGCCGCCGCGCTGTCTCGGCATCGTCCTCGGCTTCGGTGCCGGCGCGCTGATGGCATCCATCGCCTTCGAGCTCTGGGAAGAGGGTCTGGAGCGCGGCGGTGCCGTCCCGCTTGTCGCCGGAGTCGCGGCAGGAGCCCTCGCCTACTACATCGCCGCCCGCATCCTCGATGCTCGGGCGGCCAAGAAGAAGGGCGAGGCGGGCGGTGGCCAGCTCGCCGTCGGCGCCTTGCTCGACGGCATCCCCGAGCAGCTCGTGCTCGGCATCGGCCTCGCCTCCGGAGAACCGGTGAGCATCGCCCTCGTGGTCGCCATCCTCGTGTCGAACCTGCCGGAGTCGATCGGCTCGGCCGCCGACCTACTCGAAGGCGGCATGGCGAAGTCGCGGGTGCTGCTCCTCTGGGCCGGGGTCGCGGTGGTCTGCGCTCTCGCCACCGTCGCGGGTTTCGCCCTGGCCACGGTCACCGGCGACGCGTTCCGCACCGCGGCGAGCGGCTTCGCGGCCGGCGCTCTGCTCGTGATGCTCGTGGACTCGATGGTGCCCGAGGCGCAGTCGAA
>JAESFY010000344.1_pt1 | contig 11488 bp, 12 predicted proteins | sample 9266201 | NCBI WGS metagenome assembly JAESFY01 (sample SAMN14515071, study PRJNA621656) | algae metagenome | isolation source: Nodosilinea sp. WJT8-NPBG4 and co-occurring heterotrophs from soil, lower... | place: USA: Pinto Basin, Colorado Desert, California | collected 2006-05-27 | reverse complement strand
GGTCTCGTATGCAGAGGGCCCGATGGGCTTCTTCTGAGCTCGCCCCGGGCGGGCGCTGCATCCTCAGCGTCCGCCCGGAACCAACAGCACTCGGACTATCTGCAGGAAGGCGCGGACCATGGTGAGCATCGGCACGTATCATCGGGTCGACGTGACGGAGGCCGCGGCATCCCTCGTCCGAGATCTCACGGTGCAGCATGGTCCGCTCATGTTCCACCAGTCGGGCGGATGCTGCGACGGTTCCTCGCCCATGTGCTACCCCGTGGGGATGTTCATCACGGGACCCGGGGACGTTCTGCTGGGTGCGCTCGACGTCGGGCTCGATGCCCAGGTCGAGGTCTTCATGTCGGAGTCGCAGTTCGAGTACTGGAAGTACACGCACCTCACGATCGACGTCGTGCCCGGTCGTGGCGCGGGCTTCTCGGTCGAGGGTCCGACGGGGATGCGGTTCCTGATCCGCTCGCGGATGTTGAACGACGCGGAGTTGGAGTATTTCGGGCTGGCTCCGTCGGCGAGCGGCCGATCGGCTGACTGATGCCCAACCGGCTGGCGACTCGCCGTCGATCGGTCAGCCATTCGTGAAACGGCCAGTCATCCGGGACGGATGCAGGAGACGATGAAGCGATACGGAGTTCAGCCGAACTGACCTCTTGACGGCCGTCAGTACGTCATGCCCATCGCCGCTTTCACCTCGTCGAGCGTGTCGTTCGCGATGGACTGCGCGCGCTCGTTCCCCTCTCGGAGGACCGCAGCGGCGTCGGCCACGGTGAGAGCGGCACGACGGGCGCGGTGGTCTGCGAGGAACTCGTTCACCGCCTCGGTCGTGAAGCGCTTGAGCGCACCCGCTCCCGCCCCACCGACCTCATCCGCGATCTTCTCCGGAGTGAGGTCGAGAACGACCGCCGCCGTTGCGAGCAGCCCCGATACTCCAGGCCGATTCGCGGGGTCGTAGGTGATCACGCGCTCCGAATCGGTGGGGGCGCGCCTGATGGCGTCGGCGGTCTCATCGGCCGTCATTCCGAGAGCGATGGCGTTGCCGTAGCTCTTCGACATCTTGCGGCCGTCGAGGCCGGGAAGCTCAGGCGTGTCGGTGACCAGCGCGGCAGGCTCGGGGAACACGCTGCCGTAGCGCTCGTTGAAGCGACGTGCGATCGTGCGGGTCATCTCGACGTGCGGCAGATTGTCTTTACCCACAGGCACGAGGTTGCCCTTGCAGAAAAGAATGTCGGCCGCCTGATGCACGGGGTAGTTGAGCAGCAGGCCGCTCAGGGCCCGACCAGATGCCGCGAGCTCGGCCTTGACCGTCGGATTGCGGTGCAGCTCTGCCTCGCTGACCAGGCTGAGGAAGGGGAGAAGCAGCTGGTTGAGGGCGGGCACGGCCGAGTGAGTGAAGATCGTGGTGGAGGTCGGATCCAGACCGGCGGCGAGGTAATCGAGGACCGCGCCGTACACGTTGCCGCGCACATCACCGACCGAGTCGCGGTCGGTGATCACCTGGTAGTCGGCGAGGATGACAAAGGTCTCCACACCCACGGATTGCAGACGGACTCGCTCGCGGATGGTGCCGAAGTAGTGGCCGAGATGCAGCATTCCCGTCGGGCGTTCTCCGGTGAGTACCCGGTACTGCTCGGGATTCCGCTCGACCGCCTCCCGGAGGTCGGGCATGCGGGCGAGGGTTGCGGTGAACGAGTCCATGATCTGCTCCTGAGTCGAAGGAGCTGCACGGACATGGTTCCGCGGAGGGTCGCGGGCTGCCGTGCAGCCCGCGCGTGAATGCGTTACGGCTGCTCCGGCAGCCACCACGACGAAACGGTGAAACGCATAGGTCGAGGATAGCGACCGGCGACGGTCGAGGCGAGTCCCGAGCCCTCGCCCTACGGGAGTCGTCTGCGGCCACTTGGCTGGACGATGCTCGCCTGGCCGCGGACACGCCGTCGATTGGGCAGCCATCCGTGAAACGGCCAGCCATCCGGGACGGAGGTGGAGACGGGCGGCGTCAGCGGGGGAGGCGCGGAACCGCGTCGACCAACGCCTGCGTGTACGGGTCCTGCGGGGCGTGCAGCACGGATGCCGTCGCACCCTGCTCGACGACGCGACCGTTCTGCAGCACGACCGTGCGGTCGCAGGCTGAGGCGATGGCGGTCAGGTCGTGCGACACCATCACGAGCGACAGGCCGTTCTCGCGACGCAGTCGGTCGAGCAGCTCGAGCACCTGCACCCGCGTGGTGACGTCGAGAGCGCTCACCGGTTCGTCCGCGAGAAGCACGCGGGGGCGTGAGACTACGGCCCGCGCGATGGCGATGCGCTGACGCTGCCCTCCGGAGAACTCATGCGGGTAGCGGCGCGCGGTATCACCCGGGAGTCCGACGGATTCGAGCGCCTCGGCGATACGGCGCTGCGCGTCGGCACCGGATGCCAGGCGCAGTGACCGGAGCGGCTCACCGATGATGCGATCGATGCGCTGCCGGGGGTCGAGCGACGAATACGGATCCTGAAACACGGGCTGGACGCTCGCGCGGAAGCGACGCATCTGCGCGCGGTCGCGCAGCGACAGGGGAGCGCCATCGAACAGCACCTGCCCCTCGCGCGGTGCCGCGAGCCCGAGCAGCAGACGCAGGATCGTCGATTTGCCCGCGCCCGACTCGCCCACGAGTCCGAGGGTGTCACCCTCGTCGAGGGTCACCGAGATGTCGTCGAGCACCCGCCGGGATCCATAGGCGAAGCCCGCGCCGCGCAGTTCGAGAAGGCTCATCGCTCGCCCTCCCCGGCATCGAGGAACGCGTCGAGTGCGCGGGCACTGTCGACCAGCATCCGCGTGTACGGCTCTGCCGGATTCTGCAGCACCTGTCTCACCGCCCCCTCTTCGACGACAAGCCCGTCGCGCAGCACGACGATGCGGTCGACCATGCGCGACACGACGGCGAGATCGTGGCTGATGAACAGCAGCGCCATTCCTCGCTCGGCGACGAGCCGCTCGAGCAGGCCCAGCACGGCATCCTGCACCGTCACGTCGAGGGCCGTCGTCGGTTCGTCTGCGATGAGCAGCTGCGGCTCGGCGGCGAGGGCGATCGCGATCGCGACCCGCTGGCGCTGACCGCCCGAGAGCTCGTGCGGGTAGGCGCGGGCGATGCGCGGGTCGGTGAGAGAGACCTCGTCGAGCGCTGCGGCGACCGCGGAGTGCAGCTCCGCTCCGCGCAGACCGAGATGGCGGCGCAGCGGCTCGGCGATCTGCCGACCGACCTTCATCAGCGGATCGAGTGCGGTGAGCGGCTCCTGGAATACGATCTGCGCGACGGGTCCTCGGAGCGGGCGGAGGTCGGCATCCCGACTGCCGATGACCTCGTGACCGTCGAGCAGGACCGAGCCGGACGAGACGAGAGAATCCGGCAGCAGTCCGGTCACCGCGAGCGATGTGAGCGACTTGCCCGACCCGGACTCGCCGATCAGCCCGAGGCGCTCGCCGGATCCGAGCGAGAACGACACATCGCGCACGAGGGTTCCCGCATCAGAGCGCACGGTGAGGCCTGAGACGTCGAGGATGCTCATCGGCTCCTCCTGCGGGTCGGGTCGGCGAGGTCGCGCAGGCCGTCGGCCAGGAAGTTGACTCCCAGCACCAGAGCGATGATCGCGATGCCGGGCGCGATGGCGCCGACTGGAGCGGTCAGGACGGTGCCCTGCGCCTCCTGCAGCATGCGACCCCACGAGGCGTTGGGCGGCGGAGCGCCGAGTCCGAGGTACGACAGGCTCGCCTCGGCGAGCACGGCGGCGCCGAACTGCAACGCCAGACTGACGGCGAGGGTGGGCGCGATGTTGGGCAGCACGTGCTGCCACACGATGCCGAGCACGCCCGTGCCGCTCGTGCGCGCTGCGGTGACGAACTGCTCCTGCAGCACGCGGCGGGAGAGGATGCGGGTGAGGCGCGCGACGACCGCAGACATCGCGAGGCCGATCGCGAGCACCGCCGACCACAGCGACGCTCCCTGCACCGCGACGACGAGCATCGCGAGCAGCAGCACGGGGAACGCGATCACGACGTCGAGTCCGGCCGAGAGGGTGTCGTCGACCCAGGGGCGGGAGAACGCGGCGATGAGGCCGATGATCGTGCCGAGCACGGCCGCGATCGCGACCGAGCAGGTGCCGACGATGAGCGCGATCCGCGCACCCCACATGAGCTGCGAGAGCAGGTCGCGACCGAGACGGTCGGTGCCGAGCAGGTGCAGGGCGCTCGGGCCCTCGAGTCGGCTGCCACTGGTGTCGGCGAGCGGATACGGCAGCCAGAACAGCGAGACCAGTGCGATCAGCACGATGGCTCCGGTGAGCACGAGACCGATGAGCAGGGTCGCCTTCGGCCGCCTTCTCACGGGGACGGAGCCGGTGATCAGCTGCTCGGCGACGCGGCTCATCGGTTGCCCGAGACGCTCGTGCGCAGACGCGGATCGATCAGACGCTGCACGATGTCGGCCGCGAAGCCGACCAGCAGCACGAAGAGGGTGCTGACGACGAGGACTCCCTGGATGACCTGGAAGTCGTGCTGCTCGATGGCCGCCAGCAGCAGACTGCCGAGCCCGGGGAGAGTGAAGACGCTCTCGACGACGACCGCGCCGAGAAGGGTGGTGGACAGCTCGATGCCGAGGATCGCTACGACCGGCACCGCGCCGTTGCGCACTCCGTGCCGCAGCAGGGCCTCGCCCATGCCTGATCCTCCGGCGCGGGCGGTGCGCAGGTAGTCGCTGCCGATCACGTCGAGGGTGGCCGAGCGCACGTAGCGGCTGAGGGAGGCGCTCATCACGATCACGATCGTGATCACCGGAAGCGCGAGCGAGCGCAGCGCGTCAGCCGGATCCTCCCAGTCGTCGCGGGGAAACCCGCCGGACGGCAGCAGGCCGAGTCCGAGAGCGAAGACCCAGACGAGCACGACGCCCACCCAGAAGACGGGGACCGCGACGCCGAGCTGTGCGAATCCCGAGAGGGCGATGCCGTACCAGCGGTCGGCCTTCACGGCCGCGGTGATGCCGATCACGAGGGAGACGAGCAGCGCGGCGGTGAACGCGATGAGCGTGAGGGGAAGGGTCACGGCGAGGCGGTCGGCGATGTCGGGGCCGACGGGACGGGAGCTCAGGAACGACTCACCGAGATCGAAGCGCAGCAGCTGGCCCGCCCAGGTCGTGAACTGCTGCAGAAGAGGCTGATCGGAGCTGACCTGCGCGCGGGCGGCGGCGATCTGCTCGGGGGTGGCGTTCACCGAGAGCAGGGCGTTCGCCGGGTCACCGGGAAGCAGCCGCAGCAGCACGAAGATCGCGATCATCGCGACGACGAGCGACACCACGAGGAAGGCGAGACGGCGGATCAGATAAGCGAGCATGTCTGTTCAGGATGTGGAGGGGGATGCCGACGCGCGGCATCCCCCTCGCGCGTCAGGACTTGACGATGTCGTAGGCGAAGAACTGGGAGTTCAGACCGTTGACCGGGTACCCGCTGAGGTCGCTCGAGGCGACCACGATCTGCGGGTAGAGGTACAACCATACGCTCGCGGCATCCTCGGCGATCTTCTCATTGACCTGCTTCAGCAGGGCCGTCTGCTCGTCGGTCGTCGCGGCCTGCTCGGCCTCGGCGACCCACTGCTGCACGTCGGCGTCGTTGTAGCCCCAGTAGAAGTCGGGGTTGCCGTACCAGACGACGTCGCGGTCGTTCACGTGCTCCTGCAGAGTGGCCTCGAAGTCCTGCTCCTTGAACACCTTCGTGTACCACTCGTCGGCGCTGATCGTGTTGATCTCGACGGTGATCCCGACCTCGGCGAGCTGCGACTGCAGGAACTCCGCCACGGCGGGGTGCGGGTCGTAGCTCGGGGTGTCGAGCGTGAACGTGAAGCCGTCGGCGAAGCCGGCCTGAGCGAGCAGGTCCTTCGAGAGCTCGACGTCGTACGGGTTCACCTTCGTGAGGTCCTCGTACCACGGGTCGGTCGGCGGCACCATCGATCCGATGAGGGTGCCGTAGTCGCCCCAGATCGACTCGAGGAGCTTCTCAGTGTCGATGGCCGAGTAGATCGCCTTGCGCACGAGTGGGTTGTCGAAGGGGGCGACCCGGTCGTTGAACGCGAGCAGCTCCTTCGTGGTCGAGGTGCCCTCGCTCACGACGTAGTCGTCGGAGTCGAACTGCGTGAGCGAGTCGGGGCTCTGCACACTGGTGATCACGTCGATCTCTCCGGTGACCAGAGCGTTGTTCTCGGCGGTGGCGTCGGTGAAGTAGGTGTAGACGACCTCGGCGTTCTTGGCCGGCTCGCCCCAGTAGTCGTCCCAGCGCTCGAGGGTCAGGGTCGAGCCCTTCTTCCACTCGTCGAGCGTGTAGGGACCGGTGCCGTCTTCCTTGCCCGTGATGTCGCCCGCCTCGTCGTTCACGATCCAGACGTAGCTGAGGTTGTACAGGAACGAGATCGACCGCTGCGACAGCGTGAACACGACCGTCTGGTCATCGGGGGTCGCGATGTCGGCGATGGTCTTGAAGCTCGACTTGCGGGCCGAGACCGAGTCCTCGGCCGTGACGGCCTCGATGCTCGACTTCACGTCGGCCGAGGTCAGCGGGTCGCCGGAGTGGAAGGTCACGTCATCGCGCAGCGTGATCGTGTAGGTGAGTCCGTCGTCCGAGACCTGAGCGTCCTCGGCGAGAAGCGGCTCGACCTCACCGTCGTCGGTCAGGCGGTAGAGGCCTTCGTAGACGTTGCCGGTCAGGGACTCGGTCACGCCCTGGCCGCCGCCCTGGGTGTTGCTGAGGTTGGTCGGCTCGTACAGCGACCCGATGAAGATCGTCGCGTCTTCGCTCGAGGTGTCGTCGGTGGCTCCCGAGGCGCAGCCGGCCACGAGGGCGAGCGTGGCCACGGCGCCGAGCGCGCCGAGAATTCGGGTTCTTCTCATGAGTGCTCCCAGGGTGAGGGTGTGCGGCGTCACGCCGCGTAGATGTCGAAGCCGTCGCGGAACACGACGTTCTTCTCGCCTGCTCGGATAGGCAGGGGGAAGCGGTTGGATGCCGGCGGCAGCGGGCAGTTGTACTGGGCGCTGAATCCGCACGGCGGCACGAAGGCCCTGTTGAAGTCCAGGACGACGGCGCCCTCGTCATCGCGCAGCTCGACGAACAGGAAGCGTCCGGATCCGTAGGTCTCCGAGCCGTTCGTCTCGTCGCCGAACACGAGCAGCAGCGTGCCGCCGTCGTCGAACGCGGCCAGGTCGTACTCGCGCCCGTCGAGCTCGAAGTGGATGTCGCCGGGGACGGCGAGCTCGCGCGTGCCGCCGTTGTCGCGGATGTGCTCGAACGACACCCGGCGATCGCCGGACACCGGCGTGAAGTGCCCCTCGAGCACCCAGGCAGGGTCGTACTCATAGGTGTCGATGCGGTCGAAGGCGCGGATCGCGGGCGCATCGGCATCCCACAGGCGCAGTCCGTGCTCTGCCGCACCAGTCTCGATGTTCGTGCGCTGGATCGGCGTCACGGTCACCGTGGGGGCCGCTGCGCTCTGCTCGGCATCGAGGTCGGGGCGCTCGCCGGTCCACCGGGTCTCGATGAGCGCGAGGTTGCCCGTCGCGGACGTGACGGAGGCACGGCGCTCGGCCTGCCACTGGGTGTGATCTTCGTGTTCGGACATCACCTTCCATTCTGTTGCATGCAGCAGGAGGTGGGGCCGAGACCGTCACTCGGGGTAACGCTCTGTGGAGACGCGTGAGGCGGTTCGCGGGCATGCACGAAAGCAGGACCGGAACAGCGCTCAGGACTCGCATTTCGTGCCTCGTCGCGCGGGATCCGACGCAATCGGTTGAGTGCCTCCGCGACGCAATGGGATGCAACGTACACCGGTATACCATTACTTATACGCGCAGAGTCGTCAGTCCCCAGCTGACCCGCGCGTGTGGACGTTCAATCGTCCTGCGGAGGGAGAGTCAGATCTTCTTCTGATCCCGAGGGGGGATGGGGTGGGAGCGCTGATCCCCAGTCAGCACCCACCCCCACAACCCGCCTCGGGGGCGAGCCTCAGAGCGATCTGGACCAGAACCAGAACAGCGCGAAGCCGATGATGAACACGATCGGCACCCACTGGAAGCTGCGCTTGAGCCTGCGTCCCTCGCGGGCCACGCCCGGCGGGGGAGCGAGCAGACCTGCGGGGGCTGCGAAGGGAAGGCTCGCACTCGCAGCAGTCGCGGCGACGACCGGCGAGGAGGATGCCGTGGTCGAGCCCGGATTCTCGAGCAGCAGACGCTCGTCTCGCCATCGCTCCCACTGATCGAGCTTGGTGATCAACGCGCCGACGGCGCCGAACAGCCACGCCCAGGTCGCGGGATCGAGCGTCGACACCCTGCGCTGCGTGTAGAGGAACAGCCAGTCGTCGACGATCTCGACGTCGAGCTCGGCGGCGTTGTCGATGAACCGGGCCATGATGTCGGGGGTGAACAGATACAGCGCGTCCCGCTCGTATCCTTCAGGGCAGTAGAGAGTGAAGTAGTCGTCGAAGTCGCCTTCGAGCGACAGCCGCTGCTCCTTCTGGAAGGACGCCGGCAGGTTCGACCCGAATCCGTTGTTGCCCTTGGCGTCGAGCACGATGTTCGGCAGCGGCACGTCGAGCTTCACCGCGACATAGCCCCAGCGGTAGGTGGTCGAGCTCTTCCCCGACTTCACCGTGTACTGGTAGTTGCCGAACTCGACGAACCGCGGCGACGTGCCGCGAACGAGATCGGTCGACATGCGCGAGCCGCCGAGGCTGAAGATCATCCCCGGCAGCGCGGGGGCGGTGACCTTGCCCTCGTACGACATGCCGTTCGCCTGCGCGAAGCGGTGGAGGCGGTAGCGCGTGACTCGCGCGCGACGCCATCCGATGACACCGCCGATGCCGAGGATGAGGCCGAAACCGCCGAAGATCAGCAGGCCTACGGTCGCGAACCCGGATCCGCCGGGCGTGGAGGCCATGCTGACGATGGTCGCGACGATGACGGGGATGCCGATCACGCCCATGAGCACCAGGACGACGATGCCGATGACCGTCGAGACCGACGTGTCGGAGGCCCCGCGCGCTCGCAGCTCCGCGGCGAACGCGGTGACCGCCTTCGGGTCGACCGGCTCGGTGAGCGGCGCGGCGTCGAAGGCGGGCCCCGAGTGCGGTTGCGGAGTCGTCATCGGTTCACCTCGTCGGCATCCCAGGTGAGGTCGGCGTTCTCGGGGATCCGGAACGCTTCGAGCCGTTCGTCGGCGCAGATCGCGGCGACCAGCGCGGCCGACCCGGCCACGATCGTCGAGTCGTAGTCGATCTCGCTCACCATCACCCAGGCATGGTCGTCCGGCCACAGGATGCTCGGGGTCTGCGCTGACGGAGCGAAACCGTGCTCCTCACCCGGTCGGTCTCGCCACGGGACATCCAGCACCCAGTCCTGCTTCGCGAAGTCGCTGATCGCTCCGCTGAAGAGCACGTGATCCCGGTCGGGGAGACGGAAGCGCGGGCCCTCCGAGATCTCGCGCGACAGGATGCCCTCCTGCCAGGTCTGCTTGCGGAAGACGTTGTTGAACGGATCCTTCACGCTGCGATCGAGCATCGCCTGATGATTCGGGTCATCACTGAACGGGATGAAGAGGCGGGTGGGGCTGTGCCCCATATGACCGATCAGAGCGCCCCGGCCTTCCCAGAGCGCCGCGAAGCCGGCATCCGGTGTCGTGGTGTGTGCGGTGAGATGTGAGGCGATGACGGAGAGCATCTCGGGTGCGATCTCACCCTCGATCGGACCCGTGAACTCGCGCCCGTCCGGGGAGATTCGCGTGCGCCAGTCTCCTTCCGTCGGAGTGCGTACGATGCGCTGCCACTGCGCCAGCGGGTGCAGGGTGGTGCCGAAGGCGGATGCCGTCTCGGCCCAGGTCCCAGGTTCATCGATGAACCTATCGATCAGCGCCAGTCGCTCCGCCTCCGACATCTCGTCGTACTCGTCGTAGGTCGGCACCGGTCGATCGGGAAGCGAGCGTACCGTCGCGGGGTGCAGGATGCGGGCATAGGCGGGGAACCCGTGCGGAACCACCGCGTGCATCGTCGCGTTCCATGGATCGTCGAGGCGCTCGCGCAGCCAGTCGCCGGCCGAGGTGTCAGACATCCAGTGCATGCGACCCACGGTACCTGCGAGATATCGGTTCACCCATGGACGCGGCGAAAGTGCGGCACTCGACCTCGAGCGAGCGGTCAGACGAAACGCGGCCGCCCTACGGCATCCGTCGCGGTTTCGTCTCATCTCGCGCACCCGTCGAGGAGCGGATCCAGACGGTTCACGATGGGGGCCGAGAGATGCCGATCCGCCCTCCATAATCGGAGGGTGAGCTCGACTGCAACCATTCCCTCTCTCGACGGCCGCCGGTTCCGGATGGTCTCGTCGACCACCTCGGTGGTCGACGCCGAATCACCCAGCGAGTTCGTCTACTGGGAGAAGGACGGTGCGATCTGGGGCGACTACTCCGGTGACACCGTCACCTTCGGGCGCTTCGTCGGCACCCGCACCGGCGACACCATCTGGGTGTCGTTCGTGCACGTGCTCGTCGCAGACGGCACCGTGGTGACCGGAGACGGCGAGAGCCAGCTCGAACTCACCGACGACGGTCGCATCCGACTCGTCGAGCACTACGAGATGCACGGACTGCCGCAGCTGAGCGTCTGCGAAGAGGCCGCAGCGGCCTGAGAGCCGACGCGGTCAGCGCGGCGGAAGCATGTCGCGACCCGGCGTCGCCGGTGTCCATCGCGTCATTCCCAGCGGCGTCGCCAGGTCGCGCTCCGGCAGGTCGCTCGGCAGCAGGAACGACCGCCGGATCACCTCGTCGAGCACGACGACGCTGACGACCGTGCGCACCTCGGGCAGCTGTGCGATGACGCCGGTCGTGAACTCGTGCACACCGCTCACGTCGACCGCGCGGATCAGCAGCATGGCGTCGTGCTCGCCCGTGGTGATGGCACACCACTCGACATCGGGCATCTCGAGCACGCTCTCGCGGAACGATGCCCAGGCCTGGGGGTGCACGGTGACGAAGACGAGCGCACCGATCGACAGCCCCGCCTTGGACTGATCGACACGCGCGCTGAAGCCGGTGATCACCCCGTCCTGCATCAGGTTCTCGACGCGGGTGTAGGCGTTCGCGCGGGAGATGCCCACGGTCTCGGCCAGCGCGGCGATCGAGATGCGACCGTTATCACGCAGCGTCTCGAGGATTCTGTATCCGATGTCGTCCAAGGGGGCGGCACTTCGTCCAGTTTGCCTCGTGGCTTCGTCGCTCTTGGTGGACACAATGCTCCTTACGGGCGGGGTCTTGGACAGACTGTGATCACGTCTGCATTCTTTCTGGACACATAGTCCCATACAATGCGAATCTGATCACCGGTCGTCCACCCGGCGTCGACCGAACCCGATGAAACTCCTCGCCCCCTGGAGGCCCACATGTCGTCACGTCGCAGCACGTCCGTCATCGCGATCGGAGCGGTCGCGCT
>JAESFY010000343.1_pt1 | contig 11526 bp, 13 predicted proteins | sample 9266201 | NCBI WGS metagenome assembly JAESFY01 (sample SAMN14515071, study PRJNA621656) | algae metagenome | isolation source: Nodosilinea sp. WJT8-NPBG4 and co-occurring heterotrophs from soil, lower... | place: USA: Pinto Basin, Colorado Desert, California | collected 2006-05-27 | reverse complement strand
CGCCCCTTTGTGACCGTTCCTCGCGGGGCGGCTCCCGCGAAAAGGGGCCGGTCGGCAAAGAAGGAAGAGGCCTTCGGCGGGAAACCCGAACGGCTCGCTAGGCTGAACGGGTGATCATCGGGACCGGCATCGACCTCGTGGACATCCCGCGGTTCGAACGGACCATGACGCGGACGCCACGTCTGCGCGAGCGCCTGTTCGCGGAATCCGAGCGCACCCTCCGACTGCCCTCGCTCGCCGCCCGGTATGCCGCGAAAGAGGCGCTGATCAAGGCGCTGGGCGGTTCCGACGGCGTGCACTGGACCGAGATCGAGATCGCATCCGAACCGTCAGGCAAGCCGCACTTCGTCCTCTCCGGGTCCACGGCCGCGGTGGTCGAAGAGCGCGGCATCCTCGCCCTCCATCTGACACTCACCCACGACGCCGGTCTCGCCGCCGCTTTCGTCGTCGCCGAAGGAGCGCCGCTGTGACCGTCCCCTTCCGCGAAGCGACCGTCGAACTCGACGCGATCGCCGACAACGTGCGCCACTTCCGCCGGCTCACCGGCGCCGAGGTCATCGCGGTCGTCAAGGCGAACGCCTACGGCCACGGAGCGGCAGCATCCGCGGTGGCCGCGCTGTCGGCCGGTGCCACGAGGATCGGCGTCGCCGAGATCCCTGAGGCGCTCGAGCTGCGCAGGCAGGGCGTGCACGCGCCGACCATGGCGTGGCTGCACGCGCCGGGGGAGAGGTTCGAGCGTGCTGCCGCCGAGGACATCGAGCTCGGCATATCGACCTTCGACCAGCTCGAGGCAGCCGGCGCCGCCGCCTCTGTCGATCGTCCCGTGGGCGTGCACCTGAAGTTCGAGACCGGGCTCTCGCGCAACGGCATCGCTCCGGCGGACTGGGGGCGGGTGCTCGCGGAAGCCGCACGACTCGAACGGATCGGCAGGCTGCGCATCATCGGCCTCTTCAGTCACCTTTCGAACACCTCGCCCGACGACGACAGGGCTGCCCTCGCGCGTTTCGAGGAGGGCGTCGCCGCTGCTGCAACATTCGGCATCCGGCCGGAGATCCGCCATATCGCAGCGACAGCCGCGGCGATCGATCATCCTGAGATGCGACTCGACGCCGTGCGGATCGGCATCGGGATCTACGGACTGTCTCCGTTCGACGACCGCAGTTCGGCGGAACTCGGCCTGCGACCGGCCATGACTCTGCGCGGCGCGATCGCGGCCGTGCGCCGAGTGCCCGCCGGAGCCGGCGTGTCCTACGGCTATGACCACCGCACCGAGCGCGACACCACCCTGGTGCTCGTCCCGCTCGGCTACGCCGACGGCGTCCCGCGCAGCGGATCGGGCAAGCTGCCGGTCTCGATCGCCGGTCGGCGCTTCCAGAACGTCGGCCGTGTCGCGATGGACCAGTTCGTCGTCGACGTCGGCGATGCTCCGGTCTCGATCGGCGACGAGGTGATCCTGTTCGGTGATCCGACCCTCGGCGTGCCGTCCGCTGCGGAATGGGCGGATGCCGCGGGCACGATCGACTACGAGATCGTCACGCGCATCGGACCCCGCGTGCCTCGGCGGACGGCGTGAGCGTCGACGCGGCCTTCCTCGGCCGGCGCGAGATCGCGACGTCCGAGGAGATGGAGATCCTCGGCCGTCGAATCGGCGCGCAGCTCGAGGCGGGAGACCTGCTGATCCTCACCGGCCCTCTGGGCGCCGGGAAGACAACGTTCACCCGCGGCCTCGCCGAAGGCCTGGGAGTGCGCGGGCCCGTGCAGAGCCCCACCTTCGTCATCGCGCGCACGCACCCCTCCCTGGTCGGTCGGGCGCCTCTCGTGCACGTCGACGCGTACCGGCTCGGCTCGGCGGAGGAACTCGACGACCTCGACCTCGACCTCGACCGCTCCGTCGTCGTCATCGAGTGGGGGCGGGGAATGGCCGAAGAGCTCGCGGACTCATGGTGGGACATCGAGCTCGAGCGCCCCGTCGGCGCGGGCGGCGACGTCGATCTCGATCCCTCGGAGCTGGATGCCGACGCACCCCGTACTGTGACCATCTCGAGAGAGGGCGCCCAGTGAGCGTGCCGGCCGAGCAGCCCCTGGTCGCCGTGATCATCGAGGATGACGCCGACGTGCGGTCGCTGCTGGACGAGGTGTTCCGCGCCGCCGGGTTCGAGACCGCGCTCGCCGGTTCCGGTCTCGAGGGCCTCGCTGCCGTCGAGTCGCATCGGCCGGTGATCACCACCCTCGACGTCAACCTCCCCGGCATCGACGGCTTCGAGGTGGCGCGCCGCATCCGCCAGGTCAGCGGCACGTTCATCATCATGCTGTCCGCGCTGTCGTCGGAGTCGGATGTCGTGCTGGGACTCACCTCGGGGGCCGACGAGTACCTCGTCAAGCCGTTCCGGCCGCGCGAGCTCCGCGCTCGGATCGAGGCACTCCTGCGTCGCCCGCAGCTCCCGGATCCGCTCGGCGCGCCGGCGGTACGTGCGCCGAGCGGGGCGATACCGGTGGTGAGCGCGGATGCCACCGTCGCGACGTGGCGGGGCAGAGTGCACCGCGACCTGAGTCTGGATCTCGACACGCGAGTGGTCCTGGTCGCGCAGACGCGGATCGACCTGACGCCGACGGAGTTCGAGCTGCTCTCGATGCTTCTCGACGCGGGGCCGCGCGTCCGCAGCAAGTCGGAGCTTGCGCTGGGACTTCGCGGATCTCCGTCCGAGCAGCAGGGCCCCGTCAGCGAACCCGACAAGAGGGCGATCGAGACCCATATCGCGAATCTGCGCCGGAAGCTCGGTGACAGTCCGACCGAGCCGCGGTACGTGGAGACCGTCCGCGGCGTGGGCTATCGCCTCGCGCTCGAAGACGACGGCGTCCGATAGAAGGTGCTGGTGGGGCCGCGGCTCCCCAGCCGCGGCCCCGACACCGGCGAATCCCCATTCGCGTGGCCCAGCGCCTGCGAAATCCCCAGTCGCAGAATCAACCCCTCACAAGAATGTTAGGGCGGTGAACCCGCCTCAAGAGCACAAAGACCCGATCTTTGAGTAATCTTGCGTGAAAGCTGAGGATCGACCGGAGGGGCGGGCGTTCATGATCCGCACGGTCTCGATCTGGCGATGGCAGCTGGTGTTCACGGGCAGCGTGGTGGCCATCCTCGTGATGGTGGCGGCGTTCACCCCGGACGCTCTCACGAGTCCGACCTTCGTCGCCGGTCTCGCCCTCGTCGTGATCACCACGATAGCGACGCTCGCGCTGCCGTGGCAGCGGCTTCCGCGTTCGGCGGTGGCCGCCCTCCCTCTGCTCGACGCCCTGGCCGTCGGCTTCCTGACCACGGCGTGGGACCTGCGGCTGGGCCTGCTCTGGGTCTTTCCCGTGACGTGGCTCGCCACGTACTTCACCATGCCGTGGGTGTTCGTCGGCATCCTCTTCATCAGCGCCTGCCTCGCAGTGTTCGCCGAGCCGACCGGTGAACCCGCCGAGGTGCTGCTGCGCGTTCTGACCGTGATCATCGCGCTCAGCTTCCTCGGGGTGACGGTCCGCATCGGCGCCCAGCGTTCCCGCGCCGCGCGTCGGCTGCTGCAACGCCGTTCGGAGCAGGTCGATCGCGCGGCCGAGCGCGCCGAGACGAACCAGCGGCGCGTCACCCAGATCATCGATGCGCTCGGCGTGGCGCTCGTCGTCGTCACCGGCGACGGCCGCATCCTGCAGATGAACGACGCCTACCGCGCGCTCTACGGCAGAGATCGTTTCGGGCAGGCGCTGCCTTCGGCCGCGGTCGAGTACGACCGACGCCGAGGCGCGGCGCTGCCGCCGGATCGCACGACGCTCGCTCGCGCGGAGCGCGGTGAGCGGCTGCACGACGAGAGCGTCTGGCTCTTCGACAGCGACGGGCGCTGGCGCGCGCTCCAGGTGAGCACCCAGTCGATCGCCGGCGCGACGGAGAAGGACCACATCGCCCTGGTCGTGATCGACGACGTGACGGAACTGCTCGAGGCCGCCGAGGAGCGCCGTGCGCTCGCGGCCGTCGTCTCGCACGAACTGCGCAACCCGCTGACGGCGATCATCGGCCATGTGGACCTGCTGCGGGAGCGGGAGGATCTGCCGGCGCGGGTGACCGCGCAATTGGAGGTCATCGCCAACGCCGGCGAGCGCATGGAGGACCTGGTGGCGAGCACCCTCGACGCGGGCAGACAGGCTCCGGCCGAGCCGTTCGGCGAGGTCGACCTGCGAGAGGTCTTCGAGGCGTCGGCTGCGTCTTTCGCTCCGCTCATCGAGGGTGGAGGGCTGCGACTGGAAGTCGACGGCTCCGACACCCTCCCGATCCACGGTGACGCTTTCCGGCTCCGACAGGTGCTCGACAACATCCTCGGCAATGCCGTCAAGTACACCCCGGCGGGCGGTCACCTCACGGTACGGTTCGAGACGGCGCCGGACGGGCGCGCCGAGGTCTCGATAGCGGACACGGGCGCGGGCATCGGCCCCGACGATCTGCCGCGTGTCTTCGAGCCTTATTTCCGCACCGCGCGCGTCGTGCGCGCCGGCATCACGGGGACGGGACTCGGCATGGGCATCGCTCGAGATATCGTCACGGCGCATGACGGCACCATCGAGATCGCGAGCGCCGTCGGCTCGGGAACGACGGTCACCCTGCGATTCCCGCCGGAACCGAGATCAGCAGAGAAGCAGGTGCGATCATGATCCCCGCCCATCTCTCCCCGGTCAGCGTCGACGGAAACACCGGCATGGTCGCCGTCGTGACGGTCCTCGCCGCACTGGTGCTCGGCCTCGGGACGCTCGCGCGCCCCAGCCGGGCGACGGTCACCTGGGGCGTGGCCTTCGCCGTCAGCATGCTCGCCGCCTACCTCTGGCTCGCCGGACATCACGGGCAGGACGCGCTGCTGCGCGCCACAGCATCCGGACTGCTCCTCAGCTTCCAACCGCTGATCTGGCTCGGTCTGCGCCTGCACAATGGAAAGAGAAGGCTCGCCTGGGTCGCCATCGCCTTTCCGCTGCTGTGCACGGGCGCGCTGACAGTCACGGCGGGAACGCCCTGGTACCTCCCCGCCTTCCATCTGGGCTTCCTCGGGAGCGGCGTGTTCGCCGCGATGGTCGCCTATGAGCTGTTCCGCGACGACCGCGTCGCGCGTGACATCACCCTTCCCCTAGCACTCGCTTCGTGCGGCTTCGCGGTCGTGGCTGTCGTGACGGCCGGGTCGGCTCTGCAGTTCGAGGACGCGAGCGTCGAGGTGCAGCTGAATGCGCTGCGCGGCATCAACTCCGTCGGCACGCTGATCGTGGGCACATGCGCCGCCTTCACACTGCTGCTGATGGTGCGCGTGGCACCGGCGACGCAGACGCGTGCAGACGGTGCCGTCTCATCCGTGCGAGGGAGACTGCAGAAGGCGCGCGCGCAGGGCGACGCGTCGTGGTCGGTCCTCGACATCCGGCTGGATGATCCGCGCGATCTGCGCGAAGCATCCACCGGCCCCGCATTCACCTCGATCGTGGATCGCTTCCACGCCGACGTCGAGCAGGGGCTCCCGGCCTCCGCCGACGTCGACCGCGTCGACCAGGATCGCGCCGTGGTCCTGGTCCCCGGAACCGACGAAGCTGTCCGTGAGCACATCCGGTCGATACTCACCGCCGTGTCCGACATCGACGGCGATTCGCCGGTGCACGACATCCGCGCCTCGGCGAGCATCGGGTGGGCGAGCGTGTCCTCGGTCGGATACGACTACGACGCGCTCGTCTCCGCCGCCGGGAAGGCCGCGCTCCGCGCCCGTGCCGACGGAGGCGACGGCTGGAAGCGCGCTGCTGCTGTCACGGATGCTGCTGTCACCGATGCTGCTGTCACCGATGCTGCTGCCACCGATGCGCGGGGCGCCGAACCTGACTTGCGCTGACGCCCCTTCCCCGTCCGGAACCTCGGTGCGGCGGACTACCCTGGAGAGGTGATCCTCGCCGTCGACACCTCCCTGGGCACCGCCGTCGCCCTCATCGACGCCGACGGATCTCGTCGCGCGGAGGCGGCCACCACGGATCCGCTCGGCCACGCCGAAGTCATCGGCGTCCTGCTCGCTGAGGTGCTCGCCGAAGCGGGCCCGGGAGACATCACGCACGTCGTCGCGGGCATGGGCCCCGGTCCCTTCACCGGGCTGCGCATCGGCATCGCCGCAGCGCGCACCTTCGCCCTCGGCCGCGGCATCCCGGTCGTCGGCGTGCCCAGTCATCTCGCAGCGGCCCTGACTGACCTCGAGACGCAGACCGGCCCGTTCGCGATCGTCACGGATGCCCGCCGACGCGAGGTCGCGATCACCGTTTTCGACGGCACGGATGCCGACGGCATCCCGCACGTCGTCTCCGACACGGTGCTCGTGAAGGCCGTCGACGCCGACGCGCATCTCGGCGGCATCCGCAGGGTCGATGTCGCCGCGCTCTCGGCGACGGATCTCGCCCGGGTGGGTGCCCGTGCCCTCGTGGCCCATCGCACCCTCACCGGTGATGAGCCCCTGTACATGCGCCACCCCGACGTCACCATGCCCGGAGCACCCAAGAAGGTCGGATCGTGACCCTTCGTGCGGCGACACCGGCCGACCTCGACGCGATCATGACGATCGAGAACCGATCGTTCCCGACCGACGCCTGGAGCTCCGAGACCATGGCCGCCGAACTCTCCAGCCCGCACGGCCTCTACCTCGTCGACGAGCACGACGGAGAGGTCGTCGGCTACGGGGGCGTGCGAGCGCTGCAGGGGAGCGCGGATGCCGACATCCAGACCGTCGCCCTCCTCGCCGAGCGCCGCGGAGAGGGCCGCGGGCGCGCGCTGCTCCGTGCGCTCCTGGCCGCTGCTCGTGCTCGCGGTGCGCGCGAGATCTTCCTCGAGGTCAGAGCCGACAATCCGACGGCTGCGGGTCTCTACCTCGCCGAGGGCTTCGAAGAGATCGGCAGGCGCCCGCACTACTACCAGCCCGATGACGTGGACGCGATCGTGATGCGGAGAGATCTGCGCCGGCATCCGCTGACCGCCGACGAAACCGAGGAGGCGAACGCATGAGTGAGCCCCTGGTCCTCGGCATCGAGACGAGCTGCGACGAGACGGGCATCGGCATCGTCCGGGGTCGCACTCTGCTGTCGAACACCATCGCCTCGAGCATGGACGAGCACGCCCGCTTCGGCGGCGTGGTCCCCGAGGTGGCGGCCCGCGCTCACCTCGAGGCGCTGCAGCCGTCGATCGATGCCGCCCTGGCCGAGGCCGGAGTGCGGCTCTACGACCTCGACGCCGTGGCGGTGACCAGCGGTCCGGGTCTCGCCGGTGCGCTCATGGTCGGCGTCGGCGCCGCGAAGGGCCTCGCGGTGTCGCTCGGGAAGCCGCTGTACGCGGTCAACCACCTCGTCGGTCATATCGCCGCCGACATCCTCACCCCGGATGCCGAACCGCTCGAGTACCCCACCATCGCACTGCTGGTCTCGGGCGGGCACACCTCGCTCCTGCACGTGCGTGATCTCACGACCGACGTCGAGCTGCTCGGCGAGACCGTGGACGATGCCGCCGGCGAAGCCTTCGACAAGGTCGCCCGCCTGCTCTCGCTGCCGTATCCCGGCGGCCCCGAGATCGACCGGGCGGCCATCGACGGCGACCCGGACGCCATCCGCTTCCCCCGCGGGCTCTCCCGCGCCTCCGACCTGGCGAAGCACCGCTACGACTTCTCGTTCTCGGGACTGAAGACCGCCGTCGCCCGCTGGGTTGAGCGCTACGAGGCCGATCCGGCGACCGGCGCCACCGCTCTCCCTGTGGCGGACATCGCCGCGAGCTTCCGCGAGGCCGTGGTCGACGTGCTGGTGACCAAGGCTCTCGCCGCGTGCGCCGATCTCGGAGTGCCGCGGCTGCTGCTCGGCGGTGGAGTGATCGCGAACAGGCGTCTGCGCGAGGTCGCCCTGGCGCGTGCCGAGGCGGCGGGCGTGACCGTGCGGATTCCGCCCCTCTCGCTCTGCACCGACAACGGCGCCATGATCGCCGCGCTCGCGGCCGAGCTGATCTCGTCAGGACGCGGTCCCTCGACCCTCGCGTTCGGCGCGGACTCGACCCTTCCGGTCACCGAGATCCAGGTCGCGGAAGCGGTGCCGACATGAGCGACGTCCCGCGCACGCCCGAAGCCGACGGCGCCGCTTCGATCCCGCGCCCGCTCATCGAACCCCCGAGCGGCGACGTCGAGCGGCCGACCGGCGCCACCAGAATCCCCGGCGCTCATCGAGGCGGCTACACGAAGCTCCCGACCGGACCGGTCAGCGTCGAACCCGTGGTGGTGACCGGCCCCGACCTGGACGCCGTCGACGACAGCGACTGGGAACCGACGACAGCGGCCTCGACGATCGACGACACCCGGCTCGCGCCCTGGGCCCTGCTCGCGGCGATCGTGGCGCTCGGGGCCTCCTTCTTCGTCGGCTGGGGGATCCCGGTGGCAGTCGTCTCGGTCGTCGCGGCCATCATGTCGCTACGTCGTCCCGTCGAGAGTCGCGCCATCGCGCGCTGGGCGCTCGTCCTCGGTCTCTGCGCGACGGTCTACAGCCTCGGCTGGCTCGTGTGGGCCGGCATGCAGTTCGAGCGGCTGGGGTAGACGCATGCCGGACGCCGACGATCTCGCAGAGCTGCGTGACCTGCAGGCGCGCGCTTACGGACGCGACGGCGGATTGACGGATGCCGAGGCGCGGCGTCTGGATGAGCTCGAGCAAGCCCATCGTCCCGTCGTGTCGACGAGCGTGCCGGGAGAGCGACCCCTGCCGGCGGACAAGAGTCCGGCTGTGGTCGATCGAGAGCATGTCCCGCTGAGCGCTCCTGCCCGCGAGACCCGCGAGGCCCGCGTGTCCTCCGGCGCCGAGGGCAGCGAGACACTCGATGCCGAGCCGCAGCCGGAGATCCCGCACTCTGTCCGCTCGACGGGTCTCGCACGTTTCCGCCGCGGGGGCATCCTGGCCGCGGCATCCGCACTCCTCCTGGTGGTCGGCGTGGGCGCCGGGTGGGCGATTTTCGGCCAGCGACCTGAGATCGTCTCGCTGACCGCCGATCAGCAGGAGCGGCGGATCGCCCTGGACGAGGAGGGGGCGTTCGACGACGGCTCGCTGCAGGCCGTCGCCGAGGAGGAGGACGCGCTGGTCTGGTACGCGACCCGTGACGACGGCGCGCAGGCCTGCCTGGTGCTCGACATCGCACAGGCATCGTCGGAGTCCTGCCAGGACGCGGACGACACCGGGCGCTTCGGCCTTTCCGTCTCCGTCATGGTGCCGCCGAATGCGGGGAGCGACTCCGAGTCGGGAGTGGCTCCGGGATCCAGCGTGAACGCGACCATGATGCTCTCCACGGAAGGAGAGCCGATGGTCTCCATCCAGCGCTGGACGTCGGACCTCGCCATGATCAGTCAGTTCCAGGGCACCGAGCGCGATCGTGCGGCAGAACTCGTGGAGGACGGCTTCAGCGCCGGTCTGCTGCTCGTCGGAGACTTCCTCAGCGAGCCGGTGTGGTTGGGCACTCGATTCGACGAGGGCGACGCGTTCGTCGAGTACTGCATGATCGTGGACGCGGCAGAGGGCCGCACGGTGTGCACTTCGGAGTTCGATGCGACCGGCCGAGGGGTGTCCACCGACGTCGAAGGAACAGTGGACGGGATCCCGACGACCTGGAATCTCCGCGTCCAGAACACACGAAATCAGACGCCCTATCTGACGATCGCGCAGACCGTCGGCTTCCCCCACCCAGGAGACAGGATGGAGCTCGGCGGGGAGCACGGCGATCCGATCGAGGTCACCATCCCCAGTCAGCCCGAGGGCTGAACCCGCTCAGTCGGCCGCCGCGACACGATCGGCGAGGATCGCCCTGCGCTGGTCGCCGACGCGGACGAGGATGAGTGTCGCCTCGGCGTCGCCGCGCAGCGTGAGCTTCTTCCGGAACGCCGCGGGGTCGATGTCGACTCCGCGCTTCTTGATCTCCAGCCGTCCGATGCCGTTCGCCTTGAGCACCGCGCTGATCGCCTTGGGGTTGGCGGGCATCGTCTCGCGCACCCGGAAGGATTGGACGAAGGGGCTCGTGACGGCGGCATCCGAGGTCAGATACGCGATGCGCCGGTCCAGCATGCCGGCGTCGAGGCTTCGCGCCACGTCCCCGATCAGGCGGGCCCGGATCACTGCGCCGTCCGGCTCATGCAGGAAGGCGCCGAGCTCGCGGACGGGCGCGTCGTCCGCGTCTGCGCCCGAGGTGAGCTCGTGCGAGCGCTCGCCGCGGATCACCAGGGCGGCGCGTCGTACGCCTTCTCGGGCGAGCGCACCGCTCCACAGGACCAGCTCCACGACGCTGCCGTCGGCGCTCACCCACTGCGCCTCGCCCTCGGCGGGGAGCGCTGAGCGGTCGTGCGCGGGTCCGAGCTTGATGCCGGTCGGCCTCCGTGACGCGACGTCGAACGCCCAGTCCAGCGAGGGGGAGTAGTCGTCGGGCGAGACGCGACGGGTCTCGCTGTGGCCCGCGGTGCGACGAGCAGGATCCATCCAGACTGCCCCGGCGTCCGCCCCGGCCTCCGCCCCGGATTCGAGGGCTTGCTCCGCGGTGCTGTGCCGGACGACGACCGTGTCGCCGAACGGCGCGAGGTTGTAGGCGGCGATCACGGAGGTGACTTCATCGGCTTCGACGGCCATGACGTCGAGGCCGGCACCGGCGAAGGCGAGAGAGTCGCCGCCGATGCCGCATCCGAGATCGGCGACCCGCGTGATCCCGACGCTGCGGATCCGCTGCGCGTGGCGTGCGGCGACGGCCAGCCGGGTCGCCTGCTCGAGGCCCGCACGCGTGAAGAGCATCCGCTCGGCGAACGGCCCGAACTTCGCGCTCGCTCGGGAGCGCAGGTGCGCCTGTCCGACCACGGCCGAGACCAGATCGGGCGAATGGCCGGCGGAGCGCAGACGCGAGACAGCGGGAGCGACCTCCGCGGCGCTCTCGATCGGCCCCAGGGCGTCGAGCAGCGCGAGCCCCTCGGGGGTCAGCAGGGCTCGCAGCTCGGACATCTCCACGCACTCAGCCTAATTCCCCGGTCCTCGTCGCCCTGTCCGCGCCCGGCTGGCACTCGCATTGCGTGAGTGCCAGCCGAGCGCATAGACTGGATTAGCACTCTCGGGTTGAGAGTGCGAACAAGTCTTTCGTGTCAGCGTCAAGAAAGAAGAGGTAGACCGTGTCGGTTTCCATCAAGCCGCTCGAGGACCGCATCGTCATCCAGCAGGTCGAGGCCGAGCAGACCACCGCGAGTGGGCTGGTCATCCCCGACACTGCCAAGGAGAAGCCGCAGGAGGGCGAAGTCATCGCCGTCGGCCCCGGCCGCATCGACGACAACGGCAACCGCGTTCCGATCGACGTCGCCGTGGGCGACCGTGTCCTGTACAGCAAGTACGGCGGCACCGAGGTGAAGTTCGGCGCAGACGAGTACCTCGTCCTGTCGGCCCGCGACGTCCTCGCGGTCGTCGTCCGCTGAACCAGCGTTCCTCGGAAGGGGGTCGGATGCCACGGCATCC
>JAESFY010000342.1_pt1 | contig 11614 bp, 11 predicted proteins | sample 9266201 | NCBI WGS metagenome assembly JAESFY01 (sample SAMN14515071, study PRJNA621656) | algae metagenome | isolation source: Nodosilinea sp. WJT8-NPBG4 and co-occurring heterotrophs from soil, lower... | place: USA: Pinto Basin, Colorado Desert, California | collected 2006-05-27 | reverse complement strand
GCCGTCGAGGGGAGCGGCGTCCGAGAAGATCGCCGTGATCGACGAGGTGTCGAGATTGTCGACGAGCGGATGAGTCGCCGTCGCCCCTGCTCGCAACGACACGCGTCCGAAGCGCAGAGGGGCGTGACGGTAGGCTGGTCCGGTGAATGATGCAGAGACCCTGAACAGAGGGCCTCGCGCCTATACGGCATTCATCGGCATCGGCCTGATCGCAGGCCTCCTCTCGGGCCTCTTCGGCGTCGGCGGCGGCACGGTGATCGTGCCGCTGCTCGTGCTCTTCCTGCACTTCAACCAGCGCCTGGGCGCCGGCACGTCGCTCGCCGCGATCGTGCCGACCGCGACCGTCGGCGTGATCTCGTACGCGATCAACGGGTCGGTCGCCTGGATCCCCGCGCTGATCCTCGCAGCGGGCTCCGTGGTCGGCGCGCAGATCGGCACCCGGCTGCTGCCGAAGATCTCCCAGACGGTTCTGCGCTGGTTCTTCGTCGGCTTCCTCGTGATCGTCATCGTCAGCCTGTTCCTGGTGGTCCCCTCGCGCGACGCGGAGTTCGAGCTGCAGCTGCTCAACGCACTCGCGCTCGTCGTGGTCGGCGTAGGCACCGGCGTCCTCGCCGGACTGATCGGGGTGGGCGGCGGCGTGATCGTGGTGCCGGTCCTGATGCTCGCATTCGGCACGAGCGACCTCGTCGCCAAGGGCACGTCGCTGCTCATGATGATCCCGACCGCGATCTCGGGCACGATCGGCAACCTGCGCAACCGCAACGTCGACCTCCTCGCTGCGGCGATCGTCGGAGTGTCTGCCTGCACGACCACCGCGCTCGGCGCATGGCTGGCCACGCTGATCGATCCGCAGGCGGCGAACATGCTGTTCGCGGCATACCTCGTCATCATCGCGGTGCAGATGGCGATGAAGGCGATCAAGGGTCGCAAGAAGAAGGACTGAACGGTCTTTGATCCGGCCTCCGGTCACCGCACTCCGCGACCGAGAAAGTAGGATCGAGGGGTGGCAGTGAACCAAGATCTGGTCGGCCGGGAGTTCCCGCCGACGTCCCCCTACCTCGTCGGACGCGAGAAGGTGCGCGAGTTCGCGCGAGCCGTCTTCGCCGACGCACCGCAGCACACCGACGTCGAGGCTGCTCGTGCAGCCGGTTTCGCCGATGTCGTCGCGCCCCCGACTTTCGCGATGGTCATCCAGGACCACACCCTCCAGCAGCTCCTCGCCGAACCGGACTCGGGCATCGTGCTGGCGCGCACGATCCATGCCGAGCAGAAGTTCGCATACTCTCGTCCGATCGTGGCGGGTGACGAACTCACCGGCCGGCTGCGCGTGACCGGCATCCGCATGATGGGCGGCAACGCCATGATCACCAGCGCAGCCGAGATCACGGATGCCGCCGGCGAGCACGTCGTCACCGCGACAAGCGTGCTGCTGGTCGGCGCCGAAGAAGGAGCAGAGTGATGCCGTTCACCGTCGGAGACGTCGTCGCAGAGCGCACTGTTCATCTCACCCGCGAGTCCCTCGTGCGCTACGCAGGGGCATCGGGCGACTTCAACCCGATCCACTACCGCGACGACATCGCCGCCGAGGTGGGTCTGCCGGGCGTCCTCGCGCACGGCATGCTCACGATGGGCATCGCATCGTCGGTGGTCGTCGCGGCTCTCGAGCCGGGCATGCGCATCCTCGACTACGGCGTTCGATTCACCAAGCCGGTCGTGGTCGACCCGACCGATGGGGCCGACCTCCACGTCATCGCGACCGTCGGAGCGATCGACGAGGAGTCGGCGCGGATCGACCTCAAGGTCACGTTCGACGAGACGACGGTCCTCGTCAAGGCGCAGCTGCGCGTCGCCGCCTGATGGCTGGCGGACTGGTGCACGAGGTCGAGCCGCTCAGGCTTGCGACGTTGACGACCCTCCGAACGGGTGGGGCCCCCGAGCGGATGCTCGAGGCATCGACCACCGACGAACTGACCGATGCGCTCACGGATGTGTGGTCTCGCGGCGACGAGTGGTTCGTCCTCGGCGGTGGTTCCAACATGTTCATCGGTGACGACTCGTTCGAGGGGACCGTCATCCGCATCCTCACCCGCGGCATCGAGGAGCTCCCGTCGCCGCATGCAGGACGCATCCGGCTTCGGGTGCAGGCAGGTCACAGCTGGGACGACCTCGTCGCGTACGCCGTCGAACACGGTTATGCCGGACTCGAGGCGATGAGCGGCATCCCTGGCACCGTCGGTGCCTCGCCGGTGCAGAACATCGGAGCGTACGGGCAGGAGATCCAAGAGACCCTGGTCGAGGTCGAGCTGATCGACGAGGCCACCGGTGAGGTGTCGGTCGTCCCGGCTTCCGAGCTCGGACTCGGGTTCCGAACCTCGGTGCTCAAGCACCACTACGGCAGCGTGCCGCAGCGCCGCGCCGTCATCCTGTCAGTCACGGTCGACCTCCTCGTCGCGGAAGAGCGCATCGTTCGCGGCGAGCAGCTGCGCAGGGCACTGGGCCTCGACTCGGACGCCGCCGTGCCGCTGACCTGGGTGCGGGAGCGGATCCTTGCCACGCGCGCCTCGAAGGGAATGCTGCTCGACGAGAACGACCCTGACACGCATGGCGTCGGCTCGTTCTTCCAGAACGCGATCGTGCCCGAGGTCGTCGCCCGCGCCCTGCCGCCGGAGTGCCCGCGCTGGCCGGTGGCCCCTGATCTCGATGCCGTCACAGTGATCCCGCTCGCCTCTTATGACGGCTACCTGCCTCCCGTGAAGCCGGAGGCCCCAGACGTCAAGGTGAGCGCCGCCTGGTTGATCGAGCAGGCCGGAATCGGCAAGGGGTTCACGCTGCCGAGGTCGCGTGCGTCGGTCTCGACGAAGCACGCGCTCGCTCTCACCAACCGGGGTGGCGCGACCGCGGCCGAGGTCGCGGAGCTCGCACGCTTCATCCAGAGCCGCGTTCATTCCGAGTTCGGTCTCGTGCTGCAGCCGGAGCCCGTGCTGCTCGGCGTCGAGCTCTGATCATCGCGATCCGCGGCACCGCCGTCGCCCGACTGACAACGTCGCCCGTTCGCCGTACACTCGCGGCAAGAGCGGACTGATCCCCTACCTCCTGTTTCCCGGCAACGCGGCCGAAGCGCTGGAGCACTACCGTTCGGTCTTCGGAGGGGAGCTTCAGCTCCTCGACTATGCCGCCGCCGGACGCCACGACGGACCAGGCGACGCGATCGCACACGGACAGCTCGCGGGCCCGGTCGAGCTCGCGGGTGCGGATGCCGGTGCCGACGACGACGCCGTGCAGATGAGCGGGATGTTCCTGTCCCTGCTCGGTACGGCGGATGCATCGACGCTGACGAGCTGGTTCGACCAGCTCTCGGCGGCGGGCCGGGTGATCGACGCCCTGCAGAAACGCCCATGGGGCGACTACGACGGCACAGTCATCGACCGCTACGGCATCCGCTGGCTCATCGGCTTCCACGACGAGGAGTGACCTGGCCCCGCAAGCCGCAGTGCCCTCCTGCGCGACGACGCCCCGCCTGGCAGACGTCAGCCCGAGAGGGCTGGACGGCCAGACGGGGCGTCGTCGGAACGGGCGTCAGCTGAACAGGCGCTGCAGGCGCTGCACCCCTTCGAGCAGCTGGTCGTCGCCGAGCGCGTACGACATGCGGATGTAGCCCGAGGGCCCGAAGGCCTCGCCCGGAACGACGGCGACCTCTGCCTTCTCGAGGATGAAGTCCGCGAGCTCGAGCGAGGTGGTCGGCGTGACGGCGCCCCAGGTGCGGCCGAGCAGACCCTGCACGTCGGGGTAGACGTAGAAGGCGCCGAGCGGGTTGGGCACCACGAGTCCGTCGATCTTCGACAGCTCTGAGACGATCAGGCGGCGACGGCGGTCGAACGCCTCGCGGAACTGCTCGGCCTCGGTCTGCGGGCCGTTGAGAGCGGCGATCGCGGCCTTCTGCGCGACGTTGTTCACATTGCTCGACAGGTGCGACTGCAGGTTGGCGGCTACCTTGATGGCATCCGTCGGTCCGACCATCCAGCCCACGCGCCAGCCGGTCATCGCATAGGTCTTCGCGACGCCGTTGACGAGAATGGTCTGGCCTGCGACTTCTGGTACAGCCTCGACGATCGACGTGGCCTTGACGCCCTCGTAGGTGAGGTTCTGGTAGATCTCGTCCGAGATCACCCAGATGCCGTGCTCGAGCGCCCATGCGCCGATGGCTGCCGTCTCTTCGGCGGTGTAGACGGACCCGGTCGGGTTCGACGGCGACACGAACACGAGCGCGGTCGTGCGCTCGGTGCGAGCGGCCTCGAGCTGGTCGACCGTGACCTTGTAGTCCTGGTCGGCTCCGGCGAACACCTCGACGGGGGTGCCGTCGGCGAGGCGGATCGCCTCGGGGTAGGTGGTCCAGTACGGAGCGGGCAGCAGCACCTCGTCGCCCGGGTTCACCACGGCCTGGAATGCCTGGTACACCGACTGCTTGCCGCCGTTGGTGACGATGACCTGGCTCGGTGAGACCTCGAGCCCCGAGTCGCGCAGCGTCTTCGCGGCGATCGCCTCGCGTAGCGCCGGAAGACCCGGAGCCGGGGTGTACCGGTAGCTCGCCGGGTCGGCGAGGGCCTCAGCAGCGGCGTCCACGATGAACTGCGGCGTCGCGAAATCGGGCTCGCCCGCGGCATACGAGATGACGGGCTTGCCTTCGGCCTTGAGGGCCTTCGCCTTCGCGTCGACCTTGAGGGTCGCGGATTCGGCGATGGCGGAGAGCTTGCGAGAGAGAGGAGCGCGTTCGGTCACGATACGAGCGTACTCGGATCGGAGGCGCGGATGACGGGACCGATGCCGTCAAGAATCCCGGTTCTTGCCGGCCGGAGAGGCGGCTCGTGCTGCTCAGGCGGTCGCGAAGCCGTGCGCTCGCGCGACCGCATCCAGGGTGATGCGTCCGCCCTGGACGTTGAGGCCCTTGGCGAGTGCGGCGTCGTCTGCCGCCGCACGCTCCCAGCCCTTGCCGGCGATGGCCGAGACGTAGGGGAGAGTGGCGTTGGTCAACGCACGCGTGGCTGTCTCTGGCACGGCGCCAGGCATGTTCGCGACGCAGTAATAGATCGAGTCGTGCACCGCGAAGGTGGGATCGTCGTGCGTCGTGGGGTGGGATCCCTCGAAGCATCCGCCCTGGTCGATCGCGATGTCGACGAGCACCGAGCCGGGCTTCATCGCCGCGACCATGTCGTCGGTGACGAGCTTCGGTGCCGCGGCACCGGGGATCAGCACCGATCCGATCACGAGGTCGGCACTGGCGAGTTCCTCGGCGATGTCGTATCGGCTCGACGCGCGGGTCTGGAGAGCGCCGCCGTAGCGGTGCTCGAGCTCACGGAGCCGCGGCAGCGAGATGTCGATCACGGTCACCTGGGAGCCGAGTCCGAGTGCGTTCGCGGCTGCATGCTCGCCGGCGACTCCGCCGCCGATCACGACGGTCTTCGCCCGAGGGGCTCCGGCGATGCCACCCATCAGCACTCCGCGTCCGCCCGCAGAGCGCATCAGCGAGTACGAGCCCATCGTGACGGAGAGACGTCCCGCGATCTCGCTCATCGGCACGAGCAGCGGCAGGCTGCGGTCGGGCAGCTGCACCGTCTCGTAGGCGACGGCGGTGGTGCCGGCGTCGAGGAGCGCAGCGGTCAGAGCGCGGTCTGCGGCGAGGTGCAGATACGTGAAGAGGGTGAGGTCGGAACGCAGGAACCCGTACTCCTGGGCGATCGGCTCCTTCACCTTGATGAGCAGCTCGGCCTCGCCCCAGGTCTCCTCGGCGGTGTCGACGATCTCGGCTCCGGCGATCCGGTAGGCCTCATCGGAGATGCCCGAGCCGACTCCCGCCCCCGACTGCACGAGCACACGGTGGCCCTCGTGCACCAGGCGGTCGGCACCCGCGGGGGTGAGCGCGGTGCGGTTCTCGTTGTTCTTGACCTCGGTCGGCACGCCGATCTTCATCGATCCTCCAAATGACGGTTGCGTGAGTGCATCCCAGAATCGCAGAAACGTCGATGATTCAACAGAATCATTGAAGAACATTCGTTCTGCGGGGGAATCCTGCATAATCGTTCGCATGGAGACGTCCCCCGAGGCCCCGCAGCCGAACACCCTTCGGGCCCCCGCACTCGATGCGATCGATGCGAGGATCGTACAGCTGCTGAGCGCCGATGGGCGGATGACGAACGCCGAGCTCGCCGGCCACCTCGGTGTCGCACCGTCGACCGCCCACGCACGGCTTCGCGCACTCGTCGGTCGGGGAGTCATCACCGGCTTCCATGCGAGTGTCGACGAGCGGATGCTGGGCGCGGGACTGCAGGCCATCATCGGCGTGAGTCTGCGCCCGAGTGCTAGGCGAGAGAGCATCGTCGAGTTCGCCGACCGCGTGCGGGCTCTGCCGCAGGTGATCCAGGTCTTCTTCCTCGGAGGGGACGACGACTTCCTTCTGCACATCGCCGTCGCCGACTCGTCGGAGATGCGGGAGTTCGTGCTCGAGCACCTGTCGGCGCAGAGCAGCGTCGCATCGACGAGGACCAGCATCGTCTTCGACTATCACCGCAACTCGGTGGCCGCGTCGTTCCGCTGACGTCCCTCGATCGGACGCGGGTCGCCTGGCGACGTATGTCAGTCGACGTGAGTGTTCCGGCTGCTCGCCTCGGGCTCGAGGCTCAGGCGCCGAACGACGAGGGCAGTGCGCAGTAGTCTGCGAAGCGGCGCACCGGCTGTTCGGGATCGGTCACATCGACGATCGCAGACGCGATCGAATGCGGCGTCTCGTCGCCGGCGAGCTGCCAGACGATGAAGTTCCAGAGTCCGCGCGCCGTCGTGCTGAGCAGTGCGGTCGGGCCCGAGACGACGAGGACCGCCGCGCCATCGGACTCGGCTCGGAACGGCGCGATGACGTCCGAGCGCAGGGCCTGCTCGTCGCCGTCGGAGCTGTGCTCCCGCTCGACCTTCTGTCCTGCGGATGACAGGGCGACCGCGAGGTCGTCCGCCGCCCTGCGCGAGCGCTCGGCATCCGCGCCGGCGACGACGACCAGTCGACGCCCGCGAGGGTACAGGTGCAGGAACTCGGAGGAGATGTCGGACCACACGTCGCTCATGCTCTCAGGCTACGCCCGATGGTCGTGGCGGGGACCGACAGGGCTCTCCATCGGGCGCGACGGAGCCCCTCGGGCGCCGGTCCCTGGCATCCGAGGGGCTCCGTCATCGGGGTCTCAGCCCTCTTCGACGAGGAACCTGCTGTAGGCGCCGAGCGTCAGGAACGCCGGGAACTCCTCCTGCAGAGCGACATCGCGGAAGACCGATGCCGCATCGTCGAAGCGGTCGCCGTCGTGCCGATCGACCTCGCCCAGGATCTCTGCGATCAGTCCTTCGACGTAGTCGGCGGTGATCGCCGTGCCGTCCTCGGTCGAGCGATCCTGGTGGATCCACTGCCACACCTGCGAGCGGCTGATCTCTGCTGTCGCGGCATCCTCCATCAGGTTGTCGATGGCGACGGCACCGAGGCCCCGCAGCCACGCCTCGAGGTAGCGGATCGCCACAGAGACGTTGTCACGCACGCCTCGAGCGGTGATGGGGCGCCCGATGTGCAGGTCGAGCAGCTGCGACGCGGTCACCATGACCTCGGGGCGCTGACGATCGACCTGGTTCGGGCGGTCGCCGAGCACGGCGTCGAACTCGGCTTGCGCGGTGGGGATCAGGTCGGGGTGGGCCACCCACGTGCCGTCGAAGCCGTCGCCCGCCTCGCGCTTCTTGTCGGCCGAGACCTTGTCGATCGCCCGTGCCGTCACCTCCGGATCCCGGCGGTTCGGGATGAAGGCACTCATGCCGCCGATCGCATAGGCGCCCCGCTTGTGGCAGGTCTGCACGAGCAGCTCGGTGTACGCACGCATGAACGGAACCGTCATCGTGACCTCGCTGCGATCGGGAAGCACGAATCGCGCGCCACGGCCGCGGTAGTTCTTGATGATCGAGAAGATGTAGTCCCAGCGTCCGGCGTTCAGGCCGGCACAGTGATCGCGCAGCTCGTAGAGGATCTCGTCCATCTCGAAGGCTGCGGGCAGAGTCTCGATCAGGACGGTGGCGCGGATCGTTCCGTGCGGGATGCCGATGTACTCCTCGCTGAACGAGAACACGTCGTCCCACAGCTTCGCCTCCTCGCTCGACTCGATCTTCGCGATGTAGAAGTAGGGGCCTCGACCGTTCGCGATGAGCTCCTGCGCGTTGTGCAGGAAGTAGAGGCCGAAGTCGACGAGAGAGCCGGATGCCGCGGTGCGCCGCCCTGCCCGATCGGTGAACTGCAGGTGCTTCTCGGGCAGGTGCCAGCCGCGGGGGCGCATCACGATCGTGGGCGTGCGCTCGGCGGTGACGCGGTACTCCTTGCCCTCGGGCGAGCGGAAGGAGAGCTCGTCGCGGATCGCGTCACGGAGCGACAGCTGCCCTTCGATGACGTTCTTCCAGGTGGGGCTCGTGGCGTCCTCCTGGTCGGCGAGCCACACGCGAGCACCGGAATTCAGGGCGTTGATGGTCATCTTCGGATCCGTCGGACCGGTGATCTCGACGCGACGGTCCTCGAGGCCGGGCCCCGGGCCCGCGACCTGCCAGTCGGCATCCGCACGGATGTGCGCGGTGTCGTCGCGGAACCGCGGGTCGTGGCCGTTTCCGATCTCGAACCGACGGCGCATCCGGTCGGCGAGCCGGTCATGGCGGCGCGCGGCGAACCGATGGTGCAGCTCGGTGAGGAAGGCGATCGCCTCGGGGGTGAGGATCTCGTCGTAGCGCTCGCGCAGGGGGCCGGTGACGCTGATCGCCGGGCCCTGCTGCGTCGTCTGGATCGGCGCGGTGGTCGGGGGAGCGGTGGGAGTGGTCATGATCTGAGTCCTTTGGAATGGTTTAGTGGAACTGCGCGGCTTCGGTGGAGCCGGCGAGGGCGAGGGTCGCGCTGTCGGGGTTGAGCGCGGTCGAGATGACATCGAAGTAGCCCGTGCCCGCCTCGCGCTGGTGCTTGGTGGCGGTGTAGCCGTTCGCCTCAGCGGCGAACTCGGCCTCCTGCAGCTCGACGTACGCGCTCATGGCGCGATCGGCGTAGCCGCGGGCGAGGTCGAACATCGAGTGGTTCAGGGCGTGGAAGCCGGCGAGCGTGATGAACTGGAACTTGTAGCCCAGGTCGGCCAACTCCTGCTGGAACGTCGCGATCTCGGCGTCCGACAAGTGGCGCTTCCAGTTGAAGCTGGGGGAGCAGTTGTAGGCGAGCATCTTGCCGGGGAACTGCTCGTGGATCGCCGCGGCGAACGCACGCGCCAGCTCGATGTCGGGCTCGCCCGTCTCGACCCACAGCAGGTCGGCGTACGGCGCGAATGCGAGGCCGCGACTGATGACCGACTCGATGCCGGGGCGGATGCGGTAGAAGCCCTCGGTCGTGCGCTCGCCGGTGGTGAACTGCTGGTCGCGCTCATCGACGTCGCTCGTCAGCAGATCGGCTGCGAGAGCATCCGTCCTGGCGATGATGACCGTCGGGACCCCCGACACATCGGCTGCGAGACGTGCCGCGTTCAGCGTGCGGATGTGCTGCTGCGTGGGCACGAGCACCTTGCCGCCCAGGTGGCCGCACTTCTTCTCGCTCGCCAGCTGGTCCTCCCAGTGGATGGCGGCGGCACCCGCCTGGATCAGCGACTGCGCGAGTTCGTAGGCGTTGAGGGGTCCGCCGAAGCCGGCCTCGGCATCGGCCACGATCGGCGCGAGCCAGTCCTGGGTGACCTCTCCCTCGGCGTGCTCGAGCTGGTCCTGGCGGATCAGCGCGTTGTTGATGCGACGCACGACCGCCGGCACCGAGTTGGCGGGGTAGAGCGACTGGTCGGGGTAGGTCTGGCCGGCGAGGTTGCCGTCGGCGGCGACCTGCCACCCCGAGAGGTAGATGGCCTTGAGCCCTGCGCGCACCTGCTGCACCGCCTGGCCGCCGGTGTAGGCGCCGAGCGCCCGGACGTAGTCCTCGGTGTGCAGCAGGTTCCAGAGGTTCTCGGCTCCGCGGTGGGCGAGGGTGGAGTCCTCGCGGACCGACCCGCGGATGCGGATGACGTCCTCGGCCGAGTAGGTGCGCTCGACGCCGTCCCAACGAGGATCCGTCTCCCAGATCTCCCGGAGCTCGGCGGCCGTCTGAACCTGGTCGCCGGCACGCAGACCTGCGGGGCGGGGTGTGTGGTTCTGAGCGGTGTTCGTCATGGTGTCTCCTCCGTTGGATGCCCGGACCGTGAAGCCGGGTGGCGTGTTTCCACTGTGGGTGAAGATCTGACCCGAAATCGACCGATCGGCTTGTGAAGATCACCAGAAATTCCGTTTCTGTGACAGAATCGGCCGCATGAGCACCTCAGCCGTCGAAGAAGACGCCGACGCCCTCACGATCGGACGCCGCATACGCCAGCTGCGGACCGCGCGGGGGATGACCCTCGACGACCTCGCGGCGGCCGTCGACCGGGCGCCCAGCCAGATGTCGATGATCGAGACCGGCAAACGCGAACCCAAGCTCACCCAGCTGCAGTCGATCGCGCGCGCTCTCGGCGTCACGATCGACGCGCTGCTCGAAGGCGAGCCGCTCGACGAGCGCAGCGCGATCGAGATCGCACTCGAGCGTGCGATGAAGGGGCAGACCTTCCAGGCGCTCGGGATCGAGCCGTTCCGCATCGCCAAGAGCATGCCGACGGATGCGCTGAAGGCGCTGCTCGCCCTGCACGGTGAGATCGACCGGCTCAAGGACGAGCGGGCGGCCACGCCGGAGGAGGCCAGGCGCGCGAACGTCGAGCTCCGCCATCTGATGCGACGGCAGGACAATCATTTCGCCGACCTCGAGACGAAGGCCGCGGAGATCCTCGCGGCGGTCAGGCACCCCGGCGGGCCGCTCACGCAGCGGACCGCATCCGAGATCGCCGCCTACCTCGGCTTCACCCTGCACTACGCCCCAGACCTGCCGCAGACCACGCGCAGCGTCGCCGACCTCGCGAACGGACGGCTGTACCTGTCGAGCAGCGTTCCGGCCAAGGGCGACGCACGGACCGCCGTGCTGCAGGCGCTGTCCAGCCGCATCCTCGGGCACTCCGAACCGCGCAGCTATGCCGAGTTCCTGCGCCAGCGTGTGGAGACCAACTACCTGACCGGGGCGCTGCTCGTTCCTGAGGCACACGTGGTGCCCGCGCTCAAGCATGCGAAATCACGCAGGGCGGTCTCGATCGAGGATCTGCGCGATGCCTATTCGGTCTCCTACGAGACCGCGGCGCACCGGTTCACGAACCTCGCGACCCGCCACCTCGACATCCCCGTGCACTTTCTCAAAGTGCACGAATCGGGGACGATCACGAAGGCGTACGAGAACGACGACGTGAACTTCCCCACCGACCGGCTCGGATCGATCGAGGGACAGATGTGCTGCCGCCGATGGACGAGCCGCGTCGTGTTCGACGAGGACGACCGCTTCAACCCCTACTACCAGTACACCGACACGGGCAACGGCACCTACTGGTGCACTGCGCGGGTCGAGGCCTCGAGCGAGGGGCTGCACTCGGTCAGCGTGGGCGTGCGATTCGATGACACGAAGTGGTTCGTCGGGCGAGACACCCCG
>JAESFY010000341.1_pt1 | contig 11687 bp, 11 predicted proteins | sample 9266201 | NCBI WGS metagenome assembly JAESFY01 (sample SAMN14515071, study PRJNA621656) | algae metagenome | isolation source: Nodosilinea sp. WJT8-NPBG4 and co-occurring heterotrophs from soil, lower... | place: USA: Pinto Basin, Colorado Desert, California | collected 2006-05-27 | reverse complement strand
AGGTCCGCATCCGCACGACACTTCCCGTGATCGGGCTACTCGGTGTGCCGTTCGCGCTGGAGGTGCAGGCGCATGCACCGGAGGAGTCGTTCGACGATGGATGACGACGGTTCGGCGGCCCTCGAGTTCATCGCTGTCGGCGTGGTTCTCCTCGTGCCGCTCGTGTACCTGGTCATCGCGCTGGGCGCCATTCAGGAGCAGACGCTGGGTGTCGAGGCGGCCGCACGGCATACGGCACGGGCGATCGCGCTCGCTCCGGATGCTGCCACGGCGTCGCTGCGGAGCGAGCGCGTGCTCGTGAGCATGTCCGATCAGTACGGCATCGATGCGGATGCGACCGAGGTGTCTGTGACATGCGCACCAGCCGGAGTCGCCTGTCCGTCAGCGGGCGCGACGGTCACCGTCACGGTCGCGACGTCGGTGTCACTGCCCCTGATCCCGGCGATCTTCGGACTGGACGAGGCGGCATCGATCGGAGTCGAGGGGTCAGGGGTGCAGAAGGTGCCTCGTCTGTGGGGCAGCGGATGAGGCGGGCGGACGATGACGGAAGCGTGCTGCTCCTGACTCTCGGCTACGCGCTGCTCGCACTGGCCCTCATCCTCGTGAGCGTGTGCGCCACCGACCTCTACATCTCGCAGAAGAGACTCGATGCGATTGCCGACGCGGCAGCGCTCGCCGGAGCGGATGGCTTCACGCTGGCCGTCGAGGGCGAGACCCCGCGTGCCGATCTCACCGACGAGGGAGTGACAGCGCAGGTCGTCGCATTGCTCGACGCGCTGCCGGTACCGGTGACTCTGGAATCCGCGTCGAGCCCCGACCACCACTCGTCGCGGGTGACCGTCTCTGTCCTGTGGCGCCCGCCTCTGGTGTCGCTGTTCGTTCCTGACGGGGTGCGCCTGGAGGCGACGGGGACGAGTCGCACCGCGCTGCGCTGACCCGCCCGACGGCCCCGTCGAGAGCGTGTCAGCGTCAGCGTTCCAGACGATCCCGCATCCTGCGTACCCGCCCGGAGAATCCATCCGGCACCTGCGCAGGCAGCGCGTCGATCGGCCACCAGCGCACGTCCTCCGACTCCGCGCTCACGACGAGATCGAGGTCGTCTCCGACGATGACAGCCACGCCGATGTCGAGGTGCGAGGCGCAGCGACCGAAGGCCGAGGACAGCGCGTGGTGATCGAGGTCGTACACGAGAGGCTCGACGAGAGTGGGCACGTCGACACCCGTCTCCTCCCGCAGCTCCCGTAGAGCGGCAGCCGCGATGGACGCGTCGTCGGGCTCGAGATGCCCACCCGGCTGTACCCAGAACCGTCCCTTGGCGTGGAAGACGAGGAGCGTCCGGGTGAGCGACGGATCGAACACGAGCGCTGACGCCGTGGCATGGTGTGGTCCGTCGTCCCGGGAGACAGGCCCGTGATCATCGGAGAAGAAGCTCGTGAAGTCCGCCAGGGCATCGCGCTCGCCGTCTGTCGCCGATGCGGCACCCAAAACCAGACGACGCACGTCAGCGCCGAGGACGCCGGTCACGAGGGTTCCTCTTTCGCGCGGGGGACGAAACGGGGGATCCAGCGGATGAACCCGCCCGCACCGATCAGACCGATCGCTCCCATGGCCGCCGCCGCGATCGGCAGCGAGGCGATGGCGATGATCGCCGACACCAGCAGGGGAGCGGCGGCTCCTCCGGCATCCGTCAGCGTCCGCCACGAGCCGAGGAACGCGGCAGGCTCGCTCTTCGGGGCGACGTCGGCGCCCAGCGTCAGAAGGATGCCGCTCGAGAGGCCGTTGCCGACACCGAGCACTGCGGCGAACATGCCGAACCACAGCACGGCCGCATCCAGATCATGCGTGACGGAGAGCGCGAGGAACCCTGCTCCCATCAGCACCATCGCCGGCATCGCGGCCCAGAGGCGTCCGAACCGGTCCATCACCTGGCCGCTCGCGTAGAACAGGGCGAAGTCGATCGCGCCCGAGATCCCGACGACGAGGGCGATCGTCGAGGCGTCGAGGCCGAGCGAGAGACCCCACAGCGGCAGCACGACCTGTCGCGCAGACCGCACGGCCGACAGCGATGCGGCGGCGAGTCCCAATCGGCCGAGCACGCTGCGCTGCTGCCACATCGTGTGGAAGATGCCCGCGCGCGCGGACGTGGGAATCGAACCGGTGACCGGTTCGCCCGAATCGTCCGCAAGGGCGGCGGTGCGCACGGCGGTCGTCGGCGCGATCGTCTTCTCGGGATCGGGGCCGAGAAGCACGAGCAACACCATCACGACGAGACAGCCCAGGAAGAACCAGATCGCCGCTGACTCCGAACCGAACAGCTGCAGCAGACCAGCGGCCACGAACGGGCCGATGAAGATGCCAAGACGGAAGCTCCCGCCCAGCAGCGAGAGCGCGCGGGCGCGGAAGGCGATCGGGACCCTCGTCGTCATGAATGCGTGACGGGCGAGTCCGAAGGCGGCAGCGCAGAAGCCGAGGAGGAACACGGACGCAGCCAGCACGCCCAGCGACGGAGCGAACACCATGCCCACGCCGGCCACGATCGCGATCGTGCCCGCGATCACCATCGTGAACCGCTCGCCGATGCGTGCGACCGCCCATCCCGCAGGAAGGTTGCCGCAGAGCTGGCCCACGACCAGGGCGGATGCGACGAGGGCCGCGAAGGCGACATCGGCACCCATCCGCGCCGCGATCACGGGGATCAGCGGGATGACCGCGCCCTCACCGAGCGAGAAGAGCACGGTCGGGAGGTACACCATCGGCCCGAACCGCCTCAGGACCGTGGATGCGCTGCTCACCCGTTTCACGCTACTCCCGTTCGAACGCCGTCCCCGCCCGCACAGGCGGCACGTTAGGCTGGACGCGACATGCTCGAACTCGATCTCTCCGCCGACATCCAGGCCCTGCGACTCACCTACGGTGACATCCGCGAGGTCATCGATGTCGAGACCCTCCGCTCCGACATCGCGCGCCTCAGCGAGGAAGCCGGCGTGCCGGACCTCTGGGACGACCCCGAACGCGCCCAGAAGGTGACCAGCGCGCTGAGCCACCGGCAGTCGGCGCTCGCCAGGGTCGAGGGCATCGGTCGTCGACTCGATGACCTCGAGGTTCTGGTCGGCCTCGCGAACGAGATGGGCGATGAGGAATCGGCTGTCGAGGCTCGTGCCGAGCTCAATGCGCTCACCGAGATCATCAACCAGCTCGAGGTTCAGACGCTGATGGACGGCGAGTACGACGAGCGCTCTGCCATCATCACGATCCGCTCGGGGGCCGGTGGTGACGACGCCACGGACTTCGCCGAGATGCTCATGCGCATGTATCTGCGCTGGGCCGAGCGCCACAAGTATCCCGTCAAGGTGCTCGACACCTCGTACGCCGAAGGCGCCGGCATCAAGTCGGCGACGTTCGAGATCGACGCGCCCTACGCATTCGGCACGGTGTCCGTCGAGGCCGGAACGCACCGCCTCGCCCGCATCAGCCCGTTCGGCTCCGCCGACAAGCGTCAGACGTCGTTCGCCGCTGTCGAGGTCATCCCTCTCATGGAGGAGGCGACCGAGGTCGACATCCCCGAGAACGACATCCGAGTCGACGTCTTCCGCTCTTCTGGCCCCGGAGGGCAGTCGGTCAACACGACCGACTCCGCCGTGCGCCTGACACATCTGCCGACCGGCATCGTGGTGTCGATGCAGAACGAGAAGTCGCAGATCCAGAACCGCGCAGCGGCCATGCGCGTGCTGCAGACCCGACTCCTGCTCCTGCAGAAGGAGGAGGAGGCCGCGAAGAAGAAGGAGCTCGCCGGCAACATCACGGCGAGCTGGGGCGATCAGATGCGCTCGTACTTCCTCTACGGCCAGCAGCTCGTGAAGGACCTCCGCACGGGACACGAGTCGGGCAACCCGGCCGCCGTGTTCGACGGCGATCTCGACGGGTTCATCTCGGCCGGCATCCGCTGGCGCAAGCGCAAAGACGAGGACTGAGCGAACTCTCGGCTCTCAGCGGGCAGCGCCTTCCAGGGTGCCCGCGACCTCGTCGTAGCTGACCACGATGCACTGAATGGCTCGATCGTTCAGGCGATTCCACGACGCCTCGGTCGGGACGAACCAGTAGTTGTCGAACTCCGAGTCGGCGTAGGGGATGCCGATGAACTCCTCGAAAGCGGCATCGCACGCGTCGGTCGCGAGAGTCTGCAAGCCGTCGTCTCCGGGGTAGTCGCCGTCCGGCGCATCGAAGATGAAGTAGACCTCGTCGGTGTGCGGCTGGTCACAGGGAACGGTCGGAAGCTCGTAGACCTCTTCCTCCCATTCGATGAGGGGAAGGCAGTGCCCGACCTCCAGCTCGTTGATGAGGACGTTCTCGGCGCCCTCGACGGCCGGAGACTCCTCGCCGCTCGCACCGGTGTCATCTGGATCCGAGTCCTGAGACGGCCGCGGGCTGGCGGTGGGGATCGGTGCGGTCGATGACTGGCTCGTCGCTCCGAGCGAAAGGAGCACCACAGCGACCGCAATGATGCTCCCGAGCACAGCCACAACCAGGCCAGCGGCGCCCGGCCACTTCGCCCCACGGAGGAACAGGGAGATCAGCGAGAGCACCAGGCCGAGCCCGAGCAGAACCCACCCGGCAACGGAGACCGGCGGTATGCAGGAGAGCACCACTCCGAGCGCTGCCGCGCCGAGCCCGATGACGCCGAGAACGGAGATGTTCTTCTTCGGTGGAACCTGTGCGTACGACCCGTGCTGCGCCGACGTGAGGGAGGCGGCAGGGGTTCCGGGCGCCGACGCGTATCCGACTGGCGACGCAGCTGCGGTGGGGCCGGGGTTCGGGCCGATCTGGTTGGACGGTTGCCAGGTGTAGGGCGGTTCGAAGATCGGTTCACCGGCGACGACCCCAGGCTCTTCCTGGCGCTGCTGACCGGCCCCGTCCGACGGCGGCGCCGCCGACGATGCCCCGGTGGTGACGGTGTGCTGTGTCCATGCCACACCGTCCCACCATCGCCGGCGTCCCGAACCATCGTCGTACCAGCCAGCCGGGATCGTCATGATCGCCGTTCCGCTCCAGGTCTCAGCCGGCTGACGGGGTGACGGTGATGCGCGTGACCTCCTGCAGGAGCTCGTCGGTGAAGATCACGTCGTAGGACTCGCTCTGCGCGACGTCGAAGGTGATCTTGCCGTCGACCGTGTCGCCGGGGGCGAGTTCTTCCGCCACGATCCCGTCGACGTAGTAGTCGTAGGTTCCCTCGACGCCCTCAGCGGTCTCGATGGCGAAGTTGAACGCGCTCAGGTAGCTCGTGCCCGAGACGCCGGTGAAGGTGACATCGAGGATCACGTAGCCGCCGTTCGTCGACGGGATGCTCGAGCCGTCGCTCGTCGCCCACGTAGCCGAATGGATCGTGACCTCGCTCGTGGCGGACATCTGAGTGATCGGGACGGGGGAGCCCATCTCGCCCTCGACGACCTCGGGAGTGCCCGTGCCCTCGTCCTCGGTGCCTGTGCCTTCGTCCTCTGTTCCGGTGCCGGTGTCCGAATCGCTCGACGGCGGGGCCGTCGGCAGGTCGCGAACGGCGTCGGACACCGTCGCGAAGACGATGACGAAGAACATGACGACCGCGATGATCGCACCGATCACCGAGAGGATGAGGCCGGAGATGCCCGGCCACTTCTTGCCCTTGAGGAACAGCGAGATCAGCGAGACGATGAAGCCCACGCCCAGCAGGAGCCATCCGAGCCAGAAGATCACGGGGATGCACGACAGGATGGTGCCGAGCGCCGCGAGTCCGAGCCCGACGAGGCCGAGGATCGATGGACCTGCCGGTGCCGCGGGGGTCGCTGCGCCGTATGCAGGCGGATAGCCCGTCGGAGCGCCGTACTGCTGTCCAGCGGGTGCGTAGGCTGCGGCACCCTGGTAGCTCGGCGCTGTCGCCCCTGGGTACCCGGGGGCGACGGGGTACTCCTGGGGCTGCGCAGGAGCGGCCGCACCGGGGTACGCGGGTGCGCCTCCGGCATAAGGCGGCACGGTGTCTTCGAGCGGCGTCGCGGCTCCCGGAGCGGTGAAGTCGGATTCCTGCGCGCTGTCGGGCGCTTCAGCGGAGGTCTCGGAGGGCGACCAGGAGGATACGGGCTCAGGATCTGCGATCTCGTCGGCAGGCGCCTCGGCCGGAGCCTGCGTCTCCGCCGCGGAGTCGGACGGCGCGGGAGTGTTCCATGACTGGCTCTCGACGGCAGCGACCGACGCGATCGACGCGGCGGTCTCGGCGTCGGCTGCGGACTCCGGGGACTCGATGGACGAGGCGTGATCTGCGCTCTCCGCCGAGTCGGAAACGGCGTTCGTCGCCTCGTCGGCGTTCGAACCGGCGGTCGATTCCTCTGCCGAGGACTCCGCAGACTCGACGATGGGCGCGAAATGCTCGGTCCACTGGGTGCCGTCCCACCAGCGCTGGCGTCCGGATCCGTCGTCGTACCAGCCTGCAGGCGTCGTCATGGTTCCCCCTCGGAGTATGGTCCACGCGGAGGCATGGATCGGCATCTCCATGTATAGCAGTGCCATGCGACACTCAGGGGGGCCGCGCGGGGTGTCGCTCGCGAGCAGATGAACGGGCGCGCTTAGGCTCGAATCGCCATGATTCGGTTCGAGAACGTCACGAAACGCTATCGCGGGACCTCACGGCCCGCTCTGTCCGATGTCGACTTCGAAGTGCAGCGCGGGGAGTTCGTCTTCCTCGTGGGCGCTTCAGGGTCGGGCAAGTCGTCCTGTCTGCGGCTGATCCTCCGAGAGGACGTGCCGACGACCGGTCGTGTCGCCGTGCTCGGGCGCGACCTGCGTTCGCTGGCGAATCGCAAGGTGCCGTACTTCCGCCGCCACATCGGATCCGTATTCCAGGACTTCCGGCTGCTGCCGTCGAAGACCGTCTACCAGAACGTGGCCTTCACACTGCAGGTGACCGGCTCGTCGCGCGGCTTCATCCAGCAGGCCGTGCCCGAGGCGCTGGCGCTGGTCGGCCTCGACGGCAAGCAGAAGCGGATGCCGCACGAGCTCTCCGGCGGCGAGCAGCAGCGCGTCGCGATCGCCCGCGCGCTCGTCAACCGCCCCCAGGTTCTGCTCGCGGACGAGCCGACCGGAAACCTCGACCCTGCGACGTCGGTCGACATCATGCAGCTCCTCGCGAGGATCAACGCCGGCGGTACGACCGTGCTCATGGCGACTCATGAGGCGGGCTTCGTCGACCAGATGCAGCGCAGAGTGATCGAGCTCCGCGATGGGGAGATGGTGCGAGACGAGGTGCACGGCGGCTACGGCGACACGTCGAACATCCCGCGCCTCGTCCCTGAGGAGGTGCGCGGCGCCGCGGCTGCGGCCGCCCTCACTGCGGTGCAGGAGGTGCAGCGCCAGACCGCGGACCTCTCCGTCGTCCGCGCGGCGCTCGCTGAGGAGCTCAGTGCCCAGCGCAAGGCGGCAGGAGCATCCGCGGATGCCGTGCCGGCCGCGTCCGAGACACCGGAGGCGCAAGCCGCACCGATCGAGCCTCCGGTCGCCGAGGAGCAGTCCGCTGCCGCTTCGGTTCCTGTTGCGCCTCGGACGCATCCCATCGTGGTGCCGCAGGTCGACCTCGCCGAGCTCGGAGTGGCCGACCGCCTCGGCCTATCCGACGACGGCACTGAAGAAGTGGGGCCGACGTCATGAGAATCGGACTCATCCTCACCGAAGCCCTCGGGGGCCTTCGACGCAACATCTCGATGGTGATCTCCGTCGTGCTGGTCACGTTCGTGTCGCTGACGTTCGTCGGCGCCGCGATCCTCATGCAGGCGCAGATCGGCACGATGCGCGGCTACTGGACCGAGCGCGCCCAGGTCGCCGTGTACATGTGCTCCGACATCTCGGAACAGGACACCTGCGTCGACGGCGGCGCCTCGGAGGAGCAGGTGGACGCCGTGCGAGCCCAGCTCGAGGGCGAGGCGCTCGCTCCTCTCATCAGCGAGATCAGCTTCGATTCCAAGGAAGCCACCTACGCCAAGCTCGTCGAGCAGCTCGGCGAGGACCAGGCGAGCGTGATCACCCCCGAGCAGGCGTTCGAGGTCTTCTTCGTCACCATGAAGGACCCCGGCCAGTCGCAGGTGATCTCAGAGGCGTTCAACGGTGTCGCGGGCGTCGAGCAGGTGCAGGACCAGCTGCAGTACCTCGAGCCGCTCTTCTCCGCCTTGACGGTCGCGACGTACATCGCGGTGGGCATCGCAACGCTGATGCTGATCGCCGCCATTCTGCTGATCGGCACGACCATCAGACTCTCCGCCTACGCCAGGCGCAAGGAGATCGGGATCATGCGTCTGGTGGGCGCATCCAACCGCTTCATCCAGACGCCTTTCGTGCTCGAGGGCGTGTTCGCGGCGTTCCTCGGCTCGGCGCTCGCGAGCGCGGCGGTCGTCGCCGGGGTGCATTTCGGTGTCGACGGCTACCTTCGAGGACGCGTGCCCTTCATCACGACGTGGGTGACGATGCAGGATGCCGCTGTCGTCGTCCCGGTGCTGATCGGCATCGGCGTCGTCCTGGCCGCACTCTCGGCGGGCTTCGCGATCCGGCGCTGGCTTCGCACGTGACCGTCTCGCCGGTATAGACTGACAGGCTGTCGTGCGCCCGACCCGGGCTCTGGAACCACTGCACGACGCGGATCAGGAGAGAATCATGCCCAGGGAACGCGGGGAGAAGGTCATCGCGACCAATCGTCGCGCACGTCACGACTACACCATCGAGAAGTCGTACGAGGCGGGGATGGTGCTCACCGGCACCGAGGTGAAGTCGCTGCGCCAGGGGCGCGCGAACCTGAGCGACGGGTACGCATTCGTCAAGGGGAACGAGGTGTTCCTCGATTCCGTGCACATCCCGGAGTACTCGCAAGGGCACTGGACCAACCACTCCGCGAAGCGCATCCGCAAGCTGCTGCTGCACCGCGAGGAGATCGCGAAGCTGCAGCATGCCGTATCCGCCGGCGGCTACACGCTGATCCCGCTCAAGCTGTACTTCTCCGATGGCCGGGCCAAGGTCGAGATCGCCCTCGCCAAGGGAAAGCGCGAGTTCGACAAGCGTCAGACCCTGCGGGAGCGCCAGGACACCCGTGAGGCCGATCGCGCCATGCGTCTGCGCAACCGCGTCGGCGAGTGATCAGCGCGCGGGCGTGAAGCCGAACACGCGTCCGAGAAAAGCCAGCTCCCTCTCGAGAGCGTCGATGATCGTCTCGCTCGCACGGAAGCCGTGGCCCTCACCCGGGTAGAGCACATACTCGTGCTCGACGCCTCGCTGCGCCAGCGCATCGCGGATCGCCTCGGACTGCGACGGCGGCACGACGCGATCCTCCGCGCCCTGCATGAGCAGCACCGGCACGTCGATCCGATCCACGTGGGTGAGAGGCGAACGGTCGATGTATACGGCCTCCGCGTCGGGCAGCGGCCCTACCAGGCCCTCGATGTAGTGCGCCTCGAAGTCGTGCGAGTGCTCGCTCAGCATCCGCAGATCGGCGACGCCGTATCTGCTGATGCCCGCGGCGAACGTCCCGCCTCGTACCAAGGATGAGAGAACGGTCCAGCCGCCGGCGGAGCCTCCGCGGATCGCGATGCGGTCGGGGTCGGCGAGCCCGGCGTCAGCGAGGCCTCGCGCCGCGGCGATCACGTCGTCGACGTCGATCACACCCCATCCGCCGTCGAGTCGTTCGCGGTACGCACGTCCGTAGCCGGTCGATCCGCCGTAGTTGACGTCGAGCACGCCGATGCCGCGGCTCGTCCAGAACGCGATGGCCGCTGACGCGGCGCCCGTCACGTGCGCGGTCGGGCCGCCGTGAACGAGCACGATGTACGGCGGGAGCTCGCCATGTGGGGCTGACGCCGACGGATTCGCGGGCGCATAGGCGAAGGCGTGGACGGGACCGTGCGCGCCGTCGACCAGTACCTCGGATGCTGCGGGCATCCACGCCGGATCAGCAGTCGCCGCTCCCGCGACCACCTCGACGTCGCCGGAGTCGACGTCGACGCACCAGACGCCGGGTGCCGTCGTCGAGCTGTTGCCGGAGAGCAGCACGCGGGAACCCGCGACATCGTCGACGCTGACATGGCCGTCGGCGGGAACGGGGATGCGGCGGGCGCCGCCGTCGCGTTCGATGACGACGACCTCGTCGCGGCCGTTCGTGTGCACCGCCACGATGCGGCCGTCGGCGAGCGGTCGGTACCAGCGGTTGCCGAGCACCCAGAGCCCGTACCCTGTATCGGCGTCGGTGTCGTCGATCTGCTTTGCCGGGCTGACCTCTCGCAGGCCGTCCACGCGCTGTCGGTGCAGCGCCCAGCGACCCGACGGGTCGTCCGAATACAGGATCTCGCCGTCGTCCGTCCACTCCGGCTGGAGGGCGGCACGTGTGGGCAGCTCTGTGCGCCGGGTGCCGTCAGAGAGCACCAGCGCGGCGTGCTGCCAGGGCATCCGCTCGCCAGACCACTCAACCCAGGCGACGCGAGTCCCGTCCGGGGACAGCGCGGGATGCGCGTAGAACGACTCTCCCTGCGCGAGCACCTTCAGCAGCGTCGGGTCGTCGGACGCCGATCCGTCGGTCGGGACCTCGACGATTCCGCGCTGATGGGGGTCGACCGAGACGTCCTCCCGCACGGCGAACAGCCGGCCGTTCTGCAGGCGCAGGCCGCCGTGTGCCGGCCCCGCAGGGGTGAGGGGCACCGGAGCGCCCCCGCGCGGCATGCGATGCACGCGCTGATCCTTGGCGTCGACGAAGAACAGCGTGCCCTCGGCATCCGCCGTCCACGCCCCGCCGCCGTACTCGTGCACCCGTGACCGGGCGCTCCAGGGTGCGGGGAGGATCTCGGCGCCGCTCGAACTGCGCACAGTCAGGCGCCCGCCCTCGGAAGGCACCGACTCGCCCCACCAGATCTCGTCACCGACGAAGGCGGCACCGTCGATCCTCGGTGACGACGCGGCGATCCGCTCGGGGGTGAACGGAGAGGGCCAGGTACCGAACGGCGACGACATGTCTCGAGCCTATGGTGCACCGGAGCACCGCGTCAGACGGAGACCGGAGAGGGTCAGACGGAGCGGAGCACCGCGACGATCTTGCCGAGCACGACGGCCTCGTCGCCGAGGATCGGCTCGAAAGCAGAGTTCCGAGGCAGCAGCCATGTGTGGCCGTCGCGTCGTCGGAGCACCTTGACGGTGGCCTCGCCGTCGAGCATCGCGGCCACGATCTCACCGTTCTCGGCGCTGTTCTGAGAGCGCACCACGACCCAGTCACCGTCACAGATCGCGGCGTCGATCATCGACTCGCCCGACACCTTGAGCATGAACAGGTCGCCCTTGCCGACGAGCTGACGGGGGAGCGGGAAGATCTCCTCGACCTGCTGGTCCGCCGTGATCGGAACGCCGGCGGCGATGCGGCCGACGAGAGGAACCAGCGCGGCGTCTCCGACCGGCGTCGCCACGTCAGCGGGGTTCTCGCCGCTCGTGCCGGGGAGGTCGATGAGCACCTCCATCGCGCGGGTCTTGCCCGGATCGCGGCGCAGATAGCCGCTGAGCTCGAGCTGACCCAGCTGATGAGTCACGCTGGACAGCGACTTGAGTCCGACGGCGTCGCCGATCTCGCGCATGCTCGGCGGGTAGCCGTAGTGACTGATCGACGTCTGGATGACCTCGAGGATCGCCATCTGCTTCGGGCTCAGGCT
>JAESFY010000340.1_pt1 | contig 11715 bp, 8 predicted proteins | sample 9266201 | NCBI WGS metagenome assembly JAESFY01 (sample SAMN14515071, study PRJNA621656) | algae metagenome | isolation source: Nodosilinea sp. WJT8-NPBG4 and co-occurring heterotrophs from soil, lower... | place: USA: Pinto Basin, Colorado Desert, California | collected 2006-05-27 | reverse complement strand
CCGTTCCTGCGGTCCTCTCGCATGTCAAGGGGGCGGCGCACTCCAGGGTTTCCCGGGGTGCGCGGGGTAGGATCGTCGGGACGTCCGGCTCCTGTCGGATGCTGCAGACGGAGCCTGTGAGGAGGTGCAGATGCCCATTCTTCCGAGCATCTCAGGACCCCGCGATCTGGACGCATTGTCCACCGATCAGCTGGAGGAGCTGGCCGCGGAGGTCCGCGCGTTCCTCATCGAGAACGTCTCTCGCACCGGCGGCCACCTCGGGCCCAACCTCGGTGTGGTCGAGCTCACGATCGCGCTGCACCGCGTGTTCTCGTCGCCGGACGATCCATTCGTCTTCGACACCGGTCACCAGTCGTACGTGCACAAGCTCCTGACCGGCCGTCAGGATTTCTCGCGCCTCCGTCTGCGCGGCGGACTGGCCGGCTACCCTCAACGCAGCGAGAGCGCGCACGACGTCGTCGAGTCGTCGCACGCGTCGAGCTCGCTCAGCTGGGCAGACGGCGTCTCACGAGCTCTCACCGCGACCGGGCGCGCCGATCGTCACGTGGTCGCCGTGCTCGGCGACGGCTCGCTCACCGGCGGCATGACGTGGGAGGCGCTGAACAACATCTCCGACGACAACGACCGCAACCTGGTGATCGTGGTGAACGACAACGGTCGGTCGTACGCCCCGACGATCGGCGGCATGTCACGGTACCTGAACCGCGTCCGCACGGCTGCCGCCTACAAGGAGCTTCACCAGAAGTCTGATCGCCTGTTCCGCGCCTTCGGACCGGTGGGGCGCGCCGTCTTCCGTGGCGTTCGCGGGGGCACGCACGGCTTCCTCTCCCGTTTCACCAACAACGAGGCGCTGTATTCCAATCTGGACATCAAGTACCTCGGCCCGGTCGACGGGCATGACCTCCCCGCACTCTTGGAGACCCTCGAGTTGGCGAAGTCGTACGGCGCCCCGGTCATCGTCCACGCGATCACCGAGAAGGGCCGCGGTTACCAGCCGGCTCGCGACGACGAGGCCGACCAGTTCCATGCCGTCGGCCGCATAGACCCGCTGACCGGCGAAGAGTTGTCTTCCGGTGGTCGGGGATGGACGGACGTCTTCTCGGATGCGCTCGTGGCAGTCGGAGAGCGACGCAGTGACGTGATCGCGATGACGGCAGCGATGCTGCGTCCGACAGGTCTCGCACCGTTCGCCGAGCGCTTCCCGGATCGCGTGTACGACGTAGGCATCGCGGAGCAGCATGCCGTGGCGTCCGCCGCCGGTCTCGCCTTCGGCGGACTGCATCCGGTCGTCGCGCTGTATGCGACCTTCATGGGCCGCGCTTTCGATCAGGTGCTCATGGATGTGGCCCTCCACCGCGCCGGAGTCACCTTCGTCCTCGACCGCGCGGGGGTGACCGGACCGGACGGACCCAGCCATCACGGCATGTGGGACCTTGCGATGCTGCAGATCGTGCCGCACATCCGCATTGCCGCGCCGCGCGATGGCGCGCGCCTCACCGAGGCGCTGGACGAGGCCGTCGAGGTGAACGATGCGCCCACCGTCATCCGCTTCCCCAAGGGCGCGCTGGCGGACGACCTTCCGGCCATCGAGCGCCTGGACGACGGCGTCGACGTGCTCGCCCGCGGCGAGTCCGAGGACGTGCTGATCGTCGCGATCGGTCCGTTCGCGGCGATGGCGATGGATGTCGCGGATCGGCTCCGCGCTCAGGGGATCGGGGCCACCGTCATCGATCCGCGCTGGGCGATCCCCGTGCAGCCCTCCGTCGTGAGCCTCGCGGCACAGCACCGCCTGGTGATCACGCTCGAGGACGGCATCCGGGTCGGCGGCATCGGCACGCGTGTGCGCCAGGTGCTGCGCGAAGCCGGCATCGACACGGCGGTCGACGAGCTCGGTCTGCCCGACGAGTTCATCGACCATGCCTCGCGTGACGAGATCCTCGCGGATGCCGGGCTCACCGCCTCCAAGATCGCGCAGGACATCGTCTCGCAGGTGCTCGGGACCCGCATCCCGGTGGCTCGTCAGACCGGCGAGACCGACGCGATCGATCTGCCGCTCCGCGAGCGACGCTGACCTCGACGGCGAACGAGCGCTCGTCAGTTCAGTGCGTGGAGCGCTGCGACGACCTCCGGCGCGTTGTCGGCGCCTCGGATCGCCTGTGACAACAGGTAGCCGTCGGTGAGCGCGTCGCCCGTGATGAGCACGTCGACCACTTCCACACCGCAGGCCCGCAGGACTTTGTCGGTGCAGGCCTCGCGGACCTGAGCGCTCAGGATGTCGTTGCCGGGGAGTTCGGCCCCCTCCAGCGAGCGGATGACATCGCGAAGAGCCGCGGAGATGATGTTCGCGGCCCGCTCCGTGACGTTGACCACGTCGAGCTCGAACACCCGCAGGTCTCGTCCGGTCACGACGGGTCGCCATTCGAATGACGCATGCACCAGATGTTGATGGCCGGATGCCGCGGTCAAGTGCCGCGCCGGCAGATCGGTCGCGCGGCAGCGCACGTCGATGAGCTTGTACCAGTAGAACAGCGGGAATGCGCCATGTGAGCCCGGGGTCAGGACTACCACTTCGCCGACGCCGGGCGTGCCCGCCTTGCCGAGACGCGCCCGCCGAATGATCGGCTTGCCGTTGCGCGTGCGGATGGCTGCCCAGCCCTCGTCGACCGTGACGATGAAGAGCTTCAACATCGCCGGGACCACGAGCAGGACCGTGAGCACCGCCGTTCCGGTCTTGACCAGCCCACCCATCGCGCCACCACTGCTGAACATGCTGAAGATCGCGTCCACGCTCTTACTCTGCACGCCGTTGCACCGATCGGAGGCACGCGGAACGCCCTGCGCACGCGATGTTCACGAGGATTTCCCGGCCGGTTCCTCCGGTGGTCGTCTCAGCTGATGGCGGCGAGCGTCCGCGCGACGATCGACTCGACGACGCCCTGACTGCGTGCACGGTCGGCGTCGACGAGACCGATCCTCGTCCGTCGATCCAGCACATCCTCAGCGGTCAGCGCTCCTTCGGCTCGGACGGCGAACTCGATCTCGGCGCGGGTCACCGCGATTCCTTCCGCGACCGCGGCACCTGCATCCGCGGATGTGACACGCTCGGCGGCATGGTCGTCGATCAGCCGAACGGAGCCCGAGTGGCTGGGCGGGGCATCGAGAGAGCGGACCTGCACCGCGAGGTCGACGGCATCCTCCGCCATCCGCCGGTAGGTGGTGAGCTTGCCGCCGAGGACGTTGATGAACCCGGCCTCCGAGGCTGCCACCAGGTGCCTGCGCGAGACATCGGCCGTCGCATGGGCACCGCTGTCGATCAGCGGGCGCAGTCCGGCGAACGCGCCGCGTACCTGAGCCCGCGTCAGCGGCTGTGCGACAACCCTGTTGAGCGTGTTCAGCAGGAAGGAGATCTCCGACTCGGTGGCCTGAGCGACGCGCGGAACGGGACCAGGCGCATCTTCATCGGTGAGCCCGACGATCACGCGTCCTCCGCGCTGCGGGAGGGCGAACACGTAACGGCTGATCGATCGCTCGTGCGGAACGGTCAGTGCCGCCGTCGGATCGCCGAGGTCTGCGGCGTCCAGGACGATGTGCGTGCCGCGGCTCGGCCGTACGGTGATCGCGTCGTCGAGCGTGCCGGCCCAGACACCGGTCGCGTTGATCACACTGCGCGCCCGGATGTCGAACCGCTCACCGCTGAGCGCGTCCACTGCGACGGCGCCGTCCGCCCGCAGCGCCTCAGCTCGGACGCGGGTCAGGATGCGGGCGCCCATGCCCGCCGCTGTCCTCGCCACGGCGACCACGAGCCTCGCATCGTCAACCAGCTGCCCGTCGTACGACAGCATCCCGCCACGGAGGCCTCGCTCGTCGAGAGCGGGGAAGAGACGCTTCGCTGCGCGAGCAGACACCGGGCGAGGTGAGGGAAGGACCGATCGGGGCGTGCGCGCCTCCGTGCGCAGCAGATCGCCGAGCGTCATGCCGACGACGCCGGCGCCGCGCTGACGCCAGGTCACTCCCGGGCGGAACGGAAGCAACTGAGCGAGCGGGCGGATCAGATGCGGAGCGATGACGGTCATCAGTAGATGGCGCTCCTTGGCACTCTCCCTGGCGGTGGCCACATCTCCCGTCGCCAGGTACCGCAACCCGCCGTGCACCAGCTTCGAACTGAAACGGCTGGTGCCGAACGCCAGGTCCTCCGCCTCGATGAGCGTGACGCTCAATCCTCGGGATGCCGCATCGAGGGCGACACCGACGCCGGTGATCCCTCCGCCGATGATGAGCACGTCGGTCGTGTCGACAGCGGCGTCCTCCAGCTCCCTCCGGCGGCGGCGGGGAGAAAGATCGGAGGATGACGGGATCATGACCGCAGGTGGCCGTCGAGCGCTGTCCGGAGCTCGCGCTCCCAAGCCTGCTCATCGATGAGCTCGGCGACCGTGCCGTGCGAGAGCACGGCGGACTGTGCGACGAGGAGCAGCATCACCGCGATCTCCTGAGGAATGCCCGCGCGTACCGATCCGTCGGCCTGCGCGGCGCGGATCGCCGATGCCAGCCAGTGCAGGATCATCCGTTGGCTGGAACCCACCCGCTGGAGCGTGTAGCGCGTGAACGCCTCTGGTTCATCGTCGAGCAGGCGGCCGTAGACGGCATCATTCCGGAAAAGGGTGATGAAGCTCATGACGTCGTCGACGAGGTCCGAACGAGTGCGCGGGGGAGCGGGGAACTGATCGATCAGGTTGACGACGCGGCGCAGCAGAGCGGAACGGACCACATCGTCGGCGTCGCTCCAGTTCCGATAGATCGTCGGTCTGCTCAGCTCGGATCGCCGGGCGAGTTCGGCGATCGTGACACCGTGCACACCCCGGCGGCCGATCAGGCTGTCTGCCGCATCGAGAACGCGAGCCTGCGTCGTGTCCCACTGTGGGCGCTCCGCGACGTCGGATGCCGCTCCTGGTTGACGTTCTTCCATGATGTGTCACACTGTAACGCATGGAGCATCCGAACGGCAGAGTCGCCGACGATCCACCGATGCGTTGGAACGGCTGGGGCGATCCGGCCAAGGCACAGGACCTGCCCCTCGCCGTGCGTGCACGGCTGCCGTTCCTGTTGGGCCGCATACGGCGTCCGGCGCCGGCTGCCCCGATGCACCACGTTCGCATCCCGGAGAGCGCACTCGGTGCCGACGATCTCTCGGCATTCGCCGACGCGGTGGACAGCTCGCACGTCGATGTGACCACCGAGGCGCGGATCCGACATGCCGGCGGACGCTCTACTCGCGATCTCCTGCGTCGACGCGAAACCGATCAGCACGCGCCCGATGCCGTGGTCCGACCCGGCAGCCACGACGAGGTTCGCGCGTGCCTCGCGGTCGCTGCGACCCGCGGCATCGCGATCATTCCGTTCGGCGGCGGGACGAGCGTGGTCGGAGCGCTCCAACCGGAACGAGGCGACCACCGCGCGGTCGTCAGCCTCGACCTGCGCCGGCTTTCCGGTCTTCTCCACCTGGACGAGGTGAGTGGGGAAGCGGTGTTGGCCGCGGGAACGTCTGGCCCCGAAGCGGAAGCACTGCTGTCCGTTCGTGGCTTCGAACTCGGCCACTACCCCCAGAGCTTCCGCTACGCCACGATCGGCGGGTTCGCCGCCGCCCGGTCCTCGGGCCAGAACTCGGCCGGTCACGGACGGTTCGATTCGATGGTGACCGGCATCCGCGTCGCCACGCCGACCGGCGACATCGACCTCGGCCGGGCACCGGGCTCGGCCGCCGGTCCCGACCTGATGCGCGTCTTTCTCGGCTCGGAAGGAATCTTCGGCGTGATCACCGAGGTGCGCGTGCGGGTGCACCCGGCCCCGCAGGATCGCGTCTTCGAGTCGTGGTCCTTTCCCGACTTCGCGAGTGGCGTCGCCGGGTTGCGTGCCGTCGCTCAGGGCGGCGGCGGTCCGACGGTCATCCGGCTCTCCGACGAGGCGGAGACGGCGGTGAGCCTCGCGCAGGTCGGACGGATCGGCAGAGCCCTGGACAAGGGAACGAGCGCCGTGACCGTGTACGAAGGGCGCGGCATCGCCGAGAGACGGCAGCGCACGGCGGATCTGCTTTCGGCGGCAGGCGGCACGTCATCCGGTGAGACGGGGGCGGAGGAGTGGCTGAAGGGGCGGTTCGACGGCCCGTACCTGCGCGACTCCCTGCTCGACGCGGGCGTCTTCTGCGAGACGCTCGAGACGGCGACCACCTGGGCGAATCTGCATGACTTGCGCGCAGCTGTGCAGAACGCCCTCCGGGCGGGATTCGCGGACGCCGGTGCGAAGGCATATGTGATGTGCCACGTCTCCCACATCTATCCGACGGGAGCGTCGCTGTACTTCACGGTGCTCGCCGGAATCCGATCCGAGCCTCTCGCGACCTGGGACGCGGTGAAGTCGCGCGTCAACGACGCGATCATCGCGACCGGCGGTACGATCAGTCACCACCACGCCGTGGGACGCGATCACGCTCCGTGGCTGGCGCAGGAGATCGGGGAGGCCGGCATCCGCATCCTCACCGCCATCAAGCGCGAGCTGGATCCCGACGGGATCATGAACCCGGGAGCCGTCATCGAGACGGCGGTCGCCCGAGCGGCGCAGGGCTGACATGGGGCACATCGCCGTGCTGGTCAATCCGTTCGCGGGGAAGGGCCGAGGCCGCGTCGCCGCGGATCACGCCATCGCCCACCTGCGTTCTCGGGGTTCCGATGTGCGCATGTACGCCGGGGACTCCGCGGCCGAGACCCTCGCACTCGCCACGCAGGCTCTGGCCGAGCGACCGGACGTTCTGGTGGTCGTCGGGGGAGACGGAACGCTCTCGGCGATCCTCGACGTGGTGTGCGCAGCCGCCGTGCCGGTGGCTCTCGTCGCCGCGGGAACGGGGAACGATCTCGCACGGGCTCTGAGTCTGCCGCGCCAGGACCCGGCCGCAGCCGCGGAACTGGCACTGACCGGGATCGCCCGCCCCATCGATGTCGGAGAGGTGCGGACCCGTCACCGTGTCTCCAGGTTCCTGACCGTGGCTGCACTGGGCTTCGACGCCAAGGTCAGTGATCGCACCAACAGGCTGCGCTGGCCGCGGGGAGCGCTGCGCTACTACCTCGCCCTCGTCATCGAGCTCGCGCGCCTCCAGCCCCTGCGATTCACGATGGCGGTCGACGGCGGGCAGCGCGTCACGACGCCGGGCACCCTCGTCGCAGCGGGCAACACCGCGAGCTACGGCGGCGGCATGCCGATGTGCGCGGGCGCCGCGCCGGATGACGGGATGCTGGACCTGGTGGAGGTGGTGGAGATCGGACGGGCCCGGCTGCTGCGGCTGTTCCCCCTTCTGCTGAGCGGGAAACACCTCTCGCGCCGCGAAGTGCGACATCGTCGCGTGCAGACGGTGACGGTGAGCGCCCCCGGGCTCGTCGTCTATGCCGATGGGGAGCGACTCGGCGAGGACGAGTGCACGATCTCGCTGCTCCCTGCCGCCCTGACCGTGATGACCTCGCCCGTCCGGGAACTGAAATGACTGCCTTCGATGAGGACGTCGTCATCGTCGGCTCCGGCTTCGGCGGTTCCGTGGCGGCGCTCCGGCTGAGCGAGAAGGGCTACCGCGTGCGGGTGTTCGAGGCAGGGCGGCGCTTCGAGGACGAGGACTTCGCGAAGACCAGCTGGAACGTGCGGCGCTACATCTGGGCGCCGGCACTCGGATGTTTCGGCATCCAGCGCATCCACCGCCTGCCGCACGTGATGATCCTCGCGGGAGCCGGTGTCGGAGGAGGGTCGCTCAACTACGCGAACACCCTGTATCAGCCCGGTTCCACGTTCTTCACCGACCCGCAATGGGCGGGGATCGCCGACTGGGAGACGGAGCTCGCGCCCCACTACGCCACAGCGAAGCGGATGCTCGGAGTCGTCGAGCACTACCCGCACAGCGGGCCGGTGGAGCGGATCATGGCGGGCGCTGCCGAAGACCTCGGGGTCGGCAGCACCTTCCGACACGCTCCCGTCGGCGTCTGGTTCGGCAAGCCGGGGGAGCGGACCGCGGATCCGTTCTTCGGCGGAGAAGGGCCGGAACGCACCGGGTGCACACTCTGCGGCAACTGCATGGTCGGATGCCGCGTCGGCGCGAAGAACACGTTGATGAAGAACTATCTCGCACTGGCAGAGCGTCGAGGCGCGGTCATCGAGCCCCTGCGCACGGTGACCGAGGTGCGCGAGCTGGATGATGGGGGCTTCGCCGTCACCACGCAGCGCACTGGCGCCTGGCTGCGGCTCGACCGGAAGACCGTGACGACCGGGCAGGTCGTGCTCGGCGCCGGCACGTGGGGCACGCAGCAGCTCCTGCACCGCATGAAGCGCTCGGGCGCGCTCCCGCGCGTCTCCGACGCCCTCGGTCGGCTCACCCGCACCAATTCCGAGGCGCTGGATGGAGCGGTCGCCACGAGGGTCCCCGCTTCGCTGCAGCTGGCTCGTGGGGTCGCCATCACCACGTCCTTCCACGTCGATGACCGCACCCATGTCGAGAACGTGCGGTATGGACCGGGATCGAACCTGATGGGGGCGCTGGCGACCGTGATGGTGCCCGGCGACGGTTCGCTCGCTCGCAGGGTCGGCGGCGTGATCGGCCGCGCCGTGAAGTCCCCGATCCGCCAGTTCCGCCTCGGAACGCTGCGACAGTGGAGCGAGCGCGGCATCATCGCCTTGGTCATGCAGACGGCCGACAACTCGCTCACGCTTTCGTTGCGACGACGGCTCGGGCGCCTCGTGCTGACCAGCGAACAGGGTCATGGAGCCCCGAATCCGAGCCACCTCCCGCAGGCGCACAGGGCGGCTGCGGCGATCGCGGCGCGGATGCAGCGCGAGGGGGGCGTGCCGGCGGAGGCGCGTGGGTCCTGGCCCGAGGTCTTCGGCATCCCGCTCACCGCGCATTTCCTGGGCGGCGCGGTGATCTCCGCCTCGCCGGAGAGCGGGGTGATCGACGAGTATCACCGCGTCTGGGGACATCCTGGCGTGCACGTGGTCGACGGTGCCGCGGTTCCTGCGAACCCGGGGGTGAACCCGTCGCTGACGATCACCGCCCTCGCGGAACGAGCCCTGTGGCAGTGGCCCCGCAGAGACGAGCGGGACCGGAGGCCGGCTCAGTCCGGGAGCTGATCTTCCGAGGGAGGCATCGCGCCTGGTCAGAAGACGCGGAAGCGCCCCGTCTGATTCGTGAAGAATCAGGCGGGGCGCCTCGCGATGCGGCTCCGCTCAGCGGCTCTCGATGCCGCGGATCTGCGGAGTGTGGAACGATCCGCCGAATGCGCGCTCCGACGCGCCCTCGCGGTCGAGGTACGGGGACGCGCCGCCGTCGATGAACGGCCAGCCGGCGCCCAGGATGAGGCAGAGATCGATGTCCTCGACCTCGGGCACGACGCCCTCGTCGAGCATCAGCTTGATCTCGGTGGCCAGACCATCCTGAACCCGCTGGAGGATCGTCGCGGCCGAGGCCGGAGTCTTGCCGACCGCCGGCTTGAGCAGCTTCTCCGCCTGCTTGGTCCACCCGGTGACGCGGCCGCCCTTGTCCTTCTCGACCACCGCGTCCAGCTCGGCGAGAGCGTGGAAGTTCTCGTTGGCGTAGAAGCGGTCGGGGAAGGCATGCACCATCGTGTCCTGCACGTGCGCGGCAACCTTCCAGCCGACCAGGTCGATCAGCTGGAACGGACCCATCGGCAGGCCGAGCGGACCGAAGGCCTTCTCGACATCGACGATGGGGGTGCCCTCGTAGACGGCGCGTGCCGCCTCGCCCATGACCTTCGCCAGCAGGCGGTTCACGACGAAGCCCGGCGCGTCGGCGGTGAGCACCGCGTTCTTGCCGAGATTCTTCGCGACGACGAACGCGGTCGACAGCGCAGCATCCGCCGTGGCTGGCGTCTTCACGATCTCGATCAGGGGCATGACCGCGACCGGGTTGAAGAAGTGGAAGCCGACGAGACGCTCGGGGTGAGCGAGCTTCGAACCGATCTCCTCTACCGAGAGCGACGATGTGTTCGTGGCGAGGATCGCGTCCTCGGCGATGATCTTCTCGATCTCGCCGAACACCTGCTGCTTGACGCCGACCTCTTCGAACACGGCCTCGATCACGAAGTCGCAGTCCGCATAGAGGCTCTTGTCGGTCGTGCCGGTGACGAGCGCGCGCAGCCTGTTCGCGGTGTCGGAGTCCAGGCGACCCTTCGCCTCGAGCTTGCCGATCTCCTCGTGGATGTACGCCACGCCTTTGTCGACGCGCGCCTGGTCGAGGTCGGTGATGAGCACCGGAACCTGGAGCTTGCGCACGAACAGCAGCGCGAACTGGCTGGCCATGAGGCCCGCGCCGATGATGCCGACCTTGGTGACCTTCTTCGCGAGCTCCTTGTCGGGCGCGCCGACGGGTCGCTTGGCCCTCTTCTGGACGAGGTCGAACGCATACATCGAGGCAGCGAACTGGTCACCCGTGACGAGATCTGCCAGAGCCTCGTCTTCGCGTGCGAAGCCTTCGGCCTTGGTGCCGCTCTTGGCCTTGTCGAGCAGCTCCAGAGCCGCGTAGGGGGACTTCGGCATGGTGCCGATCTTCGACTCCAGCATCCCTCGCGCCATCTTGATCGCGATGGGCCACTTGGTGAGTCGCTCGATCTTGCCCGGCTCGTTCCTGCGCTCCACCTTCTTGCCGCCGAGCACCGCGTCGGCCCAGGCCAGCGAGTTCTCGAGGTACGTGGCCGCGGGGAAGATCGCATCGAAGATGCCGAGGTCGAACGCCTGCTGCGGCTTCAGCATCCGGTTCTGCTTGAGCGGGTTCGAGATGACGACCTCGAGAGCGTTCTCGATGCCGATGAGGTTCGGCAGCAGGTAGGCGCCTCCCCAGCCGGGGATGATGCCCAAGAACACCTCGGGCAGCGCGATGGCCGCAGCCGAAGCGTCGACCGTGCGGTACGACGAGTTCAGTGCGATCTCCAGGCCGCCGCCGAGGGCGAGGCCGTTGACGAAGGCGAACGACGGCACCCCGAGCTCGCTGAGCGTGCCGAGAACCTTGTGGCCGAGCTGCGCGATCAGTCGCGCGTTCTCGCGCGAGCCGACCTTGCTGATGTCGGACAGATCGGCGCCGGCGGCGAGGATGTACTGCTTGCCGGTGATGCCGACCGCCTGGATCTCCCCGGCTGCCGCGCGCGCCTTCAGGCCGGCGAGCGTCTCTCCGAGCTCGGTGAGTGTCGCCGGACCCAGAGTGTTGGGCCGGTTGTGATCGCGCCCGTTGTCGAGGGTGATCAGGGCGAGGACCTTGCCGGAGGCGAGGTGGATGTCGCGCACAGGGGAGTGCGTGATGACCTCGCCCTCGGTGAGTGCCTGGATGGGCGAGAAGTCGACGTCGTCGTAGCTCACTACTTCTTCTTCTTTCCGTCGAAGTGCGGGTTCTCCCAGATGACCGAGCCGCCCTGGCCGAGACCGACGCACATGGCGGTCAGGCCGTAGCGCACATCCGGGCGCTCAGCGAACTGAGCTGCGAGCTGGATCATCAGACGCACGCCGGATGCCGCGAGGGGGTGGCCGACAGCGATCGCGCCGCCCCACTGGTTGACCCGGGGGTCGTCGTCGGCGATGCCGAAGTGGTCGAGCAGGGAGATCACCTGGATCGCGAACGCCTCGTTGAGCTCGAAGAGACCGATGTCGGAGATCTGCAGTCCGGCCTTCTTCAATGCCTTCTCG
>JAESFY010000339.1_pt1 | contig 11730 bp, 9 predicted proteins | sample 9266201 | NCBI WGS metagenome assembly JAESFY01 (sample SAMN14515071, study PRJNA621656) | algae metagenome | isolation source: Nodosilinea sp. WJT8-NPBG4 and co-occurring heterotrophs from soil, lower... | place: USA: Pinto Basin, Colorado Desert, California | collected 2006-05-27 | reverse complement strand
CGGCGAGCGTTTCAGGGTGGCGCTGGCGAAGCTGCTGCTGTCCGATCCAGCCCCGCATCTCGTGGTGCTCGATGAGCCGACGAACAACCTCGACATCGACACGGTCGATCAGCTCGTCGAGGCGCTGCGGGCCTACCGCGGTGCCGTGCTCGTGGTGAGTCACGACGACGCGTTCCTCGCTCGTCTCGGTCTCGACCTCACCCTCGAGATCCAGCCGGACGGCTCGCTCGGCGCGAGCTGAGATCAGGCCTGTCGGCTCCGCGGCGCCCGAGCGAGGGCGATGCGGAGCCGACGCGTGCCTACAGCATGCTCTCCTCCTCGGACAATGGCGACGCCGATGTCCGTAGCACGGGTGATGATGGAGGGATGAGCGACGTGCTCGACCGCTTCACCCCTGCCACGCAAGACTGGTTCCGGGGTGCGTTTCCCGAACCCACTCCCGCGCAGGCCGGCGCGTGGAACGCGATCTCGGCCGGCAAACACGCGCTCGTAGTGGCACCGACCGGGTCGGGAAAGACCCTCTCGGCCTTCCTCTGGGCGATCGACAGCGTGTTCCGCGAGCGCACCGAGCAACCCGAGCGAGCCAAAGACAGTTCTCGCACGCGCATCCTCTACATCTCGCCGCTGAAGGCGCTCGGCGTCGACGTCGAGCGCAACCTGCGCTCTCCCCTCATCGGCATCGGACAGTCGGCCAGACGCCTCGGCGTCGAGGCGCCCTCCGTGACAGTCGGCGTGCGCTCGGGCGACACGACCTCGAGCGACCGCCGCAAGCTGGTCTCCGACCCGCCCGACATTCTCATCACCACCCCCGAGTCGCTGTACCTGATGCTCACCAGCCGCGCCGGCGAGACGCTGCGCGACGTGCACACGGTCATCATCGACGAGGTGCACGCGGTCGCCGCGACCAAACGCGGGGCCCACCTCGCGGTGAGTCTCGAGCGTCTCGACGCGCTGCGCCGCGCTCATGGCCATGACGAGGCGGCCCAGCGCATCGGGCTGTCGGCGACCGTGCGCCCGATCGACGAGGTCGCGCGGTTCCTCGGCGGCGCGGCCCCCGTCGAGATCGTCGCCCCGCCCGCATCCAAGACCTTCGAGCTCGGCGTCGTCGTCCCGATGGACGACATGACCAATCCCCCGCCACCCCCCGGTGCCCCGAAGGACGCGGGAGACGCCGGCGACGCGGAGTACACCGAGGTCACCGGCTCCGTCTGGCCCCATGTCGAGGAGGCGATCGTCGATCGCATCCTGCAGAACAAGTCGACCATCGTGTTCTCGAACTCGCGTCGACTCGCCGAGCGGCTCACCGGGCGCCTGAACGAGATCTACTCCGAGCGCATCGGCGTCGCCCTTCCCGAGTCGACCGTGCCGGCGGCCATGATGGCGCAGGCCGGCGCGACCGCCGGAGCCGACCCCGTGCTCGCCAAGGCGCACCACGGCTCGGTGTCGAAGGAGCAGCGGGCCCAGGTCGAAGAGGAGCTGAAGTCGGGCGTCCTGCGCTGCGTCGTCGCGACGAGCAGCCTCGAACTCGGCATCGACATGGGCGCGGTCGACCTGGTGATCCAGGTCGAGGCGCCGCCCTCGGCGGCCTCCGGCCTGCAGCGGGTCGGTCGTGCGGGTCACCAGGTCGGCGAGATCAGCCGGGCTGCGCTGTTCCCCAAGCACCGCGGCGATGTACTGCACACCGCGATCGTCACCGAGCGGATGCTGGCGGGCAAGATCGAGGCGATCCAGGTTCCGCGCAACCCGCTCGACATCCTCGCCCAGCAGACGGTGGCGGCCAGCGCGCTCGGCGAGATCAGCGTCGAGGAGTGGTTCGAGACCGTGCGCCGCTCGGCGCCCTTCCAGTCCCTCCCCCGATCGGCGTACGAGGCGACACTCGATCTGCTCGCGGGCCGCTATCCCTCCGACGAGTTCGCCGAGCTGCGCCCACGTCTGGTGTGGGACAGAGACGCCGGCACCCTCACTGGGCGTCCCGGCGCTCAGCGCATCGCCGTCACCAGCGGCGGCACGATTCCCGACCGGGGACTGTTCGGGGTCTTCGTCGCCGGGGAGTCGACCGGTGCCCGCGTCGGCGAGCTCGACGAGGAGATGGTCTACGAGTCGCGCGTCGGCGACGTGTTCACGCTCGGCACGACGAGCTGGCGGATCGCCGAGATCACCCACGACCGGGTCAACGTCATCCCCGCGTACGGCCAACCGGGCAAGGTCCCGTTCTGGCACGGTGACGGGATCGGGCGTCCGTTCGAACTCGGCGAGGCACTCGGCAGGTTCTCGAGAGAGGTCTCGGCGGCGACGCCGGAGAAGGCGGCTCAGCGCCTGATCGACGCAGGTCTCGACGAACAGGCCAGGATGAACCTGATGGCGCACCTGACCGAGCAGCGCGAGGCGACCGGAACGCTGCCGACCGATCGCACTCTCACGGTCGAGCGCGGGCGCGATGAGGTCGGCGACTGGCGGGTCATCCTTCATTCCCCTTACGGCATGAAGGTGCACGCACCGTGGGCCCTGGCGATCAACGCCCGCATCCGCGAGCGCCTCGGAGTCGAGGGCTCGGCGGCCGCGAGCGACGACGGCATCATCGTGCGCATTCCGGATGCCGAGGCCGAGCCTCCCGGCGCCGAGCTCTTCGTGTTCGACCCCGACGAGCTCGAGCAGCTGGTCACGCAGGAGGTCGGTGGGTCCGCACTGTTCGCCTCCCGGTTCCGCGAATGCGCCGCCCGCGCCCTGCTGATGCCGCGGATGAACCCGAACAAGCGCACACCGCTGTGGCAGCAGCGACAGCGCTCGGCGCAGCTGCTCGAAGTCGCCCGCCGGCATCCGACATTTCCGGTGATCCTGGAGACCCTGCGCGAGGTTCTGCAGGACGTCTACGACCTGCCGTCGCTGCGCAAGCTCGCGGTGTCGATCGCCGACCGACGCATCAGACTCGTCGAGACCCAGCCGTCTCAGCCCTCGCCGTTCGCACGCGACCTGCTGTTCGGCTACGTCGGCGCGTTCATGTACGAGGGCGACTCCCCGCTCGCCGAGCGCCGCGCAGCCGCTCTCTCGGTCGACCCCGCACTGCTCGGCGAGCTGCTCGGCACGGTCGAGCTGCGCGAGCTCCTCGACCCCGACGTCATCACGCAGTTCGAGCGCGAGGCGCAGCGTCTCGATCCCGAGCGGCATGCACGTGGCCTCGAGGGCGTCGCCGACCTGCTGCGGATGCTCGGTCCGATGGATGCCGCCGAGATCGACGCGCGACTCGACCCCGAGACCGGTTCGGCTTCCGACCACCTCGACGCGCTGATCACCGCCCGCCGCGCGATCCCCGTCACGGTCGCAGGCACCACTCGCGTCGCCGCGATCGAAGACGCCGGCCGCCTGCGCGATGCGCTCGGTGCCGCGCTGCCCACCGGCATCCCCGTCGCGTTCCTCGAGCCTCTCGCCGATCCGCTCGGCGACCTCGTCGCGCGGTACGCCCGCACGCACGGCCCCTTCACGACGGATGCCATCGCGACGCGCTTCGGACTAGGCGCCGCCGTCGCGCGACACACCCTGCAGCGGCTGGAGCACTCGGGCAGGCTGACCAGCGGCCACTTCCTGCCCGAGGCCTCCGGCACCGGCAACGAGACCGAATGGTGCGACACCGAGGTGCTGCGGCGCCTGCGGATGCGGTCGCTCGCCGCGATCCGGGGCAGCGTCGAGCCGGTCTCGCCCGAGGCGTATGCGCGCTTCCTGCCCGACTGGCAGCACCTCGGCCGTCCGCTCGAGGGACTCGACGGCGTGCTCGCCGTGATCGAGCAGTTCGCCGGGGTCCCCATTCCCGCGAGCGCCTGGGAGTCGCTCGTGCTGCCCTCTCGAGTGCGCGACTACTCCCCCGCCCTGCTCGACGAGCTCACGGCCGCAGGAGAGGTCATCTGGTCGGGCCACGGCACGCTGCCCGGCCGCGACGGCTGGGTGTCGCTGCACCCGGCAGATCTCGCGCCCTTCACCCTTCCGGAGCCCGACGACGAGATCGCCACCGATTCATTGGAGGCCCGGGTCCTGACTGCCCTCGAGGCGGGCGGGGCGTACTTCGCTGCCCAGCTGAAAGAGATGACCGGAGCCGAGAACGAGCAGTCGGTGCTCGAGGCGCTGTGGGCGCTGACGTGGGCCGGCCGTGTGACGAACGACACGTTCGCCCCGATCCGCTCGCTGCTGGCCGGAGGGTCGCAGGCCCATCGCGTGACACGACGCGCCCCGCGCACGCGCACCTATCGGGGCATGTCCCTCGCCCGCACCGCACCCCGCCCGACATCGATCGGCGGGCGCTGGTCGCTGCTGCCCCCTGTCGAGACGGATGCCGCTCGCCGCGCGACCGTCACGGCGGGCCTGCTCCTCGACCGCTACGGCGTCGTCACGCGTGGCGCCGTGCAGGCCGAGGGCGTGCCGGGCGGCTTCGCTCAGACGTACCGGGTGCTTGCCGGTTTCGAGGAAGCCGGGCACTGCCGTCGCGGCTACGTGATCGAGAGGCTCGGTGCCGCGCAGTTCGCGGCATCCGCCACCGTCGACCGCCTCCGCACGTTCGCCGGGCTCGCTGACCCGCCCCCACGCAATGCCGTGACGCTCGCCGCGACCGACCCCGCCAACCCCTATGGCGCCGCACTCGGATGGCCCAAGCGCGAGGAGGTGTCGCATCGGCCTGGGCGCAAGGCAGGCGGCCTGGTGGTGCTCGTCGACGGCTCGCTCGTGCTCTACCTCGAACGGGGCGGGCGCACCGTGCTGTGCTTCACCGACGACTCCGACGTACTGCGGGCCGCGGCATCCGACCTCGCCGCGACGGCGCGCACCCGTCGCCTCGACACCCTCACGGTGGAGAAGGTCAACGGAGAGGGCGTCTACGGCACCGAGCTCGCCCTCGCCCTGCAGGAGGCGGGCTTCGTCGCGACACCCCGCGGCTACACGCTGCGCAAGGCGATCTGAACGACGCAATGACTGCTGCTTCTAGGCTGGACGCATGATCGGGGAGTTCGTCTACGGCATCCGCACTCTGCTGCGCGGCTTCGGCACGTGGCGACGTCGCCCGGGCCTGATGGCCCTCGGACTCGTGCCCGGACTCATCGCGGCGCTGGTGCTGCTCGCCGGTCTCGTGCCGCTGGCACTGTCGCTCGCGCCGATCTCCGACGCCATCACACCCTTCGCAGACGGCTGGATCCCGGCCTGGCGCTCGGCGCTGCGGGCCGCTGTGGGCATCGTGATCTTCGCGGCCGCGCTCGCCCTCGCGAGTGCCGTGTTCAGCGCCCTTGCCCTGACCATCGGCGACCCGTTCTACCAGCGCATCTGGCGGGCAGTCGAGGCCGACCTCGGCGATGCCCCGCCCTCAGACGGCGGTGGGTTCTGGATGGCTGTCGGCGAGGGCCTGCGGCTCGTGGTCCTCGGCATACTGATCGCGATCCTCGTGCTGCTGCTCGGACTCGTGCCGCTCGTCGGAGGGGTGCTCGGCGCGGTCGGCGGCGTCGTGCTGTCGGGCCGGATGCTCGCACGCGAGCTCACCGGGCGGGCTTTCGACGCCCGCGAACTCACCCCCGCCGACCGCGCAGTGCTGTTCCGGGGCAGTCGCGCGCGGGTGCTCGGCTTCGGCGTCGCCACACAGCTGTGCTTTCTCATCCCCGGCGGGGCGGTGGCCGTCATGCCCGCCGCCGTCGCGGGCGCCACGACTCTCGCGCGCACCATGCTGGAGCGCACCCCTCTGCCGCGCAACACGCCGCCGCACACCACGCTGCAGCAGACCCCGCTGCAGCAGACCCCGCCACCCGCGCCGCCCGCGCCAGGCAGCGTCTCGGCTCCCCTGCCCCCGCCCGCCGGATCAGGGCACGTCTGATGCCCGAGGGCGACACCGTCTTCCGCACCGCCAGGCGTCTCGACGAGGCACTTGTGGGCGCCGACGTGGCGCGCTTCGACCTCCGCGTCCCGCGCTTCGCGACCCTCGACCTGACCGGTCAGCCGATCGTCGCGTCGATCGCCCGCGGCAAGCACCTGCTGCTGCGCATCGGCGACAGCACACTGCATTCCCATCTGCGCATGGACGGGGCCTGGCTGGTCTACCGCAAAGGCGAGAAGTGGCGGCATCCGGCGTTCAAGGTGCGTGCGATCGTCGGCACCGCGCAGCGTGAGGCGGTGGGCATCGACCTGGCCGAGATCGAGGTGGTGCCGACCCGCGATGAAGAGGAGCTCGTCGGATATCTCGGACCCGATCCGCTCGGCCCCGACTGGGACGCCGCCGAGGCCGCGAGACGCGTGAGCACCGACACCCGCAGCATCCACGTGGCCCTGCTCGACCAGCGCAACGTCGCGGGGTTCGGCAACGAGTATGCCGCTGAACTCCTGTTCCTGCGCGGGATCCTGCCGACCACCCCCGCGCCCGAGGTCGACGTGCCCGCGCTGCTCGACCTCGGCGTGCGCACGATTCGAGCGAACCGCGATCGCCGCCATCGGACGTTCACCGGCGTCGATCGCCCTGGCCAGGGAACCTGGGTCTACGGCCGCGCCGGCAAGCCCTGCCGTCGCTGCGGAACCCTCATCAAGCGCGGCGAGCAGGGCGCGGATCCGACCCGCGAGAGAATCACATTCTGGTGCCCCGTGTGCCAGCGATGACCCGCATCCATGCTCGGGAATGAATCCGGCACACCCGTGGTTATTGATATATCCGGAGAACTCCGGGACACGGGAGGAATCGTGGGAAAGAACTACGTCGACATCGAGAACGACCAGGGCGCCACGCTGCGGTATCGCAAGCACGTCAACGGTCGCGGTCTCGTCGCGCATGGCGCGAAGGTCCATCCGAAGGCGCATGTCGAAGCGGGCGCCTACATCGAACCCGGCGCGCGTATCGGCGCAGGGGCGACCATCGCCCGCGGTGCCTGGATCGAACCGGATGCCGTGATCGGCGAGGGTGCGCACGTCGACGCGCACGCACACATCGGCCAGGGCGCTGCCGTCGGAGACGGCGCGCACATCGGAGTCCGCACCGAGGTCGGGGCAGGTGCTCGCATCGTGCGCGGTGCCCGCATCGGCGACGACGAGACGGTGGCCGCCGGCCTGACGGTCGCCACCGATCCGAAGGGGCTGTGGCTCGCGGCCTGACCGGGCCCGCGGTCTCAGACCGTCTCCCGCATCCGCCGGGTACCCTGGAGCACATGGCGACTCAGGGACGACGACCGGCAGGGCGTGCCGGCAAGGGCTCGCCCGTGCGACGCAACAAGGCAGCACCGGCGCAGCGGTTCCCGCCGCCCAAACCGCCGAAGAAGACCGCCAAGGTCGTGTTCGATGCGCCCGACCTCGAGTCCGACGAACCCCGCATGTTCCGACTCGGAGTCGTGCCCGGTGCGACGCCCGGCAAGTGGATCGACGCCTGGAAGCGGCGGATGCCGCAGGTGCCCGTCGAACTCGTGCCGATCGAGGTCGCCGATCAGCGCGCGGCGCTCGACGACCTGGACGCGGCGCTGGTGCGTCTGCCGCTCGCCGACGAGACCCTGCACGTCATAACGCTGTATGACGAGGTGCCCGTCGTGGTGGCCTCGACCGAATCGCACCTGCTCGCGGCTGACGAGCTGACGATCGCCGACCTCGCGGGCGAGATCGTGATGACCCCGACCGACGACCCGCTGGGTCCGATCGACATCCCTGGCGCTCTCGCTCCGTCCTTCGCACCACTGCCGGTCGCGGATGCCATCGCGACCGCTGCCGCCGGAACCGGGATCGTGATCGTCCCCATGTCTCTCGCGCGTCTGCACCACCGCAAGGATGCCGACCACCGCCCTCTGGTCGACGGCCCGACGTCGACGGTCGCCCTGGCCTGGCGCCGCGACCACACGACCCCCGATGTCGAGACGTTCATCGGAATCGTGCGCGGTCGCACATCCAACTCGTCACGATGATGCGAGCGTGACGCCTCGATGACGACGGCGACGGCGACCCCCTCCCGTCGTCGTTAGACTCTCGTGGTGGTCTCGCTTCTCTACGTCTGTGTACGCCCCGAGCTCGGGGCGGCGGATGCCGAGCACGCCTCGTTCCGACGGGCGCTCGGCGTCGACGTCGTCGACCGCCTCGACCTGCTCAGCGAGCGCCTCGACCCTGCCCGCCTGGCGCGGTACAGCGGCGTCGTGGTCGGCGGCTCGCCGTTCAACGTGAGCGACGCCGAGAAGTCCGCGGTGCAGCTCCGCGTCGAAGCGGATCTCGAGCACATCGCTCGGCGGGCCATCGAGGGGCAGATCGCGGCCTTCTTCACCTGCTTCAGCATCGGCGTGGTGACGCGGATGCTGGGTGGCGAGGTCACAGTGGGCACTCCTGAATCGGCCAGCGCCACCGTGATCGAGACGACCGAGGCCGGCGCAGCGGATCCTGTGTTCGGCCCGAGCTCCCCCGCCCTCACGGTCTTCACCGCGCACAAGGAGAGCGCCGCCGCTCTTCCGCAGGGGGCGGTGCTGCTCGCCACGAACGACACCTGCCCGGTGCAGGCGTACCGGGTGGGCACGCATCTCTACACGGCGCAGTTCCACCCAGAGCCGACGCCGAGGGATTTCGCCGACCGGATGACGTTCTACCGCACCACCGGATACTTCGACCCCGACGAGTTCGACGAGGTGCAGGGACAGGTGCTCTCGGCATCGGTCACCGAGGGTGCGGCACTGCTGCGCCGCTTCGCACAGACGTTCGCGGCGGCCTGACACGCAGCCACCTGGGAGGGGCAGCTCCTCAGTCGCTCAGCCGCGCAGCAGCTCCACGCGTTCGCGGAGGTATGCCTCGAGCGGCATCCACCCGCCCGCCGTGCTCCACCGCACCGACGGCACGGCATCGATCGTCGTGAGCGGCCCCGATGTCCCACCCGCATCCACTGCATCGAGGTCGATCACCGACCACCCGACGTGCACGACGTCGCCCTCCTCGAAACCGCCGCGCAGCGCCAGCGCGCGCCGCTCAGCGCGCTCGCGCGCGGACTCCGCCGTGTAGCCACGGCGGCCGGGATCCGCCGCACGCAGCACCTCGGCTGTCGCCAGGGCGTGCGTCTCGGTGAGCAGCAGCACTCCGAGATGCCAGGCCGCGCCCACGCGCACGATGCGGCGGCCGCGCCACCGCGAGTCCCGCTCCTCTCCGAGTCCCTCCTGGGGCAGGTCCGAGAGCGCGCGTACGGCGTCGGCGATCAGCGCGGATGCCGTCGTCACAGCTCGCCCTGAGGTGTCGCGCGAAGCAGCTGCGGGTCGACCAGTCGCGCCGCGTCGCCGCGGATCATCATGCCGATCAGCGGGAACAGCAGCACCGACAGCATCCCTGCCCCGACGAGCGCCGCGGCCGTGCCGGTGTCGATCATCTTCTGGTCCACCCCGATGGCCGTCACGGCGACGATGATGGGCAGCCCTGTGGCGGCCAGCAGCCCGAGCGCCGTACGGTCTCTGACGCTCGCGCCCGGTGGGGCGGAGAGCTGCGAAGTGATGCCGCGGAGCGCGAGCAGCGCGACGAGGAACAGGGGAAGCATCAGCATCGCCGAAGACGAGCCGGTGAGCGCCTGGAGGTCGAAGTTCACCCCGGTGTAGAGGAAGAGGATCGGCACGAACAGGCCGAACGCGATGGCCTCGAGTTTGGTCTCCATGGCCGCTGCGTCCTTCTCGGGCGCACGCGCCATGATGATGCGCCATACCGCTCCCGCGACGAAGGCGCCGAGCAGCATGTCGAGATCGAGCACGACGCTGAGACCGACCAGCGCCGCGATGAGCAGCAGCACGAAGCGCACGCCGAACTGGTCGGACGTGTGCAGGGTCGCGCGCACGAACGAGTGCAGGCGCCCGTGCGACATCCGATGAGCCATCAGCACGGCGAGGCCTGCCAGCGCCACGAACGCGAGCAGCACGGCGGCGGCGATCGGGGTGGTGCGGGTGCTGAGGAACAGCGAGATCGCGATCAGCGGCAGGAACTCGCCGACTGCTCCGATCACGGTCACCGCGCGGCCGAACGGCGTGTCGGTCTCCTTCGCATCCCTCAGGATCGGCATCAGCGTGCCGAGTGCGGTGGAACTGAGGGCGATCGCGATCACGACCATCCCCTCGCCGGGTGCGAGGAAGAAGCCGACGGCGATCCCGAGCACGACGCTGATGGCCCAGCCGATCGAGGCCCGCACGAGCGGACGCCCTGAGACGGCCCGGAAGTCGATCTCGGATCCGGCCATGAAGAAGAGCATCGCCAGACCGAAATCGCTGAGCTTCTCGAGGATGGGCGTCGGCTCGACCCAGCCGAGCACGGCCGGCCCGGCGAGAATCCCGAGCACGAGCTCGAACACGATGATCGGCACGCGGATGGCGGGTCGGATGCCGCGCGCGAGAAGCGGCGCTGCCACGGCGAGCAGCGGGATCAGCACAAGTCCGAGATCGCCCGCGTCCACGCTCCCACAGTAGCGACCCGCAGTGACGATTCGCCCGGTGGTCTCATCCACGGCAGAATCGATGCACACCCCCGAGGAGCCCCCATGTCTCAGCCCGACACCGCCCGCCTGCTGATCGCCTGCGACGATCAGCCCGGCATCGTCGCCGCCGTCGCCGGAGTGCTCTCCGCCCACGGAGCGAACATCATCTCCCTCGACCAGCACTCCACCGACTCCGAGGGCGGTCGGTTCTTCCAGCGCACGGTGATCCACCTCCCGGGTCTCTCCGCCGCGCGCACCGCGCTCGAAGCCGACCTCGCGCCGATCGCCGAGCGCTTCGGCATGGAGTGGTCGCTGCACGACACGGCCCGCCGCAAGCGCGTCGCGATCTTCGTGTCGAAGTACGACCACTGCCTGATGGAACTGCTGTGGCGCACCCAGCGCGGCCAGCTCGACATCGATGTCACGATGGTCGTCTCGAACCACCCCGACCTCGCCGAGTCCGTGCGCTCATTCGGAGTGCCGTTCGTGCACATCCCGTCCGGCGACAAGCAGGCCATGGAGCAGCGCCAGCTGGAGCTCCTTCGCGGCAACGTCGATCTCGTGGTCCTCGCCCGGTACATGCAGATCCTCACCGACGACTTCATCGAGGGTCTGGGTGCGCCGATCATCAACATCCACCATTCGTTCCTGCCGGCGTTCATCGGGGCCAATCCATATGCACGGGCGAAGGATCGAGGCGTGAAGCTGATCGGAGCCACCGCGCACTACGCGACGGTGGACCTCGACGAGGGACCGATCATCGAGCAGGACGTCACGCGCGTCACGCATTCGGAGTCGGCCGTCGATCTGCAGCGACGCGGCGCCGATGTCGAGCGTCTCGTGCTCGCGCGCGCCGTGCAGTGGCATGCCGAGGACCGTGTGATCGTGCACGGCCGTTCGACCGTCATCCTCTGAGTCAGAGCTTCTGCGGCACCCCGGCCGCCAGCTCGGCGAAGGCCTCCGCAGCGGTCGGATAGCGGGCGAGCGACGCTCCCTGCCCCATCCAGAGCGACTGCAGCTCGCCGAGGTTCTGCTCGCCCGCCGCAGCCCGGAATCGCCCGGTGAGCCAGTTCTGCATCGGGAACGGGGCGATGGTTCCGCTCGCTTCGATCGCTCGCACCGTGCGGTTGCGAGCTCCGCGGGCGAGGCGCCCGCTCATCGCCCTCGTGAGAACGGTGCCATCGGCGGCTGTCGAGCGGATGGCGTCGCGATGCGCCTGGTTCGCAGCCGACTCGGCGGTCGCCAGGAAGGCCGTGCCGACCTGCACGGCCGACGCCCCGAGTGCGAAGGCGGCCGCGACGCCACGCCGGTCGGCGATG
>JAESFY010000338.1_pt1 | contig 11800 bp, 10 predicted proteins | sample 9266201 | NCBI WGS metagenome assembly JAESFY01 (sample SAMN14515071, study PRJNA621656) | algae metagenome | isolation source: Nodosilinea sp. WJT8-NPBG4 and co-occurring heterotrophs from soil, lower... | place: USA: Pinto Basin, Colorado Desert, California | collected 2006-05-27 | reverse complement strand
ATGACGGCCACCGGTGCGGCGAGCATGGCGGCGACGAGAGCGAGGGCCACCCCCGCGACGACCAGCACCGTTCCGATGCGCACGGCCAGCACGCTCGAGAGTCTGGCTCCCATGCGCCCCTGCACGGTGGCGGCAGCCGACCACGCGAGAGCACCGCCCGTCAGCGAGAGCCCTGCGATGGTGGGCGAGACCTCGTAGCGCTCGGTCAACAGGTAGGGGATGTACACCTGAGCGCCGAAGAAACCGGCGGCGGCGAGCCCGCGCACGAGCAGCACCGACGGCAGGCCCCGCTGCGCCCGAAGGGTGCCCTTCGGCAGCAGCGCACGAACAGCGACGAGTGCCACAGCGACGGCGACGGCGGCGAGCACGGGGCCCGCTCCCGGCAGGTCACCGACCAGGTTGAGCCCCAGAACGGCCACGGCGGCGAGCACCGACCAGCCGAGCCGTCCGAAGGCCCACGGCGTGGTGCTGTCTCCCTCGCTCGAGAGTCCTCGCAGCGCGGGGACGACCATGAGCAGCGCCGGTACGACGAGGAACACGACGCCGAGGAACACCCAGTGCCAGCTCCAGAGCTCGGTGACGGCCCCGGCCACGGTCGGCCCGACGAGCGACGGCACGACCCAGGCCGCGGCGAACCCCGCGAAGATCGCCGGGTGCAGGTCGCGTGGGTACACGCGGGCGACGACCACGTAGAGAGCCACCATCAGCCCGCCGTTGCCGAGCCCCTGCGCGAAGCGCCCGGCGACGAGCACCTCCATGCTCGGTGCGAGTCCGGCGACGATCAGCCCGATGACGAACAGGCCCACCGACGCGTAGAGCGGCGCCACCGGCCCACGGCGGTCAGCCCAGTTGCCCGCCACGGCCATGCCGATGACCCCGGTGGCCAGGGGGCCGGCGAATGCAAGGGCATAGAGGCGTTCGCCGTCGAGGTCGTCGCTCACCGCCGGCATCACCGTCGTGACGGCCAGGGACTCGAACGCCCCGAGGAACACGAGCGCACACGCTCCGATGGTGATCCAGACGTATGCGCCGCTCAGGATGCCGGTGCCGGGGTTCGCGGTCGGAGCCGCGTCGGTGTCGGTGGTCATAGGCTCGACCGTAGAACCTCAACAATGGTTGAGGTCAAGGCGAGCCAGTCGACCCCCTCAGCGCACCGGCAGGATGTGCGTGGGGGCAGGAGCCTGCGCGATGTGGCGGATGTCGAGCGGCGCCCCCGTGCGCTCGTCGAGGTCGATCAGCGCGATTGTGTCGGAGCGCTGCCCCGCGACGAGCAGCTTGCCCTCGTGCACGAGGTGGTGACGCGGCCAGTCGACCCCGGAGTCGGCGAGCGCGATCGGTTCGAGGCTCTCGCCTCCGCCGCGCACCCGCAGCGCCGCGATCGTGTTGCTTCCGCGGAGTGCCGTGTAGAGGAACTGAGCGTCACGCGTGCGGGCGAGCTCGGCGGGGAAGTCCACGCCGATCTCGGCGATGGGGCTCGCGAGCACCGACGACACGACCGCCCACGTGCCATCGCGCCCGGCGGCGAGCGTGAACACCTCGCACGAGTATTCGGTCACCACGTGCAGATGTCCGCTGGGGTGCACGACCATGTGACGCGGACCGGTGCCGACGGGCAGCACGACCTCGTGATCGAGCACGAGGCCGCCCGCAATCGGACGCCAGATGCGCACGAGGTCGAATCCGAGGTCGGTCGTCGCGATGCGCCCATCGGCGAGGAAGGCCGCGGAGTGCGCATGCGAGGAGCGCTCCTCGCCGGTGGCGGTGAGCTCTCCGGAGTACGGATCGGATGCCGCGGCGGCGACACCGGCCGGTGCCGTCTCCTCGAGCGCTCCGCCGAGGAGCGCCGCCCGGAGTTCGGCAGCCTTGTTCACGGCATCCGGCACCAGGTGCCCCTGCGCGTCGATGCCGATGCGCACGACCCGTCCGTCGCCGTAGCAGCTCGCGATGAGGAACGATCCGCTCGACGAGACCGCCACGTGGCACACGCCGTCACCCGCGGCGACCGGCTCGCCCAGCGGCTGCAGAGCAGACTCGCCGCTGCGTGCGAAAGCCTGCACGCCGGCATCCCCCTCGAGCGCCGCATAGACGACATCGAGCGAGGGATGCTGCGCCAGCCACGAGGGCGAGGGGGTCTGAGTGACCGCCCCGCGATACTCGAGCGCGGTCGGCGCGCTCTCGTCGCCCGCGAGCAGACCGATGCCGTCTGCTGCGCCGTCCATCGCGGGGCCGTACCCGCCGAGCCAGAACCGGGTCATCGCAGCCTCAGTCGAGCAGGTCGTGGCGCACGATGACCTGGTCGCGCTCGGGCCCGACGCCGATGACCGAGATGCGCGTGTTGCTCATGCCCTCGAGTGCGATGACGTAGTCCTGCGCGTTCTTCGGCAGGTCGTCGAAGGTGCGCGCGGTCGAGATGTCTTCGCTCCACCCCGGGAAGTACTCGAGCACGGGAGTCGCGTGGTGGAAGTCGGTCTGATTGACCGGCACCTCGTCGAACCGCTGACCGTCGACGTCGTAGGCCACGCACACCGGGATCTGCTCGAGTCCCGTCAGGATGTCGAGCTTGGTGAGCACGAGGTCGGTGATGCCGTTGACCCGAGTCGCGTAGCGGGTGATCGGGGCGTCGTACCAGCCGACGCGGCGCGGCCGGCCGGTGGTGGTGCCGAACTCGAAGCCGCGCGAGCGCAGCCATTCGCCCTGCTCGTCGAACAGCTCGGTGGGGAACGGACCGGAGCCGACGCGGGTCGTGTAGGCCTTGACGATGCCGACGATGCGGTCGAGTGCGCCGGGTCCGACACCTGATCCGGTCGACGCACCACCCGCGGTGGCCGACGACGACGTGACGAACGGGTAGGTGCCGTGGTCGACGTCGAGCATGGTCGCCTGGCCGCCCTCGAACACGACGACCTCGTCGCGGCGCAGAGCCTCGTCGAGCAGGTATCCGGTATCGGCGACCATCGGACGCAGGCGCTCGGCATACGAGAGCAGGTCTTCGACGACCTCGTCGGCCGTGATCGCCCGACGGTTGAAGATCTTCACCAGCAGGTGGTTCTTCTGGTCGAGGGCGCCCTCGACCTTCTGGCGCAGGATGTTCTCGTCGAAGAGATCCTGCACGCGGATGCCGACGCGGTTGATCTTGTCGGCGTAGGCCGGGCCGATGCCGCGGCCGGTCGTGCCGATCATGCGCTTGCCGAGGAAGCGCTCGGTGACCTTGTCGAGCGTGCGGTGGTACTGGGTGATGATGTGCGCGTTGGCGCTCACCTTCAGACGCGAGACGTCGATGCCGCGGCCACCCAGTGCCTCGAGCTCACTGAACAGCACCTCGAGGTCGATCACGACGCCGTTGCCGATCACCGGGGTGACTCCCGGCGACAGGATGCCGGAGGGCAGCAGGTGCAGTGCGTACTTCTCGTTGCCGACCACGACGGTGTGGCCCGCGTTGTTGCCGCCGTTGAACTTGACGACCCAGTCGGTGCGCTCGCCGAGCAGGTCGGTGGCCTTGCCCTTGCCCTCATCGCCCCACTGGACGCCGACGATAACGATTCCTGGCATGGGTATCCCCCTTGCTTTCGCCGGGTTTGCACCGGCTGATGAGCTGGCCCTCTTCGGGCGGCTCCATCCTATCGAAGGTCGTTCGTCGAGCCTCCGGGCTGTGGAGTGGCGGGAATGCGACGAATGCTGTCGCTCCAGCCAATCGACCCATGTCGGTGGCCGGTGCCAGGATCGGAGGATGCCGAAGACCGGTCGCCTAGGCGGCGATGACAACCTGACCACAGCGAAACCCCGAACGCAGGGACCGCTCGTGCTCGTCGCCGCGCTGGTGACGGTCGTGCTGTGGGCGTCCGCTTTCATCGGCATCCGCGGCGCCGGGCCGCACTTCGACCCCGGTGCGCTGGCGCTGCTGCGCATGGCAGTGGGCACGGCGGTGCTCGCGATCATCGCCGTGCGCCATGGCATCCGTCTACCCGAGCGTCGGCACTGGTGGCTGGTCGCGGTGTGGGGCGTCGGGTGGTTCTGCATCTATAACCTGGCGCTCAACGCCGCCGAGCGCTCGCTCGATGCGGGCACAGCGGCGATGGTCGTGAATCTCGCACCGCTCATGGTCGTGATCTTCAGTGGGCTGTTCCTGCGCGAGGGCTTTCCGAAGCCGCTCATCATCGGCGCGCCGATCGCCTTCCTCGGCGTCGTGCTGATCGGCATGAACTCGTCGACGAGCGAGGGTCCCGACATCACCGGATTGCTGCTCGCGCTGCTCGCAGCCGTGATGTACGCCGGGTGCACTCTGCTGCAGAAGCGCCTGCTGAGCGCGGGCACCGACGCGACCACGCTGACGTTCCTCGGCGCCGCCGCCGGCACCATCGCACTGTTGCCCTGGGCGGGCAGCCTGATCGGCGCCCTGCAGACGGCGCCCCTCGACTCGACGCTATGGGTCGTGTATCTCGGCATCTTCCCGACGGCGATCGCCTTCACGACGTGGGCGTACGTGCTGCAGCGCAGCACCGCGGGGCAGACGTCGGCGACGACCTACGTCGTGCCGGCGATCGCGATCCTCATGTCGTGGGCGATCCTCGGCGAAGTGCCGACCCCGCTCATGTTCCTCGGCGGCGCGCTGTGCCTGCTCGGGGTGCTCGTCACCCGGATGAAGTGGGGCCGGCGCGCCTGACCGTCCGGAGGCGCTGGGCCAGCGCTGGGCCAGCGCTGCGGCTGGCCCTGCGGCTGGGGCTGGCGCTGCGGCTGGCGCTGGGCTGGTGCGTGCTGGGGCGGGGGCCCGGCGCGTGGTCGGTGCGGGGCCGTTGCGGGGCCGGTGCGGGGCCGGTGCGGGGCCAAAAACGCACCCCAGAACCGACTTTCCGATGCTTAATTGACCCCGCACCGTACGTCACCTGCTTAATTGACCCCGCACCGCACGTCACCTGCGTTTTTGACCCCACGCCGCACGTCGCCTGCGTCTTCGACCACCCCTCCATACGTCGCATGCTCTTTTCGACCACCCACCGCACGCACCTTCGCCTCCCGCGGAATCCCGCACGACATATCGGTATTGCGGTCTAGCGTCGGGACGGATGCTGACCGATACAGTGTGCGCGGAGGCGAAATGACGACCTGGTGGCCCTACGCCCGACTCGCGGCAGCAGCGCTCGCACTCGCGGCGATCATCGCCCAGTTGTCGCGCAGCATCGAGAACGCACTCGCCTCGACCACCGAGTGGGGTCAGCACCTGCCGACGGTCGCCGCGAACTTCCTCAGCTTCTTCACGATCCTGTCGAACCTGCTCGCAGCCATCGTGCTGGTCATCGCCGCGATCTGGGCACTGCGCCACCGTCGCGACGACGAGCGGGAGCCAGGGTGGATCGCAGTCCTCCTGGTCTGCGTCAGCACCTACATGATCGTCACCGGCATCGTCTACAACACCCTGCTCCGAGGCGTCGAGCTGCCGCAGGGCGTCACGGTCCCGTGGTCGAACGAGGTGCTGCACGTCGTCTTCCCGCTTCTCCTGCTCGCCGACCTGCTGTTCGCCCCGAGGCGACGCGCACTCCCCTGGCGCACCGTGGCGACAGCGGCGATCTTCCCGATCGCGTGGGTCGTCTACACGATGATCCGCGCGAACCTCATCATCGCGCCCGCCACCGGCGAGACCTGGTGGTACCCGTACCCGTTCCTCAATCCGCACCTCGTGCCCGGTGGCTATCTCGGCGTCGCGGGCTACATCGTCGGCATCGCCATCGCGATCATCGGCGTCGCCTGCTTCGTGGTGTGGGTCGGCCGCAAGCGCGGCGCTGCGGTTCCCGTCGGGGCCTGATCCCGCACCTCAGCGGATGCCGAAGCATGCGCACCGGAAGCACTGACATCTCTTGCGGTTACGCTGGTCGACGGGGGTCGTCGACGCGTCCCCGTGGGAACGAGGAGACACACCGATGAACGAGCCCTACGCGCCCGGCCCCTCTGCAGGTTCGACGCCGCCGCCTCCGCCTGCGCCCTCCGTCCAGGCGGCCCCGCCGGCCCCGCCCGCCCCTGCAGCCCGCGCCGCAGCATCCCCAGCACCGGCTCCTGCTGCACCCGCCGCATCGACGTCGGCGAGCAAGAGATCCGACGCCCCCAGCGAGGCCGAGCTTCAGCGCGCCACCGCCGTGCTCAAGACCGTCTCAGACGCGTACTCCGCGAAGATGGTCGGCCAGGAGCGCCTGCGCATGAGCCTGCTGATCTCGCTGATCGCCGGCGGCCACATCCTGCTCGAGAGCGTTCCCGGGCTCGCGAAGACGACTGCGGCGAGCACGCTCGCCGACACCGTCAGGGCGCAGTTCAAGCGCATCCAGTGCACCCCCGACCTGCTGCCCAGCGACATCACCGGCAACCAGATCTACGATGCCGCGACGGGCTCGTTCCGCACCGTGCTCGGCCCGGTGCACGCGAACTTCGTGCTGCTCGACGAGATCAACCGGTCGAGCGCCAAGACCCAGAGCGCCATGCTCGAGGCGATGCAGGAGCACCAGACGACGATCGGCGGCGAGGTGCACCACCTGCCGAAGCCGTTCCTCGTGATCGCGACGCAGAACCCGATCGAGCAGGAGGGCACCTATGAGCTGCCCGAGGCGCAGATGGACCGCTTCCTGCTGAAGGAGATCGTCGAGTACCCGAGCCCCGCCGAGGAGTTCGAGATCCTGGGGCGCATCGACTCGGGCGTGCTCGACCCCGACCGCCACGTGTCGAGCGCGATCAGCCTCGATGACGTGCACATGCTGCAGGACGTCGCGAGCCGCATCTACGTCGACCCGGCGATCCGCAACTACATCGTCTCGATCGCCTACGTGACCAGGAATCCGGCGCCGTACATCGGCGAAGAGCGCGCCCGCTTCATCAAGTACGGCGCGAGCCCTCGTGCGAGCATCGCGTTCCTGCAGGCGTCGCGCGCCCTGGCTCTCCTGAACGCCCGCGGCCACGTGATCCCCGAGGACATCCGCTCACTGCGCCACCTCGTGCTGCGCCACCGCGTGCTGCTGACCTTCGAGGCCGACGCAGAGGGCGTCCGCAGCGAGGAGATCATCGACCAGATCTTCGCCTCCGTGCCCACACCCTGACCTCGCCATGGCCAGCCTGATCGCCCAGGTGAAGAGCAAGCTCTTCATCCACTCGTCGCGCAAGTCGCTGCACGCGCTCGACGGCGCCTACGCGTCGCTGCTGCACGGCCGCAGCCTCGACTTCGAGGACCTGCGCAAGTACGAGTACGGCGATCAGGTGCGCGACATCGACTGGCGTGCCACGGCTCGGCTGGGCACTCCGCTGGTCAAGCGACACCGCGCGATGCGGATGCACACGATCATGTTCGTGGTCGACACCGGACGCTCGATGGCCGCACTCGCGCACGACGAGAAGTCGAAGAAGGATCTCGCGATCCTCGCCACGGGCGTGCTCGGTGTGCTCGCACTGCGCCACGGAGACGACTTCTCACTCGTCTACGGAGACTCCGACCGCGTGCGACGCCGTGCGCCCGGGCGCAGTGAGGGCGCACTAGAGCATGCTCTGCGCACGATCGACCACGCGATCGACTCGAGCACGGCCTCGAGCGACCGAGACGCGCTGCTGTCTTATGTGACCCGCACGATCTCGCGGCGGATGATCGTCGTCGTCATCACCGACGAGGCACCTGTGACATCGGAGACCGAGCGGATGCTGCGCCGACTGCGCGTGCAGCACGACGTGCTCTGGCTGACCGTGAGCGACGCCGACCCGGTGCTCGACCACGCGACGGGCACCATCCGCAGCGATGTCGACAGCATGTGGGAGGTGCCGGACTTCGTGCAGGGCGACGTCGACATCATCCGCGAGCTCACCGCGCAGACCGAGGCCGACGCCGCACGTCTGGCTGAGCTGCTCAAGCGCATGGAGATCAGCCACAGCGTGCTGGCCGGTCAGGACGACGCCGTCTCGCAGCTGCTGCAGCTGCTGAATCGGAGGTCGAATGCCCGGCTCTGACGAGCTCTACCCGCCGTTCCAGTACGGCTGGGGATGGCTGCTGCTCGCCTTCGGAATCCTGCTGCTGCTGATCGCGGCGGCGTGGCTGACCGTCGCCCTGACGCGTCCACGGCGCGACCTCACGCTGACGCGCGACGCACAGGGCCCCACCCTGCTCACGACCGACGTGCTGTCGCAGCTCAGGGTCGAGTACTTCGACCGCATCCAGCGCGTCGAGGACGACTACCGGGCGCGCACGCTCTCGGCCCGCAACGCCAACCTCGAGCTCAGCCGTGTGGTGCGCACGTTCGTGAACGAGTACAGCGGTCTCGAGGCCCCGGTGCTCGCGCTCGACGACCTCGTCTCTCGCGGAGTGCACCCCGCGCTCGTCGACGCCCTGGGGCGCCACTACTACCCGAGCATCTTCCGACCTGGCCCCGCGATCGACCCGATCGCGGGCGCCGAGGCGGCCAGAACGGTGGTGCGCACATGGCACTAGCGAACTGGTGGCTCATCCCCGTCGCCGCCGGCGTCGTCGTCATCGCGATCACGCTCGGCATCGTGATCGGCCTGCGCAGCGGTGCGAAGACCGAGGCGCACGAGCGGGCGCGTGTCGCCCGCGCCGAACGACTGCGCGCGCTGCCGACGTTCCGGCAGGCGCTGAACCGACGAGTGCTGGCGCTGTCGAGCATCCTGTTGATCGGCGTGATCGCGACCCTGGCGGCCGGAGTCATCTCGGCGCGTCCGATGGCGTCGCAGACGATCCAGCCCGTCAACACGAGCCGCGACATCATGCTGTGTCTCGACGTCTCGGGCTCGATGAGCGAGGTCGACGTCGAGGTGCTCACGGTCTTCGAGGAGCTGCTCGAGGACTTCGAGGGCGAGCGCATGGGCCTCACGATCTTCAACAGCTCACCCGTGCAGGTCTTCCCTCTGACCGACGACTACGAGTTCATCCGCGACCACCTGCAGAGCATCCGCGAGAGCTTCGACTACATCGACGAGATCCCCGAGCACTGGGTCGGCACGCTCAACGGAAACGGCGCCTCGTTGATCGGCGACGGCCTGGCGGCCTGCGCGATGGCGTTCGACCACCCCGACGACGAGCGCTCCCGCTCGATCATCTTCGCCACCGACAACGAGGTCAACGGCGCCTCGATCGTGACTCTCGACGAGGCTGCCGCGTACGCCGATTCGAACGGAGTCAGGGTGTTCGCGCTCAACCCCGTGCAGGGCAAGGATGCCGCCGTCAGCGCAGAGCTCACGAAGGCCGCCGAAGCCACGGGCGGTGCCGCCTACGGCCTGCGTGACACCACCACCGTGAGCGACATCGTCGCGCAGGTGCAGGAGCAGGAGGCGTCCGCGCTGAAGGGTCAGGCTCAGGTCGTCTGGACCGATGCTCCGAACCTCTGGATCGTAGTGCTGATGATCTCGATGCTGTCGTTCATCGTCGTGCTTTGGAGGGTGAGACTGTGATCTTCCAGCCCGTGCTCAACGTCTTCCTCCTGGCGCTTCTCTGCGCGCCGGTGGCCGCTCTCGCGGTCATCGCGCTGACGAAGGCGAAGGGACGCGACAGGGCCCTGTGGGCCATGCGACTGGTCATGCTGCTCGCATGCTTCTTCATGTTCCTGCGCCCGGGGATCCCCGGGGGCGCGACGGAGACGCTCGCGACCGACACCGACATCGTGCTCGTCGTCGACACGACCGCGAGCATCGTCGCGGAGGACTGGAACGGCGACGAACCGCGGCTGGACGGCGTCCGCGCCGATGTGCAGACGATCGTCGACGAGTACCCCGGTGCCCGCTTCGCTCTGATCACGTTCGACGCCTCGGCGGATCTCCGCATGCCCCTCACCACCGACACGACCGCGCTCGTCTCGTCGCTCGAGGTGCTCCGCCCCGAGGTGACGAGCCAGTCGCGCGGCAGCTCGATCGGCATCGCCAATCAGCTGCTCGCCGACACCCTGTCGAACGCGGCGGAGGCCTCACCCGACCGCTCGCGCATGGTGTTCTACTTCGGCGACGGGGAGCAGACGGTGACGTCTGCACCCGAGCCGTTCGACGGCAGCGAGAAGCTCACGGATGCCGGCGCGGTGCTCGGCTACGGCACGGCCGAAGGCGGGCCGATGAAGCTCACCACCGGCAGCGTCGATGGTTCGTCGAGCGAGTACATCGAGTATCAGGGAGCGAACGCCCTGTCGGTGATCGATGAGGCGAACCTCGAGGCGATCGCCTCAGATCTGGGCGTCGACTACCAGCACCGAACAGCGGATGCCGCGCTGACTCTGCCGGATGCCCCCTCGACCACCACCACCACCTATGCCGAGTCGGGTTCGGTGGGCAACGTGACCGAGCTGTACTGGATCGCCGCCCTCGTCGTCGTGGCGCTGCTCGGTGTGGAGCTCACGAGGGCGAGCATGCTCGTCGCCCGGCTGCGTCTGCTGCGAGCGCCGTCGGCGTCGCCCCGCCGGAAGAAGCCGACCGGCGGAGGTGCCGCATGACCGATCTGTCGACTCACGCGGAGGCTGCGCCGTCCGGCAGCCCCGACGACCTCACGTCATCAGCCGCCGCCGCGCTGCTCGCCTCGAATCGCCGCCGACGCCGCATCCGTCGGTGGATCGCGATCGGCACTCTGCCCCTCACGCTGGCCGCGCTGCTGTTCGTCGGCAAGGTCCTCAGCATGTACGCGTTCGCGCACCAGTCGATCACCGCCTATGTGGCCGACGACTACTCGGGTTCCGAGGCATCGGCCCGCGGCCAGGAGTTCCTCAACTGGTTCGAGCCGTACAAGGCGCCGTTCAACGTGGGCACCGCGCTGGCCGGGGGCGAGAAGCTGCCGGAGGCACGGCTGAAGCTCGAGGAGTCGCTCGACCTCGCGACGGGACTCGAGGTGTGCACGGTGCGCATCAACCTCGCGCTCGTCCTCGAGCGCATGGGCGACGCCGCACGCGCCGACGGCGACGGTGCTGCAGCCGCCGAGTTCTACGGCGAAGCGCTCACCATCACGACCGAGACGCCCGAGGAGTGCAGCAGTGAAGGAGCGCAGGAGCAGTCGTCCGACCCCGACCGCGACATGCAGCAGAGCAAGGAAGACCTCGAGGACCGTCTGAAGCAGAAGCAGCAGAACGAGCAGCAGCCGCCTCCGGAGGAGCAGCAGGAACAGGAGCAGGAGCCGCAGCCCTCGGACGAGAAGCTCGAAGAGCTAGAGGACAAGCTCGAGCAGGGCACGCAGGAGCGCGATCAGCAGCAGGGCGACGACGGCTCAGGCTCCGGGACGGACAAGCCATGGTGATGGATCACGAGAAGCAGCGGGCCCGCTACGTCGCCGGCACCGAGGGGGCACCACCCGTGCCGCCGCCGGGCGGGTATCGCAACGCACGCCGTCAGGCGGGTCCTGTCGTGCAGCATCCGGGTGCTCCGGCCATGTCGGGCACGGCGACCGCAGCGGAGGTCGCCGCAGAGAAGAAGCCGGCGAACGCACTCGGCTGGATCGCCCTGGTCGTCGGCATCCTGTTCGCGGTGATCCTCCTCATCACTCTGGCGATCGGAGCGACCGACACGCTCTACGGGGTGACGATGCTGGCCCTGCAGCTCGTGGTCGTCGCAGTCGTCGTGGGCGCGCTGTTCACCAGCCGAGGACGCACACTCGCCGCCGTCGCGCTCGCGATCACCCTGATCTTCAACGTCGCCACGGTGGGGGGCATCGGCGCACTGCAGACCTCGGCCTCCGGCAGCTACGACGGCATGAAGACCGACGAGCAGAAACACGAGGAGGCCTACCCGGCCATCAGGGGCACGGACCCGCAGGATGCTCTGACGCAGCAGTCCCTCGAGGAGGTGCAGGCCGAGGCCG
>JAESFY010000337.1_pt1 | contig 11813 bp, 10 predicted proteins | sample 9266201 | NCBI WGS metagenome assembly JAESFY01 (sample SAMN14515071, study PRJNA621656) | algae metagenome | isolation source: Nodosilinea sp. WJT8-NPBG4 and co-occurring heterotrophs from soil, lower... | place: USA: Pinto Basin, Colorado Desert, California | collected 2006-05-27 | reverse complement strand
GTCCTGATGGCGACCTCGACGGCACTGGTCGGACCGATGACGTTCCTCGGCTTCCTCGTCGCGACGCTCGCCTACCAGTTCGCCGATACGCACGATCATCGGCTCATCTTCCCCGTGGCCGTGCTCACGTCCTTCACGATCCTCGCGGGGGCCTACTTCGTGATGAAGAACGTCTTCTACGCGCAGGGCATGGTGTCGATCCTCATCGAGCTGGTCGGCGGAACCGTCTTCCTCATCGTCATCCTCAGAAAGGGCAGGCTGTGATCATCATCGACGGCGTCCGTCGTGAATACACCAGCGAGGTCGCGATCGGCCCCGTGGACCTCCGGATTCCCGCTGGCGGGATCACGGCGCTGATCGGTCCCAACGGCGCGGGCAAGTCGACGCTGCTGACGATGATCGGTCGGCTCGGCGGCATGGACGCCGGAGCGATCGAGATCGCCGGATACGACGTCGCGAAGACCAGGTCGAAAGACCTGGCGAAGATCGTCTCGGTGCTGCGCCAGGAGAACCACTTCGTCACGCGGCTCACCGTGCGCCAGCTCGTCGGGTTCGGACGCTTCCCGCATTCGCAGGGGCGGCTGACCCGCGACGACGAGCAGATCATCAGCAGGGCGATCGACTTCCTCGACCTCGGTGACCTGGAAGGACGTTATCTCGACGAACTCTCCGGAGGTCAGCGACAGCGGGCCTATGTCGCGATGGTGCTGGCGCAGGACACCGAGTTCGTGCTGCTCGACGAGCCGCTCAACAATCTCGACATGAAGCATGCCGTGCAGATGATGAAGCACCTGCGCCGGGCGGCTGAGGAGTGGGGGCGCACGATCGTCATCGTGCTGCACGACATCAACTTCGCCGGACACTATGCCGACCACATCTGCGCCATGAAGGGCGGCGAGGTGGTGGAGTTCGGCTCGCCCTCCGAGATCATGACCGGTGAGGTCCTCACCCGCGTGTTCGACACGTCCGTGCAGGTGGTCGAGGGCCCGTCCGGTCCTCTTGCCGTGTACTACTGACGCTCAGAGCTCGACGCCGTGGTCTTCGTCGTTGACCCCGGCATTGCGGCCGCGGCGGGATTCGTAGCCGATGAACCAGCCGAGCCAGACGATCGCGGCCAGCAGGATGCCGAGCCAGACGTTCTGGAAGATCAGGCCGATCACGACACCGAGGATGAGAAGCCCTGCGGTGACGGAGAAGCGGAGTGCGTTGCGCGACATGGGCTCAGCCTAAGGGCGATTCGCTCGCCGCGGGAGCTCAGCGACCGCGGTGGTCTTCGGGGGAGAGTCGCGGCCCTCGTCGGGGCTCGCTCACTCTGCTCGCGAAGATGAGACGGATCACACGCTGACGGTGGCCTGCCCACGGCGCGAGCAGATCGAGCATCCCGTCGTCATCGGTGCGGTGGCCGGTGAGGGCGTACCCGACCTGGTGCGCGAGGTGGTAGTCGCCGACGCTCACCGCGTCCGGATCGCCGAGTGCCCGGATGCGCGTCTCGGCTGAGGTCCACACGCCCACGCCGGGGAAGCTCGTCAGCACCCGGTCGCGCTCGTCGCCGGTGGGTGCGGCCAGAAGCGCGCGGGAGATGCTGTCTGCGCGCTCGGCCACTCGCACGATGGTCTTCGACTGTGGCGGCTGCACCGCGACGCGATGCCAGTCCCAGGAGGGGATGCGACGCCATTCGGCCGCGGTGGGCGCGGTGTACATCGGTCTCGGTGCCGGGCCGGGTGCGCGCTCACCGAACTTCGTGACGAGCAGTCGCCAGGCGCGGAATGCTTCGAGACCGGTGACCTTCTGCTCGATGATGGCGCACGCGAGAGCGTCGAACACCACGCCGGTGCGAGCCAGTCGGATGCCGGGCGCGCGACGGGCGACCTCGGAGATCAGAGGATGGTGCGAGGGATCGAAGCCTGACGGGTCGTCACCGGCACCGCACAGGTCGGGCACGCTGTCGAGTGCCGGCTCGGCCCCGCGACCCCATGCGGTGGCTCTGATCTCTCCGCCCTGCGCACGCAGCGCGAGCGTCGCAGCGCCGAGCGGGGTCCGGAGGGTGCGCCAGATCACCGGACCGTCGAAGACCATGGTCGGGTCGCCGGGGCCTCGCCGCAGCATCCCCACCGTCGCGTGGAGATCGACGGGGACGGCGGGCCGGTACACGGTCTCGCGCGGTGCGCCGGGAGGAGCCGCGTCGGCGGCGTCGGCATCCGCGGTCAGGGTCATGCGCCCCACGATACGTGGCGGGGCTGACACTCGGATCAGAAGCGGTCGGGCGAGGGGGTGCCGTGGCCGTAGCGGATGACGACGTCGGCGTGACGGTCGAAGCGGTAGCCGATGCCGCGCACTGTGCGGACGATGTCCTCGTAGCGGCCGAGCTTCGCGCGCAGACGCCGCACGTGCACGTCGATGGTGCGCTCGCCCGGGGTCTCGTCGTCCTGGGCCTGCCACAGCGCCGAGACGAGCTCGCTGCGCTCGATCGTGCGTCCTTCGCGGAGCACGAGGTACTGCAGCAGCTCGAACTCCTTGTAGGTGAACGCCGCGGATTCTCCGTCGATCAGCACGCGCTTGCGCGAGATGTCGACGACCACGCCGCCCTCTTCGTCGGTGGTCTCCTCTTCCGCGGCAGCCTTGGTGCGGGCGATGGCACCAGGCTCGTGCAGCGCGAGGCGCACGACGTCGAGGTCGCGGCCCCCGGACCCGTGCGGGGCGAGGGCGACGGTGGCGTGCGTCTCGGCACCCGGAGCGAGCTCGGCGAGCGTGCGGCGCAGAGCGTCGACGAGGAGAGGGAGGCTGACCCCTGCCTCGGCTGCCTTGATCTCATCGAGACCGACGTAGAGGGCGAAGCCGCGGGGAGATCGGACGGCGGGAAGATCTGCATCGAGCTGTGCGGCCGCAGGCTCCGAAGACACGGTGCGGACGGTGGTGGAGGCGGCGGCGGGACGCTCGAGAAGTGCGATGTTCGACATGATGATGAAGTCCTCAGGACGTGAGCCGGGAAGAGGCTCTGATGCGTTGCATGAATGACCGGGCGAGCCGGAAGAGCGAGCAAAGGGTGGATGCTCGATGACCCATACCTCGCAGATCGCGAGAAGTCAGGTCAGACGGAGTGGCTGTTCGTTCAGCGACACATTCGGCAACACATGCCAACGCGACCGGGCATCATCATCCCGGCAGTCCTGTTCGCCTCCTGGGCGGACAAAGGGCTTGCGTTGGTAGTCATGGGGGGATTATGTCGGAAGAAGTCGGCGCGTGTCAAAACGGCCGTCGGCGGGGGAGCGGGGCGTAACGTGAAGGAGGTGACCATCTCGACTCTCGCCGAAGGCTTCATCCTCACTGATGAGAAGGACGCATCTCGGTACACCTTGATGCGGGACGGACAGCTCGTCAGCGTTCTCGACTACCGCGACGACGGACGCACGATCGCCCTCACGAGAGCCTTCACGATCCCCACTTTCCGCGGCCACGGCTACGCGGGCGTCGTCGTGGAGGGAGCCGTCGCAGCGATCGAGGCGCGTGGAGATCGCAAGGTCGACGCGGTGTGCTGGTACGTCTCGGACTGGTTCCAGGCGCACCCCGAGCACGGGTCGCTTCTGCGCTCGCGCTGACGTGTGATCGTGTGACGCTGTGTTACGCGTCGACATTCCTCCGGTAATATGGATGCTCTGCTCAGCCCCGTCGGCTGAGGTGGTCAGGCGCAGACGCGCGCTGGTCCGAGGCTCGAAACCTCCGGCATCGTTCCCGACACCGGAGGTTCTTCCATGTCATCGTCCCTGCGCGCCCGCCCCCAGACCCGATGGTGGGCGCTCGTCGTCATCTCTCTCACCCAGCTGATCGTCGTTCTCGACGGAACCATCGTCAGCATCGCCCTGCCTCAAGCACAGGCCTCTCTGGGCCTGAGCGACGGCCAGCGTCAGTGGGTCGTCACGGCCTACGCCCTGGCCTTCGGCGCGCTTCTCCTGCTCGGCGGCCGCATCGCCGACTACGTCGGGCGCAAGCGCGTCTTCATGATCGGGATGGTCGGCTTCGGCGCCGCATCCCTGTACGGCGGCCTCGCGCAGTCAGGGTGGGAGCTCATCCTCGCCCGCGGACTGCAGGGCGCCTTCGCCGCTCTGCTCGCTCCGGCGGCCCTCGCGCTGCTCACCGTGACGTTTCCCTCCGGGCGTGAGCGGAACACCGCATTCGCGGTCTTCGGAACGGTGGCGGGAACGGGAGCCGCAGTCGGGCTGCTGCTGGGTGGTCTCCTCACGGAGTTCGCCGATTGGCGCTGGTGCCTCCTGGTCAACCTGTTCTTCGTCGCGGTCGGCCTGATCGGCGGCGCGCTGTTCCTCACCGAGAGCAAGGCCGAGGGCGATAACCGTTATGACATCTGGGGTGCGGTCACCGTGACCCTCGGTCTGGGAGCGCTCGTCTACGGATTCAGCCTCGCCGAGAACGGCTGGGCGGATCCGCTGACCATCACCTTCCTCGTGCTGGGCGTCGTGCTGCTCGCGGTGTTCGTCTGGGTCGAGAGTCGCGTGTCGCAACCACTCCTTCCGCTGCGCGTGGTGGCCGACCGGGTCAGGGGCGGTGCCTTCCTGATCCAGGGTGTCGCGGGCGCGATCATGATCGGCGCGACCCTCTATCTGACCTTCCACCTGCAGTTCGTGCTCGGTATGGGGGCGCTCCCCGCCGGAGCGGCGACCCTGCCGCTCCCGATCGCGACGATGATCATCGCTCCCATCGCCACGAAGCTCCTCACGGTGATCGGGCCGCGCCCGATGCTGATCGTCGGGCCGCTCATCGCGGCAGCCGGTCTGTTCCTGCTCTCCGGGATCACTCCGGACGGCCCGTACCTGGTGCAGATAGCTCCGGCGCTCGTGCTCCTCGGCATCGGCATGGGGTTCGTGTTCATCCCGCTGCAGAACCTCGCGCTCACCGGAGTCGCTGCACACGATGCGGGTATCGCGTCGGCCGTCGCCAACTCGGCCATGCAGATCGGCGGATCGATCGGGCTGTCCGTGTTCACGGCCGTGTACGCGGCGTCGGTGGGTGGGCATGCGCAGACGGAGCTCTCCCCGTCGCAGCTGACGGACGCCTACGGGTGGGTCTTCATCGTCGCCTCGATCCTCATGGTCGGCGCTGCCGTGATCGCCGCCGTCATGGTGCGCGGTCGGAAGGAACAGCTGATGCCGGCAGAGCCGGGGCTGGCCGTCGGCGCGCACTGACATCTCCGTGGCGTCCGTCGCGCATGGATCGCGCAGATCCCGTCGTCGGTAACGGACGCCACGGCACGCCTCGGACCGAATGTCGGTGGGGGTTCGTACCGTGTGAGTATGCGAATCCTGCACACCTCCGACTGGCACATCGGCCGCACCTTCCATGGCAACTCGACCATGGACGCGCTGGCCGAGGTGCTCGGAGCGCTCACGGTGCAGGTCAGGGAGAATGCGGTCGACGTCGTCATCGTCGCCGGTGACGTCTTCGATTCGGCGACGCCTGCCGGCGCCGCGTACACACTCCTCGGTGACGCGCTCGTCGCGCTCCACGAGACGGGCGCCCGCGTGATCGTCACGAGCGGCAACCATGACTCCGCCGCACGCCTCGGGTTCCAGGCGCGGCTGCTCCGTGACGGCATCCACGTGCTTACCGACCCGCTCGCCATCGGCACGCCGGTGACGCTGACCGACGCCGATGGCCCCGTGCACTTCTACGGCATCCCGTACCTCGAGCCGGCCATCGTCAGGCAGCACTGGACCGGCTCCGATCTCCGCACCCAGGCGCAGACGCTCGCCCATGCGATGGATCTCGTCCGGGTGGGGATGCAGGAGCACCGAGGGCGATCGGTCGCGATCGCGCACTGCTTCTCCGCGGGAGTCGATGCGACCATCGGTCTCGAGCGCGAGGTCCGTCAGGGCGGTCTCGACGTGGTGCCGCTGTCGGTCTTCGACGGCCCAGACTACGTCGCGCTCGGCCACATTCATGGGCGCCAGCAGATCAGCGACCGGGTGCGCTACTCGGGCGCTCCGCTGCACTACAGCTTCGGAGAGCAGAGCAAGCCGCGGGGTTCGTGGCTGGTCGACCTCGATGCCACGGGCCTGTCCGCCGTCGATTGGCTCGATCTGCCCGTACCTCGCCGACTGGTCACCCTCACGGGCACCCTCGACGAGATCCTGTCGGCGGAGAACGTCACTGCGCACGCTGACGACTGGGTCTGTGCGGTGTACACCGATTCGCTCGCTCAGACCGAGCCCATGCGCCGACTGCGAGAGCGCTACCCGCACTGTGCCATGGTGCAGCATCTGCCGTCCGAGACGGGCGACCGCGATGATCGCTCGTACGTCGAGAGGCTCCGCGGTGTCGTGACCGACCCCGAGCGCATCGAGGCGTTCCTCGAGCATGTGCGATCAGGGCATGGGGCGACCGTGCGCGAGGCCGAACTGATCCGCGAGGTGCTCGACGACCGCGTCCGCGCAGAAGCCCTGATCTAGTCCGTGGCGATGCGCCGAGAAGATTCCCCGACAGGGAAGAAGACGCTCTGATGCGACTGCACCGACTGGAGGTCGAGGGTTTCGGTCCGTTCCGTGAGCGTCAGGTCGTGGACTTCGATGCGTTCGCCGACGACGGCATCTTCCTGATCGCCGGCCGCACCGGCGCCGGCAAGTCGAGCATCCTCGACGCTGTCTGCTTCGCTCTCTACGGCGGAGTGCCACGTTATGAGGGCGGTGAGAAGCGGCTGCGCTCCGATCACTGCCAGCCCGACGATGCGACCGAAGTCGTGGTGGAGTTCAGCACGCCCGCAGGTCGATACCGCGTCATGCGGTCGCCCGAGTACGAGCGCCCCAAGAAGCGCGGCGGAGGCATGACCATGCAGCCGTCGGCGGTGCAGCTCGACACTCTCGTGGGCGGCGAATGGATCGGGCTGGCTGCGAAAGAGCGAGAGGCCGCGTACGAACTCGACGAGATCCTCCAGCTCAGCCGCGAGCAGTTCCTCCAGGTGATCCTGCTCGCGCAGAACCGGTTCTCGGAGTTCCTGCTGGCAGGGAGCAAAGAACGGCAGACGCTGCTGCGACGGCTGTTCGGCACCGAGCGGTTCGAAGACGTGCAGGCCCGATTCGACGAACGACGCAGAATGGCCGAGCATTCGCTGGGAGCGCGGCTGGCCACGGTGTCAGCCCGCCTCGAGGAGGGCGAGCGGCTGGTCGCGAACGCCGACCTCGGCAGCGACGGTGCCGAGGCCGGGGCCGAGGCCGATGCCGATGCCGATGCCGCAGGTGTGCTCGAGGGCGAGCTCCACGAGACCCGACCCCTCGCAGCGACGACCGAGGAACGGCTAGACGATCTGCGTCGCGCCAAGGCCCGTGCGGACTACCGGGCGGAACGGCGCGCGGCTGAGCGCGCAGAGGCGGAGCAGGACGCCGCTGCCACGGACGCTGCGCTGGCGACGCTGCGCGAAGAGCAGCGCGCACAGGTCGAGAGAGATCGCGCCAGGGCGGCCCTCGACCGTCTCGACGAGGAGGAACCGCTCGTCGCCGAGGCCCGCGCCGAGCTGCGCGATGCGAGGGCTGCCGAGGTCCTCCGTGCGCCCATCACGGCAGCAGACAGAGCCGCGACGGCGGTCGACGCTGCGCGCGAGGCCGAGGCCCAGGCGCTCACGGACTGGGAGGCGCACGGCATCAGCGCCGACGATCTGGTGTCATGGGCAGACGAACGCACACGACAGATCGGATCCTGGCAACGTGCGGAGGAGCTGGAGCGATCCGCGCCCGCACTCGAGGCCGAACTCGCAGCGGCAGCAGAAGCCGTCGCCACTGCGACCGCCCAGATGGAGGCCGCGGAGGAGGAGCGGGCGATGCTGCCCGCCCAGCTCGAGGCGCTCACGCGCGAGCGCGATGAGGCGCGACGCATCGCCGACAGGGCGGCCGACCTCGCTGCTGCGCGGGACGCGGCCGAGGCGCGTCACGAGGGAGCGGCAGAGGTCGTCCGCCTCACCGCCGCTAAGACCGAGGCAGAACGCGCTCTCGCCGACGCGAGTGGCGCCCTCGCCACCGCTCAGACCGAACTCGCTCGACTCAGACAGAGGCGACTCGACGGGTTCGCCGGTGAACTGGCGACGGCCCTGCACGACGGTGACGCGTGCCCTGTGTGCGGTTCGCGCGAGCATCCCGCTCCGGCGGCGCATTCCGATGCGGTGTCAGCCGACGACGTCGAGGTGGCCGAATCCGAGCGTGACCGCAGGGCGCAGCGTGAGCGCGACGCCGCAGAACTCGCCTCGGCTCTGCGCGCGGAACTCGCCGCCGCCGCGACGAGAGCAGATGGCCGTGATGCCGTCGCCGCGGCCGCCGAACTGGCCGCGGCGAACGAAGAGCATGACCGCAGCGTCTCGGCAGCCGAGCTGTGCAAGAAGCTGGAAGAGCGTCGTGACGCCCTGGCAGAACGCATCCGACGCCTCGATGACGACCGCTCGCGCGACTCCGCGACCCTGGCGGCAGCTCGCGAGACGCACGTGCTGGTCGCTCAGCGCGCGGCCGACGCGCAGAAGGTCATCGCCGAGGCGCGGGGAAACTACGGCTCGGTGGCTCAGCGGCTGAAGGCAGCGACCGTCGAAGTCGCCTCGGCGCTGGCGCTGGTGGAGGCGACAGCCGAGCGGGAGCGCAGGGCCGAATCGGCCGCGGCGACCGCTGCGGAGCGGGATGCGGCGCTCGAGGCGTCCGATTTCGACGATGTCCTCGCCGCGCAGGCGGCGCTGCGGTCGACCGGGGTGCAGGCGGCTCTCGAGGCACGCATCACGCAGCACGCCGTGCAGCGTGAGAAGGAGCGAGCGATCCTCCTCGACCTCGAGCTGCGCACCCTTCCGGAGGAGCCGATCGACCTCCAGGCCGCCGAACAGGAGTCGCTCTCTGCTCGACAGCGGTGGACGGCGGCCGTCGACGCGGCGGGTCGAGCCGCAGGCGTCGCAGAGCAGATCACGGCGATCATCGAGTCAGCAGCGTCGGAGCATGCTCGCACGGCGGCAGAGGCCGAAGACTACGAGGTGCTGCGAGGCCTGGCCGACGCGATCGCCGGCCGTGGTGCGAACACGCGCAAGATGACCCTCGAGACCTTCGTGCTCGCTGCCGAGCTCGAGGAGATCGTCGACGCGGCCAACCGACGGCTGGGCGACATGTCCACGGGGCGCTACCAGCTGCGTCACTCCGACGCGCTCGCAGCCAGAGGTGCCGCCTCGGGGCTCGGCATCGTCGTGTTCGACGCATTCACCGGACAGACCCGGCCCGCGCAGTCGCTGTCAGGAGGCGAGACCTTCCTGAGCTCGCTCGCCCTCGCCCTGGGGCTCGCCGAGGTCGTCACCGCGCGGGCGGGCGGCATCCGGCTCGACACGCTCTTCATCGACGAGGGATTCGGCTCTCTCGACGGCGATACTCTCGACATCGCGATGCGCACCCTCGACGAACTCAGACAGGGAGGAAGAACCGTCGGGGTGATCAGTCATGTCGAGGCGATGCAGGAGCAGATCCCAGCCCAGCTCTCGGTGCGCGCGATGCCGAACGGACCGAGCGTGATCGAGACGCGCTGAGGCTCACGCCGCCTCCCTGCCGGGAACGCGTGTTCAGTCGACGTCCGTTCTCAGACGCCGTACTCGCGACGGATCACCTCACGCAGCTGCACGCTGCACCGCGCGATCGCCTCACGGAAGTCGACGAGCGCGCCATCCTCGGCACGGTCGGAGATCGCGCGGAACGCGCGGATCGGCACTCCGAACTGCTCGGCGACCCAGATGTACGCGTAGGTCTCCATGTCGACCAGTCCTGCGCCGGAAGGGCGGATCACGGCGGTGATCCCGGCATCGCCGACGAAGCTGTCGCCGGTCGCGATCAGCACGCCCTCGCGGCCGGTGGACACACGAGCGGGCAGAGACACGTGCTGCCCTGCGACACCGTCGAGGTCGAAGACGTCGTGCTGCAGCGCGCTGCCGATCTCGTGCACAGTCGCGTCGAGTTCAGGGTCGATGCCGCCCGCGGTCCCGACGACCACCACTTCGGAGTACTCCCTGGCGTCGAGCGCACGTGTGAGCGCGAACACGGCCTGCATCTTGCCCTCGCCGGTGACGAGCTGGTCGAATCCCTCGAGGTCCTCCGGGAACGCTGCGAGTTCGGAGGCCATTGCTGCGACGAGAAGTTTCACTCCGCCATCCTGCCAGGTGGAGCCGCCGCCGCGAAGTCCCCGTGCGTGCGACCGACGTCATCTCGATGTAACACTGGGGGAGGATACTGACGTCGGGTAGACCGGAGGAACACATGACCCTGCAGCAGCAGATCTCTGAAGCACTCGGCGTGAAGCCCGAGATCGATCCCGGGGTCGAGGTGGAGCGCCGAGTGGGCTTCCTCGTCGACTACCTGCGCACGACCGGTGCGAAGGGCTTCGTGCTGGGCATCTCCGGCGGTCAGGACTCGACTCTCGCCGGTCGTCTGGCGCAGCTCGCGGTCGAGCGCGTGCGTGCCGAAGGCGGAGAGGCGAAGTTCCTGGCCGTCCGTCTGCCGTATCGGGTGCAGAAGGATGCGGCGGACGCCGAGGCCGCGCTCGAGTTCATCGCACCGGACTCCTCGGTCGAGGTGAACATCCAGAACGGCGTCGACGGCGTCGAGGAGGACATCGAGTTCGCCGTCACGAGCGACATCAGCGACTTCAACCGCGGCAACATCAAGGCGCGCGTGCGCATGGTGACGCAGTACGCGCTCGCCGGGCACGACGGTCTCCTGGTGATCGGCACCGACCACGCCGCCGAGGCCGTCACGGGCTTCTACACGAAGTTCGGCGACGGCGCGGCCGACATCCTTCCCCTCTCGGGACTCAGCAAGCGTCAGGGGCGTTCGCTGCTGCTGCATCTCGACGCGCCCGACCAGCTGGCCTACAAGGTGCCCACCGCCGACCTGCTCGACGGTCAGCCCGGCCGTGCGGACGAAGACGAACTGGGTCTCACCTACGAGCAGATCGACGATTTCCTCGAGGGGCGGGACGTCGACCCGGATGTCGCAGGTCGCATCGAGTCGCGCTACCTCGCCACCCAGCACAAGCGGAACCTGCCGGTGACCCCCGACGACACCTGGTGGCGCTGACACGCGCCCCGTCGCGATCCCGTGTCGGATGCCGCGGCTAGTGTCGAAGCATCCGAGGGAACGGGAGAATCGTGCGGATCGACACTCAGGCGCAGCGCGTCATCTGGAGCGCGAGCGACCTCAAGGCGGCCGCCGAGTGCGAGTTCGCATGGTGTCGGGCGATCGACGCCAAGCTGGGGCGCGTCCCTGCCGTCGAAGAGCCTGAAGATGCGACCCTCGCGAGGGCGGCGCTGCTCGGCGACGTCCATGAGCAGAACGTCTTGGCGCGGTACATCCGTGAGCTCGGTGCCGGTCGGGTGCACCTGGTCGAGAAGGTGTCCTCGGTCGATGCCGAGGCTCTCGACGCTGCCGTCGACGAGACCGTGCAGGCACTCGGATCCGACGCGATCGTCGTCTTCCAAGCAGCGTTCGCGACGCCGGAGTTCGTCGGGTTCGCAGACTTCCTGAAGCGCGATGGCGACGGTCGCTGGCGGGTGCAGGACTCGAAGCTCGCCCGCAAGGCGCGAGTCACCGCACTCATGCAGCTCGCGGCATATGTCGATCAGCTCGATCGGCTGGGCATTCCCCGGTCCGACGAGGTCGACCTCATCCTCGGCGACGGAACGTTGAGCACCCACTCCGTCGACGACCTCCTTCCGCTGTTCCAGGTGCGACGGGCGCGCCTGCGAGCTCTCATCGCCGATCGTCGAGTCGGCGATGGCTCCGCAGGGGTCGCGCTGGCATGGGGCGACG
>JAESFY010000336.1_pt1 | contig 11826 bp, 7 predicted proteins | sample 9266201 | NCBI WGS metagenome assembly JAESFY01 (sample SAMN14515071, study PRJNA621656) | algae metagenome | isolation source: Nodosilinea sp. WJT8-NPBG4 and co-occurring heterotrophs from soil, lower... | place: USA: Pinto Basin, Colorado Desert, California | collected 2006-05-27 | reverse complement strand
CAGCCCCGAGATCGAGAGGGCCATCAGCACGGCGCTGGGTCCGGGGATGGCCGTGACCGTCACGCCCCGCGCGACGGCTTCGGCGACGAGAGCGAAACCGGGGTCGCTGATGGCCGGCATCCCCGCGTCGCTCACGACGATGACGTCGGTCTCGATGGCGAGGGTCGCGAGCTCCGCCGCCTTCTGCTTCTCGTTGTGATCGTGCAGCGCGATCAACCGCGGACGGTTGGAGATCTGCAGAGCCTGTAGCAGCCGCCCGGTGGTGCGCGTGTCCTCCGCGACGACGACCTCGGCGTTCTCCAGCACCTCGACGAGGCGACGCGAGACATCCCCGAGGTTTCCGATCGGTGTTGCGGCGAGGATGATCACCCGCCCAGCTTAGGCGGGACCCCTCGGCCGAGTGTCTAGGCTGGTGCGGTGACCGCGCCCCTTCCCCTGCTGCCTCTGCCCGAGGAGCGTCTGACGCGCTACGAGCGACTGCGCGGACGCGTGCTGCAGGACCCGGACTGGGGTCGCATGATGCGCTGGTTCGCGCCGCTCGTGGTGACCGCCCTGGCTGCGGTGCTGCGGCTGGTCAACCTCGGACACCCGCACCAGCTCGCCTTCGACGAGACCTACTACGTCAAGGACGCCTGGTCGCTGTGGACTCTCGGATACGAGGGCACCTGGGGCAAGGACGCGAACGAGGCGTTCATCACGCTGCAGGAGCTGCCTCTGTCGGATGCGGGCTCGTTCATCGTGCATCCGCCCCTCGGCAAATGGCTGATCGCCCTGGGGATGGCCATCGGCGGCCCGGACAACACGGTGGGTTGGCGCATCGCGACGGCGGTACTCGGCACGGCCACCGTGCTGCTCGTCTACCTGGTCGCCCGCAGACTGACCGGCTCGATCGTGGTGGCGACCGTCGCCGGCGCTCTGCTCGCAATCGACGGCCTCAGCATCGTGATGAGTCGCACCGCGCTTCTCGACGGGCCGCTGACGTTCTTCCTGATGCTCGGCGCGCTGTTCATCCTGATCGACCGCGACCGGTCGATACCCCTGCTCGAACGCACCGCCCCCGACTCCCCCGAGCCGATGTGGGGACCCGTGCTCTGGCGGCGCCCCTGGCTGATCGCCGCGGGTGTCGCGCTCGGCGCGGCCTGCGCCGTGAAGTGGTCCGGGCTGTACGCGCTGGCCGCCTTCGGCCTGTACGTGGTGGTCACGGATGCTCTGGCGAGACGCCGCGCCGGCGTCGTCCTCTGGCCCACTGCGGCAGCGTTCCGCCAGGGGCCGGTCTCGTTCGTGCTGCTGGTGCTGCCGGCGCTCGCCACCTACCTCGTCAGCTGGACGGGGTGGCTCGTCACGGCCGACGGCTACGCCCGTCAGAGCGATCCGAATCCGCTGGTCGCACTGTGGAACTATCACGAGGCGATCCTGAACTTCCACGTCGGTCTCAGCAAGGGCCACCCCTACGCGAGCCCTGCCTGGGAGTGGCCGTTGCTGCTGCGGCCCACAGCGGTCTGGGTGGGCAGCGATCCGGGCCCGTGCGGCTTCGACCACTGCATCGCGGTGATCTCGACGATCCCCAATCCGATCATCTGGTATGCCAGTGTCGCCGCAGCCCTCTACCTGATCTACCGGCTCGTGCGCGGATGGATCGACCGCAAGCCGGTCGGCCCCGCATTCACGTTCCCGCTGGTCGGACTCGCAGCGACCTACGTCCCCTGGCTGCTGTTCCCCGAGCGCACGATCTTTCAGTTCTACACGGTCGCCCTGGCACCGTTCCTCGTGATCGCGCTCGCGGTCGCTCTGCGTCAGATCGCGGGGCGAAGAGACGACCCGCTGCATCGCCGCCAGTCAGGCGAGCGCACCGTGATGGTCTTCCTCGCCGTGGCCGTGCTGGTCTCGGCCTTCTTCTATCCGGTGTGGACCGGCATGAGCGTGCCGTACGACTTCTGGCTGCTCCACAACTGGCTGCCCGGCTGGATCTGACCCGTCAGCCGGCTCGCCGCGAACGGGTGCTGAGCTCTCAGCGCGCAAGGCGGAGCTCGGCCGGGTCGCTCACGGGAAGTCGGCACACGAACGACCGGCAGTCGAACGCCTGCTCTCCCGCGCTCCCCTTGCCCTCGAAGAGCTCGAACCCCGCCTCCGCGAACGCCTGCGCCTGCGCCGGGGTGACGATCGCCACGACATCGGCGTCGGCCAGGCGACCGGCTGATGCGAGAGCACCGTCCGGCGTCTCCGTGACGACGACGAGCTGCCTCGGCGGATCGATGAGCCCGGCTGCCACCCGCAGCAGGCTGCCGTGCGCGAAGGGCTGCGCCAACCCCTGCGCCGCATGCTCGCGCACCCGCTCGGCGGCGGCCTCACGATACCGATCACCCGCGCCGAGCCGCCATGCCGTGAGCGATGCAGCGGCGACGGCCGCCGCATCGGAGGGCAGGTCGCCGTCGGTCTGGTCGGGCGCGACGGCGATCCCGTGCTCGGCGAGCAGCGGGTCGCCCTCGATGCCGGCAAGAACCACGTCGAGCAGACCGCGGCCCTCGACGGCCCATCGCGGATCGCCGGTCGCGATAGCGAGGGCGAACAGCCCGTCGGCGAGCAGTGCGATGTCAGAGGCGGTCGCGACGGCCTTCGACGCGATGCCGTCGAGCGATGCGCGCACGAGCGAGCCGGCCGAGTCCCGGTTCACTCGCAGCACGTATGCCGCGGCATCCTCCGCCGTTGCGATCCACGCCGGCTCGTCGAGCCTCGCTCCGCCGCGAGCCAGCGCCCCGATCGCAAGGCCGTTCCAGCCGGTGATGACCTTGCCGTCGACGGCCGGGGGCTCGAGCCCTGCCCTGCCGGACGGCGGGCGCAGGTAGTAGCCGCCCTCGCTGCGCGCGCCGTCGATCCACGACTCCGAGTCCTGGGCCGCGCCGAACCCGCCGCCCTCTCTGCGCAGAGTGCCGATGAGGAAGTCGGCGACACCTCGCGCCGTCGTCTCATCCCCCGCGTCGAGCGCGATCGCGAGCAGCTGCGCGTTGTCGGTCAGCATGCGCTCGTAGTGCGGCACGGTCCAGTCGCGCTGCGTCGCGTAGCGGAAGAACCCACCGTCGGCATCGCGCAGAGCCGATGCCGACATCGCCGCGAGCGCACGGTCGGCGGATGCCGCGGCATCCGGAGCCTCCCGCCGCACCAGGGGCGACTGCAGCAGGCTCAGCGTCGTCGCGACGGGGAACTTCGGCGCACCTCCGAACCCGCCGAAGTGGCGATCCTCGCGTGCCGCGATCGTCTCGGCCGCACCGGCGATCCCCGCGGCGTCCGGCAGATCGGAGGGCGCCGAGGCGCCGGCCCTCGCAAGGGCGTCCGTGACCGCATCCGCAGACTCCTCGGCCTGTGTGCGGCGCAGCGTCCACGCCTCGTTCACGGCGGCGAGGACGTCGCGGAACGCGGGCATCGGCTGCCGCGCCTCGGGGGGCCAGTAGGTGCCGGCATAGAACGTGCGGCCCTGCGGCGTCGTGAAGACAGTCAGCGGCCAGCCCAGGTTCTGCGTGAACGCCGACGCTGCGGCCATATAGGCGCCGTCGACCTCGGGATGCTCCTCACGGTCGACCTTGATCGCCACGAAGTCCCGGTTGATCAGGGCGGCGGTGGCGGGGTCGGCGAACGACTCCCTCGCCATCACATGACACCAATGACAGGTCGAGTATCCGATCGAGATCAGCAGCGGCACGTCGCGGCGCTGCGCCTCGGCGAAGGCCTCGGGGCCCCAGGGATACCAGTCGACGGGGTTGTCTGCGTGCGCGCGGAGGTACGGGCTGAGCGTGTCGGCGAGCCGGTTCGTCATACCCCCACGGTACGCCGCTCGGCGGACGACGAGACGGTCAGGAGACGAGCAGCTCCGCCGGTCGGGATGCGGCATAGCCGACGAGCGGCAATGCACGCTCCGCCGCGAGGGCGATGCGCGTGTGGAGCACGTCCGATGCGATCACGTAGCCGTCGAAGTCGGTGTCGCTGGCGTAGACGCCGAGCGGCAGCGTCAGCGCCTGGAAGAAGGCGAACAGCGGCCGCAGCTGGTGCTCGATGATCAGAGCGTGGCGCTCCCCGCCACCGGTCGCCGCGAGCAGCACCGGCTTGCCGACGAGCTCGTACTGGCCGACGAAGTCGAACAGGTGCTTGAAGAGACCGGTGAAGGACGCGCGGTAGACGGGGCTGCCCACGATCAGCAGGTCGGCGGCCTCGATCGCCACGAGCTTCTCCTCCACGCGCGCCGGAAGCTGGTCGCGACGCAGGGCCCCCGCGAGCGACGGACCGATGTCGGTGAGCTCGATGACCTCGATCTCGACCTCGGCGCGCTCGGCGATCGCCCCCGCGATCGCACGGATGAGGGCCGTGGTCTTGCTGGGCTCGTGCAGAGAGCCGGAGACGGCGACGACGCGGTAGGGAGCTGTCATGCGGTCGACGCTACTCACGACGACGCCCCGTGTCGCGGAGAGCGACACGGGGCGTCATCTGTCGACACAGGGCGTTTCAGTTCACGTCGTCGGGGTGCGATCCGACGCGGCCAGAGCCGTCGAGCGGGTCGAGTGCGTCGATCGCCGCGATCTCGGCGTCGGTCAGTTCGAACCCGAACACGTCGAGGTTCTCGCGCAGGCGCTCGGCCCGCACCGACTTCGGGAAGACGATGAACCCGCGCTGCAGGTGCCAGCGCAGCACCGCCTGTGCGGGAGTGACGCCGTGCGCAGCCGCAGCGTCGGCCACCGCCGGCGCGCCGAACAGATCGTACTTGCCCTGGCCGAGCGGGCCCCATGACTCGATGCGGATGCCGTGCTCGGTCGACCAGTCCACGACGTCGCGCTGCTGGTAGGCCGGGTGCAGCTCGATCTGGTTGACCGCCGGGGTCACGCCGGTCTCGGCGACGACGCGCTCGAGGTGCGGCACGAGGAAGTTCGAGACGCCGATGCTGCGGGTGAGGCCCGCCTCGCGCAGTTCGATGAGCTTGGCGAACGCGTGCACGTAGTCGTCCTTGGCCGGGGTGGGCCAGTGCACGAGGTAGAGGTCGACGGCATCCAGGCCGAGCTTCTCGAGGCTCTCGCCGATCGCCGCGCGCGGCTCCTCGTCGTGGTGGCGGTCGTTCCAGAGCTTGGTCGTGATGAACAGCTCGTCGCGGGCGATGCCGGATGCGGCGATCGCCGCCCCCACGCCCTCTTCGTTGCCGTAGATGGCTGCCGTGTCGATGTGGCGGTAGCCGATCTCGAGCGCCTCGCTCACAGCGCGTTCGGTCTCATCGGCCGGAACCTTGAACACCCCGTAGCCGAGCTGCGGGATGGAGTGGCCGTCGTTCAGTTCGAGTGCAGGTATCGTCATGAATCCACCCTACGACCTGTGATGACAGGCGGCCCAGAGGGAACCTCGGCCATCTTCGTCGCGGCCCAGCCGACGAGTCTCTCGAGCGGCCCGCGTCCGAACAGGATCGACCACAGCGTGGTGACCAGAAGGAGCGCGATCGCCGTCGTCGCCCAGAAGGCGTTGCTCGAGAAGAAGCCCCCTGGCCCCGCGACCAGCGCGACCGACACGACGTGCACGCTGTAGGCCGACAGCGGCATCGACCCCAGCGCCCCCAGCGGGAGAAGCACCGCGCGCAACGGACCGCTGAGCAGCACGCACAGCGCGATGATCGACAGGGCGAATCCGCCGGAGCCCAGGATCTCCGCCGTCCCGCCCGAGTGCGGCTCGACGGCGAAGATCGCTCGGAGGACGGCGCCTCCGGGGTCGGCCGCAGCCAGCGCTTCGCGGTAGGTGCTCCACCCTGAGGCACCCTCGCCGCCCGTCATCGACGAGGAGTACGTGATGCGAGCGACACCCCCGACGAGGCCGAGCCCGTAGCCGACGCCCATGAGCCCGACCCCGATGCCGAACGTGATGGCCGCGGTCTCGAGCTTCGCGACGTGCAGGCGCCCGAGAGCCATGCCCGCGAACACGAAGGCGAGCCACGCCGTGATCGGATACGAGCCGTAGAGCACGAGGCTGACGCCCGCCCCGTAGGGGTTCAGTGTGAACGCGGCCAGCAGCGCGAGCACGGCCGGCGCCACGAGTGCCAAGATGCCGGCGGCGATCAGCAGCTTCCACGGCTGCCACCGGAGGAACGGGATGACCGCGACGTAGAGAAGCCCGTAGAGGGTGAGGATCACCGCGATCGGCGTGTTCAGCATCTCGAGGGCCAGACCGATCATGAAGATCACGGCTCCGCGACCGACGAGCTGCAGACGGATGCTCGGCATCCGCTCGGGATCGGGCAGCGCGCTGCGCCCCGTCATCAGGGCGATCGATACGCCCGCGAGCACGGCGAACAGGATCGACGAGCGACCGTGCACCAGGTCGGCCCACGTCGACAGGTCGAACGGATCGAATGCCTCGGTCTCGCCGATGTGCGCGCCCGCCATGCCGAGGATCGCGAGCCCCCGGGCGATGTCGAGACCGAGGATGCGCGGAGCCCGCCCGAACTCGTGGAACCACCGCGACGCGGGAAGGGTCTTCGACACAGTGCTCACCGATGAATCGTAAGCGAGGGTCTCCGATCGTCATACGATGGAGGGCTATGTCCTCTCCCGTGATCTTCTATCCTCCCGAGCTGCCGGTCAGTGCTGCGCGGGACGAGATCGCCGACGCCATCCGCGACAACCAGGTGGTCATCGTCGCCGGCGCCACCGGTTCGGGCAAGACGACTCAGCTGCCGAAGATCTGCCTCGACCTCGGGCGCGAGCGCATCGCGCACACGCAGCCCCGACGACTCGCCGCTCGCACGATCGCCGAGCGCGTCGCCGAAGAGCTGCAGGTCGAGCTCGGCACCCTCGTCGGCTACAAGGTGCGCTTCACCGACAAGGTGTCGGACGAGACGCGTATCGCGCTGATGACCGACGGCATCCTGCTCAACGAGATCCACCGCGACAGGCTGCTGCGGCGCTACGACACGATCATCATCGACGAGGCCCACGAGCGCTCGCTCAACGTCGACTTCCTGCTCGGCTACCTCGTGCGGATCCTCCCGGAACGCCCCGACCTCAAGGTGATCATCACCTCGGCGACGATCGATCCCGAGAGCTTCGCCCGGCACTTCGCGACCCCGCAGGGCGAGCCCGCACCGGTCATCGAGGTGTCCGGACGCACTTTCCCGGTCGAGATCCGCTATCGGGCCCAGACGGAGGAGACCGGGGAGTCCGACGAGGTGACCGCGATCGTGGCGGCTCTGCGCGAGCTCGACCGCGAGGAGCCGGGCGACGTGCTCGTGTTCCTGCCCGGCGAGGCCGAGATCCGGGATGCAGCGGATGCGGTGCGCGGCGCCTATTCGAAGGACCGCTCCCCCACCGAGGTGCTGCCGCTGTACGGTCGGCTGTCGGCCGCCGAGCAGCACCGGGTGTTCGAGAAGAGCCGCGTCGCCGGGGTGCGCCGCCGCGTCGTGCTCGCGACCAACGTCGCCGAGACCAGCCTCACGGTTCCCGGCATCCGCTATGTCATCGACACCGGCACCGCGCGCATCTCGCGCTACAGCAACCGGTCGAAGGTGCAGCGACTGCCGATCGAGGCGATCTCGCAGGCCTCAGCGAACCAGCGCTCCGGCCGTGCCGGTCGTACGAGCGACGGCATCGCGATCCGCCTGTACAGCGAAGAGGACTTCGACAGCCGAGCGGAGTTCACCGAACCCGAGATCCTGCGCACGTCGCTCGCCTCGGTCATCCTGCAGATGCTGTCGCTCGGGTTCGGCGACATCACCGCCTTCCCGTTCCTCACCCCTCCGGACTCCCGCGGCGTGAAGGCCGCGGTCGATCTGCTCACGGAGCTCGGCGCCGTGACCGGAAGCGGCGACACCCCTCGCCTCACCCGCATCGGCCGCGACATCTCGCGCATCCCGATCGACCCCCGCTTCGCCCGCATGCTCATCGAAGCGGGCCGCCCCGGTGGGGCCGACGTCACGCGCGACGTGCTCGCGATCGTCGCCGGCATGTCGATCCAGGACGTGCGCGAGCGGCCGTCGCAGGAGGCGCCGCAGAGCGTGCGAGACGAGGCCGACCGCATGCACGCACGGTTCGCCGACCCCACGAGCGACTTCCTGTCGATCCTGAACCTCTGGAACCACCTCAGAGAGCAGCAGCGCGAACTCGGCTCGAGCGCGTTCCGCCGCCTCTGCCGCTCGGAGCACCTCAACTACGTCAGGGTGCGCGAGTGGTTCGACGTGCACCGTCAGCTGCGGTCCCTGGTGAAGGAGAAGGACTCCGGACGCTCGGGCGCCGCGGATCCGGAGGCGCTCCACCGCGCTCTGCTCGCCGGTCTGCTGTCGCAGATCGGCATCCTCGACGAGCGCAACGCGGGCAAGGGCATCGATCCCAAGAAGAAGAGGATGGCGGAGTACCGAGGCGCCCGCGGCATCCGCTTCTCGATCTTCCCGGGGTCCGCTCTGCGCAAGAAGGCTCCGCAGGCGGTCATGGCGGCCGAGATCGTCGAGACCTCGCGCACCTACGCTCGTACGGTCGCCGCGATCGATCCGGCCTGGGCCGAGGCGCTCGCGGGTGACCTCGCGAAGCGGCAGGTCACCGAGCCGCACTGGTCGAAGGACGCGGGGGCGGCTGTCGCCTATGAGAAGGTGACGCTGTTCGGGGTCGAGATCATCCCCCGCCGCCGCGTGCAGTTCGCACGCATCGATCGAGCCGCCTCGCGTGAGATGTTCGTGCGGCATGCGCTCGTCGAGGGCGAATGGGACCCGACCCGTATCGACAAGCGGGTCAGCGCGTTCTGGCGCAGCAACGCCGAGCTGCGCAAGCGCCTCGAGAAGCTCGAGGAGCGCGAACGCCGCCGCGACATCCTCGCCGGCGACGAGGCCGTCTTCCGTTTCTACGACGAGCGGATCCCGTCCGACGTCTTCGACGTGCGCTCGTTCGAGAAGTGGTGGCGCGAGCAGCTGGCGGCCACGCCGAAGCTGCTCGTGATGCGCGAGGCCGACCTGCTCGACGATGAGAGCCGAGCGGATCAGAGCGAGTTCCCCACACGATGGACCCAGGGCGATCAGGTGCTCGGACTCGCCTACCGCTTCGAACCGGGAGCCGCAGACGACGGCGTCAGCGTCGTGATCCCCCTCCCGCTGCTCGCGCAGATCGAGGACAGAGGCTTCGACTGGCAGGTGCCGGGACTGCGAGCCGAACTCGTCACGGGCCTGCTGCGTGCGCTGCCCAAGGCGATCCGGCGACACGTCGTGCCCGCGGCCGACTGGGCCGACAAGTTCGGAGCCGAGCTCGCCGGAGACGGCCCGGAGTCGCACGGCGGTCTGCCGACGCGCACCCTGAAGGAGGCGCTCGCCCGTCTCATTCAACCGCTCGCCAATCAGCTCGTGTCTGCGGCGGACTTCGAGGACGAGCGGGTGCCGGCGCACCTGCGGATGAACTTCCGCGCCGTCGACGAGCGCGGACGCGTCGCCGGATCGAGTCGAGAACTGAGCACGCTGCAGGCTGAGCTCGCCGACCGCGCCCGTAGCAGTGTGGCCCGGTCGATCGCGGCCCCGCCCCGCCGACCCGGCCCTGCGAAGGGACCGCAGCCGGCAGCCGTGGCCGCATCGATCGAGCAGGACGGCCTCACCGGGTGGACCTTCGGCGATCTGCCGGAGGTGCTCGACACGCGGGTCGCCGGAGGCGTCGTCCGCGGCTATCCGGCGATCGTCGATCAGGGCAAGACCGTCTCGGTGCGCGTCGAATCCACGGCCGATGCAGCGACTGCGGCCACCCGGGCCGGCGTGCTGCGGCTCGTGCTGCTGGGCGTGCCCTCGCCCTCGTCGTATGTGCAGCAGCACCTCACCAGCCAGGAGAAGCTCGCCCTCGCTGCGTCGCCGTATCAGTCCGCCGCGGCCCTCATCGAGGACTGCCGCGCCGCCGTGGTGCAGAACCTGATCGACCGGTCGGCTCCCGGCGGCATCGTGCGCACCGAGGCCGAGTTCCTGCGCGTGCGCGACGCCGCCTCTGGGTCCCTCGTCGACGAGCTGTTCGCCTGCGTCTCGCTCGTCGCCCGCATCCTCACGAAGACACGTGACGTCGAGCGCGGCATCCGTTCGCAGAACTCACTGGCTCTGCTCGGGCCGCTCAACGACATCCGCACGCAGCTCTCCGGGCTCCTGCACCCGGGGTTCGTCTCAGCGAGCGGCGTCGAACGCCTCGCGCACTTCCCCCGGTACCTCGACGGGATGCTCGAGCGCCTGAAGACACTGGCGAACGAGCCGGGCAAGGATCGCTCCCGCATGAGCGAGTTCGAGCGCATGGCGAAGGTGTTCGAGGATGCCGGGGGCACGATCCCGCTGGCACCCGGCGCTCCCGCTGCACTGGCCGAGACGCGCTGGCTGCTCGAGGAGTATCGCGTGAGCGTGTTCGCGCAGCGGCTCGGCACGGCCCAACCCGTCTCGCCGCAGCGCATCATGAAGGTGCTGGCATCGCGGGGGTAGCCTGAGGGCATGGCTCGCGCGATCGTCTATACAGAGTTCGGTTCCCCTGATGTGCTGCACCTGATCGAGATCCCCGATCCGATCGCGCTCAGCGGTGAAGCCGTGGTGCGCATCGAGGCCGCAGGGGCCAACCCGATCGACGCCAAGCTGCGCAGCGCGAAACGGCCCTCGCCGCCGATCACCGAACCGCGTGCCGTCGGCTTCGACGGCGCGGGCACGATCGAATCGCTCGGCGACGACGTCGACGGCTTCGCGGTGGGCGACCGCGTGGCTATCCGCGACACCGTCGGCACGTACTCGAGCATGCTCGCCGTGCCGGTCGAGAAGCTCGTGGCCCTGCCCGATGCCGTCACCTCGGCGGAGGGCGCCGGCATCGGCATCCCCGCCGGCACCGCCTATCAGGCGCTCCGTTCGCTCGGTGTCTCGGAGGGCGACGTGCTGCTGGTGCACGGCGGCTCCGGCTCGGTCGGCCAGGCGGCCGTGCAGTTCGCCGTCGCCTGGGGTGCCACCGTGATCGCCACCGCCAGCCCTGCCCGTCATGATCAGCTCCGCGAGCTCGGCGCCACACCCGTCGCCTACGGCGACGGGCTGCTCGAGCGCGTGCGCGAGGCCGCGCCGGACGGTGTGACCGTCGCACTCGACTGCGCAGGCACCGACGAGGCGATCGAGGTCTCGCTCGAACTGGTGGCCGACCGCGAACGCATCGCCACGATCGTGCGCGGACCGGACGCCGAGTCGTTCGGCATCCGCGCCTTCTCCGGCGGCTCCCCCGTGCCGCTCACCGAGCAGGAGCTCGCATGGCGGGCCGAGGCGCTCGGCGCGACCGTCGAGCTGCTGGCAGCAGGCGACTTCACCATCGAGCTCGGCCCTGAGCTGCCGCTCGCCGAGGCGGCGCAGGCCCATGAGCTCATGGAGTCCGGCGCCGCCACGGGCAAGATCGTGCTGATCCCCTAGGGCTCCTGCCTGGCGGGAGCGACGGGGCGGCCGATCGACAGCATCAGGCGGTTCGCCCAGTTGAAGAACGCGGCACCGTGGATGACATCAGCGATCTCGAGATCGTCGAGCCCAGCCGCGCGCAGGCGGGCGATCTCGTCGGCGCCGAACGCGTTCGGGGTGTCGGTCAGGGCGACGGAGGCGGCGACCACCGCGTTCCACCGCTCGCCGAGGTTGGCGTCCACGCCCTCGTCGAGCAGGCGATCGACATCGTCGACGCGCTTGCTGTGGTGAGCGGCGAAGCGCGAGTGCACCGAGGCGCAGAACACGCAGCCGTTGCGACGTGAGGCCGCGGTCGCGGACAGTTCGCGCTCAGCGCGCGGAAGCCCCTCGGAGACGTTGTAGAAGATGTCCTTGTCGACCAGCGTTCGCGCCTTGAGCACCTCGGGGTCGCG
>JAESFY010000335.1_pt1 | contig 11933 bp, 8 predicted proteins | sample 9266201 | NCBI WGS metagenome assembly JAESFY01 (sample SAMN14515071, study PRJNA621656) | algae metagenome | isolation source: Nodosilinea sp. WJT8-NPBG4 and co-occurring heterotrophs from soil, lower... | place: USA: Pinto Basin, Colorado Desert, California | collected 2006-05-27 | reverse complement strand
AGGTGTGGAACTCGCTCTTCATCGCCGGCATCGTCTCGGTGCTCGCCGTGGTGATCTCGATGCTCAACGACTTCGCGATCGGCATCGGACGTGTCCGCGGACGCAGCTGGATCGTGCTGCTGTTCCTGCTTGCGAACCTGCTGCCGCAGGAGGCGCTGCTCTATCCGCTGTACTACATGTTCAAGTCCGTCGGCCTGTACGACAATGTCTGGTCGGTGATCATCGTCTTCACGGTCATCCAGGCGGCATTCGGCACGTATCTGCTGTCGTCGGTCTACGGCACTTTCCCCAAGGAGATCCTCGAAGCGGCATCCCTCGACGGTGCGAGTCGCTGGCAGATCCTCTGGCGGGTCGTGTTCCCGATCAGTCGCCCGACTCTGTCGGTACTGCTCATCTTCTTCTTCATCTGGACCTGGAACGAGTTCCTGATCCCTCTGACCTTCCTCGCATCGAACGCGAACCAGACGGTCCCCGTGGCGATCAGCGTGCTCCAGGGCGACCGGCTCATGGATGTCACGACGACGAGCGCGTCCGCGCTGCTCGGCATCATCCCCACGCTCATCTTCTTCCTCATCTTCCAACGCACCCTCACACGCGGCATCACGGCAGGAGCAGTCAAGTAATGAAGTTCACCGACGGGTTCTGGCAACTGCGTCCAGGGGTCACCGCGCTGTATGCGCAGGAGGCCTACGACATCGCCGAGACCACCGACACCCCCGACGGGCCCGGCATCGTCATCACGGCGCCCACCATGGTGATCGCTAAGCGCGGCGACACTCTGAACCGGCCCGTGCTGACGACCACGCTCTCATCACCCGCCGAGGGGGTCGTGCGCGTCCGCATCGCACACCACGAAGGCGGCCGCTGGCACGGCGGATTCGGCCTCCCCGGGGCAGGATCCGGAGCGGCATCGGTGTCGGTCACCGAGGCGGGCGGCGTGCTCGACACGGGTTCGCTCGTCGCGCGGATCACCCAGGGTGCCCCCTGGGGCCTCGCATTCGAGGTCGATGGCAGGCGCGTCACCGGAAGCGGCCGCAAGGCGCAGGGATACGTACGGCTCGCCCCGGACGCGCAGGTCGACGCGGGCATCGTCGACAATGCGCGCCAGGGCGGGTCGACCCCGAGCGGCTCCGTCTTCGTGCACGAGCAGCTCGATCTCGGAGTAGGCGAGCTGATCTACGGTCTCGGCGAGCGCTTCGGCCCGCTGGTGAAGAACGGGCAGTCCGTCGACATCTGGAACGCCGACGGCGGCACCTCGAGCGAGCAGGCCTACAAGAGCATCCCGTTCCACCTGTCGAATCGCGGCTACGGCGTGCTCGTGAACGACCCCGGCCACGTGTCGTACGAGATCGGATCCGAGTCGGTCGAGCGCGTGCAGTTCTCCGTCTCCGGCGAGGTGCTCGAGTACTTCGTCATCGCGGGTCCGACGCCGAAGGAGGTGCTTGGGCGCTACACCGCGCTCACCGGACGACCGCCGGTGGTGCCGGCCTGGTCGTACGGGCTCTGGCTGTCCACGAGCTTCACGACCGACTACGACGAACAGACGGTCAACTCCTTCATCGATGAGATGGCGGCACGCGAGCTGCCGGTGTCGGTGTTCCACTTCGACTGCTTCTGGATGCGCGAATTCAACTGGACCGACTTCGTCTGGGATTCCCGGGTGTTCCCCGACCCCGAGGGCATGCTGTCGAGACTGCACGACAAGGACCTGCGCGTCTGCGTGTGGATCAACCCGTACATCGCCCAGCGCTCCCCCCTGTTCCGCGAGGCGGCCGATCAGGGCTACCTCGTGGTGCGCCCCGACGGCTCGGTCTGGCAGTGGGATCTCTGGCAGGCGGGGATGGGACTCGTCGACTTCACGAACCCTGATGCGACCGCCTGGTACCAGTCGAAGCTCCGCGCCCTCATCGCGCAGGGCGTGGACTGCTTCAAGACCGACTTCGGCGAGCGCATCCCCACCGAGGTCGTCTGGGCCGACCGCTCCGACCCCGAACGCATGCACAACCTGTACACCGACCTCTACAACCGTGCAGTGCACGATGTGCTCGTCGAAGCGCGCGGCGCTGACGACGCAGTGCTCTTCGCGAGGTCTGCCACCGCCGGTGGGCAGAGCATGCCGGTGCACTGGGGTGGCGACTCCACGTCGACCTATGCGTCGATGGCCGAGACCCTGCGCGGCGGACTCTCGCTCGCCCTCAGCGGTTTCGCCTTCTGGAGCCACGACATCGGCGGATTCGAGGGCACTCCGGATGCCGGTGTGTTCAAGCGCTGGACGGCCTTCGGTCTGCTCGGCTCGCACTCGCGTTTCCACGGCTCCAGCTCGTACCGCGTGCCGTGGGCGTTCGACGAGGAGGCCGTCGACGTGACGAGGCGGTTCACGCACCTCAAGATGCAGCTGATGCCGTACCTGTATCAGCAGGGCATCATCGCATCACGGACCGGTCTACCCGTGATGCGGCCGATGCAGCTGGAGTTCCCCGACGACCCGGCTGTCGGGTACCTCGACCGGCAGTACATGCTCGGCAGGGACCTGCTCGTCGCGCCTGTCTTCTCGGAGGACGGGACCGCGGAGTTCTATCTGCCGGAGGGCGAGTGGACGTCGCTGCTGAGCGGCGAGACGATCTCGGGTGGCGGCTGGCACCGGCAGACCCACTCCTTCGACTCGCTCCCGCTGTATGTGCGCCCCGGCACCGCCCTCCCCTGGGGAGCCCGGACCGACAGACCGGACTACGACTATCACGACGGCCTCCGGCTTCGCGTGTTCCCCGGCGGATCGGGCTCGGCGTCGGTGACCGTGACGAGCCCGGACGGCCGTGAGAAGACGTACGAAGCCGACCTCTCGGAGGTGACCAGGTGACGCTCTCCCCCGCCGGCGACTACCGCGGATCCGGACTCGTCCTGCCTGAGGGCTTCACCTTCGGATCGGCGACCGCCTCGTACCAGATCGAGGGCGCGGCAGACGAGGACGGTCGCACACCGTCGATCTGGGACACGTTCAGCAGGACGCCGGGCAAGGTGTGGAACGGCGACACCGGCGACGTGGCCTGCGATCACTACCACCGCGTCGACGAGGACCTCGATCTGATGTCGGATCTCGGACTGCAGGCGTACCGGTTCTCGATCGCCTGGCCGCGGATCGTGCCCACGGCGGACGGCCGCGTCAATCAGGCAGGCATCGACTTCTACTCGCGTCTCGTCGATGGGCTGCTCGAGCGCGGCATCCGACCAGTGGCGACCCTCTACCACTGGGACCTCCCCCAGTACCTCGAAGACGCGGGCGGGTGGACCTCTCGGTCGACGACCGACGCCTTCGAGCAATACGCGTCGGTCATGGGCGCGGCGCTCGGCGACCGGGTGCACACCTGGACCACGCTCAACGAACCATGGTGCTCGGCCTATCTGGGATACGGGCAGGGTGGTCACGCGCCGGGCCGACACGAGCCGGCCTCTGCTCTGGCCGCAGTGCACCATCTGAACCTCGCGCACGGACGCGCGATCCAGGCGCTCCGCGCCACGTCGACCGGCGACCCCGACTACTCGGTGACGCTGAACTTCCACGTTCTGCGTGGCGTCGGCGACGGCGGCGATGAGGCCATGCGCCGGATCGACGCTCTGGCGAACCGCGCATTCACGCATCCGATGCTGCGCGGCGAGTACCCCGCAGACCTCCTCGACGACACGGCTTCCGTCACGGACTGGTCGTTCGTGCGCGACGGTGATCTCGCCACCGTCAATCAGCCGATCGATGTGCTCGGAGTGAACTACTACTCCACGGCGACGGTGCGACTGTGGGATGGGGTGTCGGAGAAGCAGCAGAACGATGGGCACAAGGGGGCGGCCGGCGGCACCGCGTGGCCGGGCAGCGATCAGCTGGTCGAGTTCGTCGAGCAGCCAGGGCCCTACACGGCGATGGGATGGAACATCGCACCGGAAGGACTCGAAGAGCTGCTCGTCTCGCTCTCGGACCAGTTCCCCGGCCAGCCGCTGATGGTCACCGAGAACGGCGCCGCGTTCGACGACGAGGTCGCAGAGGACGGCTCGGTACCGGATCCCGAGCGCACCGACTACCTGCGACGGCACTTCACCGCCGCTCATCGTGCGATCCAGCGGGGTGTCGACCTGCGCGGCTACTTCGTATGGTCGCTGCTCGACAACTTCGAGTGGGGGTACGGCTATGCCAAGAGGTTCGGCATCGTGCGCGTGGACTTCGACTCGCTCGAACGCACCATCAAGGACTCGGGGCACTGGTACAGGCAGCTGATCGCATCGCGGACCGTGCAGGCCTGATCGCCGATCAGCCGCGGCGGCTCTGCGGGTGCGCGGTGGAGGCCCTGACCACGAGTTCTGTGGGAAGCCGCGGCGGAGAGGCCACGGCATCCTCCCGCATCAGGCCGAGCAGGGCCTGCACCGCCGCCTCCCCCTTGGCATCGATGTCCTGGCGAACGGTCGTCAGCGCCGGAGAGACGCGTGCGGCGAGCGGATTGTCGTCGAAACCGACGACCGACAGCTGCTCGGGCACCGGGATGCCTCGATCCCGAGCCCGCTCCATGACCTCGAGCGCCGCGAGGTCGGAGAAGGCCAAGACAGCGGTCGGGGGGTCATCGAGCATCCGCCCGATCCGTTCACGCAGCAGGGCATCGACCGCCAGGCCGGGAGTCCCGACGACGGTCGGGACGACACCGGCCTCTTCGAGCGCGCGCATCCATCCGTCCAGTCTTCCGGCGATGGTGGATGATGCCGTATCCAGGGAGAGGGCGGACGACGGAACGTTGTCGGCGTCGAGCGCGTCGACGACGATCGCGATGCGAGTGTGACCCAGATCGACGAGGTGCTTCGCCGCCTGATAGGCGCCGGTCGAGTTGTCGATGCCGATATCCGGCACCCCGGGGAGAGGTGAGCCCTCGACGTTCACGATCGGCAGCCGCCGCTCCCGGAGAGCGGCGAACGCCGACGTCGCCGGAGCGCAGGAGTAGACGATAGCGCCGTCCATGGCGATGTCCCGGGCGGGCACGACCCCGTTGCCCCCGGAGGAGTGCAGCAGGACGAGGGAATACCCCGCATCGGCGAGCGAACCGGCGACCGCCCGGACGAAGCCGACCGCGACATCGTCCGTGAAGGCGTCTCGTGGCGAGTTCGTCAGCACCATGCCTATGACGCCGGTGCGTCCGCGGGCGAGCGCGCGTGCGGCCGGATCCGGACCCGCGTAGCCCAGGTCGTCGGCAGCGCTCAGGATCCGTGCGCGAAGGTCTTCGGAGAGCTGGTCAGGACGGGAGAAGGCGTTCGAGACAGTCATGCGGCTCACGCCGACGTGCTCCGCGATCGTCTTGAGCGTTACTCGCGCCACCTCGACCACCTCCTCCCCCATTCTGCCCGACGGGAGGATCGGTCCGGCCGCCGGGATCAGCACGGATCGGTTGCGCTCGCGACGCACGCCGGACGCGGCGGCTCGACGGCCTCGGCCACGCGCCGGATGCCGCGCGCCAGAGCCGCTCGCAGCCGCCTGCGCCGATCCGCTCTGACGTGGGCTGCGAGAGCTCGATCCCTCGCGCGGAGCGCATCGAGGCGTCGCTGATCGTGAGGGTGGGCGGCGGCCTGGTCTTGGGCCCGGTGATCCGCGAGGACGAGTGCCGCGATCATCTGATGTTCCATCGACTGCTCCTTCTGTATCGGTATAGAAAGAGAGTACTGTACCGGTACAGAAAGCGCTAGGGAGATTATGCAGCAGAGGCAGAGCTCAACCGCACCGGGCTTCAGCCGCGGTTGTTCGGCTTGTCCGGTCGCTTGCGCTCGTTCCACGCTGCGATGGCCGATGCGGCCGCGCCCGCGGCACGATCGATCGCCTCCGCCGATCGACTGAACACATCCTGCGCGGCGTCCTGCCAGCTCGATGATGCTGACGGAGCCTCGCCCGCCTGCACTCTCGCGGCGTGCTCGGCCGCCTCGAAGGCCCGGTCGAGGTCGGCGACCGCATCGCGGTAGGCGGCGTAGTCCGCAGCGCTGACCCGTCCGGTGGCTGCACGGCGCATCTCGACCGCGTGGCCTGCCGCCCGGAGATACTCCGCTGTGGCCGGCTGTCTGACGTCGGTCATGTCCGGGTACGCGATCTGCAGGCCTGGGTCCGTCTCGTAGCTCATCCAGCGCACCACGATCGCCTCATGCTGCGCCTGCAGGCGCTCCAAGGGTCGGGGCGCGGATGCTGAGGGGATCGCCGCGCGCGCGGCGCTGAGACGCACCTGCTTCGCGCGGACGTCTGCGGCGGCGGCTTTCGCGTCGTTCTCCTTCGCGCGCAGCATCCGCTTGGCACCGGCGACCTGTTCCGGGGTCGCGCGGCGCGCGCTGCGCTCAGCGGAGATGCGGGCGACGTCGGCCCGGGCGAGCTTGGCGGCCATCCGTCGTTCGACCGCCGTCTGCTGGGCAGCCTTGAGATCGAGTCGAGCTGCGTCGTACTCGAGTCGGCGGCCGCTCTTCGTGCTGCGACGACGGAACCCGACCGCACCGGCGGTGACCCCTCCGGCTGCGACGGGCGCGATCCACCACAACTCGAAGGCGAGCAGCAGCGGATCCATACCTCGATGCTACCCAGGCGGACGCCTCACCGCTCCGCAGTCCCGCAGCGGAACGACCGAGGCCACGACCGATGATCGGTCGTGGCCTCGGTATTCAGCGATTCCGCTCGTTCACACCAGCGTCTGCTGCCACGCGGCGTGCAGCTGCGCGAACTTGCCCGTGCCGCTGATCAGCGTGTCGGGAGTGTCATCCTCGATGATCTTCCCGTGCTCCATGACCAGCACCCGGTCGGCGATCGCGACCGTCGACAGACGGTGCGCGATGATGATCGCCGTCCGGTCCTTGAGCAGCGTCTGCAGCGCATCTTGGATCAGACGCTCCGAGGGGATGTCGAGCGATGCCGTCGCCTCATCGAGGATCAGCACCGCAGGGTCGGCGAGGAACGCGCGGGCGAACGAGATCAGCTGTCGCTGACCCGCCGACACGCGACCGCCGCGCTTGTTGACGTCGGTGCCGTACCCGTCGGGCAGCGACGAGATGAACTCGTCGGCCCCGACCGCGCGAGCAGCCGCACGGATCTCGTCGAGCGAGGCGTCCGGCTTTCCGAGGGCGATGTTGTCGGCGACGGTGCCGCTGAAGAGGTACGCCTCCTGCGTCACCATGACGATGGCTCGACGCAGATCCTTCGGGTGCAGGCTGCGCAGGTCGACCCCGTCGAGCGTGACCTTTCCGATCGACGGATCGTAGAACCGCGAGATCAGCTTGGCCAGCGTCGACTTGCCCGCGCCGGTCGTGCCGACGAGCGCGATCGTCTGCCCGGCGGGGATGTCGAGCGAGAAGTTCGGCAGGATCGTCTTCTCACCGTTGTAGCCGAACGTCACCTCATCGAACTCGATGTGTCCACGAGACTCCCAGAGGTCCACCGGCTTCTCGGGATCCGGGACGGTCGGCACCTCTTCGAGCACGCCTGACACCTTCTCCAGCGCCGCCGTGGCGGACTGGTAGGAGTTCAGGAACATCGCGATCTCCTGCATCGGAGCGAAGAAGTTGCGCACGTACAGCACGGCCGACAGCAGCACGCCGACGGTGAGCGACTCGTTCGAGACCCGGATGCCACCCCAGAGCACGACGATGCCGAGCACCAGCGCTGCGACCCCCATCAGGCCGGGTTCGAAGGTGCCGAACAGCAGCATCGAGCGTCGGTTGACGTCTCGATAGTCGCCAGCGATCTTCTGGAAGGTCACGTCGTTGCGGGGCTCCTTGCGGAACGCCTTCACCGCTCGGATGCCCGTCATCGTCTCGACGAACTGCACGATCACCTTCGCGCTGATCACGCGCGACTCGCGGTAGACGAGCTGCGAGCGCGAGTAGAACCAGCGCATCAGGAAGAACAGCGGCACGCCGCCGATCGCGAGGATGAGCCCGGACTGCCAGTCCCACACGCACAGCGCGATGAACGTGAACAGCCCGAACAGCACGCCCGAGACGAGCTCGTTCAGCCCGCCGTCGAGAAGCTCCTTGATGGAATCGAGATCGCTCGTCTGGCGGGAGATGATCCGACCGGATGTGTACGACTCATGGAATTCCAGGCTCAGACGCTGCGTGTGCAGGAAGATCCGCTTGCGGAGGTCCAGCAGCACTGCCTGCGTGAGCTTGGCGGCGATGATCACGTACCAGGCGATCATCGCGGCAGCGACAGCACCCGCGAGGAGGTAGATCCCGCCGATCATGAAGGTCGGCATCCAGTCCGCGCGCTCGAGAACGGCGGGCAGGGCCCGGTCGAGTCCGATGCTGATCAGGATCGGACCGGCGACCTGGAACGCCGTCGAGATCACGAGCACGATCGCCGCGAGGGTGATCTGCGGCTTCAGGGGACGCACGAGCGAACCCAGCAGTCGGAGCGACCGACGGCGGATGTCCCGGCTCTCCTCCTTGGTGTAGCTGGAGCGGTCCTCGTCCTGGGTTCCGGTGATCGCGGAGCTCATCGCTGCACCTCCTTCTCGGTGATGATGTCTTCGTCGGCGGCATCCTCGCGGATCCCGGCTTGAACTGCGGCCTCTATCTCGTCTTCCTCGTCGCGGATGATCGGGATGGCGCCGGTGCGCGCCGCCTCCTCGGCCTCGAGGCTCGAGATGACGTGCCGGTAGTGACGACTCGTCCTCAGCAGCTCGCTGTGCGTTCCGACGGCGGTGACGCGACCGGCTTCGAGCAACGCCACACGGTCGGCGAGAGCCACGGTCGACGGCCGGTGCGCCACGATCATGGCCGTGGTGTCGGCCAGCACGTGACGCAGCGCCTCTTCGACGAGAGCCTCGGTGTCGACGTCGAGGGCAGACAGCGGGTCGTCGAGCACGAGCACCTTCGGATTGGCCGCGACCGCCCTGGCCAGAGCCAGACGCTGACGCTGTCCGCCGGACAGGCTCAGCCCCTCCTCGCCGATGACCGTCTCGACACCCTCGGGCAGCGAGTCGACGAAGGCGGCCTGAGCCACATCGAGGGCTTCGCGCAGAACACCCTCGGCCTCGTCGCTGTGCACGTCGAGATCGGCGCGCCCCAGCAGCACGTTCTCGCGCACGGTCGCCGAGAACAGCGTGGCGTCCTCGAACGCCATCGCGATGTGCTGACGCAGCTCGGCGAGCGGCAGATCGCGCACGTCGACGCCGTCGAGCGTCACCCGCCCGCCCGTGACGTCGTAGAGGCGTGTCGGCAGTGTGGTCAGCGTGGTCTTGCCGCTGCCGGTCAGTCCCACGAGTGCCATGGTCTCGCCGGGGCGCAGCACCAGGTCGATGCCGTCGAGGAGGTCGCGCTCGTGCGCTCCCGCGTCCTGGTAACGGAAGTGCGCCGCCTCGAAGGCCAGCTCGCCGCGGGGCTCCGCGATGTGCACGGGGTTCTCCGGGTCGGTGATCGAGTTCGTCTCCGAGTAGATGTCGAAGACGCGATCCGTCGCGGTGCGGGCGTCGAGCATGAACGAGAACAGGAACCCGATCGACTCGATGGGCCAGCGCAGAACGACGGCCATGGCGAAGAACGCGAAAAGCTGCGCCTGATCGATCTCGCCCTGCGAGATCAGCCAGATGCCCGACATCAGGCTGAGGCCGAAGGCGATCTGCGGCATGAGGTCGAGCCAGAACCAGATCGACGCGATCGCGCCGGCCTTGCTCATCTCGGTCTCGCGCAGCGTCTCGGCCTGGCGGCTGAAGCGGCCGAGGGCGTGCTTGCCCCGGCCGAAGGCCTTGAGCACGCGGATGCCGTGCACGCTCTCCTCGACGCTCGTGGCGAGGTCGCCGGCCTGATCCTGGCTGCGGCGTGTGAGCGCGCCGTAGCGCTTCTCGAAGAGGTAGCCGCGGATCCAGAGCGGGATGGCGGTGACGATGAAGATCACGCCCAGCAGCCAATGCCAGCGGAACAGCAGCACGGAGCCGATGATGATGGTCAGGACGTTGACGACCAGCAGCACGAGGCCGAATGCCAGCCAGCGGCGGATCAGGCCGATGTCCTGCATCATGCGACTCAGCAGCTGCCCCGACTGCCACCGGTCGTGGAACGAGACCGGCAGCGTCTGGAGCCGCGAGTAGAGCTCGGTACGCATCTTGTACTCGACCTGCGTCGCAGGGTTGAGTACGAACTGGCGGCGCAGCCAGACCATCAGCGCCTCACCGAGGGCGAGGCCGAAGACCGCGAGCGCACCCCAGACGATGGCGTCGATCGCGCCCGTCTGAACGGGCCCGCGCATGATCTGCTCGAGCACGATCGGAATCATGAGGGCGATGATCGCGGCCACGAGCGCGCTGGCGGCACCTCCGGCGAGCCGCCAGATGACGGGCTTCACGAAGGGCTTCAGGCGCCACAGGGCGGCCGGCGTGGAGAGCGAGGAAGAGGAAGAGGCGTTCTGCGATGAAGGCGAGGAAGACATGTCTCTCAGACGAGTTTCGTATGGGGAAGCGGTTGCTGAAGGGGCGGACGCAGCAACGGACTCTCGGAGTCCGGCATCCGGGGAGGTCGTGCGTGTCGGAAAGTGGCTCTAGCGGAGCGGGCGCACCGGGGTCGAGCCGAGAGCGGCGATCTGCACAGCGGCGATCGATGTCATGGTGTCCTCCTCAGGCTCGGCGATGTCGTCCCGGTCGGTGCGACAGCCCACCAGCCTATTCCTGTGAACAAGCTGAGCGCAAGAGAGATTCCCGATTCCTCGACGTCGTCTTCCTCTGGCGACGTCGAGCGCAGGTCTCAGCGCCGAGCGACAGCGTATCCGCGCCCACCGACGATTCTGCGGCTCACCCCCGCGCGGCTTCTCGTTCCAACAGGCTCGCCTTGACGTCGAGGCCCCAGGCGAAGCCGCCGAGCGTGCCGTCGGTGCGCAGCACGCGATGGCACGGCACGAAGAGAGCCGGAGCGTTGCGGGCGCAGATCGAGGCCGCCGCCCGCACCGCACGGGGATTGCCGAGTCGCGCCGCGAACGAGGTGTAGGTCAACGGCTCCCCCGGCTCGATCTCACGCAGCGCCGACCATCCGGCGAGCTGCAGCGTCGTGCCCGTCTGCTTCACGGCGACCGCATCGATCGCCGAGACGTCCCCCGCATAGAACGAGAGCGCCGCGGCCGCCGCATCGGTGTCGCGCTCGCGCACCTCCGTCGGCCGACCCTGGGGCGCGAGACGGGCCACGATCGTCGCCTGATCGGCTGTCCACCCCGACGAGAGCACTCGCTGGCGCTCGTCGGCGAGGATGGTGAAGGGGCCGTCCGGGGTCTCGATGGTCTGGATGATGGCGGTCATGAGGTCTCCTTCACAAGGGTGGTGGTGGTCTGGGGCGCGATCATCCGTCGAACCGGCCGCACAGGTGCTGCTCGCCAGAGGTGCGCGCTGAGATAGCTGCGCCACGGAGCAGCGCGCTCCGCCCACGCGACGAGCGGCACCGGATCGCCCGGGAGTCCGGAAGCGGCAGCCCCCGCACGCAGTGCGACGTCGCCGGGGAGGATCACATCGGGGTCGCCCAATACACGCATCCGCACGTAGTCGGCCGTCCAGGGTCCGATGCCCGGCATCGCGAGCAGCGCCGCTCGCTGCTCGACCCCGTCGTCGCCGACGGTCAGCCGGAGCGAGCCGTCGGCGAGCGCTTCCGCGGCGCCGACGATCGCCCTGATGCGCGCCCCCGGTCCGCGCAGGACGTCCGCCCCGTGCTCGGCGATCGCCGACATCGTCGGGAAGAGACGCCCGTGCTCCGTGCGCTCCCCCAGCGACTCGGTCAGGGCGGTGAGGGCGGTGCGGGCGGCGACGACCGTGATCTGCTGACCGATCATCGCGCGGATCAGCATCTCATGCGGGTCAGCCGAACCGGGCACGCGGATGCCGGGGGTGCGCGCGACGAGCGGAGCGACCTCCGGGTGTGCGCTCAGCGCTTCATCGACGGCGAGAGGGTCGGCGTCGAGATCG
>JAESFY010000334.1_pt1 | contig 12036 bp, 13 predicted proteins | sample 9266201 | NCBI WGS metagenome assembly JAESFY01 (sample SAMN14515071, study PRJNA621656) | algae metagenome | isolation source: Nodosilinea sp. WJT8-NPBG4 and co-occurring heterotrophs from soil, lower... | place: USA: Pinto Basin, Colorado Desert, California | collected 2006-05-27 | reverse complement strand
GTTCTCGGTCGGTGCCGGCTCGACCGTGGCCCGCGAGCATCCGGACTGGCTCGTCGGCAACGCGGGGCGCAACTGGGGAGACGACCTCCGAGGACTCGACCTGACGCATCCGGGTGTGCGTGAGTACCTCGCGCGCGTGTTCACCGACATCCGGGATCTCGGGATCGACTATGTCAAGCTCGACTTCCTCTACTCCGGCGCGATCCCAGGGGCTCGGTGGGATGCGGATGCCACGCCGATATCGGCGTACCGATCCGGACTCGAGCTGATCAGAGACGTGCTGGGTGAGGATGCCTTCCTCCTGGGGTGCGGCGCGCCGATCCTCCCGAGCGTCGGACTCGTCGACGCGATGCGGGTGTCTGGCGACACTTTCCATGAGGGCGGAGAAGACGGCTCGCAGGGGCTCCGAGGGCGGATGTCGCTCGAAGCCAGGTCGTGGCAGCACGGGCGGTTCTGGGTCAACGACCCCGACTGCCTGGTCGCTCGGCCGGAGTTCGCGCTCAGAGACGAGTGGGCTGATGTGGTTCTCGCGGCGCCGGGAATCCGCGGGTTCTCCGATCGCATCGACGGTCTCGATGCGCGCGGCCTGCAGATGGTCCGCGAGCTCCTGAAGGAGTCGGTGGCATGAAGACGATGATTCAGCTCGAGCAGCGTCTGGCCCCACTGGTCGCGCAGCTCTACCCGGATGCAGCACCCGAGGTGCTCGCGGCGCTGCTCGAGCTCGCCGAGACGTGGCGTGACCGGCTCTCGCCGGCGGCGAAGGCCCGACCCGATCAGAGCACGGCCTACCTGATCACCTACGGCGACTCGTTCCGCAGACCAGGGGAGGCGCCGCTGCACACCCTCGCGAGCGTGCTGCGGGAGCACATCGGCGACGTCATCAGCGACGTGCATCTGCTGCCGATCTACCCGTGGACCTCGGATGACGGGTTCGGCGTGCTCGACCATCGGGAGGTGAATCCCGCGCTCGGCACGTGGGACGACGTCGCCGACCTGCGGAAGGAGTACGCCCTCGCCCTCGACTTCGTCGCCAACCACATCTCGAGCTCGTCGCACTGGTTCCGACGCTGGCTCGAGCGGGACGAGCGCTTCGCCGGGTACTTCCTCGACCCCGGCCCCGACTTCGATGTCTCCCACGTGGTTCGCCCGCGGACCACACCTCTCGTGCACGAGTACACGCGACCCGACGGCTCGACTGCTAGGGCCTGGACGACCTTCGGAGCCGACCAGATCGATGTCGATCCGAGCACGCCTGCGGTGCTGCTCGACCTCACCGACATCCTGCTCGGATACCTCGCCCACGGAGCGACGACCGTGCGCCTCGACGCTATCGGCTACCTGTGGAAGGAATCGGGCACCAGCTGCATCCACCTGCCGCAGACCCACGCGATCATCCGCATCTGGCGCGCCCTCGTCGACGAGCTCGCCCCTGGCACGCTGCTGCTCACCGAGACCAACGTCCCCCATGCCGACAACATCACCTACTTCGGCGACGGGGGCGACGAGGCGAACATGGTCTATCAGTTCGCGCTTCCTCCGCTGGTGCTGCACGCGTTCGTGACGGGCACGGCCACGGCGCTCGCCGAGTGGGCGGGCCGAGTGGGCCCGGTGAGCGACACGGCGACCTGGTTCAACTTCCTGGCCAGTCATGACGGGATCGGGCTGCGCCCCACCGAGGGGCTGCTGACCGACGACGATCGCGCACTGCTCGTGGAGCGCACGCTCGCCCGCGGCGGTCGGGTGTCGATGGCTCGCCGCCCCGACGGCAGCGAGGGCGTGTACGAGCTGAACACGAACTACCTCGAGGCGCTGGTCGACCCGGACGATCCCGATCCGGACGCGTCTGCGGTGACGCGTGGCCTTGCCGCGCACGCGATCCTGCTGTCGGTGGTCGGGGTGCCCGCGATCTATCACCATTCACTGTTCGGCTCCGAACAGGACCACCGCGGGGTGCAGGAGAGCGACATCGCCAGACGCATCAACCGCGAGGTGCTCGACGCAGACCGCCTGCGCGAGGAGTTGCAGTTGTCGGACCGCAGAGCCGGCATGCTCGAGGGGGTGCGAGCGATGCTCGCCGTGCGCCGGGGAATCGCCGCGTTCTCGCCGTTCGCGTCGCAGGAGATCGAGTCGCTGGACGATCGAGTGATCGTGATCCGCCGGGCGGCCGGCACAGCCGATGAGGTGACCGCCGTGGTGAACGTGAGCGACTCGACGGTCGACCTGCCCTCCTTGAGCGGCACCGACCTGCTCACCGGCGCGCATCACGAGGCGCTTCGGATCGAGCCGTTCGGCTACGTCTGGCTCGCCACGAGGCCGGTCTGAGACGCGTCGAGCCGCCGACCCCGTAGGGCCGGCGGCTCGAGGAACGACGCGGTCGCTCAGTCGTCGATGTGGGTTCCGACCACGGCGTAGTCCGCGCTGAAGTCGATGTCGATCGAGCGACGGTCGCTCGTGAGCACCGATGCGTCGTAGGGGCTGACCTCATCGTTGTCGGCGTCGAGGTCGGTGATCACGCCGTCAGCCTCGGCCAGCGCGGCGTCGACGAGTGCTCGGATCGCCGCCTCATCGAGGGTGTGCGTGGGGGCGGAGTCATCGTCGTCCTGCTCGGTCGAGATCACGGTGGCGGCGAGGTCGGCATCCACCCGGACCTCGGTCTCGCTGCCGTTCGCTGCGGTCAGCTGCACCTCCCAGGTGCCGTCGCGCTTCGCGTCGATAGAGGTGACGTCGCCGTCGGCAGCGCCGCGCGCGGCATCCGCGATCTCGACGAGCTCGTCGGCCGAGTCGGTGCCGATTCCGGTCACCGGTCCTCCGTCCTGGGGTGCGCCCTGCTGGCCGTCGTCGTCGCTGTCGTCTCGGTCGCCGCCCGGCTGTCCGCCGTTGTCGTCTGCATCGTTGCGGGGGCCGTCGGAGACGGAGGTGCGGTCGTCGTCGTCGCCGATGTCGTCGCCGATCGCTGCTCCGATGGCCACGCCGCCACCGGCGAGGATCACCGCGGCAGCGATTCCGCCGCCGATCAGGAGCGCACGCTTGCGACCGCGCTTCGCGGGGGCTGCGGATGCGGGAGCGCCGGCGTCAGCGGCGAGCGGTGCGACGGGCACGGTCTCGGCGTCGCGGGCCGACGTCTGCGCGTCCGGTGCCGGCGGTGCCGGGGGTGCGGGGGGCGCCGGCGGAGTCGCGTTCGTCGGGAGGTTCTCGGGCGTCTGGTCGGGGGTCGGGTTCTTGTCGTTCATGTCTCGATGCTCTCGCGGCAGTGCTGAAGCCACCCTGAAGCGTCCTGAAGACCTCTTCAGGAAGGCAGGATCCAGGCGCGGATGCCGAGAGCGTCAGTCCGACAGAGGCAGGGTCACGACGAAGCGCGCTCCGCCCCAGCGCGAGGCGTCGACCGAGACCGTCCCGCCGCTGGCCGCGGCGATGCCCTGCACGATCGCGAGGCCGAGACCGCTGCCGCCGGCATCCCTGCTGCGGGCTTCATCGAGCCGCACGAAGCGCTCGAAGATGCGCTCGCGCTCGTCTGTCGGCACTCCGCCGCCATCGTCCTCGACAGTCACGAACACCCATGAATCCTCCGGGATCACGCTGATCGCCACGCGGCCGGCACTGTGCCTGACGGCGTTGTCGGCGAGGTTGCGCAGCAGCTGGCCGAGAAGTCGCGGATCTCCGGTGACGCGGGCCGCGCGGATGCCGGATCCGTCGACCTCTACCCCTTGCGACCTCAGCCGGCGCACCTCGCCGAGGGCGACGTCGTCGAGGTCGATCGCCTCGTCGTGCGTGCCGCCGCCGCCTTCGTCGAGGCGGGCGAGCAGCAGCAGCGACTCGACGATGCCCTGCAGTCGGAGGCCCTCGTCGGAGACGACCTCGGCCAGTTCGCCGATGCTGGTGGTGGCCGGGTGCGCCTGCGCGAGCTCGGCGTGCTGTCGGATCGTCGCGAGCGGTGAGCGCAGCTCGTGCGACGCGTCTGACACGAAGCGGCGCTGTGCGGTAGCCGAGGCGTCGAGCCTGTCGAGCATCCGGTTCATGGTGGTCGCGAGAGCGGCGATCTCATCCGACGACGGAGGCACCTCGACGCGTCGATGCAGATGCTCGGCGGTGATGCCGTCGACCTCCTCGCGGATGCGGGAGACGGGCCGCAGTGCTCGGCCGACGACGAGCCACGTGGTGACGGCGACGAGAAGCAGCAGCAGCGGCACGGCGACCGCGAGCAGCACGGCGACGGTCGCCAGCGTGTCGGCGCCGTCTTCTATCGACACGGCCAGCACGAGGGTCTCGTCATTCTCGATGCCGTCGGAGATGACGAGCATCGGCTCGCCGCCGATCGTCAGGGTCTGTGAAGCGTCGGAGACGGGCAGGGGGCTCGAGCCCAGTTCGTCTCGCGCGTCCTCGCTGGCAGCCCTGACCGCACCGTCCTCGCCGATGATCTGCACGATCTCGTCGTCTAGCGAGTCGATGCCGCGCTCGCCGCCGGGGCCGCCTCCGGGGCCGTCGAATCGCTCGGCGAGCTCGTCGAGTCTCTGTTCCGCAGCGCGCTCGGCGCTCGCATGGATGCTCGAGCTCAGGATTCCGTAGAACGAGAACGCCCCGATGAGCAGCGCGACGGCGACGACGACCGTCGCGCCGAGAGTCGTCCTGGCTCGCACTGATCTGAACGCGCGCCTAGCCACCGTCGGCCGCCAACCGGTAGCCGGCGCCGCGGATCGTCTCGATCGCCTCGCGTCCGAACGGCTTGTCGAGCTTGCGGCGCAGGTGGCCGACGTAGACCTCGACGATGTTCGGGTCGCCGTCGAAGTCGTCGTCCCAGACGCCCTCGATCAGCTCGCGTTTCGACAGCACCTGTCCTCGGTGGCGCATGAGGTGCTCGAGCACGGCGAACTCGCGGGCGGTCAACGTGACCTGGGTCTCGCCGCGCCACACGTGATGAGAAGAGGGGTCGAGCCGCAGGTCTCCCGCCTCGAGCACGGCCGGTCGGGCGACGGCGCCCCGACGCACCAGAGCGCGGATGCGCGCGACGAGGATCGCGAACGAGAACGGCTTGGTGACGTAGTCATCGGCTCCTGTCTCGAGCGCCTCGACCTGATCCCACTCGCCGTCCTTCGCGGTGAGCATGAGCACGGGTGTCCAGTTCTCCTCGGCGCGCAGCGCCTCGCACACCTTCCACCCGCTCATGCCGGGCATCATAAGGTCGAGCACGATCGCGTCGTACCTCGTCTCGCGGGCGCGCCAGAGCCCGTCCACACCGTTGTTCGCGACATCGACCGCGAAGCCCTCCGCCTCGAGCCCCCGGCGGACGGCATCGGCAAGACGCACCTCGTCGTCAACCACCAGGATCCGCATTCCTCCAGTGTGGCGGGCGCACGCTGAATCCGCGCTGAAGCGGGTCAGATGAGCAGGCGGGCCTGGATCTCGCGGATCGTCGATCCGAGGATGCCGGATGCCAGCAGTCCGGCGCCGAGTGGGCCGGCCGAGTCCGATCCGAGCAGAGGAAGTCGGCGGAGGGCGCTCGCCGCATCCGTGGAGAGCAACTCGAACTGGGCATCGATCTCGTGAGCGGCAGCGTCGGCATCCTGTGGACGACTCGCGCTCACTGCTGCGACCGCATACGCCGCTGCGCCGAGGGCGTGCGCTCCCATGTGGGCGACACCCGCGGCCTGTGCAGCGGAACGGGCGGCGGCGACACCTGCGCGAGTGCTCGCGCTCGCCGCGGCGCGTCCGGCGACGAAGCGGCGTCTGATCTCAGTCGCGGCGCTCAGTTCGCCGCGACTGAACGCCCTGGCCCGGGTGATCGCCTCGTGCGGTCTCGGGTCATCGGGCGACTCGCGCTCGAAGAGGGGCAGTGTGCGCTCGGCGCAGTCGGCTGCCCACGCGGCCACCGTTCGCCGATCGAGCTCGCTCAGTGCCTGGGGAGACGGAGTCCTGGGCACGAGGATCTCACCGCATCCGTCGTGCAGCTCGCTCCTGCGCGGCATGGTGCGCGTCGCGCAGGAGCATGAGAACAGTGGCCCCGGTTCGCTCGGCGGGGTTGACCACGCTCACCCAGCCCGCGTCGCCGTAGAGCGGATGCCGCACGAAGGCATCCGCATCGGACGACTGCGCCGCCTCATCGACGAGCTGCGCGACCCGCTCACCGCCGACGTGGATGTTGACGCGGAAGCGGCCGGGGGCGTCGAGCTCGGACGACGAGTCGTCGGGATAGTCCTTCGTGACGATCGTCGCGTACGGCTGGGTGCGCTCCGGCATCCGACCGTCGGGCGCGAAGTAGAAGAACGCGTCGCCCCAGGCGATCTCAGGAGCGTCGTCACCTCGGGTGGGGGTGACGACGAGTGCGCCATCGAGGACCCGGACGTGGCTGGTGATGTTGTGCATTTCCATCATTCAATGGTGGAGTTGAAGTGCCTATGTGGAGTTTCACCGAGGAGAGGTGAGAATGCTGTGTCCAACCCTCAAGTGAGCGGCGTCACCACGGCGCAGCTGGCGCGCGCCGTCGGCTACTCCACGCAGCAGGTGAGAGACCTCGAACGACTGGGCGTGCTTCCTCGGGCTGACCGTGGTCCGAACGGCTATCGTCGCTATGTCGCTCACCATCTCGTGGCGCTGCGCGCCTATCGGTCGATGGCCGCCGCGGTCGGTCCGGTGCCTGCACGCGCTCTGATGCCGGAGCTCGTCGGAGGGACGCTCGAGGCGGCCGCCGCGCGCATCGACGAGCTGCATGGTGCGCTCGCGCGGGAGCGGACGCAGGTGAGAGACGCCCTTCGAGGGCTCGAGGTCGCGGTGGGTGACTCCACCGACCCCTTCTCAGAGGAAGACGCGATGACGATCTCCGAGCTCGCGCACGCGCTGGGGGTCCGAGCATCGGCGCTCCGGCACTGGGAGCGCGAAGGACTCCTGCATCCTGCGCGTGCATCGCCGTCGGCCGCGCGCTCTTTCGGAGCCCGCGCCATCACCGAGGCGCGCATCGTCGCGGCGCTGCGTGCCGGCGGCTATGGCATCCCCTTGATCGCTGGTGTGCTCGAGCAGGTTCGGGAACAGTCGGTGACGGCCGATGCTCACCGGATCCTGACGGAACGTCTTGCGGGGCTGACCCGGCGCAGCGTGGCGCTGCTCGCGGCGGCCGGCCAGCTGCACGAACTCCTCGAAATGCTCGGTGCCGGGGCGGCGGGTGCTGGACAGGACGGCTGATCCTCGACGCCTCGCACCCGCTTGGCACTGTCCGCCGCGTGTGGTTGCATGAGGGCATGACCGGAATCCGGGGGGACAGGTCGAGAGGTGCACGGCTGCTTCTCGTCTTTGCGACGACCATGATGCTCGCAGGGTGCGCGACGGCGACCACCGGCTCGCCAGGAGCGCCATCTGCATCCCCGAGTCCCACGCCCACGGCCGCCTGCCCGGTGGTGGAGGGTGTCGAGCTGCCGCCGGACTGTGCGCCATACGACCCCGACAATGCGATGGCGCAGAACGAGCGCTATCGCGATCGTGTCGACCTCTCGGACGAGAGCCGAGCGGCCGCCGAGCAACCGGCCGAATCGGTCCGCACCGGGCTCGAGACGCTCCGAACCTCAGGAGACCTGTCTGTCGACGCGGTGGAGGAGGTGTTCGCAGCAGCCGGCCTCTCCGACGTCCAGACGCTCGGCGATGAGCGGGCCGTCGCCTTCGGCGCGGCGGCACCAGAGGGCGGATGCATCTTCGGCGAGGTGTCTGCAGAAACGCTCACCGTCGAGATCGGCGGCGTCATCATGGACGGCGGATGCCTGCCGGCAGTGGGGCATTGATCACGGCCGACCGGCGCTGATCATGGTCGACCGGCGCCGCCGAGATCAGGCGTCGGTGCGGAATCCGGCGGCCTTGTGCGTGCCGTCGCAGAACGGCTTGATCGTCGAGAGACCGCAGCGGCACAGCGCGACCGTGCGGCGCGTCACTTCGATGGGCTCCCCGTCGGAGGTCTCCAGCACCGCCGCGCCCCGCACCAGCAGCGGGCCATCGGGGTAGGCCGTGATCGTGACGGCATCCTCCCCGGCCCGGCTCATCGCGGGTCCCTCTGTCGCAGCGAGGATTCGCCGCGCGTCCAGGAGTCGAGCATGTGTCCGGCCGCCCAGCCGTCGACGGTCAGGCAGGCCGATGCGCCGAACATGATGTCGGGCAGCAGCTCGGGGTGGTCTTCGGCGAGAGATCCCGCGAGATCACGCGCGGCGATCTGCTCATGCACGGCATCCGCCTCGACGTGCTCATCGAAGTAGTCGGTGACGTCCTCGGTGAAGCCGAGTCGACGCAGACCGTCGGCGTAGAGCCGGTTGGGGATCGACGAGGTCATCTCGAACGCGGCGAGGTGCCCGACGATGGCTCCGAGGAGCCGTCGGTTGAGGCCGAACATCGACATCGTGTTGAGAGACGCGAGCGTGACCGCGGGCACGTCGTCGACATATCCGCCGTAGGTGTCGTCGAGACCCGCGCCGCGCATCGCACGAGCGAAGATCGTCGCGTGCACGCGATCGGGTCGTCCGCCGCCGTACTCGTCGGACTGGATCTCGACGAGCGCCGCTTTGGCCCGGCCGGTCAGGCGGGGGATCGCCCAGGAGTGCGGATCAGCCTCGCGCAGCGTGTAGACGGAGCGCTGCATGAAGAACTCGTGCATCTGCTCTTCGGTCGCCTTCTTCGCGACATAGCGCGACAGGCTTGGTCCGGTGTCGGCTTCGGCGAGGGCGAAGAGCGCGCGCCCGACGGCATCGACGGTCGGCTCGGGGAGCTCGGGGGTCGGGACCGTGGCCCGCAGCGCACGCTCGAACGCCTGCTCGAGGATTCCTCGCGTGGCGATCAGGGCCGGGTCCCACTCGAGGGCGGGATCGAGCTCGGGGAGAGAGCCGTACGACGAGGCGTACAGCACGAAGAGGGCGAGTTGGATGTCGTCGTCGTGTACGACGTCTTCGCTCGTGGCGAGGGCGGCCTCGGCCCGGACGCCGAGATCGTCGACGTCGTCGCCGGTCAGTCGGCGGATGATGCCGTCGCTGAGCGGGCCACGGGCGGCGATGCCGTGAAGGGCGGACGGAGTGAGGGCCGGAGCAGACATGCTCGCAGTCTCGCCCCCGATCCGCGACTCGGGAAGGGTCTTGACGGCGACGTATCTGGTGCGGAAGGGGCGCACGGAGGGCGGATGCCACGGCATCCGCCCTCCCCGTCATCCGGACGCCGGATCAGGCATGCACGGGGTAGTGGCTGCTGATCGCGATGCGGTTCCAGCTGTTGATGACCACGGCGAGCCAGGTCACCGCAGCGATCTGCTTCTCGGTCAGCACGCCCTCGACGTCGACGCCGCGACCCACGAGGCGGCCGTGGTCGCCGATCAGCGTCACATCCTCCGTGATCTGCAGGGCGGCCTGCTCTTCGGCCGTGAAGTACTGCGACTCCCACCAGCCGGCCAGCACTGCCAGACGGTCGGCGGTCTCTCCTGCCGTGATCGCGTCGGCGCAGTGCATCTTGAGGCAGAACGCGCACCCGTTGAGCTGCGACGCGCGCACCTTGACCAGCTCGACGAGCAGCGGCGAGAGACCCGCATCCTCTCCCGCGGCGACCGCCTGGGCGTTGAACTCCAGCATCGCCTTGTACGGGGCTGCATAGACCTTGCCGATGTTGACGTGCGTCACGTCGTCTCCTTCGCTCACGAGGCGCCGAGTGCGCCTTCATGAGTACTGACGACATAGCCTCCGGATCTGTGACGTCGGTCTCGCCGCCTAGGCTGGAGGCATGAACAAGAACTCGCTCTGGACCATCGTCGGCGTCATCCTCGCCGTGGTGATCGCCTGGTGGATCGTCAGCGCGCTGTTCTCGATCCTGTGGTTCATCGCCAAGCTCGCGATCGTGCTCGTCGTCGCGGCCGTCGTGTTCCTGGTGCTGCGAGGGATGTTCAGCTCGAAGGCCGAGTAGCGCGCCCGCGGCGCCGATCAGGCGACCGGGGCCTTCGCTCCGACCCGATAGCGCGCGGCACGATGCGTGTCCTGCACGCGGTCGCCCTTGCCCTGCAGCTTGTGTCGCAGGGTTCCCGGTGTGTACTCGTCCGGGTAGACGCCGCGCTCGCGCAGCACCGGGATGACGTGCTCGATCACGTCCTGCCAGGTGCCGGGCGTGACCGCGTAGGCGAGGTTGAACCCGTCGATGTCGGTCTCGTCGACCCACGACTGCAGCTCATCGGCGATCTCGACGCCCGAGCCGACGATCGTGGGGCCGAGGCCGCCGATCGCGTTGTGTCGCCCGAAGTCGCCGACGGTCCACTCGCGTCCGAGGTCGGCTTCTTCTTTCAGGTGCTGCAGAACCGACTGGATCGCGTTCGATTCGACGTTGCCCACGGGCTCGTCCTCGGCGTACTGCGAGAGGTCGACGCCCATCCACCCCGACATGAAGGTCAGTGCGCCCTCGGGGCTCGCGTACGACAGGTACTCGGCGTGCTTCGCCGCCGCGTCCGCGCCGGTCGCCCCGGTGATGACCGTGAGCAGCGTGTAGATCTTCGCGTCGTAGCGGTCGCGACCCGCCTCCTCGAGCGCGTCGCGGATGCGCTTCACGGTGCCGGCGAGCACCTCCTTCGAGGGCGCGGCGACGAAGATCGCCTCGGCGTTCTCCGAGGCGAAGCGCACGCCGCGAGGGCTCGCTCCGGCCTGGTAGATGACGGGGGTGCGCTGCGGTGACGGCTCGGAGATGTGGATGCCGGGAACGCTGAAGTGCTTTCCCTCGTGACCGATCGGGTGCACCTTCGACGGGTCGGTGAAGATGCCGCGCTCGCGGTCCTCGACGACGGCGTCGTCTTCCCATGAGCCTTCCCACAGCTTGTAGAGCACCTCGACGTACTCGTCGGCATGGTCGTAGCGGTCATCGTGGGCGAGCTGATCTTGCTGGCCCATGTTTCGTGCGGCGCTGGGCAGGTAGCCGGTCACGACGTTCCAGCCGACGCGGCCGTTGGTCAGGTGGTCGAGTGTGCTCAGTCGACGGGCGAACGGGTACGGATGCTCGAAGGCGGTGCCCGCCGTGATGCCGAAGCCGAGGTGCTCGGTGACCGCCGCCATGGCGCTCACGAGCAGGATCGGGTCGTTCACGGGAACCTGGGCTCCGTTGCGGATCGCGGCCTCGTTGGTTCCGCCGTAGACGTCGTAGGTGCCGAGCACGTCCGCGATGAAGATGCCGTCGAACGTCGCGCTCTCGAGCAGCTTCGCGAGGTCGGTCCAGTACGAGATGGTGTTGTACTGACGGGAGCGGTCGTCAGGATGCCGCCACAGACCGGACGACTGGTGGGCGACGCAGTTCATGTCGAAGGCGTTGAAGCGGATCTGACGGGTCATGGCAACAAGCAAAGCCCGAGGGGGCGAGTCATGTCAGCCTCTGTGACACGAGGCGACACATTCGCAGGGTCGCCTCCGCCGCTCTCGAAGGGCCGGGCAGGCTCAGTGCGGTCGCGGATCGGGCACGATCGTGTCGACCTGCGGCTTCGCGTTCGCCTGCGCTCGGCACCAGACCACGAAGCCGACCGCGGTGAAGACGCCGTAGAACACGTACATCAGTCCGGTGGCATAGAACCCCGAGCTGAACAGCAGCGGCACGCCGACCACATCGACCGCTATCCAGATGAGCCAGAATTCGGTCCATCCCTTCGCCATGCCGTAGGTGGCGAGCAGGGATCCCACGAAGGTCCACGCGTCGGCCCACACCGGCTCCCACGAGCCGAGCGCGCGGAACAGGGGAGTGAGGGCGATCGTGCCGATGACCATCACCAGCACGAGACCGATGCGGGCGCTGTTCGGCGCCCACCGCGGGGTCACCCGGCCGCCATCCGCCGCCGCCTGGCGCCAGCGCACCCAGCCGTAGATCGCGACGATGATGAACATGACCTGGCGCCCGGCCTGGCCGAGCAGGTGCGGCAGCTCGTGATCGGGATTCAGGATGGACCCCAGGAAGACCGTGAGCAGCAGCAGGTTGCCGACGATTCCGACCGGCCACGCCCAGATCTTTCGCTGCATGCCGCCGAGGGCGCTGGCGAGGCCGAACGCGTTGCCGACGACCTCGCGGATG
>JAESFY010000333.1_pt1 | contig 12114 bp, 11 predicted proteins | sample 9266201 | NCBI WGS metagenome assembly JAESFY01 (sample SAMN14515071, study PRJNA621656) | algae metagenome | isolation source: Nodosilinea sp. WJT8-NPBG4 and co-occurring heterotrophs from soil, lower... | place: USA: Pinto Basin, Colorado Desert, California | collected 2006-05-27 | reverse complement strand
TTGACGACGTTCTCGATGCCGCGGACGTCGATGACCTTGATGCCCTTGGCGGACACGTTGAGCGTGATCTTACGACCGAGCGAGGCGACGAAATAGGTCTTCTTCTGCACGTTCGGGTCGAAGCGGCGCTTCGTCCGGCGGTGCGAGTGCGAGACGTTGTGACCGAAACCGGGAACAGCTCCGGTCACCTGGCACACTGCTGCCATGATGGTGACTCCTTCTATACCGTGAGGCCGGACGGCCTCACCCAAGATCCCTTGTCTGCACGCCTCGGCTCCTTCGACAAGCTCGGGAACCCAGCAGGCATGCGAACTGCGCACAGGAGTGTGCGCAGACAAAGAGTCAGTCTAGCACGTCGGATGCCGCCGCCTCGGCCGCTCCGCGACCCCAGCGGAACACCGACACCGTCGGGTCGCCGTCGATCCAGAACCGCCAGGGAAAGGCATCCGTCCCTGCGATGCCGGCGACCCCCACGCGAGGGCCGCGCGCGATGTCGGCCCGGGGCTCGCCGAGCCAGAGTTCGGCCCGCGCGCCGTGGTGCTCCTCGCCCGTGATCGCGTCGATCCCGTCGTGGAGCGGATGCCGGAGCCCGACGGCCTGCCCGAGGCGACCGGGTCCGCGGGCGAGGTCCCGCAGCGCTGTGCGTCCGAGCGGCAATGTCGCGCCGCGACGGCGGGCTGCAGCATCCGTCCCGAAGACGACCTCGCCGGCGCGGAGCAGCACGCCGTCGCCCTGACCGTCGGGGCCGGCGACGACATTCACGCAGGAATGGATGCCGTGGCTCAGGTACACGTACAGATGCCCGGGCTCACCCCACATCGTCGCATTGCGCGCCGTCCGGCCCATCCGGGCATGCGAGCCGGGATCGGCGAACTCTCCCGTGCCCTGCCCGTGGTACGCCTCGACCTCGGTGATGCGCAGGCGCACCTCGATCGGGGCGGCATCCGGTGCGACTCCCGGCGGGGCGAGGAGGGTGCGCAACTCCGCACCGAGCAGACGGGGCGCGACCTCGACGGCCGAGCCGGTCAGCTCCTCGCGAGTGGCCCGACGCAGTGCCTCGTGCGCAGCCATGTCAGAACTCGGCATCCGCTCAGAACCGCGGCGCCGTCTGGCACCACGAGGCGTCGAAGCCGGTGAGGGCGACGAGCTCGTCGCCGGATTCCATGTCGATGAGATGGGTCTCGACGTTCTCCGGCAGCGGCAGCAGCATGCCGTCGTACGGGTTGTCGGCAAGTTCCGGCGCGATCACCACCGCGGCGTACTGTCCGCTCGGCGACGCGCAGGCCTGCAGGATCGAATCCGCGGAGCCGACCTCGACGAGGGGTGTAGCCGTGCCGTCGTCGTCGACACGGACGACCGCCTGGCCGACGGGGATACCCGACTCGTTCCGAGCCACGACGTGGCGGAGGGTGCCGCCGGGGAAGGGAGTGATCGAAGACGCTGTGCCGTAGTCGGGATCGGATGCTGCGAGCGGCACCTCCGACCCGTCGGCGAGGTTGAGCTCGACCACCGTGCCGTCGAGCCGCTCGACGATCGCGGTGTACGTGCCGCGGGATATGCCCTGGATCGTGGCCGCGAGACCGAGCGATTGCACGCCGGCATCCGTCGAACGGTCGACGAGCGAGAGGGCTCCGTCGAAGTCGATGAACAGCACGGCGGCACTGTCGGGCACGAACTGCCAGGTGAACACACTCGCCTCGACACCGGCGACCTCGATGATCTGGGGCTTCTCGTCGCCGCTCAGAGGCTGCGTGACGAGCACACTGGCACGCCCTTCGGTGTCGCTGAGCTCGCGGTCCGAATAGCTGTAGCCGACGAGGCCGCCCCGCTCGGACACCTGGATCGCCCCGACGTAGCCGTCGCCGGGGAGCTCCAGTTCGCGCTCGTCGTTGCCGTCCCGGCCCATCACCAGCAGTCGCGACCCGTCGTCTTCCTCGACCGAGACCACCAGCTGCGACGACGTGGCGCGGAAGTCGTTGATCTGGTCGTGCGCGAACACCGGCACCGCGTTCTCGCCGCTGAGGTCGGTCCGGAAGATCGTGTCGTCGCCTGAGGCGTCGCGGCGCAGCAGGAAGATGTTCGAGGCCGGGGTCGAGAAGGTCGTGGACAGGTCCGTGGTGGGCCCGCCGCCGGCTCCGGTGACATCGGCGACCCGGACCGTGTACTCCGTCGAATCGTCCAGCGGCACGGTGAAGCGGATGCCGACGCCGCGACCGGCGGCGTCGACCGTGAACGGCACGGCGGGTTCGACCGTGACCTGTGCCGGATCGATGTCGGCGAGCGCCTGATTCGCGGTGATGATGACCCGGCTGCCCGACGACTCGATCGCCTGCTTCGGGTCGACCTGCACCTCGGAGATGCGCGGCCCCTGCAGAAGGCTGACGACCCCGAGACCGGTGCCGACCAGGACGAGGATGCCGAGCACGGCACCGAGGGCGATGAGGAATCGGCGAGACCGGCCGGGGCTCCCTGGCGTCGGCGTTCCGGCGTCGGACGACACGCCAGATGTCGGACGCTTCGGGATGTTCGGTCCGACATCTGGCGTGTCGGCCCCCGGAGTGGGCGCTGCAGCGGGGTTCGCGGGCGCCGGGACAGCAGCGATGAACACGGGCTCGGGGGCGACAGGGACGGGCGGCACGGCCGTCGCCTCCACATCCTCGCGAGCGGACGCCTCGAAGGCGGCCATCTTCCGGGCCGCGGCTTCCTGCTCCGCGATCGCACGGTCGCCGGCTTCGCGGACAGCGGCTTCACGAGCCGCGGCCTCGGCGGCATCCGGCTGGTCCGTGTGCTGCGCGGTCCAGTCCGCGGGCGCGGCCGCGCGGCTGATCCGCTCGGCCTCCGTCGCCTCGGCGGCCTCGCGTGCAGCACGCAGCTCCGCGCGGGTTCGCGGGACGGCGGGCACCTCGGGGCGCTCGTCGTCAATATTCATACGGATCCTTGGGCTCGTCGATCGCGACGACGTCCGTGGGCTCGACGCGGAGCGTGCCGTCCGCGTCGGCGCGGACCGTTCCGGTGATCTCGACCCACTGGCCGGTCTCGTAGTCGCCAGGATCGACCGTGACAGGCAGCGTGGCGGTCTGCGCGTCGATCACGCAGTGCGTGATCACCAGGCGGGTGAGGTTCACGCCGTCGTCGCCGGAACCACCGGGAGTGACGAAGCCGGTGAGGGTGACGGGTGCGCCGTCGTAGGCGGTGGTGTTGGTCGCGGTGGCGAACACGCTCGACCAGTCGCCGACGCCGAAGGTCGAGGTGTCCGCGACGCCGAGGGCGACGGTGTCAGCACCGGCGAACAGCGAGCTCTGCTCCCCCGCCCGCGACATCGCCAGTTCGACCGACAGGGATGCCGGTGGCAGCACGAGCGCGGCGGCGACCACGCCCGTGGCGATCACTCCGCCGGTGACTCCGGCGACGGTCGCGAGGGTCCTGCGCGAGGAGGGGGCGGGCGCATCGTCAGCGGCATCCGTCCGGACCTCAGACTCGTGTCCGTGATCATGCCCGTGGTCGCCCTCCTCGCCGAGCGGCAGAGTGAACGACCAGATTGCTCCGGCCAACGTCACGACGGCCCCTGCGCACGCGAACCACACCGATTCGGGGCTGATATAGAGGTTCAGGCTTCCGGTGACGCCGAGACCGAGCGTGACGACGGAGATGACGGCGGCGAGGCCCACGCCGAGCCAGCGGGCACCGAGGGCGCGCGCGCGAGAAGAAGTAAAGGGCTCAGACAAGGACGTTCACCCCGATCCCGATCGCGAAGGCGGAGGCCACCACCACGCCGACGATGCCGGCGAGCGTGCGACCGGTGAAGGTGGTGCGCATGAGTGCGAGCATCTTGATGTCGACGAGGGGTCCGACCAGGAGGAAGGCGACGAGCGCACCCGACGAGAACGTCGACGCGAACGACAGCGCGAAGAAGGCGTCGACGTTCGAGCAGATCGCGACCGTCATCGCGAGCACCATCATCGCGACGATCGAGAGCACCGGGTTGGATCCGATCGCGAGCAGCATGTCACGCGGGATGAGCACCTGCACCGCCCCGGCGAGCGCGGATCCGATGACGAGGGCGGGCATCACGGCCCGGAGCTCGACGAGGAACTGCGTGAGGCTGCGGCGCACCGGAGTGCCGTGCTCGTGGGTGACGCGGTCGCAGGTCTCGACGAAGCGCTGGGTGAGCAGCGCGTCGGGCGAGGGGTGCCGGCTGTAGATCCAGCCGATCAGGTTCGCGATCAGGTAGCCGCCGACGAGTCGGGCGACGAGGATGCCGCCGTCCCAACCGAATGCCGCATGAGTGGTGAGGATGACGATCGGGTTGACGATCGGCGCGGCGATCAGGAACGTGAGAGCTTCGGCGGGAGCGAGCCCGCGCATCATGAGACCGCGCGCGAACGGCACGTTGCCGCACTCGCAGACGGGGATCACCATTCCGAGCAGCGACAGCACCGCGCGGCGGGCCCAGGCGCGTTTCGGCAGCCAGCGGTGAATGACGTCGGCCGGAAGCCAGACCTGCACCACGATCGAGAGCAGCACCCCGAGGATCACGAACGGCAGCGCCTCGATGAGCACGCTCAGGGCGAGCGTGAGGCCGTCCTGCGCGCGGGTGGGGAGGGATGCCGGGAACAGGGCCGGCAGGAACCGGTCTACCAGGAAGAGCGCCGCGATGATCGCGACGCCGAGGCCGACGCCCACCCACGCCGACCGCGGCGAGGCGGTCGGGCGGTGCGGGTGCCGGTGGCCTGGGCGCGTCGCCGTGCCTGCCGAGAGGCTCACGCGTTCGCTGCCCGTTCGGCGTCCCGCTTGTTGGTGCAGGGAGTGCACAGCCCGAAGATGTCGACCACGTGCGCGGCGTCGGTGAACCCGTGGAGCGCAGCCGTGCGGTGCGCCCACTGCTCGACGTCCGTCGCCTCGATCTCGACGGTGAGTCCGCAGGAGCGGCAGATCAGGTGGTGGTGGTGAGCCTGCGTGGTGCAGGCCCGATAGAGCGCCTCACCCTCGGGGCTCTGCAGCGAATCGGCGTCGCCGGATGCCGCGAGACCGGCGAGCGCGCGGTACACCGTGGCGAGGCCGATGCCGGTGTTGTCGTCGCGCAGTGAGGCGTGCAGATTCTGCGCGCTCACGAAACCGCGCGCGTCGGCGAGTGCTTCGCGCACGCGTTCGCGCTGCCAGGTGTTCCGCTGAGCCATGGGTCCAGTCTAAACGGCAGGGGTTGGCGAGGGCTGAGAGCGCCGGATGGCCGCCCGAGAACGCTGTCAGGCGATGCGCTTGACGCGCGCCCGCGACTTCTGCACGATCCAGCACACGACGTAGATCGTGAACGACAGGGTCGTGATGTACGGGCTCACCGGCAGGGTTCCGGCCAGCGCGAGCAGGATGCCGCCGACGGCCGACACGAAGCCGAACAGGGCGGCGAGCAGCGGCACCGCGACGGGACCGGCGGTGATCCGCATCGCCGCGGCGGCGGGCGTGACCAGCAGCGCCATGACCAGCAGCGCCCCGATGATGTGCACGCTGACCGCGACGATGAGTCCGAGCAGCACCATGAAGATGAGGCTCACGGCACGGGTCGGCACGCCGCGCGCGGCGGCCGACTCCGGGTCGAGCGAGTCGAAGCGCAGCGGATTCCATGTCACGAGCAGGCCGAGCAGCACGACCAGGCTGATCCCGACGAGCCACCCCAGATCCGGACTCGACACCGAGACGATCTGCCCCGTCAGCAGACTGAACCGGTTGGCGCTGCGGCCGTCGTAGAGGGAGAGGAACAGGATGCCGAGACCGAGGCCGAACGGCATCAGCACGCCGACGATCGAGTTGCGGTCACGCGCCTTCGCCCCGAGCACGCCGATGAGGATCGCCGCGACCAGCGCACCACCGAGGGAGCCTGCGACGACGCTGCCGCCGAAGAGCAGGGCGGCGGCGGCACCGGCGAACGACAGCTCGCTCACCCCGTGCACCGCGAACGCGAGGTCGCGCTGCATCACGAAGACGCCGATCAGGCCTCCGACGATGCCGAGCACGGCTCCGGCGATGATCGAGTTCGCGAGGAGGGCGACCAGGTCGCCGTAGTCCTGGAACGAGAAGACGTCGCTCCAGTCGATCAGGGGCCTCACGATGCGACCCCGTGCTCGTGGTCCCCGTGGTCGTGGTGCGGCTCGGCATCCGGCACGCCCACGACGACGAGGCGATCGCCGGCACGCAACACGAAGACCGGGGTGCCGTACAGGTCGGTCAGCACGCGGGTCTGCAGCACTTCCTCGGGGGTGCCGAGCAGGAATCGTCCGCCTGCGATGTACAGGATGCGGTCGACGCGGTTGAGGATCGGGTTGATGTCATGCGTCACGAACAGCACCGCGGCGCCGCGCTCGCGACGCTGCCGATCGATGATGTCCGTGATCCCGAGCTGGTTCGCGAGGTCGAGGTTCGAGAGGGGCTCGTCGCACAGCAGCAGCGCGGGCTCGTCCGCCAGGGCCTGCCCCACGCGCAGCCGCTGCTGCTCGCCGCCCGAGAGCAGACCGACGCGGCGATCGGCGTAGTGTGCGGCACCGACGGCCTCGAGCAGGGAATCGACCTTGGCACGGTCGCCGCGGTGCGGAATGGGGAATCCGAACCGACTCCCCTGCACGCCGAGCGCCACGAGGTCGCGCGCCCGCATGCTGGTGTCGGGCGCGAGTGTGCGCTGCTGGGGGATGTATCCGATCCGGGAGTTCCCGCGGTGCACGGGCGACCCCGCGACCTTGATCGTGCCCGACGACAGGGGCTGCAGACCCAGGATGCTGCGCAGCAGAGTGGTCTTCCCCGAGCCGGACGGCCCGAGCACGGCGATGAACTCGCCGGGCTCCACCGTCAGATCGAGTTCTGACCACAGCTCGCGGTCGCCGCGCTGGAGGGCGGCGTCGGAGATCTCGAGGACCGGCCCCGTCACGACTGGACGGCGGCGGCGAGGCTCGTGATCGCGTCACTCATCCACTCAGAGTACGACGATCCGTCCTCCAACAGCTCCGTGAATGCGACGACGGGGATGCCGGCATCCTTCGCGGCCGCCTCGACACGGTCCGTCTCGGCACCGCCGGTCTGGGCATTCGTGAGCAGCGCCGTCACCTCACCGCTGCCGATGACGTTGAGCGCGTCGAGCAGCACGGCGGGGGCGACATCCGTCCCTTCCTCGACCGACTCGGCGAATCCCTCGGGAGTGACATCGGTCAGTCCTGCGGCCGCCGCGAGGTACCCGGGAAGCGGCTCGGTCATGAAGACGCCGGCGCCGGCGGCATCCGTCTTGATCGTCTCGAGCTCGGCCTGGAATCCCTCGAGGTCGGCGATGAGCTCGTCAGCCGCAGCGGTGAAGTCAGCCTTCCCCTCCGGATCGATCTCGGCGAGGTGGGCGGCGATCTCCTCGACGACATGGGTCATCGTGTCGGGATCGAACCAGACGTGCTCGTTGAAGCCCTCGATGTGGTCGTGACCCTCGTGCGCCTCTTCGCCCTCCGCGTGCCCCTCTTCGGCATGAGCCTCTTCGCCTTCGGCGTGACCCTCTTCGGCGTGACCCTCCTCGGCGTGACCCTCCTCGGCGTGGCCCTCCTCGGCGTGACCCTCTTCCGCGTGACCCTCATTGCCGGGGAAGTCGTGCGAGAACTCGACGGCCGTCAGCACCTCGGCATCCGATCCCTCGTGCAGGTCTTCGATGAACGCGTCGTATCCGCCGCCGTTCTCGATCACGAGGTCGGCGTTCTGCACGCTGAGCCGATCGCGGGCGGATGCCTCGTACGAGTGCGGGTCCTGCGTGGCCGACTCGATGATCGACGTGACCTCGACACGATCACCGCCGATCTGCGCGGCGATCGAGCCGTACACGTTGGTGCTCGCCACGACCTGGATGGTGTCGTCGTCGCCCTCTCCCGCCGCAGGAGTGGAGCATCCGGCGAGCGCGAGAGCGGCGACGGATGCGAGGGCGAGGGCGACGACGGGCTTCTTCATCCGTCCAGTCTACGTGCTAATGAGAACCGTTATCAAACCGGCCGAATGACGCCCGCGGGGGCGATCCAGACGGTGTGCTCGCCGGGGACCGCGCCGTCGACGACTGCTCCGAGCACGACATCACCGGCATCCGCTCCCAGATCGAAGGGCTCGACGCCGAAATTCGTGACGACCTGCCACCCGTTCGGACGCGCGAAGCGCAGCACGTCGTCGCGCCCCGTCTCGATCCACTCCAGGCGCTCGTCACTCTGCAGCGCGTGCCGCAGGCGCAGCGCCTCGCGGTACAGCGACAGCGTCGAGGACGGGTCCGCCGCCTCGACGTCGACCGCGTACTCCGCGAACCACGCCGGCTGCGGCAGGTGCGCGCCGCCGGATCCGAATCCGAAGGACGAGCCGGATGCCGTCCACGGGATCGGCACGCGGCATCCGTCCCTCCCGAGCCCGTCGAATGCCTCCTCCCGCAGGAACGCCGGATCCTGACGCTGCTCCGGTGAGATCTCGGCAACCTCGTGCAGGCCGAGCTCCTCACCTTGGTAGAGGTACGTACTGCCGGGGAGACCGAGCAGCAGGAGCGTCGCGGCGTGAGCCCGGCGAAGTCCGCCCTCGCGATCCAGTCCCTCGGCGGGCCCTCCCGCCGCCACCCACTCGGTGCCCTGCTTGACCGCGCGGCCCCGCAGCGACGGCAGGCCGTACCGCGTGGCGTGCCGGGTCACATCGTGGTTCGAGAGCACCCACGTCGTCGAGGAGCCGCTCGCATGCGCCTGCTCAAGGTTCTCGGTGATCACATCGCGGAACTCCCCCGCGGAGAACTCCGCGACGAGCAGGTCGAAGTTGAACGCCTGCCCGAGCCCGTCGGCCGAGGCGTACCGCGAGCGACGCTCCGGCGTCTCGACCCACGCTTCGGCCACTGCCGTGCGGGGCGGGTCGTATTCGTTGAAGACCGCGCGCCACTCGGCGTAGATCTCGTGCACCTCGTCCCGATCGAGAAGCGGATGCCGCCCTGATGTGCGGTCCATCGCATCGAGCTCCGCCTGGCTGGGCAGCGGCTCGGCGAGGTCCTTGGTGAGCATGTGGGCGACATCGATGCGGAAGCCGTCGACACCGCGGTCCGACCAGAAGCGCAGCGTCTTCAAGAAGTCCGCGCGCACCTCGGGGTGATCCCAGTTCAGGTCGGGCTGCTCCACGGCGAAGCTGTGCAGGTACCACTGCCCGTCTTCCACCCGCTCCCACGCGCTGCCGCCGAAGGCCGCACCCCAGTCCGTCGGAGGCTCGGAGCCGTCGGGCCCTGCGCCCTCGCGGAAGATGTACCGTTCGCGTGCGGCCGAGCCGCGGCCGGCGGCCAGCGCCTCCTGGAACCACTCGTGCAGGTCGGAGCTGTGGTTCGGCACGATGTCGACGACCACTCGGATGCCGCGCGCATGCAGCGCCTCGACCATCGCGTCGAAGTCGTCGAGGGTGCCGAGTCGGGGGTCGACGTTCCGGTAGTCCGCCACGTCGTAGCCGCCGTCGGCGAGTGCCGAGGGGTAGAACGGGCTCAGCCACACGGCATCGATGCCGAGGTCTCGGAGATAGTCGGCGCGCGAGACGATGCCGGGGATGTCACCCAGCCCGTCGCCGTTCGCGTCGGCGAAGCTCCGCGGGTAGATCTGGTACACGGCGGCCTGCCGCCACCAGGTGGCGGGGTCGGTCGTGGTCGTGCGGGTCTCGACGGGAAGCACGTCGGTCATGAAGTGAAGCTCCTTCTTTCTTGCGGTGGTCTGTATGCCGGTCGGCGTTTCGTCTCGCTGCGCTCGCTCAACGGACGGCGGGGGTCAGCCCTTGACGGCGCCCTGCGTCACGCCCTCCATGACGAAGCGCTGCGTGAACAGGTACGCCAGGATCGCAGGTGCCATCGCCATCAGGTACGAAGCGAACGCGACGTTGTAGTTGTTGCTGAACTGGTTCTGGAAGAGGTTCTGCCGCACCGGCAGAGTCTGCAGCGCCGGATCGGAGATGATCAGCGATGGCATCATGAAGTCGTTCCAGGCATAGAGGAACGCGAAGATGCCGACCGTCGCACTCATGGGCGCGAGCAACGGGAAGATCAGCTGCCAGAACGTCTGCCACGTCGAGGCGCCGTCGATCCGTGCGCTCTCCTCCAACTCGATCGGGATCGAACGCAGGAAGGCCGTGAAGAGCAGCACGCTGAAGCTGAGCTGGAACATCGTGGCGAGGATGATCACGCCCAACGGGTTGTCGAGTCCGACACGGCCCGTGAGCTGGATCTGCGGGAGCGCCACCACGGGGAACGGGATGAACATCGCCGCCAGCAGGTAGAAGAACGACCAGCGGAACAGCCTCCGGTCCCAGTTGCGCACGATCGCGTACGACGCGAAAGCCGCGAGGATGATGGTCGCGCACACGGTGCCGGCGGTGACGAGCAGCGAGATGCCGGCACCGACCGGGAACTTGGTGAGGTTCCACGCCTGGACGAACCCGTCGATGCTGAACGGCGCCGGGAGCGAGAAGGCGTTGCCGTCGACCGCCTGCCCGGTCGTCTTGAAGGCCATCGAGATGGTCACGTAAAGCGGAAGGAGCACGGTGACGGCGCACAGGATCAGGATGATCGTGCCCGACCAGTTCGGGCGCTCCATCTTGATGCGGGGCTTCTTGCTCGCGGTCTGTGTGGTGATCGTCTGCGTCGACATCAGAGTGCGTTCCTTCCGCGCGTCAGCGACAGCTGGAGGAGGGAGATGAGCACGGCGACGAGGAAGAAAATCGTCGCGTTGGCCATCTGGTAGGCGTAGTCGCCGCCGTTGAAGCCCGCGATGATCGTCATGGCGACGCTGCGGGTGGAGGTGCCCGGGCCGCCGTTGGTGAGTCCGACGATGATGTCGTAGGCGTTCAAAAAGCCCTTGAAGCCGAGGATCACGTTTATCACGACGTAGCCGGCGACGAGCGGGAGTGTGATGCGGAAGAGCTGCTGCGTCTTGTTGGCCCCGTCGATGCTGGCGGCCTCATAGACCTCACCGGGCACCGACAGCAGCCCCGCGATGTAGATGAGCAGCGTGCCGGGCACCGCCTGCCAGGCCGTGACGATCACGATCGCGACCCAGGCGAGGTCGGGGTTGGCGAGCAGGCTCGTCTCCAGCCACGGGATGCCGGTGGCTGCGCCTGCGGCCGGGATCGAGTTCGAGAACAGGAAGTTGAAGACGTAGGCGATGATGATGCCCGAGATCACCATCGGGATGACGAAGATCGTGCGCAGCCCGGTCTTGAAGCGGATGCGCGACGTCAGCCCGACGGCGAGCAGGAACCCGACGACGTTGACCACGATCACCGTCGCGATCGAGAAGCCGAACGTGAACAGGTAGCTCTGCAGGATCGCCGGGTCGCTGAACATCGCGATGTAGTTGGTGAAGCCGTTGAAGCTCCACTCGCCGATGCCGATCGAGTCGGTGAAGCTGAAGAAGATGCCCATCACGCCCGGCAGGGTGATCGCGAGCGTGAAGATCACCAGAGTCGGCAGCAGGAACAGGTAATAGATCGGCTCGACGCGCTTGGTCTTGCGGGGAAGCCCTCGCTTGGCGCCCGTGACGATCGCAGTGGTGTCGGTGGTCGCGCTGTTCGGCTTCGTGAGGTCGGATGCGGCCGGATTCGGCGCAGCGGTGCTGGTCATGGCGTGGACTCCTCTGTCTCGCCGGATGCGGACGGCTCGCCGGATTCGGAATCCCCGGTGGTGGGAATCGGTGCGCGGAACGCGATGCGCGCCCAGTCGGCGTCCATCGTCCGGAGGGTGGACTCGGGCGATGCTCCGAGCACCATCGCCTGCGCGTAGTTGAACATCGGGAGAGTCTTGGGCACGAGCACCGAAGGCCCCTGGTAGATCTGGCCGTTCTCGTAGTACTCGATCATTCCCTCGACGCGCGGATCGTCCGGCGGCGCGGCATCCGTCGTGGGTGTGAAGCCGAGCTGGGAGTCGTTGTACGCCTGAATGTTCTCCGGAAGGTACAGATACTCCAGGAAGTCGCGCGCTGCCTCCTGGTGACCCGACTCTTCGGGGATCATCGCCGCGAGGTCCATGTTGACGCGCACGCCGAGGTCGGCCGGATCGTCGGTCATGGGCAGCGGGAAGGTGCCGAGGTCGAGGTCCGGCGCGGTCTTCTCGATCTC
>JAESFY010000332.1_pt1 | contig 12187 bp, 11 predicted proteins | sample 9266201 | NCBI WGS metagenome assembly JAESFY01 (sample SAMN14515071, study PRJNA621656) | algae metagenome | isolation source: Nodosilinea sp. WJT8-NPBG4 and co-occurring heterotrophs from soil, lower... | place: USA: Pinto Basin, Colorado Desert, California | collected 2006-05-27 | reverse complement strand
TTGAAGCCGTGGTCACTCAGCGCTGTCAGGTTCTGTTAAACCGCCCTAGGTTCATCCAAGGACTAACCGGCTTTCACTGGTGGTTAGAGGCGCTTAATCATGCCTAAATAAGCGGAATTGATATAACTCAGCGCTGTTCTGGCATTGAGGCGCTGTCTTCAACTACAACAACCGGTAGCAGACTGGTTTCTAGCACCGCCTGAGAAACCGACCCCACCAGCGCTTTGTTTAGAGTGCGATCGCTACGCTTTCCCATTACAATCTCAGCCACGTCATACTCTTGGGCAACCCGCACAATCTCCTCCGGTACCGAGCCTGAAGTGGTGATAAACCGATAGCGAATGTCGGCCAAGCACTGCTTTGCCCGCTGGCGCAGTTCCTCTACCACCGCCGGATCGTCAACTTGCATCACGTGCAGCACCACCACGTCGGCATCGCTGCGGCGGGCGAGTTCGGCAGCTTTAGTCAGCACCCCTGTTGCCAGCGGCGACGTATCCACCGCTGCCAGCAGGGTAATCTCACGGGCCACCGCCACCTTCGTTGGGTCTACCTCGCCGCGCTCCAGCATTTTGGGGGCAAAGGTGGGAATTGCCCAGGCCCCCAACGGAGCCGTCACCAAAATTGAGAGGGCCGACAGTGCCAAAATAATCTCGCCGCCCTCGATGCCCTGAGCCAGCGGAATTGCACCGATCGCCGCCTGCACCGTAGCCTTTGCCGAGTTGCCCGGCAGCAAAAACAGCCGCTCCTGACCAGTCCAATTGCTGCCCAGGGTAGATAGATACCAGCCCAGCGATCGCCCCACTAGGGTGCCAATCGCCAGCACCAGCAGACCGACCAGCAGCGTATCCCCCAGCACGCTGAGCTGAATGCTCGCCCCCAGCAGCACAAATAGAATGATTTCAGCGATCGTCCACAGGCTGTCAAAGTCGCCCCGCAGCCGTCGCGCCAGCGGAGCATCAAGCTCAACCAGAAAAAATCCAGCGGTCACCACCGCTAAATAGCCAGAAAACACCGGAAAATCGTTGGCTACTACTACTAGCAACAGGGCAAAGCTCGCTGCCACTAGAGCATCCTGCACCGCGTTTTGAGTCCAGTTTTGCCGGGCTAGCAGCGACACCAGCAGGCGGGCCGTCAGCCACCCCAGCAATACCCCCAGGGCAATCTGGGCAACAATTTGCATCGGCAGCAGCTGAAGCGGGCTTAGGGTAACACCGCCGGGTAGGGTAACAGCGATCGCACTCTGGGTCAGAAACGCTAGCAGCAGACTAAACAGCAGCAGCAGCAGCACATTCGAAAGGGCGCTGCCCGTCAAAATCGCGTCGGGAATGCCTTTTTTGACCCCCCAACCCAAGCTTTTGAGCCGCAGCATTGCGGGCACAATTACGGCGGGCGATTCGGCCCCAATTACGCAGCCCAGCAGTAGCCCGGTGGCAAAATCAAACTGAAATAGCCCCATAGCGGCAATGGCAACGGCGATCGCCTCACAGGCGGCGGGCAAAAACCCCAGCCGCAGCGCCACTGACCCCTGCTGAGCTAGCTTTTCGCGATCGAGGCCCAGCCCCGCCTTCATCAAAATCACCATCACAGCAATGGTGCGCAGCCCGTCTGCCGCGGCCAACACCCCTGGGCTAATCACATTGCCCACCTGGGGACCAAGCATAGTACCCACCAGCACCATGCCCACCAGGGCGGGAAGCTTTAACCGTCGAGCAATTTGCCCAACGAAAAAGCCCATCAGCAAAATCCAGATCACGCTTTCTAACATGTCGCCACGCCCAAGTTGAATCGGTTACGTGGCCTAGGGCAGTAGTTAAAAGACTCCAAGGCCCCTACCCTTCCGCCCCAAGCCGGAATAAGTAGGAGCCATCAGCCCTTGCAGCATCAACGGCCTAGGGCAGTTTTGGCGAGCTCCATCGCCGTCTCTATTGTTTATAGCAGACCGGTAAGCTTCGCGTTGATCATGGGTATCTGCTATTCCTACCCAACAAAAAAATCACCTGCGTAGCACCTGACCTTAACCATAAATCCATGAAAGATCAGGGCATGGTCAGAATGCTACACAAATGATTGTTTGACGCATTTAGATTGGTTGTTAAACAGGCGTTTGGGTAGGAGAGCCCACCGCCTAAATCAATGCCCTAGCTAAGAGCATTAATGACATAGTCAATGTAGGTATTGACCTCTACAGCGGGGTCACTGCTGAGCCCGTGGTTGGCTTTGATGTGTTTCAGAGCCTCAATGTACCAGCTGGGCGATAGCTCAAAGGTGCTGTTGATTTCAGCTAGCCCGGCCACTAGATAATCGTCGATGGGGCCAGTGCTACCCACGATTAGGCCATAGCTAATGATGCGCAGATAGTAGCCAATGTCGCGCACGCACTTGGCTTTGCCGCGATCGTCAGCGGCATAATTTAGCCTCTGCAATTGGTTGGTATAAGGGAATTTTTGGTACACCGCATTGGCGGCGGCTTGAGCTAGGCTGTCGGCAAAGGCTGCTTGCAAAACCAACCTGAGTTATTTATATAGCAAATCAGAAGATTGCTTTGTTACAAAAAATTTAGCGATCGCTGTTGTTTCTGCAACTACAAAAAATTCTCTAAATCGTCATTTATTTGTTTCTGAAATTACAATTAATTGCTCTTTTAGCTACTAGTTATTAAGCACGTTGTAAGGCTTAGTAACAATTGTTGCTTGAGCTACAAGCCCCAGCATTGTGCCTGAATGGCTTAAACCCAGCTCTCAAATATACATAGCGAAGTAACTCTCAAAGATTCCGGCATTGGTAGTCAGGTTTTGCTCCGTTTGGTCGCGCTCTGCCTGAACATCTGAGTTGGTTCCTAGATCTCTGGGGGGAATGAAATCGCCGCAGTGTTCGTTAGCGGGCACGGCTTGATTGATCTTTTTGGGGTAGCTCAGGCCCAGGTGGGCCATTAGGGTGATGAACTGGTCGCGGGTGCGATAACCCGCAGCTAGCCCTTGACCATCGGTAAACCGGGGATTCAATCGCTTCTCTTCGCCAATGGTAGAAACCGTGCGGCCCTGGTAGTCGTGGGCGGGGTAGACCAGGGTGGTATCGGGCAGGGTAAAGAGCCGCTGGGTCACGGTGTCATAAAGGGTGCCTGCATCGCCCGATTGCAGGTCGGTGCGGCCACAGCCGCGAATTAGCAGGGCATCGCCCGTGAGTAGGTGAGTGTTATTGACCAGGTATGCCAGGTGGGTGTTGGTGTGCCCTGGGGTGGCGATCGCCTCCAAACGCACTGCCCCTAGGGTGAGTATTTCACCATCGGCTAGGCTGTGGTCAGCGGAGCGGGCAGAGGCATTCTGGGGCACTAGCACCTGGCAGCCAGTCTGCTGCCTGAGTTTGCCCGCTCCAGTAATATGGTCGGCGTGAATGTGGGTTTCGAGGCAGTAGCGCAGAGTCAGCCCCAAGTCTTGGAGAATTTGCAGGTCGCGATCGCTCCACTCAAGCACGGCATCGACTAGGGCAGCCTCTTGGGTTTGGCTATCAGCAATCAGATAGGTGTAGGTGCTTGACTCTGGGTCAAACAGCGGGCGAAACACCAGGGTGGACTGAGGCAACGCAGGGGCGGGTTCACCGCAGTCTTGGGCAAAGGCCGCGCGCTGGGGAGTGGCGTAGACCCGAGTGGAGCGGCCGCACCCGTACCGGCAGCGATTGCAGCACCGTCGAGGCGAGCAGCTGGGCCTGTTCCCGCAGCTCTGGCACAGCAATGGATTCCCAGAGCTGGTCCTTGCGGGGGGTGCCCAGCGTGTAAAGCAGGGTAGAGCGGCGACCCTGGGCATCGAGCACGGCCCCATCGGCGGCGGTATCAATGCCCAAGCCCAAATCACAAGGACGAATGAGCTGCTGCTGGCGCAGGCTGGCGATCAGGGGCTGGAGCGATCGCCGGTAGTCGGCCTGCACCCCCGTGCAGTTCACTACGCGGCTCACCTGGAGCGCCTCTTCTACCCGGGAGCCGCGACGGCAAAAGGTAACGGCTACGCCATCAGGGGTCGCCTGGTAACCCAGAATGCGCCCAGCTGCGATGGTCAATTGCCCAGATTGCTGCAAGGTTTTGAGCATCTCGCCAATTGTTGGCGCAATGCGGTGGCGGTGTACATCCCAGTAGGGGCTGAGGTGGCGCAAAAATCGTCGCTGCTCAGGGCGGGGTAGGCGTTGCCAAAGCTCTTGGGTGATGGGGCGCAGCGAGTCGATCACCGATCGCCAGTCGTAGCCGTAGATCTTGGCCGTTTCAACCTCGCGCAGCAGCCGCTGTGTGAGTCCGCGCAGGGTGGTCGGAGCAGTATCTAAGGTCAAAAAGGCTGGGTAGGGCAAAGTCGATTGGTGCGGCAATGGGGCTAGCCCCCGCCGAGACAGGGCGTAGACGGGGCCACGTGACGGCGGCTGTGCAGCGACACCACCATATCCACCATAGTTAACCCGGTGCCCACCAGCAGCACCGGCGCGTCAGGGGCCAAGTCATCCAAGGCATCCGCTGACCAAGCATGGCGTAAATAGGCCGGATCACTGTCGGTTTTGACGCCCGCCGGGGCATTTCCCAACGCCAGCACCACCCGGTCGGCGGCAAAACTCTGCCCCAGGGCCAACGACACCACCGCCCCCTGGCCCTGGGGCGCTACCGCCACTGCCTCGTCTTCTAGCCGCTCTAGCCGCACATTACTGGGGGCCGCAGCCTCGGCCTCCTCCAAAATGGATTGGATATAGAGGCCAAAAACCTGTCGGGGAATAAAGGTGCTGGCGTCAAAATCCTCGGGCAATAAGCCGGTCAGGGCGCTGCGGTTGTAGTTGAGCCAGCGCAGCAGATGGCCTGGCTCATCGGGAAAAGCACTCATCTTGCCCGCCGAAACATTCAGCAGGTGGCCGTTGGTTGTGGTGCTGTAGGCCACCCCTTTGCCTGCCTCTGGACGACGTTCCACCAGTTTGATCACGAGGGGACGGTTGGCCGTTTTGAGTAGGTGAGCCGCCACCAGAGAGCCGCTAAAGCCAGCCCCAATGATGACGATCGCAGGAGAAGAATTGGAGAATGACATAGAGCAGCCGAAGCAAAATGTAGTTTATTTGCAATTGTAATTCAGTTAATTTCTATTCTCTGTAGCCTGTGGCATACTCGGTCCGCCGTAACCGCCGATCTGGCCGATCCGGCCGATCCAACCAGTGGGTGCTAGCGGCGAGTTGTTCACAATCCCCTTGCCATGAGCTTTCTATCTCTCAACCTGCGTCCTGTTGCCGGGCGCATTGGCGCTGAAATTTTTGGCCTAGATCTCAGCGATACCCTCAGTGACGACACCATTCAAGCCGTGCGACGGGCCCTAGTAGAGCACAAGGTAATTTTCTTCCGCGACCAGCAGCAGCTCGACTCAGAGGGTCAAATCGCCTTTGCCCGACGGTTTGGCCCCCTCACCGCTGCCCACCCGACCCTGCCACCCCTCGAGCAGCGTCCCGAGGTGCTCGACCTGCACTACGGTCAAAACCATCTCTACGCCAACTACTGGCATACCGATGTCACCTTCGTCGATCGCCCACCCCTGGGTTCAATTTTACGGGCGGTGGAATTGCCGCCTGTGGGCGGCGATACCATTTGGGCCAACACGGTCACCGCATATCAAGATTTACCTGCACCGCTGCGGGCTCTGGCCGACCAGCTCTGGGCAATCCACAGCAACGCCTACGACTACAGCACCGGGGCCGCGAATCTATCTGACTTTTTTAAGCAGAACCGCGCGGTGTTTGAATCGACGGTGTTTGAGACTCGCCACCCAGTTGTGCGCATTCACCCCGAGTCGGGGGAGCGGGCGCTGGTGCTCGGTGGTTTTGTGCGCCGTTTTCAAGGGCTTTCCCAAGCCGAGTCGGAGGATCTGCTGCGCACCCTGCAAAGCTATGTTACCCGCCCGGAAAACACCGTGCGCTGGCAGTGGCGACTGGGCGACGTCGCCTTTTGGGATAACCGGGCCACCCAGCACTATGCGATCGCCGACTACGGTGACTACCCCCGTCGCGTGCAGCGGGTTACCGTGGTTGGCGATCTGCCCATCAGCCCCAGCGGAACCCATAGCACCGCCCTCAAAGGTGATTCTGCGGCCTACAACGGACTGGTGGCCGTCGCTTCCTAGTTGAAGGGAAAACGACAGTCAAGCGCGTCAGACATGCCCAATTGCGTTTGGGTAACCCTGGCGCGCTTAACGATTTATGCTTTTGCCATCTATCCCGAGCGATGCCGCGGACGCATGGGAGGTTGTACCTGGGGCAGAGGAAAATCTAGCGTAGCGGGCATTAGGTTGAGGACAGCCAATCACAACCCAACGCTGCTACGTAAGGAGGGGAAAATGGCTAAAGTTAACCCGATCCAGGTAAAGAAATTTTTGAAGGGGATGGACTATCCCGCTAGCAAGCAAGACGTGGTCGACCATGCTAAGCAAAATGGGGCCGATGAGAACGTTTGCGCAACCCTAGAACAGCTGTCTGACGAAGAGTTTGAAACCCCGGCTGATGTGAGTAAAGCCATTGGCGAGATTGACTAAAGCGCTGTGTTTCGAGTTCAACGCCGATCACAATTGCGTTAGCGGTTGACACAAGCACCAAGGACTTCTACCGCCGTTGCCACTTTCATCATAAAGAAGCTGAAAACAGCAGATTTGGAGTGGCAACGGCAAGCTAAATAGCGGCTCAATTAATTTTTACCAGCAGGTCTCAAGCCGCATGGTTCAACCACCCAAATCGGTGTCTAGGGAAAAAATTCGGCAAACGGCGCGGGCAAAGCTCGGTTACGCAGAGCTGCGGGAGGGGCAAGAGGAGGCGATCGCTGCCCTGATTGAGGGGCACGATGTCTTAGCAGTCATGCCCACAGGGTCAGGTAAATCGGCCATCTACCAACTGGCGGGGGCCATGATTTCCGGCTGCACCGTCGTGATCTCGCCCCTCGTAGCGCTTCAGCGCGACCAGGTTGAATCGATCGCAGATCAAGAAGTGGGCGAGGCCGCAGCGGTCAACTCTACCCTGAGCGCGTCTCGGCGAGAGGCGGCCTTTGAGTCACTGGCCGACGACAAGCTAGAGTTCATCTTTCTGGCACCCGAGCAGTTCAATAACCCCGAGACCCTAGACCGTTTGCAGGCGGCCAAACCCTCGCTGTTTGTGGTTGACGAAGCCCACTGCATCAGCGAGTGGGGCCACGACTTTCGGCCCGACTACCTCAGACTCGGCGCGGTGATCGACGCCCTCGGTCATCCCCGAGTGTTGGCCCTGACAGCCACAGCCGCCCCAGCGGTGCGGGAGGAAATTATCAAACACCTGGCCATGCGAGACGCTCAGGTGCTGGTGCAGGGGTTTGACCGGCCCAATATTTGGCTAGAGGTGCGGCGCTTTGAGGCCGAAGCCGAAAAGACCGAAGCCTTGCTCGACCAGGTGGTGCGTGCGAAAAAGCCGGGAATTGTCTATGCGGCCACTCGCAAAAATACCGAGGCTCTAGCTGAGGCGCTGGAGGAAGCCGGTGTCGCCGCGATCGCCTACCACGCCGGCATGAAAGCCGCCGATCGCGAGCAGGCCCAAGTCGCCTTTATGAACGACGAGGCCGAGGTCATGGTCGCCACTACCGCCTTCGGCATGGGCATCGACAAGCCCAACGTTCGCTTTGTCATTCACCACAACATTAGCGATTCCGTCGATTCTTACTACCAAGAGATTGGGCGAGCAGGGCGAGATGGTGAAAAAGCCTTTGCGCTGCTGTTCTATTGCCCCGACGACCTGAATATTCGCCGATTTTTGGCTAGTGGCGGCCAGGTGAACGTGGAGCAGGTGACCCAGGTAGCCACCGTGCTTCAAGAGCAGGATGACCCGATCAAGCGGCAGGATTTACAGGCTAAAACCAATATTTCCCGAACCAAGGTGGCCGCCGCCCTCAGCCACCTGGAGGCGGTGGATACCGTCGAAACCTTACCCACGGGCGAAGTGGTTGCCTGTGAGCTGTCGGATGTGGAGGAAGCCTCCCAGGCTGCCGTTGAGGCCCAAGAGCGGCACCAAAACCACGTGCGATCGCGCCTAGAAATGATGCGCGGCTACGCCGAACTGCGCGACTGTCGCCGCGGCTATTTGCTCAACTACTTTGGTGAGACCCGCGATCAGCCCTGCGGCTTTTGCGATAACTGCAAGGCAGGCATCGTGGTCGAAGACGAGAGTGCCTGGCAGCCCTTTGCGTTGAATAGCCGCGTGGTTCACCGAACGTGGGGTGAGGGTACGGTGATGCGCTATGAGGGCGACAAGATCGTGATTTTGTTTGATCAGATGGGCTACAAAACCCTGGCTAGGCAAATGATTAGAGAGTACCGGCTGCTGGAGCAAGTCGATTAGCCCCACCAACCTTAGCCCGCCATCTCAGGCCGACTGCACTGCCCCGTTTGCAGCGTCAATTGCACAGAGGGTCCATGTGACCACAGGGCATCATTTGTCGATGATGTATCGGTTGCAGAGGTAACGGAGGTAGCCTTAGAGCTACTGAAAGACTCGTGAAGATACGCCACTATGTGCCAGCTGTTGGGGATGAACTGCAATGTGCCCACGGATATTTGCTTCTCTTTTGAGGGGTTTTGTGCGCGGGGGGGCAAAACCGACGATCACAAAGATGGCTGGGGCATCGCCTTTTTTGAAGGCCTAGGCTGTCGGGTTTTTCTCGACGACAACCCGTCTAGCTCATCGCCCATAGCCGCCTTCATTCGGCAATACCCGATCAAATCGATGAATGTGATCGCCCACATTCGCAAAGCCACCATCGGGCCAGTCAAGCTAGAAAACTGCCACCCCTTTAAGCGAGAACTGTGGGGGCGCTACTGGGTGTTTGCTCACAACGGCGATCTGCCGACGCTGCCCTTTGACAACCAGGGCATCTACCGCTCGGTGGGGCAAACCGACAGCGAGCAGGCCTTTTGCCTCATGCTCAACCACATTCGACAGCGGTTCCCCGATCGCAAGCCCCCCATTCAAGACCTGTACCTGGCCCTGCAAGAGATTACGGCGGCGATCGCCCCCCACGGCATCTTCAACTATTTGCTGTCGGATGGCGAACACTGCTTTGCCCACTGCTCCACCAAACTCTGCTACATCGTGCGCCAGGCACCCTTTGCGGCGGCCCATTTAATTGATGAGGACATCACGGTGGATTTTCAAGAGCTGACCACCCCGAGCGATCGCGTCGCCGTGATCGCTACCACCTCCCTCACCGACAACGAGGCCTGGACCCCAATCCAGCCCGGTGAACTGCTGGTCTTTCAAGACGGCTTACCGCTCCATCTAGCCCCTTGAGCCGGGACGTCCCTAAATTCTCCCTGGAGGCGCGCGGCTTTTCGTCCTTAGGCGGAGATCCACGTCTGTCGTTCATATCCGAATTTACTAGGACTCAAGCGGCAATAGCTCCTTTGCCCGTCGGTGTCTTACGCCCAGAGGCTAACACTGAGGCATCCCAATTCTTCGACAAAATATTGAATGAAATTTAATTTCATTTGTAACTGAGTTTACTTGAACTTCATTCGACCCGCGTGCCATACTGCGCCAGCAAACAGCGGTATTTCTACCGACTTACCGTGGTTTCCTGGTTTAGCTCCAGCCTTAAGCAATTGCTGCAAGGTCAGGTCTGTGCCAGGAAAGGATCATTTGTGGAGGCACAGCCATGGCACAGCATCGCTCAGCTTGGGGTCTTACCCGGCGACAGTCGCTAAAGTCGTTTGCCTATTTGTTTGCCAGCGGCATGGGGCTGAGTGCAGCGATCACCGCCTGTAGCAGCGACCCCACCACCAGCACCGAACCTCAGCCCGCCGCCACTGATGCCAAGGCCAAAGTGCTACGCATTGGCCACCAAAAGTTTGACCCGTTCATTTTGATCAAAGCGCAGGGCGGGCTCGAGGAACGGCTAAAAACCTTTGGCACCCGCGTTGAGTGGATTGAGTTTCAGTCGGGGCCGCCCCTGCTGGAGGCCCTGAACGTGGGCAGCATCGACATTGGCCGCACCGGCGATACCCCCCCGGTTTTTGCCCAAGCGGCGGATACGCCCTTTTTCTATGTGGGTAGCGGTGCACCCCAACCCAAAAGCTCGGCCGTTGTGGTGCAAGCCGATTCGCCGGTGAAAACCCTGGCCGATCTCAAGGGCAAAAAGGTTGGCTTTCAGCGCGGCTCCAGTGGTCACTTTTTGGTGGTGCAGGCGCTTAAGAAAGCCGGGCTAGCCTGGTCAGACATTGAGCCGGTGAACCTCACCCCCGCCGACGCCCGCGCCGCCTTTGAGCAAAACAACATCGATGCCTGGGGCATTTGGGATCCCTTCTACGCGGCCTCAGAAAAACAGGTGGGGGCACGGACCCTGACCACCGGGGAAGGGCTAGCCCCCAACCGAGAGTTTTTCTTGGCCTCTAAAGCTTTTGTAGCCGACAACGAAGCGCTGCTGGTGGCCCTGCTCGAAGATACCGCTGAAGTTGCCCAGTGGGCCGACAACAGCCCCGCCGAAGTGGTGAAGGTGCTGGCCCCCATCACCGGCCTAGAGCCAGAGATTTTAGATGTGGTGACCCGCCGCCGCAGCTGGATCTTTGACCCGGTGCAGGCCGAGGCGATTGCAGAGCAACAGCGCATTGCCGACGCCTTCTACGAGCTAGAGCTGATACCTAAAGCGGTGCGCGTGCAAGACGTGATCTGGACCCCTAGCTCAGCTTCCTCGGCCCGGCTAAAGCGACCTACTGCCAATCTCCTCGCCTAACTCCCTATTGCCATTCACCAAAGTTGAGCCCATTCATGAATTTTGAAAAGACGGAGTTTGAAAAGTCTTTGCAGATTGTGCCTCGCTATAACCACTCCCATAGCCAGACCCCAACCTCAGCGCTGCGGGGGTTGGCCTCCCGCCGCCGGTTTCTGCACCGGGGCGGCATGTTCTTAGGGGGCATGGCCCTGGCCGGGGCTGTGGGGGCTTGCAGCAGCGAGTCTGCACCCCTGGCCGAGACCGGCTCGACCCAGGCTAGTGCCGGTGGTGCCGCCCCCGCCGCCACGAAGCAGCTGCGGGTGGGCTACCAAAAGTCATCGACCGTGCTGAATCTGCTGAAAAACCAAAAACTCCTCGAAAAGCGCTTTGAGGCCGAGGCTTTCCCCATCACCTGGAACGAGTTTGCCGCCGGCCCCCAAATGCTCGAGGCTCTCAACGTGGGCAGCATTGACATTGGCTACACAGGCGAAACCCCGCCGATCTTCGCCCAGGCCGCCGATGCTCCTCTGGTCTATGTTGCCTGGGAAGACGTCGGTTCGCTCGCCGAAGCCATCCTTGTGCAGAAAGACTCGCCGATTCAGAGCGTTGCCGAGCTGAAGGGCAAAAAAGTGGCCCTCAACAAGGGTTCCAACGTCCACTATCTGCTGGTCAAAGCTTTAGAAGAAGCGGGTTTGCAGTACAGCGACATCGAAACCGCCTACCTGCCCCCCGGCGACGCCCGCTCGGCCTTTGAGCAAAACAGCGTCGATGCCTGGGTGATCTGGGATCCCTTCCAGGGGGCGGCAGAAAAGCAGCTGGGGGCCAGAACCCTGCGCGACGGCAAAGGCATCGCCCGCAATCGAGGCTTCTATCTCGCCACCAAATCCTTTGCCGATAGCCAGCCCGACGTGCTGCAGGCGGTTTTAGAAGAGGCCGAAACCATCAGCACCTTTGCCAAAGAAAACCCCGCCGAGGTTTCTAAGTTTCTGTCGAACGAGCTAGGGATTCCCACCGACGTGCTGGATCTGGTGGAAAGTCGGCGCGGCTATGGCATTCAGCCCATCACCGACGAGGTCGTGACCTACCAGCAAGATATTGCCGACACCTTTTATGACCTACAGCTGATTCCCAAAGAAATTGACGTATCCACCGTCATTTGGAACGGCTAGGTAATGCCACCAAGGCACTAAAGCTTGACGTAGGGCCGATACAGCTCAAAACTGCGCATGCGCTTCTGACTCTCACCTACGTCTTTTCTCTTCGTTGTTCTCTCTGCGTTTTTCACTGCTATGAGCCTCGACATTCACTGGTTTATACCGACCCACGGCGACGGCCGCTATCTATTGCAGATGAAGGCGTAGATAGGACATTCTAGGAGAGTAGGACTATTGCTTGAGTAACGATGCCAGCCGCTTATAGTAATGATCTGCGCGAAAAAGCGCTTGCTGCTGTTGACCGAGGCGA
>JAESFY010000331.1_pt1 | contig 12284 bp, 9 predicted proteins | sample 9266201 | NCBI WGS metagenome assembly JAESFY01 (sample SAMN14515071, study PRJNA621656) | algae metagenome | isolation source: Nodosilinea sp. WJT8-NPBG4 and co-occurring heterotrophs from soil, lower... | place: USA: Pinto Basin, Colorado Desert, California | collected 2006-05-27 | reverse complement strand
TCGCCGTCGACCTCTGGTCGCGAACACCAAAGAGGCGAAGGCCGCAGCACGCGCAGAGCTCAGCGAGCGCCGCAACCGTGCGCAGGCCGGGCTGGCTGCCGGTGAGGAGAAGTACCTCCCGGCTCGCGACAAGGGCCCGCAGCGCCGCTGGGTCCGCGATTACGTGGATGCCGGCTGGCACCCCGCCGAGTTCGTCATGGGTGTCATGGTGCTCGTCATTTTGATCTCGCTTCTGCCCGCGAATCTCGCCATCGCCGGATTCGCCATCGCCGGCTGGGCCTACCTGGTCATGATGGCCTACCTGATCCTCGCGATCGGCGGCATGGTGCTGCTGGGCATGCGGGTCAAGCGCAAGGTCGCCGCGAAGTTCGGCAAGGAGCGCATGGAACGCGGCCTCGGATGGTACGCGGCGATGCGGTCGCTGCAGATGCGGTTCATGCGTCTGCCCAAGCCGCAGGTCAAGCGCGGCGACTACCCCGCCTGACCCACTCGCATTCACGCAAGAGGCGTCTCCTGCTCTTCGAGCACGAGACGCCTCTCGCATTCGCGGGCGCGGTGGCTCAGCGCGCGACCAGGCCCCGGTTGATCTCGCGGCCCCAGAAGGGGCCTCGGTATAGGAAGGCCGTGTAGCCCTGCACGAGCGTCGCGCCGGCTTCGAGGCGCTCCTGCACGTCCGACGACGTCTCCACTCCCCCGACGGCGATGACGCAGAACTCCGCAGGCACCGCTGCGCGCACGAGACGCAGCACCTGCAGGGAACGCTCCTTGAGCGGCGCACCCGAGAGCCCACCCGCTCCGATCTCCGCGACTGTCGCCGCATCCGTCGTGAGACCGTCCCTGCTGATCGTGGTGTTGTGAGCGATGATTCCGGCGAGCCCTTCCTCCACCGCGAGGTTGGCGATGGCGGCGATCTCGTCGTCTGAGAGATCGGGAGCGATCTTGACGAGCAGCGGCGTCGTTCCGGACGCTGCCCGCACCGCCCTGAGCAGCGGAGCCAGCGTCTCGACGGCCTGCAGCCCCCGAAGACCGGGGGTGTTCGGGGATGAGACGTTGACGGCCAGGTAGTCCGCGAGCGGAGCGAGCCTCGTCGCAGAGGCCACATAGTCGGCTGTGGCGTTCTCGACATCGACGACACGGCTCTTGCCGATGTTCACGCCGATGACCGTGTCGGGTGCGCCGCGCCGCAGTCGCGCGAGGCGCCGGGCGGCGGCATCCGCACCCTCGTTGTTGAAACCCATCCGATTGATGACCGCTCGATCGGCGATGAGACGGAAGAGCCGCGGCTTCGGGTTGCCGTCCTGCGGGATCGCAGTGAGGGTGCCGACCTCGACATGTCCGAAGCCGAGCGCGGCGAGACCGCGGACGCCGACCGCGTTCTTGTCGAAGCCGGCGGCGATGCCGAAGGGCGAGGAGAAGGTCAGTCCGAGCGCCTGTACTCGCAGCGACGGGTCGGGCTTCGTCAGCGCACGCGTCGCCCAGGAGAACGGCGGCGTACCGAGCACGCGGATCACCGCCATACCGGCGTGGTGGGCGAACTCAGGGTCGAAGCGCGACAGGACAGCGCGGAAGAGCAGCGGATACATCCCTGCCAGATTACCGGTCGATGGGCTCCGGCTTGACGTGGTCGGCACGAAGATCGGTGATCGCGCTCTCGAAGTCCTCGAGCGAGTCGAAGGCCTGATACACGCTCGCGAACCGCAGGTATGCGACCTCGTCCAGGTCACGGAGAGGTCCGAGGATCGCCAAGCCGATCTCGTTCGTGTCGAGCTGCGAGACACCTGTCTGTCGCACCGCCTCCTCCACCCGCTGAGCGAGGATGGCCAGATCGGCCTCGGTGACAGGCCGCCCCTGACAGGCTTTGCGCACGCCCGAGATCACCTTCTCGCGGCTGAACGGCTCCATCACGCCGGATCGCTTGATCACATTGAGGCTCGCCGTCTCCGTCGTGGTGAAACGACCGCCGCACTCGGGGCACTGACGACGACGCCTGATCGAGAGACCGTCATCGCTGGTACGGGAGTCGATGACCCGGGAGTCAGAGTGACGACAGAAGGGGCAGTGCATCTGACCGATCCTACGCGGTGAAGCGCGCCTCGATCGCCTCGCCGTGTGCGGGGAGCACCTCGGTCTCTGCGAGGGCGACGACTCCTGCACGCACGTCGGCGAGTGCGGCGCGGTCGTACGAGATGACCTGCTGCGGCCGCAGGAACGTATATGCTCCGAGCCCGGGCGCGTAGCGCGCCTGTCCCCCGGTCGGCAGGACATGGTTGCTGCCGGCCATGTAGTCGCCGAGGCTCACCGGGGTGTGGTCCCCGACGAACACGGCCCCTGCGCTGGTGAAGCTGTCTGCGGCTGCTTCAGCGTCTTCGAGGTGCAGTTCGAGGTGCTCTGGAGCGTACGCATTGCTGAACGCTGTCGCCATCGCGCGGTCGTCGACCAGTACGATCGCCGACTGCGGCCCGTCGAGAGCCGCCGCGACCCGCGTCGCGTGGCGCGTGGCCCCGGCCTGTCGCGCCACCTCGACGGCGACGCGATCGGCCAGCTGCGGGGAGTCGGTGACGAGCACAGCCGATGCCTGCTCATCGTGCTCCGCCTGGCTGACGAGGTCGGCGGCGATGAGTCGCGGGGCGGCGGCGGCATCCGCGACGACGAGGATCTCGGTGGCCCCCGCCTCGGAGTCGGTGCCGACGACCCCGGCCACAGCGCGCTTCGCTGATGCGACGTAGTTGTTGCCCGGTCCTGACACGACGTCGACCGGATCGAGTCCGATTCCGGCGACGCCGTGCGCGAAGGATCCGATCGCCCCGGCTCCGCCGATCGCGTACACCTCTGTGATGCCGAGGAGACCCGCGGCGGCGAGGATCGTGGGGTGCACGCGACCGCCCTGGTCCTCCTGCGGGGGTGAGGCGAGTGCGATCTGCTCGACTCCCGCGACCTGCGCAGGGACGACGTTCATGATGACGCTGGAAGGATAGACCGCTTTGCCGCCGGGGATGTACACCCCTGCACGGTGAACGGGCTGCCAGCGCTGGGTGATCGTCGCTCCAGTGCCGATCCGGGTGACCTGACGCTCGGGAACCTGTGCGGCCGAGGCGATGCGCACGCGGCGGATCGCCTCCTCGAGAGCGGAGCGGACTTCGGGAGCGAGAACCTCGAGCGCGTCGGCGATGTGCTGCGCTGGCACACGGATCTCGTGCCCGGAGACTCGGTCGAAGCGTTCGGCCTGCTCGCGCAGAGCCTCTTCGCCACGCTCGCGCACGTCGTCGACGATTCGCGCTGCGGTGTCGAGAGCCTCGGCTCGTGCCTGGGTGGCGCGCGGTACGGCCGCGAGCATGTCAGCCGGCGAGAGCGTGCGCCCCCGCAGATCGATCGTGCGCAAGATCAGCCTCTCGTGATGTCTGCGATGTCGTGCAGGTAGCCGATGCGACCGTCGTCGTGTCTGATGACGTATGCACCACCACGATCCTCGATGACGAGAGCCCAGGCGCTCGGACCGACCCGGAAGATGACCTCGCCGCGCTCGTCATGAACGTCACGCTCGGTCGGCGCGAGGATCCAGAAAGGCTGCGGGGCCGAGAAGTCGTGCTGCGGATTCGTCGCGGCGAAGTCGGTCTCGTCGTCGATCGCGGGAAACGCTGTCGTCTCGGCCGACGAGACGTCGCGCGCGGTGGTTCCCAGAAGTGACTCGATGCTGCCGGTGTCGGACACGATTTCCGGTTCCTGGCCGCGCGACCGGCGCGAGTACGCGGGCGCGTACTCCTCGTCTGAGGTCGTCTGCTCGGTTCCCGTACCCCCGCCCGAGGCGTGCGAGGATAGCGGCACCTGCTCGGCGAGATCGAGACGGGCGACCTCATCCGTCGCCTGCCCGCCGGACAGCTCGACGTCGATACCCTCTGCCGGGGCGGCGTCTGTCGTGTAAGGCGCCGGGGCGGCGTCTGTCGTGTACGACGCCGGGGCGGCCTCCGTCGTGTACGGCGCCGGGGCGGCGTCTGTCGTGTACGGCGCCTGGGCGACGTGAGACTCGGCGACGACCTCGGTCGACGGAGCGGGTGCGGGGTAGGGAGCGGGCGCTGCTTCCGCATACGCAGCCGGGTCCTCCTCGGAGGCGACGGCCGTGTCGCTCACCGGCGGGTCCTGCTCGGGGCGCGGACGCGCGATGACCGGCCGCACCGGGTTGGCATTGCGGTGCGCGAGCGTGACGAGCCGACCCTGGAAGTCCTCCTTGAGCCCAGGCACCAGCGGAGCGAAAACCGTGAGCACGACGAGCGCGAGCGCCGCGAGGAGCTGGACGACACCGTTCCAGGGCAGTCCGAACACTCCGAACTCGATCGCGAAGGCGACGGCATTCCAGAGAGCTCCCAGCCAGAAGACGGCCGCGACGGAGAATGCCACCGATGCGAACTGGTCGATCCCCAGCGAGCCGACGCGGCGGATGCCGTCGGGCGAGAAACGGCGGAGGACCAGCAGGAACACGGCGACCGTCGGCACGCCGATCGGCAGGATCCACTGGATGCCGGCGCCCCAGATCGATGCGTCGCCGACGTGCGGGAAGAACGAGGCGATGAAGGCGATGAGCCACACGCCGACGATGAGCAGCTCCCTCAGGGTGAAACCGAGGATGCCGTACTCCGGGGTCACCTCGTCGTCATAGAGAACGCCGTCGTCATCGGAGAAGTCCTCGTCGATCGCGGCCTCGGGGGACGCCATCGACGGGTCTGCATCCGATTCGTCACTGTTCAGGAAGGGTGATTCGGTGCTCATGGAGGGTCCTTTCGCCACGGTGCAGAGCCTCTGTCGTCGTGCACCCGAACGCGTCCTGATACTACCCGGTGCATCCGTGAGGACCCGTCGAGCGGCACTGCTGCACAGAGGCTCAGCCCAGGCAGGACGGGCCGAGCAGAGACTTGAGATCGCCGAACAGATCGGCGGAGACCTTGACCGGCATGGGTACTTCGAAGACCTTCGCCGTACCGCCGCGGTGCACGCGCAGCACCACCTCGGTGTCGCCGTTGTGGCGTCGCAGCACTTCGGCGAGATCGTTCATCACCCGCTCGGTCGCCCTCTGCTCGGCCAGGACGAGCGAGAGGGGTCCTGCGGCGTCGAACGAACCGACATCGGGAGCGAACGCCGACTGCGCATGCAGATTGAGTCCGTCATCCCGCTTCGACACGCGTCCCCGCACGGCGAGGATGGAGTCCTGCTGCAGGATGTGCTGGAACTCCGTGTATGTCTTGCCCATGAACATCACCGTCACCTCGCCGTTGAAGTCCTCGACGGTGATCATTCCGTACGGGTTTCCGCTGGCCTTCGCGACACGATGCTGAACACTCGTGACGAGACCGGCGACGGTGACCTGCTCACCGTCCTGCATGTCCTCGGAGTTGATGAGGTCATGGATCGAGATCGATGCGTGCTTGGCGAGCGGCACCTCGAGCCCCGCGAGCGGGTGATCGGAGACGTAGAGCCCGAGCATCTCCCGCTCGAAAGCGAGCTTGTCCTTCTTGATCCACTCCGGTCGCGCGGGCACCTTCGCAGGCGCCGCCTCTTCCATGCCGTCGTACAGGCTGTCGAAGTCGAAGCCGATGGCGCCCTGCGCCTCGTTCCGCTTGCGATCCACAGCCGCCTCCACGGCATCCTCATGTACTTCGAGGAGGGCGCGGCGGGAGTCACCCATGGAGTCGAACGCGCCAGCCTTGATCAGCGATTCGACGGTGCGCTTGTTGGAGACGTGCAGCGGCACCTTCTCGAGGAAGTGATGGAAAGACGTGAACCGCTCGTCCTTGCGCGCCGCGATGATGCCGTCGACGACGTTGCTGCCGACGTTGCGGACGGCACCGAGCCCGAAGCGGATGTCGTCGCCGACGGCGGCGAAGTAGTTGATCGACTCGGAGACGTCGGGCGGGAGCACCTTGATGCCCATGCGACGACACTCGTTGAGGTACAGCGCCATCTTGTCTTTCGAGTCCCCGACGCTCGTGAGAAGCGCGGCCATGTACTCGGCGGGATAGTGGGCCTTGAGATATGCGGTCCAATACGAGACGACGCCGTAGGCCGCCGAGTGCGCTTTGTTGAAGGCGTAATCCGAGAACGGGAGCAGGATCTCCCAGATCGCGTTGACGGCTCCGTCGGAGTAGCCGTTCGCGTGCATCCCGGCCTGGAAGCCCTCGAACTGCTTGTCCAGCTCCGACTTCTTCTTCTTGCCCATCGCTCGGCGGAGGATGTCGGCTTGACCGAGCGAGAACCCGGCCACGCGCTGAGCGATGGCCATCACCTGCTCCTGGTAGATGATCAGACCGTAGGACTCGTCGAGGATGTCGGCGAGCGACTCGGTGAACTCCGGATGGATCGGAGTGATCGGCTGCTGACCGTTCTTGCGCAGCGCATAGTTAGTGTGCGAGTTCGCGCCCATGGGACCCGGGCGGTACAGGGCGATGAGCGCCGAGATGTCACCGAAGTTGTCGGGACGCATCAGACGCATGAGCGATCGCATGGGCCCGCCGTCGAGCTGGAACACGCCGAGCGACTCGCCGCGACCGAGCAGATCGTAGGCACCGCGGTCGTCGTGCGCGAGGTGCTCGAGGTCGAGCTCCTCTCCGCGGTTGGTGCGGATGTTGTCGAGCGCATCCGAGATGATCGTCAGGTTTCGCAGCCCGAGGAAGTCCATCTTGATCAGGCCGAGGGACTCGCATGACGGATAGTCGAACTGCGTGACGATCTGACCGTCCTGCTCGCGGCGCATGATCGGGATGATGTCTAGCAAGGGCTCGGACGACATGATCACGCCGGCGGCGTGCACACCCCACTGGCGCTTCAGCCCCTCGAGACCGAGCGCGCGGTCGAAGACCGTCTTCGCCTCCGGATCGGTCTCGATGAGCGCGCGGAACTCGCTCGCCTCCTTGTAGCGGGGGTGCGCCGAGTCGAACATGCCGTCGAGCGGCATGTCCTTGCCCATCACGGGCGGTGGCATGGCCTTGGTCAGCCGCTCCCCCATGCTGAACGGGAAGCCGAGCACACGACCGGCGTCCTTCAGCGCCTGCTTGGACTTGATCGTGCCGTAGGTGACGATCTGGGCGACGCGCTCGGAACCGTACTTCCTGGTCACGTAGTCGATGACCTCGCCGCGGCGACGGTCATCGAAGTCGACATCGAAGTCGGGCATCGAGACTCGGTCGGGGTTCAGGAACCGCTCGAAGATGAGGCCGTGCTCGAGCGGGTCGAGGTCGGTGATCCTCATGGCGTACGCGACCATCGAACCGGCACCGGAGCCACGCCCTGGCCCCACGCGGATGCCGTTGTCCTTCGCCCAGTTGATGAAGTCGGCGACGACCAGGAAGTAGCCGGGGAAGCCCATCTGCAGGATGATGCCGGTCTCGTACTCGGCCTGCTTGCGCACCTTGTCGGGGATGCCGTTCGGGTACCGGTAGTGGAGGCCCGTCTCGACCTCCTTGATGAGCCAGCTGTCTTCGGTCTCCCCGTCGGGCACCGGGAAGCGCGGCATGTAGTTGGCCGCCGTGTTGAATTCGACCTCGCAGCGCTCGGCGATGAGCAGTGTGTTGTCGCACGCCTCGGGGTGATCGCGGAAGAGCTGACGCATCTCGGCGGCGGGCTTGATGTAGTAGCCGTCGCCGTCGAACTTGAAGCGGTTGGGGTCGTCGAGCGTCGAGCCCGACTGCACGCACAGCAGCGCCTCGTGCGCGTCGGCCTCGTGCTGGTGCGTGTAATGGGAGTCGTTGGTGCCGACGAGCGGAATGCTCAGGTCTTTCGCCAGCCGGATCAGATCGGTCATGACCCTGCGCTCGATGGAGAGACCGTGGTCCATGATCTCGGCGAAGTAGTTCTCTTTGCCGAACAGGTCTTGGAACTCCGCGGCCGCGGCACGTGCCGCGTCATACTGACCGAGGCGCAGACGTGTCTGGATCTCGCCCGAGGGGCATCCCGTGGTGGCGATCAGGCCCTTGCCGTAGGTCTGGAGGAGCTCGCGGTCCATACGGGGCTTGAAGTAGTAGCCCTCCATGCTCGACAGGGAGCTGAGCCGGAAGAGATTGTGCATCCCCTGCGTGGTCTCGCTCCACATGGTCATGTGCGTGTATGCACCGGAGCCGGAGACGTCGTCGCTCTTCTGATCCGGGGATCCCCACTGCACCCGCGTCTTGTCACTGCGATGCGTGCCGGGCGTGACGTAGGCCTCGAGTCCGATGATCGGCTTGACCCCCGCCGCGTTCGCCGCCTTGTAGAACTCGAACGCAGCGAACGTGTTGCCGTGGTCGGTCACCGCGATGGCCGGCATGTCGTAATCGGCCGCAGCCTGGGTCATCGCCGCGATCTTCGCCGCTCCGTCGAGCATCGAGTACTCGCTGTGCACGTGCAGGTGGACGAAGGAGTCGGATGCCATGCCTTCGAGTCTACTTTCGGCCTGCGACATGGAGCGTCGACGCGACCGCCTTCACCCACCCGCCGCATACGTCAGGGAAGCGAATCCACCACACTCACGGTGTAGACGTACCGCTCGTCCGCCATGGTGGCGGGGATCAGGGCAGAGGCGGTGTCGAGAGTCGCCGTCTTCTCGTGCACGATACCCGTGGTCGTGTCGATGGTGACCGAGCGCCTCTGGATGGCGGCTTCTCCGGAAAGCGCCTCGGTCGCCGCCGAGAAGCGAAGCGTCGCGAGGTCTCCGTCGGTGGAGACGATCTCAGAGCCGGGGAGCATGCTGAGAGCCTCGTACATCGTCGCGCGCTGTGTGCTCGAGCCCAGGTTGTATGACAACAGGTCGATGAGGACCCACCCGACCTTGTAGTCCTGGTCGCCGGTGCTGGCTCCCTGATTCTCGCGGATCCATTCGATGAGTCCCGCCGGATCTGTCGGCATCGCCGCGAAGAACACTCCGAGACCGTAGCCTTCAGGCGTGCCCCATGGAGCCGCCGGCCCGTCTGAGAAATAGGGCGCACCACTCGACGACATCGACTCCTGGCGCGCCTGTGCCAGTGCCGCCGCGTCAGGTCCGAACGTATCGGTCACTGTCCAGGATTGGTCTGTCGTGTACAGCCACTGCTCCGACAGATCGGCCGGGGCATAGCTGCTCCAGGACGACGTCCCGCGCCAGGCGTTCTGGGCGTTGGATCTGTCTGTTTGATACTGTCCGCCTTCCGGATCGGGCTGATGATAGACGACTTGCTCCGACTGCTCCTGCCGACGCAGATACTGTCCTGGTGCCAGCGTCAGCCCCGTGAATGTGCGCGCCGCGGTCGCGGCGGCGCCGAACGCCTGTGCCGACGTCATCGGGGCCTGTGTCGGGGCCGGTGTCGGGATCTCGGGCTCTGGCGACTGCAGAGTCTGCCCGGGCTCGCGCGTCGGGACTGCTTCGATCGCAGGTGTCGTCCGCGCGGTGATTCCGGTGACGACCAGAATGCCGACGACGACTGCAGCCGTTGCTCCCACCAGCGAGCCGGCAAGCACCCATCTCGGCCTGGCGGAGCGCACGATCGTCGGACTCGTGTCAGCCGCGATCTCGGTCATCAGCCGAGCACGAGCCGCGTCGACACGCGATTCCACACCATCGAGATCCGGCTTCGTCTCCTGAACCCTCTCAAACACGTCCACGGACTTCTCCTTCCTGCTGCTTCTCGAATGCCTGGATCCTTCGCCCGGGATCCAATCGCTTGCGAACACGATTGAGCCGCGATCGCACGGTGCCCACGGGCACCCCGAGTGCTTCTGCGATGTCCTCGTAGCTCAAGCCCTGCCAGGCGTACAGCAGGAGCGTCTCGCGATCCTTCGCGGGGAGGCCCGCGATCCTCTCTCTGAGAGCGCGCACCTCGCGCTCGGCATCCACGCGTCGCATGGCGTCGTCGAGGCCGCCGAGCGACGCCACGTTCTCACCGACAGCCGCAGCGAAAGAACGCCACTGCCGCGCCTCGACCGCCCGGTGCCGCCGGATCAATCGCGAGGCGATGCCGAGCAGCCACGGTGCGGCCGACTCCCTGCTCAGGTCGAAGTCGGCCCTGCGGCGGAAGGCGACGAGGAATGTCTCACTGAGCACGTCCTCGGCGTCGTCGGAACCCACGCGGTACGCCGCGAACGCGTTGACCGCGCGTGCATGTCGGTCGAACAGCTCGGCGAATGCCTCCGGCCGACCCAGCGACCGCCGGATGATCTCACTGTCTGTGCTCACACTATGTATTGCCCCTGCGGCGCGGTCGGGTTCACGCTTTCTTCGACCGTCTGTGCGATCCACGCAGATGGAGGCGCATGAGCACCCGAGGAAACCCGTCGAGAGTGGATCCGGTGTCCGCCGCCTTCTCGAACCCCGCGTTCTCGAACAGCCGCCTGGTTCCGACGTAGGCCATGGTCTGATTCACCTTCTCTCCGCGGTTGTCGACCGGGTATCCCTCGATCGCCGGCGCCCCGCGCTGCGTCGCGTACGCGACGGCACCGTCGATCAGTGCGTGCGAGATGCCCTGTTTCCGATACCCGGGGCGGATGCGGATGCACCACAGCGACCACACCTCGAGGTCATCGACGTGCGGGATCAGTCGGTTGCGCGCGAAACTCGTGGCGCTGCGAGGGTGCACGGCCGCCCAGCCCACGGGCTCTTCGTCGAGATAGGCGATGACTCCGGGCGGTGGGTCTTGATGGCAGAGTTCGCGCACGCGGTCGGCACGCTGCGCGCCACGCAGCGCGTTGTTCTCTTTGCTGCCTATGCGGTAGCTCAGGCAGAAGCACACGTTCGACGTCGGCTTCTTCGGACCGACGAGAGTCGCCACGTCGTCGAACTCGGTCGCGGGTCGCACCTCGATGCTCATGCGCTCAGTCTGACTCACACCGCCGACACCCGCCCCGGCAGATTCACTCGCCGCGCAGGATCTCCAGGGCATGCTCGAAATCTGCGGGGTAGGGCGACTCGAACTGCACCCAGTCCCCCGTCGCCGGGTGAGAGAAGGCGAGCCTGTGCGCGTGCAGCCACTGACGGGTCAGGCCGAGTCGTGCCGACAGCGTCGGATCAGCGCCGTAGAGAGGGTCGCCCGCACACGGATGCCGCAGCGCCGCCATGTGCACGCGGATCTGGTGCGTGCGCCCGGTCTCGAGGTGGATCTCGAGCAGCGACGCCCCCGGAAACGCCTCGAGCGTCTCGTAGTGGGTCACCGACGGCTTGCCGTCCGGCACCACCGCGAACTTCCACGAGTGATTCGGATGCCGGCCGATCGGCGCGTCGATCGTTCCCGTCAGCGGGTCGGGATGCCCCTGCACGACGGCGTGATAGATCTTCTCGACCGTGCGCTCTTTGAACGCGTGCTTCAACGTCGAGTACGCGCTCTCGCTCTTGGCCACCACCATGAGTCCACTGGTGCCGACGTCCAGACGATGCACGACCCCCTGACGCTCCGGAGCGCCGCTGGTTGCCACCCGGAACCCCGCCGCGGCGAGAGCGCCGACGACGGTCGGTCCCTCCCACCCGAGCGAGGGGTGAGCGGCGACGCCGGTGGGCTTGTCGATCACGACGATGTCGTCATCGTCGTAGACGATCCCGAGTTCGGGAACCGCGATCGGGATGATCCGCGGCTCCTCCTTCGGCTGCCACTCCACCTCGAGCCACCCCCCACCACGCAGGCGGTCTGACTTGTCGAGGGTGACTCCGTCGAGGCGGACACCTCCGGCGGAGGCGACCTCGGCGGCGAAGGTACGCGAGAAGCCCATCAACTTGGCCAGCGCTGCGTCGACGCGTGAGCCTTCCAGTCCGTCAGGAACGGGGAGGGAGCGGAATTCCACGCTTTAGCGTCCGTCCGACGCCGCGGCCGGCGCATCGGGAGATGCTCCGTCCGGGCGGGACACCTTGAGGCGGGAGTCCGCCGTGGCTTCTTCCGCCAAGGCAGCGGCCTCGGCTTCCTCGTCGGTCTCGACCGGCGCATGGTCGCGTTCACGGGTGCCGTCGAAACGAAGCCCGAGCACGACGAGCAGTGCGACCGAGATCATCCCGCTGACGATGAAGATGTCGGCGACGTTGAAGATCGCGGGCATCATCCACGGCATCGAGATCATGTCGACCACATGCCCCATGGGGAAGCCCGGATCGCGGAAGAGACGATCGGTGAGATTGCCGAGGACTCCCCCGAGGAGGCAGCCGAGAACCACGGCCCAGAGGCGAGAATGAAGCCCGAAGGCCTTCCACACGATCACGCCGGCGACCACCGCCAGAGCGATGGTGAAGATCCAGGTGACATCGGATCCGAGCGAGAACGCCGCACCGGGGTTGCGCACGTAGTACAGCTGAAGGAACTCACCGAGCACCG
>JAESFY010000330.1_pt1 | contig 12306 bp, 8 predicted proteins | sample 9266201 | NCBI WGS metagenome assembly JAESFY01 (sample SAMN14515071, study PRJNA621656) | algae metagenome | isolation source: Nodosilinea sp. WJT8-NPBG4 and co-occurring heterotrophs from soil, lower... | place: USA: Pinto Basin, Colorado Desert, California | collected 2006-05-27 | reverse complement strand
GATCGGCTCGACGATCACCGCGGCGACGCGATCGTCGATCGCAGCCTCGAGCGCCTCGATCGTCGCGGGGATGTGCTCGACGCCCCCGGGCATCGGCTCGAACGGAGCACGCATGGACGCCTTGGCCGTCAGCGCGAGCGAGCCCATGGTGCGTCCGTGGAAGCCGTTCTCCAGCGCGATGATCCGCGGCTTCTCGGTTCCACCGTGCAGACGAGCGAGCTTGAACGCGGCCTCGTTCGCCTCGGCACCAGAGTTCGAGAAGAACACGCGACCGTCGATCCCCGCTCCCGCGAGGCGCTTGAGCCGAGCCGCCAGGGCCAGCTGCGACGGCGTCGCGAAGTAGTTCGAGACGTGCGCGAGGGTCGCCGCCTGCTTCGACACCGCTTCGACGAACACCGGATGCGCATGACCGAGAGAGGTCACCGCGATGCCGGCGAGGAAGTCGAGGTGGCGCTTGCCCTCGGAGTCCCAGAGGTACGATCCCTCACCTCGGGTCAGCATCGCGAGGCGCGGGCCTGCATTGAGGACCAGATCGCTCGCCGCGTCATCCTGCCAGTTGCTCATGCGTTCATCCCTGCGCTTCCCAAGACCACTTCTGTTCCGATTCCCTTGCTGGTGAAGAGTTCGACGAGCACCGAGTGCGGCACGCGTCCGTCGATGATGGCGGCGGCGTCGACCCCGCCCTCGATCGCATCCAGGCAGGCCTTCATCTTCGGGATCATGCCCGACTCGAGAGTCGGGAGCATCTCGACGAGAGCTTCCGAGGTGAGGTGCGAGACGAGCGAGTCGCGGTTGGGCCAGTCGGCGTAGAGCCCCGGCACGTCCGTCAGGATCACGAGCTTGCGCGCCTTGAGAGCGACCGCGAGCGCGGCCGCGGCCGCATCCGCGTTGACGTTGAGGGACTGGCCCGGGTGATCGAGGTCGGGAGCGATGCTCGAGACGACAGGAACGCGTCCGGCCGCGAGGTGATCGAGCACCGGCGTCGGGTCGACCTCCACCACGTCGCCGACGCGACCGAGGTCGATCTCCTCGCCGTCGATCACGACCCCGCGGCGGCGCCCGCCGAACAGACCCGCGTCTTCACCGCTGAGCCCGGTCGCGATCGGACCGTGCGAGTTGATCTTCGAGACGAGCTGCGGGTTCACCTGACCGGTGAGCACCATGCGCACCACGCTGATCGCTTCGGTGTTGGTGACTCGATAGCCGCCCTTGAACTCGCTCGGGATCTCGAGGCGCTGCAGCATGTCGGAGATCTGCGGCCCGCCGCCGTGCACGACGACCGGCAGCACTCCGACGTACCGCAGGTACGCGATGTCCTGGGCGAACGCCTCCTGCAGCTCGTCCGAGACCATGGCGTTGCCGCCGTACTTGACGACGACGATCTGGTCGCGGAACTTCTTCAGCCACGGGAGCGACTCGATGAGCGTCGCGGCCTTGACGGCGGCGACGTCAGGCGTGGTGTCCTGGATGTCGGTCATGAGGCGTAGGCGCTGTTCTCGTGCACGTAGTCGTGGGTCAGGTCGTTGGTGAGGATCGTCGCAGTGGCCTCGCCGACCTTCAGGTCGATCACGAGGTGGGTGGCGCGAGGGGTCAGGTCGACCTCTTCACGAGGACGATCGGGGCCGCCCTCGCTGCACACCCGCACGCCGTTCATCCAGACGTCGACGTCGTACGGGTCGAACTGCGCGCTCGTGGTTCCGATCGCGGCGAGCACCCGGCCCCAGTTGGGGTCGTTGCCGAAGATGGCCGCCTTGAAGAGATTGTTGCGCGCGACCGAGCGCCCGACCTCGACAGCCTCCGCCTCGGTGGCGGCATGCCGAACCTCGATGGTGATGTCGTGGCTCGCACCCTCGGCATCGCCCTGCAGCTTGACCGCCAGCTCCTGGCAGAGCTCGGCGAGGGCCGCCGAGAAGTGCTTGAGGTCAGGGGTCACCTCGGAGGCGCCGTTGGCGAGCAGCGTGACCTGGTCGTTGGTCGACATGCAGCCGTCGGAGTCGAGGCGGTCGAACGTGGTGCCGGTCGCGAATCGCAGCGCGGCGTCCGCCTCGAGGGGCTCGAGCACGGCATCCGTCGTGAGGACGACGAGCATCGTCGCGAGGCCGGGCGCGAGCATGCCTGCACCCTTGGCCATGCCGCCGATGGTCCAGCCGTCCCGGCTCACGACCGCGGTCTTCGAGACACTGTCGGTGGTCATGATGGCCTGGGCCGCGACCTCGCCGCCGTCGGTCGACAGCTCGGCGATCGCCTGTTCGGTGCCCGAGAGCACCTTGCCGCGGAAGACCTCGTCCCCCACCCCGATCAGACCGGTCGAGCAGACGAGCACATCGCCGGCACTGACGCCGAGCAGCTCGGCCGCCTTCTCGGCGGTCTGGTGCGTCGTCTGGAAACCGAAGCTGCCGGTGAAGCAGTTCGCTCCGCCGGAGTTGAGCACGACGGCTTCGACGACACGGTCGGCCACTGCCTGCTGCGACCAGATGATCGGGTTCGCCTTGGCGCGGTTGCTGGTGAAGACCGCGGCACCGACCTTGCGGGGGCCACGGTTGACGACGACGGCGACATCGGGCTTGCCGGTCGACTTGAGACCTGCGGCGACTCCGGCCGCCTCGAATCCTGCGGGGGCGGTGACGCTCACGGCGCGACTCCGTTCACTGAGAGGGCGCGGGACTCGGGCAGCCCCAGCGCGAGGTTCATGGACTGGATGGCAGCGCCTGCGGTGCCCTTGACGAGGTTGTCGACCGCGGTGACCACCGTCACGCGGTTCGCCGCCCGATCGATCGCAAGGCCGATCAGCGCCGTGTTCGCGCCGAGGACGTCGGCCGTGCGCGGGAACTGGCCGGCCGGCAGCAGCTGCACGAAGGTCTCGTCACCGTAGGCGTCCTCCCAGGCGGCGCGGATCTCCGCGTCGCTGGCGTCGCCTGCGATCGGCGCGGTCGAGGTGGCGAGGATCCCCCGTGACATCGGAACGAGCACGGGCGTGAAGGAGATGCGGATGCTGTCGGGCGCAGCCCCGGATGCCGCGGCGAGCGCCTGCCGGATCTCGGGGATATGCCGATGGCTGCCTCCGACCGCATACGGATTGGCGCTGCCGAGGATCTCGCTGGCGAGCAGGTTGGTCTTGAGGCTCTTCCCCGCGCCCGACGGGCCGACAGCGAGCACCGCGACGATGTCCCCCGCGTCGATCACTCCGGCGGCGACGCCGGGAGCGAGACTCAGGCTCACGGTCGAGGCATTGCACCCGGGGGCGGCGATCCGCTTCGCGTCTCGCAGTGTCTCGCGCTGCTTGACCCCGCCGACGAGCAGCTCAGGGACGCCATAGGCCCAGGGTTCGTGGAAGTCGCCGCCGTAGAACGCGTCCCAGGAATCCTGCGAGGTCAGGCGATGATCGGCCCCTGCGTCGATCACGAGCGGGGTACCACCGAGCGCATCCGTGTATTGACCGGACTGGCCGTGCGGCAGAGCGAGGAACACGATGTCGTGCCCGGCGAGCGTCTCTGGGGTGGTGTCCTGCAGAGTGAGATGTGCGAGAGACCGCAGATGCGGCTGATGCTGCACGAGCGGCTGACCGGCGTTCGAGTGCGCCGTCACGGTGCGGATCTCGATGTCGGGGTGAGACGCGAGGAGGCGCAGGATCTCGCCGCCCGCATAGCCGGATGCGCCGGAGACGGCGACGGAGTACGTCATGCTTCTACCTTAACGGTCGGACCCCTCGTCGAACGCGGGGTGCAGTGTCGGGAACCGGGGCGGCGACACCGGCACTCGACCGCCGTGCGTACGCAGGCAGAAGCGCAGGGTCGCCTAGAGTCGGCGGCCGCTGCGGCGTCGGCGCACGGCGATGACGCTCGGAACGAGCGTCATCGGAGCGGTGGCGGCCGAAGGCATGCCGCGACGATAGCGCGCTCGTCGCGGCATGCGCAAATCCGGTCCGTCATCTGCGAGACGCGTGGAGTCTCGGCGCTGCGAAGAATGCGAGCTCATGCGCACTCGAGACCTCGAAGGCGCGGAGCATCCGTCGCCGCCCTCGGGCATCCGACTGGACCGCCGCATCCGTCACATGACCGATCGCCCGCTCCGTCGCCTCCTCGAACGCCGGATCGGCGTAGGTCGCGAGCCACGTCGCATACGGATGCTGCGGATCGCGGGCGAGCTCGTCGAACTCGCCCGCGTGCAGACGCCTTCCGAGATCGGTGTAGAGCCAGAAACAGGGCAGCACGGCGGCGATGAGCTCGGCGTAGTCTCCGCCGAAGGCCACGGAGCGCAGGTGGTCGAGGTACGCGACGGTCGCGGGTGCCGGATCAGCGGCGGACGTCGCCGCCTCCACGCCTGCATCCGGGGTCAGCCACGAAGCGTGGAGTTCCAGCTCCCCGGCGATCGATCCATGCGCCGAGTGAGCCCAGAACGCCTGCTCGTGCGATGTCGGTGCGAGTCGCGAGGCCTCGGCGAGCACCTTCGCGTACTCCCGGAGATACAGCGCATCCTGGGAGAGGTAGAAGAGGAACGACGCGCGATCGAGCGTCCCGTCGGCCAGAGCGGCGATGAAGGGCAGCTCGTCGATCTCGGCTCGCAGGTGGGCGATCTGCTCCCACCACTGGTCGCGGATCGCCGTGCGGCTGGGCGCCGTCTCGAGCCCGCCACGTCGCCAGAGGCCTCCGAAGTGGCTGACCGGCCCGTGCCCTCGTCCGACGTGGAGCGACTCGCTCTCGGTCAGTGACTCCCGCAGCCATGAGCGAGCCGAGGCGACCGCGTCGATGGGAGACTCCCCCTTGGCGAGACGGGTGGCGAGGGCCGACGAGAGCGAGCACCCGGTGCCATGAGTGTTGCGAGTCGCGATGCGCGTGCCGGGATATGCCTGCCTCACCCCCTCGGCCGCATCGATCAGTGCGTCCGGAACATCGTCACCGTCGAGATGCCCTCCCTTGACGAGGACGGCCGCGCCGATGCGGGCGGAGAGGATGGCACCGGCCGTGAGCGCGTCATCCCACCCGTCGATCGGGTGTTCGGCGAGTGCGGCGAGCTCTGCGAGGTTCGGCGTCACGACGTGGGCGCGCTCGAGGAGCCCGCGCAGCTCGACCTCCGCATCCCGGTCGAGAAGCCGATCGCCACTGGTCGCGACCATCACCGGGTCGAGCACGACGATCGGCGGTCGGACGGCATCGAGCCAGTCGGAGACGGCGCGGATCACGTCGGCGTTCGCCAACATCCCGATCTTCACCGCGTCGATGACGATGTCGTCTGAGATCGCGTCGAGTTGTTCGCGGAGAAACCCTGTCGGCGGCACATGCACCGCTCGGACTCCCCCGGTGTTCTGAGCCGTGAGTGCGGTCAGTGCCGCCATGCCGTACCCGCCGTTCGCGGCGATGGACTTGAGATCCGCTTGGATTCCCGCACCCCCTGACGGATCGCTCCCGGCGATGCTGAGAACCCTCGGCGTGCCGGATGCTCGCCACCTCCGGAGGAACGCCTTGGCCGTCTGCGTGGGATCGGCGGCAGCGCAGATGGCCGAGACCACCGCGAGGCCCGCCGCGCCTGCGCGCCGAAGCCGCTCGGTGTCGTCGATGCCCACTCCGCCGATGGCCACGCAGGGCAGGGCGCACGTCTCGACGAGCGACCGGAAGCCGTCGATCCCCAAAGCCGGCGGGTGGTCCGGCTTGGTGTTCGTGGGGCGGATCACGCCGATGCCGAGGTAGTCGACCACGCCTGCAGGCAGCGCAGCCACCGCGTCGAGGTGCTCGGGCGTGTTCGCCGTCAACCCGATGATCGCCTCGACCCCCAGTCGCTCACGCGCCCGAAGCACCGAAGCATCTCCCTGTCCGAGGTGCACGCCGTCGACGCGCGCACCCCGGTCGCGAGCGGCGAGCGCCGCATCGACACGATCGTTCACCAGGAGGAGCGCACGGCCGGCGATCACGCGCGACAGCTCTACCAGCTGATCGGCGGTCTCGGCATCCGTCGCGCTCTTGTCGCGCAGCTGCACGATGCGCACTCCCCCATCGACCGCCAGGCGCACGGTCTCGACGACACCCCGCTCACCGCAGAGGTCGGGGTCCGTGACGAGGTAGAGCGAGAGATCGGCGATCACAGCGTCTGCTCCCGCACCCGCGCGGAGGCCTCCAGGTCGGCCGGCTGCACCGCGGCGAGTGCGTCGAGCAGAGCGACGGCGAAGCTGCCTGGGCCCGAGGCCTGCACCGCCGCCCGCTCGGCGGCGATCGTGTACACCAGGGTCGCCGAGGCCACGGCCGTGAGCGGATCAGCCGCGGTCGAGCGTGCGGCACCGAGGAACGCGGCCATGACTGCGCCCAACGCGCACCCCCCGCCGGTGACCCGGGTGAGCAGCTCGTGACCGTTCGCGATGCGCACCACCCTGACACCATCCGTCACCAGATCGACCGGCCCCGACACCGCGACCACAGAACCATGACGCGTGGCGAGAGAGAGCGCTGCCTCTGCCGCGGCGTCCGTCGTGTCGGTCGCATCCACACCGCGGCCCCCAGCGCTGAGTCCGGCGAGCGCGAGGATCTCGGATGGGTTCCCTCTGATCGCCGTCGGGCGAGAGGCCACCAGCTCGTGGGCGAGGGCCGTGCGCACCGGCAGAGCGCCGATCGCGACAGGATCCAGCACCCACGGAGTTCCTGCGGCGGCGGCACCGGCCGCGGCTTCGAGGCTCGCCGCCCGTTGCTCGGGAGTCGGCGTGCCGAGGTTGATCAGCACACCCGAGGCCAGCCGCGCGAACATCCCGGCTTCGTCGACGATGTCGACCATCGCCGGTGCCGCGCCGAGGGCCAGCAGCACGTTCGCAGTGAACCCCGTGACGACGCTGTTGGTGATGCAGTGGGTCAGCGGTGGGCTGCCGCGCAACTCGGACAGGAGCTCGGCGGCCGAGGCGACCAGGGTCGATTCGGATTCAGGACGCAGACGATCGCTCAATGCGACATCCCTTCGCTAGTACGAACTAGATCAGGTTCGACGGGTCTGTTCTCAGCCGCGGATGCGGCACCCCGTGTCACTGCTCGCAGTCTAGCGACGTGCGTCGTCAGCGGAGGAGCTGAAGCAGCCCGAGTTCTTCGGTGCGGCTCAGACCGGCACGCCGCTCGCGATCGACGCCGCGCTCCCGCTCGTCCTCGATCACGGCAGCGATCGTCTCGTCGAGCGAGCGCAACTCGCCCCCGGCCGCGCGGTAACGCGCGTTCGATCTCGCCATGAAGCCCGTCATGTCACTCGGCAGCCACAGCGGCAGCGATCGCTTCCCGGCCCAGTACTCCACGTCGTTCGCGACGAGCCAGTCGTCCGCCGCCGTCACCGTGTCGCCTCGGTGTCCGGCACCTCTGCGGATCGCCTCGATGACCTCGGCGAGCGGGTGCCGATCGCCGATCGTGTTGATCACGCCGGTCGCCGTCGTGGTGGTGATGAACTCCGACAGGTCATCGACGTCGATCACCTGCAGCTCACGCCCGTCAGCCGGTGGGAGCAGCACGGGTCCGTCTTCCGCGCGCAGGAATGCGGCGGCCCAGTATCCGAAACGGTCGCTGGGATCACCTCTCCCGACGATCAACCCCGGACGCACGATCAGCGTCCGGTCGCCGAGGGCGCGAACCGCGTTCTCGGCGGCGACCTTCTGCGCGGCGTACTCGTACTCGTCTTCAGGCTCGGCCGGCTGATGCAGCGGCGCCGACTCGTCCGCACCGACCGTCTCGTCATCCGAGTACGCCGACACCGATGACACGTACGTCCAGCGGGCAGCTCTCCCCCCGAGCGCCGCGACGGCCGCAGACACGTGCGCCGCGTTCGAGGAGACATCGATCACGTGGTCCCAGTCGCGACCGCGGACGGCGTCGTAGGCGTCGGCAGCGTCGCGATCGGCCAGAACCAGGCTCGCGCCCTCCGGAGACGGTCGTCCCCCTCGCGCGAGGCACATCACCGTCGCCCCGTTCACGAGCAGGCGTCGGGCGATGCGGCCGGACAGCCAGCCGGTTCCGCCGAGGATCAGAACGTCAGTCATCGCCCCATGGCACCATCTTCGCCGCGCGAGGGGAAGGGTCTTCCGCTCAGGGCGGATGCAGGGTTCACTGCGCGCGGAGGTCCGACAGCCCCGCCAGCTGCGGAACGGTCCAGGAGGGATCAGGGCGCCAGTCGAGCCATTCCGCAGCGAACGGCCAATCACCCTCACGGAACGACGCGATCGCCGCGTCGGCGTGCCGTTCGATCTGCGCCGCCTGCTCGGACGTGAGGCGGCCCTGTTCGACGGCGGCGATCAGCTCGTCCTCATCCTTCAGGTGCACCCCACCGTCGGGCTCGATCTCGACGTCGAGGATGTGGTCCGACGAGTACGTGTCGTGGTCGGTGCGCAGGTGGGCGTTCTCGAGGTTCACGTACCAGCCGGCGAACTGCCATTCCGGGCCGCTCACGTCGCTCCAGAAGAGCCACACCGACCACGCGACGCCCGCAGGCGCGACCCGGAGGATGCCGTTGCCCCACCACTCCTCGACGATGCGCGTCCGCGGATCGAGCCACCGGCGCTCGAGGGGAACCGTCCGAATGCGCTCGCCTGCGGGGCTGCCCTGTCCCTCCTGGAGCGTGCCCGGAGCGAGCCAGGCGACGAGACCGCGTTCGTCGTCGCGCACGACTCGCATAGGCGTGATGGTCGACGCATCGCCCGGCTGCCATCCCGGCTTCCGGTAGTGCCAGGAGATCTGGTCGCCCGATGCGAGGAAGGGCGCCTCGCCCATCGGCCGGACGCCGTCGGGAACCGCCGCAGGAGTGCTGTGGGGAAGGATGCTCATCACGACACGGTACCTCGCAGGCCCACCGGGTTCAGGTCGGCTCGGCGGTCGCGCTCGCATCCGGATCCGATAAAGAGCACGCGGACCGCATCACCATCGGATGCAGCCCGCGTGCGAATCGCCGGCGCCGTGCGGGGTCAATCGCGCAGGGTCACGCGGTGCGGGGTCAATCGCGCAGGGTCACGCGGTGCGGGGTCAGTCGCGCAGAGTCGCGCCGAAGCGCTCGGCCGCGACAGCGACGCCGGCGAGCTTCGCCTCGGTCGCCTCTGCCGCGGTGAGCGTGCGGTCATCCGCGCGGAAGCGCAGGGCGAAGGTGAGGCTCTTCTGCCCCTCAGTGACGCCTTCGCCACGGTAGTCGTCGACGAGACGGATCGCTTCGAGAAGATCTCCGGCGCCTTCTGCCAGCGCAGCACGCACGTCACCCGCAGGGACGTCAGCGCCGAGCACGAGCGACACATCCTGCGTCGCAGCGGGGAACGTCGACAGCGAGGCGGCGACAGCGCGGCCGCCCCCCAGTGTGAGGATCTCGTCGAGGTCGAGCTCGAGCACGGTCGCGCGACCCGGCAGATCCGCTCCGGCTGCGACGTCGGGGTGGAGTTCGCCGACGTAGCCGACCTCGACCTCGCCGACCGACAGCACACCTGTGCGCCCTGGGTGCAGCGCCGCCCGCTCCCCCTGCGCCACATCGATGGCAACACCGGCGGCCGCGGCGATGACCCGAGCCGCGTCCAGGGCCTCGGACAGGCCTGCGGGCTCGGCGGCGCGGCCGGGCTGACGGGCGACGGCGTTGCCCGTGAACAGCGCCGCGACATGGCGGTGCTGCGGCGGGATCGACGCGTTCAGCGCAGCGAGGGTCTCGTCTGAAGGCCGCGCTCCGAGCGGCGGCACCTCGTCGGTGCCGTACTCGACGCCCGGTTCAGGCAGGAAGACGACTCCGGTTTCGAACAGCGCAAGGTCCGTGAGGCCGCGCGAGATGTTGCGGTGAGCGGTCTGCAGGAGCCCGGGGACGAGCGAGCGTCGCAGGAACGGAGCGGAGCCGTCGAGCGGGTTCGCGAGCCTGATGCTGGGCAGGTGCTCCCCCGCCGCTGATCCGTGCAGGTCGTTCTCTGCCTCGGTGGTGAAAGGGAACGAGGGCGTCTCGACGAGACCGGCTGCGGCCAGCGCATCCGCGACCCGTCGGCGCCCCTGCTGGTGCGCGGTCAGACCTCGACCGGACGGAGGCGTCGGCAGCACCGAGGGGATGCGGTCGAGACCGTGGATGCGGGCGACCTCCTCGGCGAGAGACCACTTGTCTGTGAGGTCCGGGCGCCAGGTCGGCGGGATGACGGTCCAGCCGGCATCGGTCTCGGAGACCTCGCCGCCGATCGTCGTGAGAGCACTCTCGATCTCCGCGTCGGTGTAGTCGACGCCGATGAGCCCCTGCACGAACCCCTTGGGCAGCTCGATGTCAGCGACGAAGACCTCGGCGAACAGCGCGCCGCCCTCTTCGGTGAGCGTGCCGCCGGCGAGCTCGACCATGAGGTCGGCCGCTCGTCGAGCCGCGACGAATGAGACGAGCGGGTCGACGCCGCGCTCGAAACGCTTGGAGGCCTCGCTGGGAAGCTTGTGACGGCGCGCGGTGCGCGCGATCGTCACGGGGTCGAACGTCGCGGCCTCGATGAGGACATTGCGCGTCGTGTCGCTCATCTCGGTCGTGCCGCCGCCCATGACCCCGGCGAGACCGATGGGCCCCGACTCATCGGTGATCAGGAGATCCTCGACGTGGAGCTTCCGCTCCTGGCCGTCGAGAGTCGTCATCTTCTCGCCAGAGGTCGCTCGACGCACCGTGATGCCGCCCGCGAGCTTGTCGAGGTCGTATCCGTGCAGCGGCTGCCCCAGCTCGAGCATCACGTAGTTGGTGATGTCGATCAGGATGCCGAGCGAGCGCATGCCGGCGAGCGACAGGCGCGCGATCATCCACGGCGGTGTCGGGCGCGACGGGTCGACGTCGCGGACCACGCGGGTGACGAACTCGCTCGCGCCGACGCGGCCGCGCACGGGGGCGGCGTCGTCGACGATCGCGGTGTGACCGGTTCCCGGCTGGAGCTCGGCGAAGTCGCGCTCGGCCGGGTCGCGGAACGTGGCGCCGGTCGCATGCGAGTACTCCCGCGCGACGCCGCGGAGCGAGAAGGCGTACCCGCGGTCGGGCGTCACGTTGATCTCGACCGCGACGTCGTCGAGACCGAGCAGGCTGATCGCGTCGGCACCCACCGGAGCGTCGATCCCGAGATCGGCGAGCACGAGGATGCCGTTGTGCTCGTCACCGAGGCCGAGTTCGCGCGCCGAGGCGATCATGCCGTCGGACACGTGGCCGTACGTCTTGCGCGCGGCGATCGGGAAGGGCCCGGGAAGCACGGCTCCCGGCAGGGTCACCACGACCTTGTCTCCGGCGACGAAGTTGTGGGCACCGCAGACGATCCCGCGGATGCCGCCGTTCGCCTCGCCGACGTCGACCTGGCACCAGTTGATCGTCTTGCCGTTGGACTGCGGCTCGCCTTCGAGGGAGACGACCTGACCGACCACGACGGGACCCGAGATCTCGAAGCGATGGATCTCCTCCTCCTCGAAGCCGACGGTGACCATCGCCGCCAGGACATCCTCGGGCGTCGCATCCGCTGCCAGATCGACGTACTCACGCAGCCACGAAAGCGGGACGCGCATCACACCACCATCCCGTACTGCTCGCTGAATCGGACATCGCCCTCTGCCATGTCCCGCATGTCCTGCACATCGCTGCGGAACATGAGTGCTCGTTCGACGCCCATTCCGAAGGCGAAGCCGCTGTAGACGTCGGGGTCGATCCCCGCCGCGCGCAGCACATTCGGGTTGATCATGCCGCAGCCGCCCCACTCGATCCAGCGGGCACCGCCCTTGAAGGTCGGGTGCCACAGGTCGAGCTCGGCCGACGGCTCTGTGAAGGGGAAGAAGTTCGTGCGGAAGCGCGTCTTGGCCTCCGGCCCGAAGAGCTGACGCGCGACGTGGTCGAGCGTGCCCTTGAGGTGCGCCATCGAGATGTCCTTGTCGACGACCAGTCCCTCGAACTGCGTGAAGACGGGGAGGTGCGTCGCATCGAACTCGTCGGTGCGGTACACGCGACCGGGGCACAGCACGTAGATCGGCACGTCGCGGTCGAGCATCGAGCGCACCTGCACGGGGCTCGTGTGCGTGCGCATCACGAGATGCCGCGACGTCGGATCGACGTAGAAGGTGTCCTGCTCCTGACGGGCGGGGTGATCGACGTCGAAGTTCAGGGCGTCGAAGTTGAACCACTCGTGCTCGAGCTCGGGCCCCTCCGCGATCTCCCAGCCCATGCCGACGAAGATGTCCGAGATCTGCTCGCTGAGCAGGGTGAGCGGATGCCGCGCTCCGACGCGCGTGCGAGAGGGAACGGCGGTGATGTCGATGCGCTCGGATTCGAGACGGGCAGCGACCTCGGCTGCTGCCAGCTCCTCCTCCTTGGCGGCGAGGGCCTTCGTTACCTGACCGCGCCCCT